>Ga0105044_10009668_pt1 | contig 13176 bp, 12 predicted proteins | sample MAT01_FD_78092 | JGI IMG/M metagenome (GOLD analysis project Ga0105044, IMG submission 78092) | Freshwater microbial communities from Lake Fryxell liftoff mats and glacier meltwater in Antarctica - MAT-01 | ecosystem: Environmental > Aquatic > Freshwater > Ice > Liftoff microbial mat | place...
CGATCGCAGTCTGCCCACGAGGTGATCGATCTGACAGCCCACCAATCCCTAGAACAAATGGGGATCAAGGCAACAGAGTTTCTGGGTTATACCGATCTGGGTAGTCCGGCGGTAGTGCAAACTATTTTGTTAGCTGGGGAACCAGTGTCTACGGCAACGGTGGGAGAACAGGTGCAAATTATCCTCAATCGAACTCCCTTCTACGGGGAATCTGGGGGACAGATTGGCGATCGAGGGACTTTGATCTCTAACCAAAATTCCGGGCAGGAAAAGACGGGATCAACCCTCTTTGTGCGAATTACGAATGTGCAAAAGCAGGCGGGGGTCTTTATCCATTTGGGAGTGGTGGAACGGGGAACCCTCGAAACTGGGAAGGAAGTTATGGCGGTGGTCGATCGAGCCTGTCGTCGTCGTTCCATGGCAAACCACACAGCTACCCATTTATTACAAGCTGCCCTGCGGAAAATTGTTGATCCCGGCATTTCCCAAGCTGGTTCTTTGGTGGATTTCGATCGACTCCGGTTTGATTTTAATTTGTCTAGGGCTGTGACGACCGAGGAATTACAAACCATTGAAGATTTGGTGAATACATGGATTAGTGAAGCCCACCCTGCCCAAGTGGAAGTCATGCCCATTGATGTTGCCAAAGCTAAGGGAGCGATCGCCATGTTTGGGGAAAAGTACGGAGCCGAAGTCCGGGTGGTAGATTATCTGGGAATTTCCATGGAACTGTGTGGGGGAACCCATGTGGATAATACTGCGGAAATTGGGGTCTTTAAGATTGTTGGCGAAACAGGGATTGCGGCGGGGATCCGGCGGATCGAAGCGGTGGCCGGGGCAGCAGTGTTAGATTATTTGCAAGTCCGGGAGCTAGTAGTCCGGGAATTGGGCGATCGCTTCAAGGCAAAACCAGAGGAATTACCCCAACGGGTCAGCAATCTCCAAGCAGAATTAAAAGCAGCCCAGAAGCAACTAGAAACCCTGAAACAGGAAATGGCAATCCTGCAATCCGATCAACTCTTGCAACAGGTGGAATCGATCGATGGTCTATCTATCCTGATTGCCCAAATGGGAGATACCGATGCCGAATCCCTGAAAGCCGCCGCCACTCGCCTCCTCCAAAAGCTGGGTCAAGGAGCGGTGGTGCTTGCCTCAATCCCGGAACCAGACAAAATTAACTTTGTCGCTGCCCTCAGTCCAGAGCTAAATCAAAAGGGCCTCCAAGCCGGAAAACTAGTGGGAGAAATTGCTAAACTCTGCGGCGGTGGTGGTGGTGGTCGTCCCAACCTTGCCCAAGCTGGCGGAAAGAATGTGAGTAAGTTACCAGAGGCGTTGGCTTTAGCGAAGGAGAGATTGATTGGCTAGGCTTTCTACTTCTGTCGACTCTCCTGCCGACAACGGTTGTGATAGGATTTTTAGACCAAAGCAATTGGCAGCAGCTTGGGTAAGGGTTGTAATGATGATTTCTTGGTCAATCAAAACCTTGGGGGGATTTGGGGCGGGAGTAGCGAAAATTTCCGTGAATAGGGCTTGATTTACCTTCAGGAGCATGGAGCCGTGTTGGAGGATGCCATGACCCCGATGTAGTTGGGCGCTGCCGATAAACTTCTCGCCGTCAGTGGTGATCAGGTCTGCTGCCGTGGCTGTCCCAAAGCAACTGGGATTATGAATATAGCCCCTGCCTACCGCCCCAAAGGTTAACTCTCTGCCCAGCGATCGCCACCCCTCCACCAAAAATCGACAGATATCACAATAGCTATCTCGGTGGGTCTTTCCCGAACTGGGCATAATTACGGCATAGGTCAAATCCCCGCCATGTAATACCGCCCTGCCCCCAGTAGGTCGCCGCACAATATCCACAGAGTCAATTCCTGCCCAATGATCGGGATAGGATTTTTGATGATAACCAAGGGAAATGGTTGGTTTTTCCCAAGTGTAGAACCGGAGAACCGGATTGGGAGTTAAACCTTGATCAATCTGTTGATTTAGTTGATTGAGGAGCCAAAGGTCGATCGCCATTTGGATTTTACCCCTAGCCCGGATGGGGGGAATAACTCGAAGGAACATGAGGGGGAAGGAGGTAGAGGAGGTACAGGAAGGTAAGGGGAGGTACAGGAATTATAGTTGGGTAGGCAAGGCCCACATTACACTGACCATAGTAGATAAAGCCTTATTTTACCCAGATATTGTTTTAGTTTGGTAGAGCAGCGATGATGACTGCTAGATCAAAATCCTTCTGAGTTAAACCGCCTGCATCATGGGTGGTGAGGGTAATTTTTACCTTGTTGTAGGAAATATATATATCTGGGTGATGAGCCGCCGCCTCTGCCGGAGCAACAATTTGGTTGACAAAATTCATCGCTGTCACAAAATCTGGGAACTTGCGATCGCACTGTAATTCCTTTTCTACTACTGACCAGCTAGGGGGTAGCTGTTTTGCCAATTTTGTAATTTCTGCTTGGGTAAGAGCCATAGTTTTTTTAGTAAGTTTTTGCTAAATTTCTATCTTCATCCTAGCTGTTTACAAATTATCTGGCGTTGTTTAAAGATATTGAGGGTTAGGTACTAGGGTTGCGGAGTTGTTCATAGATACATAAACCTACTCCCAAGGCGATTAACACGGCTGCTACGAGGAAATTGGAGGTGATTTTATCTTGCAGGAAAATAATTGATAAACCCGTGCCGACAAAGGGAGTGATGGAAAAATAGGCTCCGGCTCTAGAGGCTCCCAACAGACGTAGGGCCATGATCAAGAAGGTGAAGCTTAGGCCATAGCAGAAAATCCCTAGGGTACAGGCAAGGAGAATCCAACCGAGGGGCGGTAAATTTATATCCATACTGAGGGCGATCGAGCCATTGATGAGGCCAGCAATAATATTCTTTCCTAGAGCAATGGGCAGAGGGGATCGATGGGCAATTTTCCGAGTAAGATTATTATCCGTCGCCCAACAAAAACCAGCGCTTACTACCGCTAGGGTTCCCCAAAAATTTTCCCCAGAAGTATCAACTCCACCATTCAGGATAATTGTCCCCGCCAAAATGAAGGCGATCGCCACCGCCACCAACCAGTGAAATTTTTCCTTAAACAGTACCCAAGCAATCACTGCCGTTGCCATACCTTCAAAACTCAACAATAGAGAGGCAACAGAAGCCGGAATCTGACTGACTCCATAGACAAATAATGTCGGGGCAATTACTCCTCCCAAGAGCGTTGTCATCGCAAACCAGAGCCAATCCCGCCCTTGGAGAAAATTAGCTGGGGTCGATTGATCGATTAGGGAAGTATCTTTAGAGGAAAAAAATCTCTGTTGAGAATATTTGATGATTATCAACACCGACAAACCAAAAGCCGCCCCAGTATTTAGCAGCGCAATGAGCAATTGGGGGGAAACTTCTTGGAGTAAGACTTTAGCGATCGGGGCATTACTGCCAAATAAAACACAGGCAATCAGGGCATAAGCTATCCCCGGTGAAATTTGGAATCCAAGACTAGGAGTTTTAGAATTACCCATTTAGTTCACCCCCACTAAGCAGGCTCCCTCAAAATTTGCGCCTAAGGAATTTGCTCCCTCCATTTCTGCACACAAAAGATTTGCCCCCGCCAGATTTGCCCCCGCCAGATTTGCTCCCCGGAGATCTGCTTCTTCGAGGTTTGTGCCACTTAGACTCGCTCCTTGGAGATCGGCAGCACTTAAGTCTGCCCCCTGAAGATTTGCGCCGTTGAAATTTGTCCCCCGTAGTTCTGCCCCCCGGAAATCAATCCCTTGGAGGTTTACCCCTTGAAGATTTGCCCCACTCAAGAAAGCTCCTGCAAACACTGCCCTGTCTACCTTGGCTCCCATGAGGTTGCTGCCCCGGAGATTGCAGCCCCGGAGATCTGCCCCAGAAAAATCTGCCTGCATTAAATTTGCTCCTGCTAGGCTGGCTCGGAGGTCAGTATCGGTAAATTTTGCCCCGATCGCATTGGCTCCATCTAGTCTGGCTCCCCGGAGATCACATTTAGTAAAGTTGGTTCCCACCAAGGAGGCTCCTGCTAGGTTCACCCGGCTCAAATTTCCCCCAGTAAAATCTTCATCTTCTAGATCTAGTCCAGCACAATTTTTGAGGTTGCCATTCTTAATTGCTTCTAGATCGATGTCTGTGCTTATTGCAATATTCATGAATATATTTGGGAATAGGGGATAGGGGGAAACATCAGCTTCTAGTTTAGTCTAAGGCTTCGATCGTCACCTTAACCAAACCTTAAGGATTTTTTCTGGCTGTTAGAACTATAAAACTTCTCGACGGAGGTAAGGCTGGAGTACCTCTGGGACTTGTACCGTACCGTCTGGTTGTTGATAATTTTCCAGAATTGCCGCCATTGTCCGACCCACTGCCAAGCCAGAACCATTGAGGGTATGGACAAACTGAGTGCCTTTTTTTCCTGCTTCTCGGTAACGGATATTGGCTCGGCGGGCTTGGAAGTCGCCACAGTTGGAGCAGCTAGAAATTTCTCGATAAGTATTCGCTGTAGGAATCCAAACCTCTAAATCGTAGCACTTGGCTGCACTAAATCCCAAATCCCCGGTGCAGAGTTGGAGAATTCGGTAGGGCAGTTTCAGGGCTTGGAGGATGGCTTCGGCGTTGGCAACTAGGCTCTGGTGTTCTGCCTCCGATTGGTCGGGGCGGGTAAATTTCACCATTTCTACTTTGTTAAATTGATGGAGGCGAATTAGTCCCCTCGTGTCTCGTCCATAGCTGCCCGCTTCTCGGCGAAAACAGGGGGTAAAGGCGCAGTGATAGATGGGGAGTTGGGAGGCTTCGAGGATTTCTTCTCGGTAAAGATTGGTAATGGGGACTTCGGCGGTGGGAATTAGCCAGAGGTCATCTCGATCGCACTTAAAACTTTCTTCCGCAAATTTGGGTAACTGTCCTGTCCCAGTCAAGGCTTGGGTGTTGACTAAAAGGGGGGGAATTACTTCTACATAGCCCGCCGCAATCTGGCGATCGAGCATAAAACTCGCCAAGGCCCGCTCCAGAGCAGCACCCGCCCCCATCAGGTTCACAAACCGACTCTGGGCAACTTTCACCGCCTTCTCAAAGTTCAGAATCCCTAACCGTTCGCCAATTTCCCAGTGGGGCAAAATTCCGTCCTGTTTGGGGATAAATTCATCTCCCCACCGCTTGATCTCCACATTGGCGGTTTCATCTTTCCCCACCGGAGTCTGGGGGTTGGGCAGGTTGGGCAGGGTCAAAAGCAGGGACTCGATCGCTGATTTAATTTCCTTCTCCGTGTCTCCCTGGGCAGCAAGCTGTTCCTTGAGTTGGTTGCCTTCCGTGCGGAGTGCTTGGATTTCTGGAGCCTTGGGGTCTGCTTTGGATTGCATTTTCTGCCCGATCAGCTTGCCAATTTCGTTACTTCTGGCTTGGATTTGGCTCCGGCTAGTTTCTAGCTCCCTCGATCGTTCATCTAGTTCTAAAATTTTTTGTAAGTCATAGGCTCCCGGAGTCCGGCGATCGAGCAATTCTTGCACCAAGTAGGGATTTTCTCGAATTAGTTTTAGATCAAGCACAAAGTTTACCTAGTTTTTTTAAAAAGTATAGTTAAAAATATAGTTCATCCCAAAGGTAGTAACGGCTTTAGCCACCTCGCCTCTTCGGATCAGAATTAAGATCACAATATCAATGTAGAGTCTATTTCAGCACATTTTTTCAGCACATTTAAAAAATATTACGTCTAGGCCTAGTTCATTAATCGCCCTTGCCAAAAATACATTAGGATATACCAGCATTACCTAAAAGAAACGACTAAAGTCCAAACTACAACAATAATTCTAGACCTATGAAAATTGATATTACTCAAACAGATATTCTGACTCTTAATTTATCCCCAGTATCTAAACTTGTGGAGGATTGGTTAACTACAGGCTCGATCGCTCCCCAAGAGCAACAGCTTAGTTTCTCGATCGACTTTCCCCAAGAACCCACAGACCCCAGAGAACTCTCAGAAATTCCTGAAATTCGCCTCTGGTATATCCGCCTTGATGCCCAGTATCCTTGGATTGTGTTTCTCTTGGATTGGAAAGGGGGAGAGTTTGCTCGCTACGTTGCAATGTTGGTTCCCCACGAGTTTAATCGTACCGAAGGCATCCAGTACAATCCTGAAGCCCTAGAAATTTTCGTGATGCAAAAAGTCTTTATCCTAACTAACTGGCTAGAAAAGCAGGGTATGGGCGGTAAAGCAAGGGTACAAGGAATGGCAAAGATGTTGGGCTACGAACTAGAAGATGACTTCTTTAATCTCATTAAATAATTCCCAAATCACCAATCCTCAATTTAGACCCCAAGCTATACAACAATTTAGACCCTAATGTAGAAACTAACTTAGACTCGAACCTAGATAGCTTTGCGCTCCCCAGTGGTGTAATCATGCCAGAGATTTGCTAGTTCCTTGGCTCGATCGCCCCATTCGCCTTCGATCGTATACATGCGTCGGGGTCTGCCCCTACCCAAGACTTTTTTCCAACAACCAGCAATCACCCCATTATCTTCAAGGAACTTCAAAGAGCCGTACAGCACTGTATCCGAAATCCGATAGGCAAGATACTTCCGCTCCAAAGTTTCCAGCATTTGGGTTCCGTAGGATTCTCCCTGGACTAAGATGGCAAGAATATAGCACACAGCTAGTTCTCGGTTGAGATAGTGGGGAGGGGGGTTTTCAAAAAACTGATAAATATCGTCAAATTTCATTACAATCACCTGAATAGCCGCCTTAAATTTCTAACTTAGATTTCTAAGTACAACCAGAATCTAAGGGTTAATAATTGATCGATCGCCTTGATTGCCAAGACAAATTAAGTGCTTAGAGCCTGAATCCTAATGCCAGTCAATAAGTCAGTTAATAGGGGGCAGTTAATAGTTAGTTAATATTGAGATAATGCTATGGAGACAATGGGATAGTTAACGCTGATGTAGATGCGATCGTCAAGCCAAGCATTACCAAAACTAACTGTCCATTATTCCTGAACGTTCCTACCAAAGGTCGGGGATACTTCCCGCTAAATTTGCACCCTGAACTTCTAGCTTAAATTTGCACCCTGCATCTTTATTCTGGATTTTTGCCCTGAATCCTGAACCCAAATAGAGATACAGCCAACGGAGTGAGTAGATGGAGGCTGCTGTGCTAATCTTTATAAGGATAGTTTCAAAGACAATCCAAGACAATCCAATCAAACTATAGATTTAGACTAGCAAGTTGAGATTGCCTAGTTGGGATTAAGCTAAATTTAAACTAGATTTTAAGTTGGGTTTAAACTAAAACTACCCAAAATCAGACAAAAATCAACTAAGTAAGTCAACTAAGTAAATTTTTCTCCCTCGATATCATAATCATCAACCCTGACCCAATTTCCGCCTAACTCATGTCAGAACAGCCAGATATTTCGCCAATTCCCACAAATCTTAAACAAATTTCCCAGTCTCTCCAACGAATTGGTTGGGCTGCTTTCTGGACTCAATTAGTGCTGGGGGTGATTTCTTCCATTATCCTGCTGCTCTATGCCTTTTCTAGTGCTACTACACGAGTAGGGGAAGCGGGGCAAGGTACTGGGTTTGGTATTTTCTTTGCGATTTCGGGACTAGTCACCTTGGGCATGAGTATCTTCTGGGCTTTCCGTTATACCAAGATTGCCAAGCAACTCAAGGATCCCATTGCTTCTCTCCGTCCTAGCAAGGGAGATACAATCCAAGCGGTGCGGATTGGGGTAATCATTAATCTATCGGGGATGCTGTTGACTCTGGTGGGGGCGCAGGCGATTATCGGCAGTACTTTAGCTCGATCGCTCTCCCAGCAACCCGGAACCTTTGTCCCCGGCGGGGCAATACAGTTTATCCAACCCCTAGACCTATTCGTTGTTCAAGCCAACACCAATACGATTTTTGCCCACTTTGCTGGAGTGATTGCGGCCCTGTGGTTACTAACTAGGCTTTATAAGTAATTGTAATGTCAAGTCCGGTTATGGAGTAGGGGCGCAAGGCTTGCTCCTAAAAGATTTAAGCTACAAAAAAGACAAAAAAGGACAGACTAGAGGCCTGCCCCCTGATTGAAATTGTAATATTCTGCAAATTAACTGCAAACTAACTGCAAATTAACTTCTAGCGAACCATGCCGTGCTGTGCTTCTACGGTGATGGGTTTCATGAAATATAAGGAGATCAACTGCCAAGCATTATTTAGATACAGAGGTAGTTTTTGGAATAGTTGCAGAACTTTGGGGGTTCCAGAATTGGCAATCTGGCTGAGTTGGCTATTGTTTTGAATACAAGCATCTAGACGTTGATAGAATTCTGGGTTTTCCACATCAAGGACGATCGGGAAGACCTTCCCCGCAGTTTCATTAGTTTTCTTGATCACTTCAATGTCGTACTCTCTAGCATCTATACCGATCATCTTATAGAAGCCAGCCCGTTGGACATCGTTCAGATACATGGTGGCAAACACCGAGAGCAAGAAGAAACGACACCAGAGTTTAGCTTTCCAGTCGTTGAGGAGAGAAGGCTGCGATCGTAACACCGCATCAAAGAAGTCACCATGACGATTTTCATCTTGGCACCAGTTTTCAAAGAAGCGGAAAATTGGGTAAACCCGGTCTTCGGGGTGGGCTTCCAGATGACGATAGATATTGATGTAGCGCCAGTAGCCAATCTTCTCAGAAAGGTAGGTAGCGTAGAAAATAAACTTGGGCTTAAAGAATGTGTATTTATGGTTTTGAGTCAAAAAGCCAAGGTCTAGAGCCAAGTGAAAATCAGAAAGAGCCTTATTCAAAAAACCAGCATGGCGGGCTTCATCACGAGATAGGAGGTTAAAGCCTTCAGCCAACAGGGGATTTTTGTCCTTGAGTTTCCGGGCTAATTCTTTGTAGAGCAAAAAGCCAGAAAATTCGGCAGTGCAGGAGCGCTCTAGAAACTCGACAAATACCTTCCGAGCCTCTCCATCAATGTGATCCCAAGATTGGACAAATTCTTCATCCCGGACAAAGTGGTGGCGATTATAATCTACCTTCATCTCTTCGATAATGGCTCTGAGTTCTTCCTCGTTGGGGGAGAGATCCATCTTTGCCATTTCTTCAAAATCTGTGGTGTAAAATCGGGGAGTCAGGAGAGTTTCCTGTGCAGGCTTTTTGACCCCAGGACGTATTTCTTCAAAGCTAGGCTTTTTGAGGGAATCTACCATTTTCTTAAGTGTTTTCTTACTTTATTTAAAACTATTGCTGTAGCGTTGCTGTTGCTTAGTTTATCAATCTCTAGGGGAATTTAGAGCCGGATTGAAGTTAAGAATTATTACAAATATTGACACAGATTTAGGGAAGTATCCAAAGTTTGTCTTTCTCTAAGCTTCCTCGTTACCTACTTGGATTGACTTGTTCTCACTAATCTTCGACTCGATAACCCAATTCAGCTAGCTGAAATCTTGACTGCCGCCACTTGGGCTGGACTTTGACAAATACTTCTAGATAAACTTTTCCTTCGATTAATTTTTGAATTTGCTGGCGGGCTGCGGAGCCGATCGACTTCAGCATCAATCCTCCCTTGCCAATAATGATCCCCTTCTGGGAATCCCGCTCCACATGAATAGTTGCCAAAATTCTGGTAATTTGGGGCGTTTCCTCTACCTGCTCGATCACCACCGCCACCGAATGGGGAATTTCTTCCCGGGTCAGGAGAATAATTTGCTCCCGGATCAGCTCACCCATAATAAACCTTTCTGGCTGGTCAGTGACCAAATCTGGGGGATAGTAATAAGGGCCCGGAGCTAATTGCTGGAAGAGGAGATTTTGTAGTGATTCTAATCCGTCTCCTGTTAGGGCAGAAAATTCGCAGACTTGCCATCCTTCAGGCATAATTTCTTGGTAGCTATTGATGACATAGGCTCGATCGAGGGACTGCCTAGATTCTTCAGCCCCGACATCCTGCCAAGCATCGATTTTATTAATTCCCAAAATTCCCGGAGTTTGCCGGCGCTTGAGGATATCCACCACGTAGCGATCGCCATTCCCCGCCTTGGTGCTACCATCCACCACAAACAAAACTACATCTACCCCTTGAATAGCTCTCTCTGCATTCTGTACCAACACCTTGCCTAGCTGATGGTGGGGCTTATGAATTCCCGGAGTATCCACAAAAATAATTTGTCCCATTTCTGTAGTGAGAATGCCCCGGAGACGATTGCGGGTAGTCTGGGCAATGCTGGAAGTAATGGCAATCTTCTGCCCCACAAGATAATTCATCAGGGTAGACTTCCCAACATTGGGACGACCAACAATCCCCACAAAACCGGACTTGAAGTTTTCTGGTGCAGGGGGAATCGGCAGAAACCCCTCTAGGGGAAATTCAGTACTAACTAAATCTGCTATTGGGGGAATATATTCTGCCAATTAACTCACTTTCTCCAATGCAGGCAGACTCGCTTCTAGTTTCAAGCAGTTACGTCCATTCACTTGGAGCATATACTCGACTCGATCCATCAACCGATTCATAATTAGCCAGCCGTAGCCGCTTTCTTGTCGATCGGTGGGGTTTGGGGGGAGATAGGTTTCGAGGTTGTAACCCTTGCCATGATCCCAGATTTCGATCGCCAAATCTCGGTCTCGCAACTCCAAACGAATTAGGACAGGCAGATTAGGCTGATCTCGGTGGGCATGGCGCACCACATTGGAATAGGCTTCTACTAGGGCAAGACGCAGCCGAGTTGACTGCCGCCCCCAATCTACAGTATCTCCCAGTTCTGCCTCCAGACTCCCTAGGAGCCAACCTTCAGCAATACCTAAGAACTTCAAATCACTCGGTATATGTAACTCTGTTTTCATGGACTACAGAATCTCCAGGGAAAGTATAGTTTGATCATCTTCTTGAATATTACTGGTATGCTCACGAATTTGAGCCAAAAGATGGCTGAGGTCTAGGGGAGCCTCTTCCTGTACCAGTAACTGCCATAAACCTTCTTGTTCTAGCATAGTGCCTTTTCCGGGTTCACTGCTTCTAATAGTACCATCAGGTGCGATCGCCTCTCGGAGTGTCGCCTCGGTAATACCATCACTAGTTAACAGAAACACCTCCCCAGAATTAAGCATTAATTCCCCCGCCTGCCCTTTCCAATGGGTAAGAATCCCCACAGGAATTCCCCGCGTTTTAAGGAAATTAGGCTGGACTACCGTTTCTCCCCTACTCTCCTGCTGACTCACCTGTTGATGATGCCAGACCATCGGATAGATATGCCCAGCATTAGCATAACTAAGCCGTTTAGTAGTAGGAGTATAGCGAGCTAGGATCATAGTGATGAAGCAGTTGGTACTAAATAAGTCTTCTGACATACTATTATTCAAGTTTCGCATCACCGTCTCCGGCTCCGGGGAAATTTCTTGGGCTAATTCTCGCCGGAGGACAGAAATCCCGCTTGCCATAAATAGCGCTGCTGGCACTCCCTTCCCCGAAACATCCCCCACAGCCAGCCAAATATCTCCTTGGGGATGAAAATACACCTCAAAAAAATCTCCTCCCACTTCTCTAGCGGCATGGCATAGGGCTTGGACTTTCACTGCATCAGAATCTGGCCAACTCTGGCGCAACAGGTTATTTTGAATCTGCCTTGCTACCTCCAACTCCGCCCGCATTTTCTCTGCCTGTTCTTGGGTACGTTGGTAGAGTTTGGCTTGAGAGATGGCGAGGGAAGCCTGCTCCACCACTGCTTCCATGAGCTGTCTCTCGTCATTAGTCCAAGGGCTATGGTCGGGAGCTTGGTAGACGCAAAGGATAGCCAGAAATTCCTGTTGATAGATCAGGGGAATGACTAGCCCCGAAGGTTGATCTGGGGTGAGGGCAAGTTTGGTTTCTGGTTGCTGCAATACCTCGGTCATCAGGGCTTCTAAAGCCGATAGATCAAGGGTTGCTGTACCTTCTTCTTGATAGGAATAGTATTCCTCATTAAATTTGCCTCGATCGACCGGACGCAAAATTGAACCCGCCGCCCCAAAGTTCTGACCGATGGTTTGGGCAATGGTACTCAGCATACTGGCGTAGTCCAAGGATTCCCGAATTGCCGTAGTAATAGCATTAAATAATTCTTCTCGTTGCAGAGCATGACGAAGCTCGTTTGTCCGCCGCTTGGTGTATTTATAGGTATCCGAAGCCTGTTCAACCACAGACTTGAGATTTTCGGGGTTCCAAGGCTTAGTAATATACTTGAATACCTGCCCAGAGTTGATGGCATCCACCAGATCTTCCACATCAGTGTAACCAGTCAAGAGAATCCTGATTGTTTCTGGAAATTTTTCTACAGTTTTACTCAAGAACTCCGTCCCATTCATCACTGGCATTCGTTGGTCAGAAATGATCACTGCCATTTCACCCTCTTGATCAAGAATTCCTAGGGCTGTGATCGCACTATCAGCTTTAAATACAGTAAAGTCCCTGCGAAATGTCCGGTATAACAAATCTAGGTTGTCTGGTTCATCGTCAACCACCATTAATTTTAATTTGTTGCTACCCGCCTGAGTCATGGTTATGCTCCTGTTTTCAGTTCAAGGAAGGGAGCTAGTGTAAATAGCTGACACTTGATAATTGTAGTTCACACTAGAATTAATGAAGCTTGCCTACCAGAGTAGTTGATTTATCGCAAATCTAACATAATTTATCACGGTGGTTAACCATTTGTCTATTGATTATTTATATGATTTGACTGCGATCGATGCAACTGTGGATTCAAAGCCACCGCCACCGCCATCACTGCCCCCATCACCGTCATCTGCCCCTGACGCACAGCCTCAAAAACCTCCTCTGGAGATAGCAGTAGTAATTCAATTTCTTCTAAGTCTCCCGAATTAGCCTCGGTAACTTGATGGGCCTTTTCTGCCAAAAATAAAGTAGCTTCCCCGCAGCGATAATTGGCATTAGCCACATATTTTCCCAAGTTCTGCCAGTTTTCGGCTACGTAGCCCGTTTCTTCCAACAGTTCCCTCTGGGCAGCCACGAGAGCCTCTTCCCCATCTTCTAGCATACCACCGGGGAGGACGAGGGTGACTTCTCCAAGTCCGTGGCGGTACTGGCGTTCAATTAAGACTTTACCCGATCGATCCTTGGCTACAATCACTACAAAATCCGGCAACTGAATCTGGTGATAATCATCAATGATCTTCCCCTCTGC
>Ga0105044_10009669_pt1 | contig 13175 bp, 13 predicted proteins | sample MAT01_FD_78092 | JGI IMG/M metagenome (GOLD analysis project Ga0105044, IMG submission 78092) | Freshwater microbial communities from Lake Fryxell liftoff mats and glacier meltwater in Antarctica - MAT-01 | ecosystem: Environmental > Aquatic > Freshwater > Ice > Liftoff microbial mat | place...
GACCCGCACCTGAAGATCTGCCTCGGGAACATCCCGCAGGCGTACTCGCATCTGGGGCTGATCAACGCGGCGGTGCGATTGGCATCGCCGAGCTGAGCGCAGTCCTGCTTTGGAAGGTCCAGGGCGGGCGTCGGCCCCGCCTACCCTTGGCCTCACCGGGGCAGGGGCCCTCCTGGGAGACCGCGCATGGAGACGACGTTGATCATCCTGAAGCCCGACGCGGTTCAGCGTGGGCTTGTTGGGCGCATCCTCGCCCGGTTCGAGGACAAGGGGCTGCAGATCGTGGGGTGCAAGCTGACGCAGATCAGCCCGCAGCTCGCCGCGACGCACTACGAGGCGCACCAGGCTCGGGGTTTCTACAAGGGCCTGGTCCAGTTCATGACCAGCTCGCCCGTGCTGGTGCTCGCCGTGCGCGGGATGGGGGCGATCGGGATTGCTCGGAACATGATGGGGGCCACATTCGGGAGCAAGGCGGCGCCCGGGACGATCCGGGGCGACTTCGGCGTCTCGAACAGCTTCAACCTGATCCACGGCTCCGACAGCCCCGAGGCGGCCGAGCGGGAGCTCAAGCTCTTCTTCGCGCCCGGCGAGGTCCGCGAGTTCGAGCGGGCGGGCGACCGGTGGGTCTACGACACGTCGGGCGGCAAGCCCGAATGAACGGCGGATGATTCGGCTAGAACGAGAGGGCCCGGTCGAACCGGGCTCTTTTCATGGGGACGCCGCGGCGGTCAGACCGCGGTGTTGGGCTTGATCGATCCGGCGATCTCTGGGGGCTCCAGGGCGATCTGATCGGCGACCTCGCGGCGGTTGATCTGCACCTCGCGCGGGAAGTCGAAGGCGATGCGGACCCGCTCGCCCTTGACCGAGGCGATGCGGACGACCCCGATGGGGTTCTTCGGGTCGCCGATCACGACCTCTTCGCCTTCGCGGCGTGTGATCACCAGCATGCAACGCTCCCATCCTGGACGCTCGCGTCGTCCGGGGCCGGGCCACCACGCCCATCACCCCCGAACGCCCCGCCGATTCACCACCTGCCGTCCGCCACCCGACATCCGCTTATACCGCGCCGCTGGTTCGTTCGAAAGCCTTCTCTTGGACGATCTGGCGCCGTTAGGTCCGGAAACCGCATTTGAATGCGCAAGTCGTTGGGGTTCTGGGGGTTCTGGCTTTTCGTGGCGGCTCGTGGAGAGGGTGTGGACGATTCAGGCGACCGACTGCACCGCGCGGACTTCGGGGACGTGGTTCTTGAGGTTCCGCTCAATGCCCACCTGCAGGGTCGCGGTGCTCGACGGGCAGCCGACGCACGCCCCGTGGAGACGGATCTGGACCACCCCATCGGGGGTGATGGCGACGAGTTCGAGGTCCCCGCCGTCGGACTGGACGGCGGGCCGGATGAGGTTGAGGACGCGCACGACGCGGTCGTGCAGCGTCGGGGCGGGGGCTGTCGGGATCGGCGTGGGCATCGGTCGATGGTAGGGGGCAGCGCGGGCTGTGGGGGGGAAAGCGAATACACTCGCCCCCATGCGAACGACCGGAGCGTGGGTGGCGGCGGGGCTGATCGGGGCGGGCGTATGGGCGGGCTGTGCCTCGGGATGCTCGTCGGGGGCGCCGACGACCTCGGGAAGCCCGCTGACGGACGTGATGAACAGGGAGCTCGACGTGCCGACGCGGGTGGCGTCGGTGGAGCCCGCGCGAAGCCTGGCCGGGGTTGATCCGGTGGCGGTCGCGGCGACGCAGAAGTCGTTCCGGGACATCGCGTGGGCGGCAAAGGAGCACCCCGCCCTGCGGAAGCAGGTTCTGGCGTCGATGCTGAACGATCCGGACGCGGAGGTGGCCGCGGCGGCGCGGGAGACGGTGAAGCTGCTCCTTCCACGGGAGACCTCCAGGGAGGTGGTGGTCTATCTGAGTCAGACTGCGGGTGAGCGGGGGTGGACGGACTTCGTGCCGCCGCTGATCCGGAGCCTTTCGCGGCCGCTGGCGGGCGTGGAGGAGGCGGAGCGGGCCGAGCGGAAGGCGATCAAGGCCCTGTCGCCGGGGAAGACGGTGGAGGAGGTGGTCTTCGGTGTCTTCCTGGACCCGCCGGATCTCGCGCCGACGTACGGGATGGATTGGGCGCTGCGGTTCCGGGCGGACGCGTGGGATCTGCTCGCGCGGCTCGACGCGTCGGGGGCGATGCGGACGCGGCTCCTGGCGGGGGCGTCGGGCGGGGACGCGACGGTGGCGACGATCCGTCGGTGCGTGGCGGACCTGCGGGCGATGCCGATCACGGGGGACGAGCTCAAGTGGGTGACGTCGTTGCAGTCGGCCGAGGCGAAGAAGAACGCCGCGTGGTGGGGCGAGGCGGCGTCGGCGATCGCGCGGGGCGAGGCGATGGGGCCCTTGGGCGTGCGGCACGCCGAGGCGATCCGGTGGGCGTCGCGGCACCAACCCTCGTGGCAGAGGGCGTCGCGCGAGGAGCTCGTCGGGGTGCTGCGCGGACGGCTGAAGGGGCGTCTCGTGCACCAGCGGCGGATCGAGTCGCCGGAGGCGCGGGTGACGGAGACGTTGGACGAATGGGGCGATCGCCTGCGCTGGGGGGACCTGATCGCGCTCCTCGTGATCGACGAGGCGGTGCGGCAGCCGGGCGTGGCCGATGCGCTCGTCGCCCAGGCGGGGATGGACCGCCGGGACGAGACGACGGAGTACGGCGGGGCGATGATCTTCGCGGAAGTGGCGGAGCGGGCACCGGAGGGATTGGCGGGAGACAGGGTTCTCGCCGTGCTCTTTCCGCCGCGGCCGGGCCAACGGCAGGGTGACCAGAAGTTCATCGCCTCCGAGGACATGATCAGGGCGAGCGATCGGGCCGTGGCCCACTACCACTTCCACGCGCAGGAAGAGCGGAACCAGGCGTACGCGGGGCCGAGCACCGGGGACTTGGTGTACGCGGCGAGGTCGGGGCGGACATGCGTGGTCTTCACCTCGATCGGGGAGCGGGAACTGGCGGTAGACGTGTATCAGCCCGACGGGATTGTCATCGATCTGGGATCGATCGTTGCGAAGTGAGCGTGCAATGAGGCGGTGCGGCCGGCGTTGGGCGGGCGTGAGGGCCGGCCGCGGATGCGGCGGTAGCGCAATTCCTTGAGGAGATTCCCCGTGGCGAATGGCGTGGTGGCGCGGATGGCGGCGATGGCTGGGTTGACGGTGGGCGTGCTCGCGTTGCCGATGATCGCCTGGGCCCAGCCGCGCGACGGCGGGGGGGGGCGACAGTGGGGCGGCGGCGGCGGTGGCGGGATGCGGTCGATGATGATGGTCCCGCCGATCACCAAGCGGCAGATGGACGCCTACGCGGAGACCTTGGCGCTCGAGCCCGAGCAGCGGGAGGCGGCCGAGACGCTCTTCGAGGGGTATCAGCAGCAGGCACGCGACGGACAGCAGACCATGCGTGAGGCCATGGAGAAGATGCGCGAGGGGGGCGGCCCGGGGGGGTTCGAGACCATGCGGACCTCGATGACCACGTATCGCGCGGAGCGAAAGAAGCTGGATGGGCAGTTCGCGAGCGACCTTCGCGAGATCCTCGCTCCCGAGCAGGGGGAGAAGTGGCCCGCGGTGGAGAGGGCATGGCGGCGGGATCAGACGCTGCGGCGGGGGTTCCTCAGCGGCGAGCGGGTCGACCTGTTGGAGCTGAGCCGGGATGCCGAGATCGACGCGGCGGGGGGGACGGTGAAGGCTTTGCTGGAGGAGTACGAGCTCGAGCTCGACCGGGAGCTGGCGAAGCGGAACGCGGTCTACGACGAACAGATCGGGGCGATGGGCCAGTTCCGCGGGCCTGAGGACTTCGCGAAGATGGAAGAGGGGATGGCCAAGGGACGGGAAGCCGGTGTGCGGGTGCGAGAGGTGAACCGTAAGTACGCGCGGCAGGTCGTGGACGCCCTTCCCGAGGAGAAGCGGGCGGAATTCGAGAAGGCCTTCCGTCGGGCGAGCTTTCCCGCGGTCTACGGGGAGACGGAGACGGGCAAGGCTTTGGCGGCCGCGGAGGGGTTTGCCGACCTGACGGAAGAGCAGAAGGCGGAGGTCGCCCGCATCCGCGCGACCCACGAGCGTGCCCTCGACGGGGTCAACGAGCGGCTCGCGTCGGCCGTCGAGGAGAGCGAGATGAACGCCACGATGCAAAGCATGTTCCGCGGCCGTGGCGGGGAGGGCCCCTTGGCCGACATGCGGCGCGAGCGGCGTGAGCTCGAACGCGGGGCGCTGGAGTCCCTCAAGAAGACACTATCGGCGGATCAGGTGGTGAGGCTTCCCAAGGCGGAGCAGGGGGAGCGGCGGCGCCAGCAGGTCGATCCCGACGAGGGGCTCTGAATCTCCGGTGACGGACGAGCGGGCGGGGCGCATCCGACTGAATGGAGAGCGGCGAGCCGCCGGACGGGTCCGGCGCGTCCGGTCTCCGTACAGCGGGGCGCGAGCATGAAGAAGGGCCTGGGAGTCGGCGTCATCGTGGCGGTGGGGGTTTTCTCGGTCGTGGGGGCGGTGACGACGGCGGGGGCGGCGCAGCCCCTCCGCATGGAGATGACCCGGCAATCCGGCGGTGGCGGCGACGGTGGCGGCGTGGTCACGAAGCGGAGCCTCGTCCGCTACTGCGACATGCTGGGCTACGACGCCGACCAGCGCGCGACGGCGACGACCATCCACGAGGGGTACGTTGCGCAGCATCAGGAGGCCCGCAAGGCCTTCGGACAGGCCGTCCGCGACATGCAGAGGTCGTCCGAGGACACGGGCGACCACGGCGTCTTCATGGAGCGGATGCCCGCGCTCGAGCGGGAACTGACGAAGAAGACCGCCGCGGCGGAGCGTCAGTTCTTCGACGATCTGCACGCGGTGGCCTCGGGCGCGGACCAGGAGAACGCCTGGCCACGCGTCGAGCGCGCCCGACGCATCGAGGTGGGGCTGCGGCGAGGTTCGCTGAGCGGGGAGTCGGTCGACCTCGCTGACGTCGTGGCCGACCTCGCCCTGCCCCCCGAACCCGGGGCCGCGCTGACCACGCCGCTCGAGGAGTATCAGACCGAGCTCGACCGACAGATCCAGGCGCGGGACAAGTCGGCCGCGGAGGCTCCCGAGTGGACGCCCGGTCAGCCGCTCGATCTGGAGGCGATCCGGGCCGCGTCGGCCACGGCCCGCGATGGGGGGATGAAGGTGAAGGAGCTGAACGAGCGGCACGCCAAGCGGATCGAGGGATTGCTCCCGGCCGACCGTCAGGCGGAATTCCGGGAGGGCGTTCGGAAGCGGGCGTTCCCCCGGGTCTACAAGCAGCCGGGCGTCTCGAGGGAGACCGACGCCGCGCTCGCGATGGGTGATCTGACGCCGGCGCAGCGGGCCGAGATCGAGGAGATCCGCGGCCAGTATGTGCGGGAGGCCGCGCTGGCCAACGACGCCTGGGCGGCGGCGATCGAGGAGGCGGAGAAGAGCGGTCAGAGCGGCGCCTTCTCGGCGGGCGGCGGCCGCGTGACGCTGGCGATGGGAGACGAGCCCAAGACCCTGGTGGATTCGCGGACGACGCGGCGAGAACTCGACGAGCGGACGCGCGAGCGACTCTTGCGGAGCCTGACCGATGCGCAGCGGCAGAAGCTGCCCAAGGACATGGGCGGCGGGGGCGTGGGCGAGGCGGCGGCGGGTGTGTCCTCCGAGCTCATCATCCGCTCGGGGGGGTGAGGGGGCGTTCGGTCCGCCCACGGCCGGTTTATACTGTCGGGGCGTCGCGACTGGCGCCATGGTCTGCCCGCGAGTTTCCGGCGGGTCGGGGGGGTGTCATGCTCGATATTGGTCCGATGGTGAGGATTGGTCGTGTCGCGTCCACGACGGCGACGGCGTTGACGTGGCTCGCCTGCGTGATCTGCACCCTCGTGCCGGGCGTGGCCTCGGCCCAGATGGGCATGGGCATGCAGATGGACGGGATGCAGGGAATCACCCGCCGCGGGGTCGACGCGTACGCAAGGATCCTCGGGCTGGACGAGGAGCAGACGCAGACCGCGATGACGCTGCTGGAAGGGAACCAGCAGGCGGTCCGGGAGGCAGGCAAGGCGATGCAGGCCCGGATGGCGGGCTTGCAGGAGAAGGCGCAGGAGTCGGGAGACTTCACGATCTTCCAGAAGGAGATGCCGGCGATCTCCAAGGAATTCAGCGGGACGATGGAGTCGCTGGAGAAGGGCTTCTTCGATGATCTCAAGGCGACGCTGACCGACGAGCAACTCGGCCGGTGGGAAACCGTGGAACGATATCGACGCCGGGAGCAGGGGATGCGGTTCGGGTTCGTCGCCGGTGCCGCGGTCGACCTGATCGCGGCGGTCGATCGGTCGAAGGCGGGTCCCGAGGGGTCGGCGGAGTTCACCGAGACCTTGTCGCAGTACGAACTGGAGGTCGACAGGGGCCTGCGGGTACTTGAGAAGGCGGCCAAGGAGGGGCAGGAGAAGGTCTTCGAGGGAGGCATGTTCGACATGACCAAGATCGAGGAGATGATGAAGGGGTTCTCAGAGACGGGGCGGACGATCCGCGACACCAACCGGCAGTACGCGACGCGGCTTTCCGCCTTGATGCGGGATGACGCGAGGGGTCGGTTCGAGGCGGAGATCAAGCGGCGCACGTTCCCTCGCGTCTACAAGCAGGGGCACACGGAGAAGCTCTTCGACGCGGCGGCGGGCTTCGCCGACTTGGATGCCGGCCAGAAGGAGGCGATTGCGGACCTGCGGTCGCAGTTCGCGCGAGACCTCGCCGGGGCGAACGAGCGGTGGGCGGAGGCGATCGAGGTGCGGGAGGAGAAGGCGGGCGGGGCCATGATGGTGATGATGAAGCAGGCCATGATGCAGGGGGGGAGCGACGAAGTGACGAAGGCCCGCGAGGCCCGCAAGGAACTGGATGAGAAGGCGGCGGACCGGCTCAAGGCCATCCTGACCGACGGGCAGCGGGCTCGGCTGCCGGAGGCGAAGATCGAGGCGGCGAATCCGTTCATGGATGCAATGAACATGGACCCGGAGGCGTTTGAGCCGGAGCAGTGACGGCGGGCGGCGGGGCGGGTGGCGGCGTGCGCGCGCCGGGGCGAGGCGGCCGGTGCGCGGCCGGGGAGCTTGAGCGGCGAATGACGACGATGGACGCGAATCCCGCCCGAGCGGCCCCCGATGGGGCGGGTGCGCCCGCCTCGGGCGTCCCGAGGCGGCGAGGCGTCGCGCCCGCGCTGACCCAGAAGCCGGACGTCGACCCCGCGGCGTCGGCTCTCGCGCCCGCCGAGCAGTCCGTGCGCCTGCGGGCGATCCCCTACGCCTTCGACGGGCAGCGACTCGTGGTGGCGATGCTCGACCCGGCCGACCTGCAGGGGGCGGATGAGTTGAGCGTGTGCACGGGCCGCCCCGTGACCCGGGTGGGGATCACCCAGGCGGCGTTCACGGAGCTGCTTCGGGAGGTCCACGGGACGACGGCCGCGCAGATGGCCGCGCGGCTGGGCGGGGGCGACCGGGGGGACGACCTGGTCGGGACGCTCGAGGCGATCGAGGCGGACGACCTGCACCGCATGGCGGAGCAGCCGTCGCTGATCAACCTGGTCAACCTGATCGTGCTCGAGGCGATCCGCGAGCGGGCGAGCGACGTCCACGTCGAGCCCTTCGAGCGGACGCTGGGCGTGAAGTACCGGGTGGACGGGGTGCTCGTCGGGCGGGAGCCTCCCCCCAAGCACCTCCAGCCGGCGATCACCAGCCGCATCAAGATCATGGCGGGGATGAACATCGCGGAGCGGTACGCGCCCCAGGACGGGCACATCTCGCTCCGGTTCGAGGGACGGAAGATCGACATCCGCGTGAGCACCGTGCCGACGCTCTATGGGGAGAGCGTGGTGATGCGCATCCTCGACAAGGAGTCGATCACGCTCGATCTCGAGGCGCTGGGAATGCGGGAGGCCGATCGGGCGTCGATGCAGCGGCTGATCGACCTGCCGCACGGGATGGTGCTGGTGACGGGGCCGACGGGCAGCGGCAAGACCACGACGCTGTACGCCGCGCTCAGCAAGCTCTATGACCCCTCGCTCAAGATCATCACGATCGAGGACCCGGTCGAGTACGAGTTGTCGGGGGTGAACCAGATCCCGGTCAACCCCAAGCGGGGCCTGACGTTCGCGGACGGCCTCCGGAGCATCCTGCGGCAGGACCCCGACGTGATCATGGTGGGCGAGATCCGCGACGGCGAGACGGCCGAGATAGCGGTGCGGGCGGCGCTCACGGGTCACCTGATCTTCTCGACGCTGCACACCAACAACGCCGCGAGCGCGCCGGGGCGGCTGCTCGACATGGGCGTCGAGCCGTTTCTTCTGTCGAGCGTGCTCGAGGGCGTGCTGGCGCAGCGGCTGGGACGGCGGGTGTGCGCCGGGTGCAGGGCGCGGACGCCGATGCCCGAGCAGGTGCTCCACCGGCTGGCGCCCGTCGAGCTGGCGATGTTCGAGGGGGGCGGCGGGTGGCGGGGGACGGGGTGCGAGCGCTGCGGCGGGATCGGGCTGCGGGGCCGGCTCTCGTTCGTCGAGACCATGCTCCTCAACGGGGCGATGAGACGGGCGATCGCCGGGCGTCAGAGCGCGGCGGAGGTGGCGAAGACCGCGGGCGCCGGATTCGTGACCATGCGTCGGGACGGGATCATCAAGGCTGCCGCGGGCCTGACGACGGTGGAGGAGGTTCTCCGCGCGACGCAGGACGCCGACGAGAGCGTGGGCGAGCCGGCGGTCGGGCCCGGGGCGGTGGGGTGATGGGCCTCTACGCCTACAGGCGGGTCGCGGGGGGCGGCGGAGCCACGATCGAGGCGCCCGACCGTGCCTCGGCGGTCCGCGAGCTCGTGCGCCGCGGGGAGACGCCCGCGACCCTCGAGGAGGTGGGGGCCCAGGTCGCGCCTCGGGGGGCGCAGCCGGCGGGAGCGTCGGTGCTCGATGCGAGAGCCGCGGGCGGCCTCGGCGCTCCGGCCGCCCAGGCGTCGCGATGGACCATGCGCCGGGCGATGTCGAGGACGGAGATGGCGGCGTTCATCCGCGAGCTGGCGACGGCGCTCCAGGCGGGGCTGCCCCTCGTGCCGTCGCTCCGGACGCTCGCGCGGACGGGCCGGTCGCCGGCGCAGAGGGCGATGCTGGCGGCGTTGATCCACGACGTCGAGCACGGGCAGAGCCTCGCCGACGCGATGGCGGCGTGGGGACGGCCCTTCGGCGATCTCACGATCAACCTCACCCGGGCCGGGGACGTCTCGGGGCGGCTCCCGGAGGTGTTGGCGCAGACGGCGGATCTGCTCGACCGGGACGTGAAACTGCGCGGGTCGATCAAGAGCGCAACGATCTATCCCGCGATCCTAGCGACGCTGGTGACCGGCGCGATCATCGTGGTCGTGACGGTCATCGTGCCCAACCTGCTCAAGGACTTCGCCGGCGGCGCTGCCGCGTTGCCTTGGCAGACGCGGGTGGTACAGGGGGTCGCGGCGTTCTTCGGCGACTATTGGTGGATCATCGTCCCGGCGGTCGTCCTGGGCATCTGGGGGATCAATCGCTTCTACGCGACGGCCCGGGGGCGTCTCTGGTGCGACGAGCGGCTGCTCCGGGTCCCGCTGCTGGGACGTCTGCTCAGGGACGTCGCCGTGGCGCGCTTCACGCGGACGCTGGGCACGCTGACGACCGCGGGGCTCCCGGTGCTCACGGCGCTGCGGGTGACCAAGGGAACCCTCGGCAACAGCGCCATGGAACGCACGATCGACGGCGTCATCGAGGAGGTCGCGGCGGGGCGGACGATCTCCGAGCTGCTGGACCGGAGCGGGCAGTTCCCGCCCATGCTGGTGCAGATCGTCAATCTCGGCGAGCGGTCGGGCCGGCTCGACCAGCTCCTGACGCAGGCCGCGGGGGCGTTCGAGGACCGGACCGAGACGAGCGTGAAGCTGCTGACGACGGCGCTGCCGCCGCTGCTGGTGGTCCTGCTCGCGGGCGTCGTGGGCTTCGTGGTGCTGGCGATCATGCTGGCGCTCCTGAACTTCCAGGACAGCGTATCGGCGTTGTGAGCGTGATCGGAAACGGGCGGAGAAGGGGAGGGAACGACGGATGACGAAGCGGAAGAAGAACCGGGCGCGGCGTGCCTTCACGATCATCGAGGTGATCGTGATCGTCGTGATCCTGGGCGTCATCGCCGCGGTGATCGCGCCGCGCCTCATCGCGCGGGTGGGCGAGAGCAAGCGCTCGGTCGCGGTGAGCAACGCGGCGTCGCTCTCCACCGCCGTCAAGCTCTTCGCCGCCGATCACGGCATGCCCGAACCCGGAGCGCCGATCACGATCCTGTGGGAGCGGCCCGGGACGATCGAGGAGGCGGCCTGGCAGGGGAAGGGGCCGTACGTCGACTCCGCAGACTCGCTCAACGATCCCTGGGGCAACCCCTTCCAGCTCGTGATCCCGCCGCAGGTCAACGCCGACTTCGACATCGTGAGCTATGGCAAGGACGGCCAGCCCGGCGGCGAGGGCGAGAACGCCGACATCGTGAACGGGAAGCGGTGATGCGACCGACCACGACCATCCGGCACCGTCGGAACCGTCATCCCGGCAGGGGAGGCGTCGCGTTCACCCTCATCGAGGTGATCGTGGTCGTGGTGCTCTTGGCGGTCGTCGCCGCGTTGGCGGTCCCCCGGCTCGCGGGGTTCGGCGGCGGGCGTGGCCGCGTGGCGGGGGAGGCGCTGGGCGAACTGCTCTCGGTGGCCGCCCGGCGCGACGAGCTCACGAGCCAGCGGATCGCTCTGGACGGCGACGCGGCGCGGGTCCGACTCCTGGCGCTCGTCGTTCCCGACGCGGGCGGCCCGCCGGAGTGGCGGAGCGACGTGCTCATCCCCGACGTCGAGCTCGGCGGCGCCGTCGTCACCGGGGTCGCGGCCGATGGGGTCGAGCTCGATCCCAAGCGTTGGCGCGTGGAGTTTCCGCAGACCTCGCGCCGGCCCTCCATGCGCGTGCTGGTCGCCGAGGCGTCGAGCCGGGAGACGTGGCGGGTGGAGATGGCGTCGAGCGGTTCCCGGGCGACGGTCGTCCGCGAGGGTTCGGGGGCGTCCGCGGCGGACGGGTCGATCGATCTCGATCTCGCGGGGCGGGGAGATCAGGCGTGGTGAGGCATGCGCGTCGCGGGGTGTTGCTGGTCGATCTCGTGGTCGCGGCGGTCATGCTCGGCGTGGCCCTCTCGGTCATGATCTCGCTCACCGGACGGGCGCTCACGGCGCAGCGTTCGGGCGAGCGGCTGCAGGTCGCGGCGATGCTCCTCGACGAGCAGCTCGGGCTGGTGCTCGGGCGCGGACCGGATTCGTACGCCTCGCGCTTCGACGTCGAAGGGCCCTGCGAGCCCCCGTTCGACGGGTATCGCTACCGCCTCGACATCACTGGCGGGACGGGCGGAGAGGCGTACAAGGTCGTGGCCACCGTGGCGTGGGTCGCCGGACGGGGCGAGGAATCCGTCTCCGCCGAGACCCGGGTCGCGCCCCGTCTGGGCGAGGACCCCGATCCGGATCGCCGGCCCGACGTGACGGTGGTGCGCTATTAGCCGTTCCATCACGGCAAGGCGCTCGGTGCGAGGGTTCACGCTCGTCGAGCTGATCGTCGCGTCGGTGATCGGCGCGATGCTCGCCGCGGCGACGGGAACCGCCGTCTCCCAGCTCCTCCGCGCGCGGGCCACGTCGCAGGCGCGGCAGCAGGCCTTCGCCCGTGCCGATGCCGCGGCGTCCCGCATCGCGCTCGACGTCGCCAACGTCGCACGCGACCCCGACCCGCTACACGCCCGCTTCGCCTTGGTGAGTGGGGGCGTGCCGGGGCGGGAGCGCGACGAGGTGCTGCTCCTCGCCCGATCCTCTAGGTCCGTTCGCGGCCTCGAGGACTCCCCCGAGGGCGCGGAGCACGAGGTGCAGTACAGGGCCGTTGATGGTGCATCGGCCGCGACGCTCTGGCGTCGGCAGGACCCCGGACACGATGGGGCCATCGACGGGGGCGGCATCGCCGCGCCGCTCGTTCCCGGCGTCACGTCCCTGGCGGTCCAGGCCGGCGACGGGGAGTCGTGGGGGGACGACTGGGATTCGGACGCGGACGGCATGCCGCACCTCGTCAGGCTCGTCGTCACGGCGATCTCCGACGACGGCCGCGCGTCGGCCACGGCGCGCCGCATCGTCGCCGTGGACCGCGTGCCTCTCCCTCCGACGGATGTCGCCACGGAGGGCACGGACGAGGCGACCGACACCTCGGCAAGCCCTGGCGCAGGAGGTTCGCGATGACCCGCGGCGTGCGACTCAACAGGAATCGGCGGCGGGCGTTCGCCACCCTCCTGGTCTTCGGCGTCATCCTGATCGCGTCCGTCGTGACGGGCGTGCTTCAGTCGACCGCGTTCGGCCAGGCCGCGGCCGGCCGGGAAGCGCTCGCCCGCGTGCGGGCGACGTGGGCGGCCCGGGCGGGCGTCGAGGCGACCATCGCCCGACTCGAGTTCGACACCGATTCCGAAGCGGGGGGAGACGCCTATCGCGTGCTCGACGACATGGCCGCCGAGGCCGTCGGCACCCTCGCGGGCGCATCGTGGCGGATCGCAACGTGGGAAGGCAAGACCGAGCTTCCCGGCCCTTCCGATGCGCACGCCCGCCTCAACGTCAACGCCCTGACGCGCGATCAACTGCTCGCGATCGAGCCGCTGATGACGGAGGACGTCGCCGACGCAGTCCTGGACTGGGTGGACGCCGACGACGACACGCGGGAACTGGGGGCCGAGATCGGGTACTACGCGAGCCTGCCCTACCCGTACGAGCCGCGGAACGCGCCGATGCGCACCCTGCAGGAACTCGAGCTGGTCGCGGGCGTTCGGGCGGAGGATGTTCGCGGCGAGGACTGGAACCTGAACGGCGTGCTGGACCCCGGCGAGAACGACGGCGACTCGTCGTGGCCGCGTGACAACGCCGACGACGTGCTCGATCGGGGGTGGTCGGGCGTCCTCACCGCAGAGAGCCTCGAGGGGACGCTCGCCCCGTCGGGCGAGGAGAAGCTGGACCTGACGGTCGCGTCGGAAGAGGACCTGGTCGACCGGCTCGGGGTCACGCGGGATCAGGCGAAGGTCGTCATCGACCACGTGGGGACGTCGGCGGAGGCGGCCTTGGCGGACTTCATCACGCGCGACCTCGCGACCCTCGCCCTCGCCGCC
>Ga0105044_10009673_pt1 | contig 13173 bp, 15 predicted proteins | sample MAT01_FD_78092 | JGI IMG/M metagenome (GOLD analysis project Ga0105044, IMG submission 78092) | Freshwater microbial communities from Lake Fryxell liftoff mats and glacier meltwater in Antarctica - MAT-01 | ecosystem: Environmental > Aquatic > Freshwater > Ice > Liftoff microbial mat | place...
ATTTACAGATACATCATCATTAGAGTTTGGTATTAAAAGCCGGGAAATAAAGTCATTTCGTTTAGCGGCCAAAGAAGCAGCCATGTCAAGGTTATACGGCGGTATCCACTACCGCTTCGATAATGACCATGGAAATGAAGCCGGTATAAAAATAGGTTTGTATGTTTTAGAACGATTGAAATTGAAAATTAATTAAAAAAACAAAACTAAGATTATGAAACGAATTTTATTTTTTTGTGCACTGTTTGTTACACTTATAAATCAAAAAAAGAATGCACAGGGCTGTGTAGCTATTAAAGGTATTGCTGGTACATAAGCCAATACGGCGTTGGAATTCTTTACAGATACCTTTTTTTAAATTTATGATTATTATCTGAAATAAAAAGCTGAATCTGATATGAGGGTAGTTAAATTGATTTTACTTTTATTAGTTTTCAATACAGTTGGCCGGACACAAACAACAACTGCCGAAAACGATACAACTTCCAATCCCAAGGCATTGGATAGTGTTACTATTATTTCTTACCTCAAACAAAATATAATTCAATCGTTACCTGCAACTATGGGAACTTATATTTTTTCAGGCAAAAAAACTGAAGACGACCGACAAGAGGGCTTTACTGTCTTTACGTTCAATAGTCGCGGAGTACTGACACCCCTTCGTCAAACTTTTATTTTTTCGAAATGCTAAGAACAACAGGGATTGTATTTGTAGTTTGCTTACAAAGTACTGCTTTAAAGGATTAGAAAAATTCGATCTTAAATTTATTTCAGTTAGCTTATCAAAAGAATTTAAGCAAATCAATAACAGAAATACAATGGTTTTTAAGATAGTTGATTTAATATTAGCACTATTAAAAGAGCAACTTTCATTGCTCTTTTAATGAATCTCAAAAATTAGCTATCCCTGATCTGTAACCAGCATCACATCAAAATAAAATTGCTCAACACTACCTGTCAATTCAATAGTACATCTGGTAGGATAATCAATTTTGAAAACCCCTTTCTCTGCAAGTTTGTCCGGCAAAACGATAGTAGGGTTAACAATGAATACCGGCTGAAAATAGTTTGGATCATTGTATCCCAATATTGAATAGGGTTGTTGGATCACGACCCCTTTGCTGGTTACAGCCTTTATAGTTATGAACAATCCATTTTGTGAAAGACGGATGCTACATTCGTCCGGATGTTTCCATTCAAATAATGGGGTCAGTACAATTTTCTTTATCCGGAAGAATGAACCTAGTTGTGGCAATGTAAATTCTTTTATTCTTTCCTCATTTGTAAACCGAAGCCCCACGTCTCTTTTTACCAGGTCAGTCACTGCAATGCTGTAGGTTGTTCCTCTGCCTGCTCCATGTACTATTAAATTACGGGTTGCCCCCAACTCTGATAAAATACGTTTTACAGTTGAATTAGGTATGCTTGATTTTTCAGCTATATCACCACTGCTGATACCTGGGTTATTGTCCACCATAGCATAGATATGCTGTTCCCGGGCGCCCACAGTTTCCCGTTGTTCTTTATCTTTTACTTTTTGTAGTAACTGAGTTTGTATATTTTTCAAACAATCCAGAAAAAAATATACCCATCCTGTCACATCTTCTCCAGGTCTGTTATACTAAGCATCCATCATATTTTTATAGTATACCTTTTTTCGATGTTCTATTTCATGCTCGAAGCTGACTTACTCTATCCATACATAACCACTCTTCAATAGCAACAGTGTTGCCAGCAAATGACTCTACCTTCCATTGCCATCCTGAAACGGGTGAATACTTAAAAAATCATACACAAATATGGCTGCCCTTATCAACGGTTGCGTTGAACTATCATTATTATACCACTGGACAAGTTGAGCCATAGCCTCGTCTGTTGCGAGTCCCGGTAAGGTGGTTTCTAAAACAGGTCTCTTTGTTCCATCTGCTTCTTTTCGTTGTACCCGGTTAGTGATCGTTTTTTAGTTCCCTTTATGGGTGCTATGCTTCATCAGTGTAATAAGCAGGTGCTTGATGCTACTATCAGATATATCGATATCACAATAGGACTCCCCAATCAGATTTAATGTATCATAATATCCTGCTACCTCTTGCTGATCACTTTCTCTAAGCTTTGAAATATTCAGGTTTTATATCAGGACTGCCACTTCTTTATCAGAAAGATGTGATCCTTCTAATCGGGTTGAAGCACCAATACTTCGAACTGTGGCAATTGATTTTAGTTCCTTTAAAGTTTGCTTTTCCCTGCGTTCAATAGCCTGCCATTGGGCATCGAAGCGGCCGAGTTGGCTTAACTCCGCATCAATTCCATCCAGTTAGCAGGGCTAAAACCCAGTGTATGTATTTTCATTCCATCCATATGAGACTATTTAAGACACAGATATACGAATTGATTTGATATAGATAATACGATTTGATACGTTTATAGACATTCAAGTTCATATTACCAAATGTCAGCCAGATCAATGTCAAAACATGTAATTTTTACTGCTGGATTATCCTGAATTAAGATTTTTATTAGATTACTCCCTATAAATCCGGCACCACCCGTTACAACAATATGCATGATATTAAATATGATGCAAAATAAAAAATAGAATCTAACCGTTTCATTTTATTTGTCAGTTTTATACTATTAAACTTAATATCAAAACACCAATAAGTCCTATAATTGAAATAGTTGTTTCCATTACTGTCCAAGACAAAAATGTTTGCTTTAATGATAGTTTAAAAAATTCTTTATACATCCAGAAGCCCGAATCGTTGATGTGAGAACCAAAAACACTGCCAGCCCCAACAGCCAGTACCATCAGTTCTGGTGATACTCCACTTGTTGCCACTAATGGAGCAACAACGCCAGCTGCTGTAATACCTGCAACTGTAGCAGAGCCAATCATAACCCGTAATAAGGCAGTTACAATCCATGCAAAAATTAGTGGCGGCATTTGCCATTTGCTGCTGAAGGATGCAATGTAAGCACCAGTACCGCTATCTATAATTACTTGCTTGAAAATACCACCAGCAGTAATTATTAAAAGTATCATTGCAATACCTGAAACAGCTTCATTCAACCATTTCATTACAGTTTCTATTTTTTTGCCACTACGTATTCCAAAATAATAAATAGCTAACAGCACTGAAAGTAAAAGCGCAATTGTAGAGTCTCCTGTAAATAGTAATATCCTTCTTATAAGTGTTCCTTCCTGTAAAAAATTAGCGGCTATTACTGCAAGAGTTATCAGTAAGACAGGTAATAATGCAATAACAAAACTGGGAAGGGTAGCGGGTAGTTTTTTTTCGGTTGAAATTTGTTCTGCTGAAGAAATGGCAGTTGCAGCAAACTTAAATTTTTGCAATAAATTCCCTAACACTGGTCCGGCAATAATTACAGCGGGTATTGTAATCAGGAGACCATACATTAATACCGTTCCCATATTTGCATGAAAAGCATTTACCAGCACAACCGGTCCGGGGTGTGGTGGCAAAAAGCAATGTGTTGTGGACAATGCCGCTGCCATAGGAATGGCCATGTATAATAAGGACAACCCGGTTTTTCGGGCAAGGGTAAATACCAGCGGAACTAAAATGATAAAGCCTGCATTATAGTAAAGCGGAATGCCGATTAAAAACCCTGTGAGTAATACTGCCCATTGGATATATTTGAGCCCAAATCCATTGATTAATGTTGATGCTATTTTTTCAGCAGCACCACTAATCTCTAATATTCTTCCGAGTATTGCACCAAGACATATAATTAAAACTAAACCGCCAAGTGTACTGCCCACTCCTTTTTCTACTGACTTTATAAGATCTTCCGGTCTCAGTCCCAATAATAATCCGGCAATAATAGCAACAATCAGTAATGATAAAAAAGGGGTTACTTTTTGTATTGTTAAAAAGATTTGAATAACTATAGCAAAGAGTATTATTAAAAATGTCATTACGGTATTTATCTTACTGTATTAAATAATGTTACGATATTTTCAATTGATATTGCTATTTCATCGCCTGACTTTAATGAAAAATCGCTGCCGGGAACAATGCCGGTACCTGTCATTATAAAACATCCATGCAGAAATGAGCATTCCCGGTAAACAAATCTTACCCGTTCTTCCGGAGTACGTTTCATCTGGCTGATGGCAATTTTATTACTAAACATTTTAACGTTGTTTCTTTTAACTTCCAGCTGAATCATTGTATTGCCATCCAGCGGCTGATCTGTAATATAAATACATGGCCCCCAATGCAGCACTGGCATAATAAGTTTTTGTTAGGGGAAGGTAAAGAGGATTTTTTCCTTCAATACTTCTGCTGCTCATATTATTGCCAATTGTGTAACCAACAATTTTTCATACTGAATTAACTACTAATGTAAGTTCTGTCTCTGGCACATCCCAGGTAGAATCTTTCCGGATATTCACTTTATCTCAATGCCCAACAATACGATTTGCAGTGGCTTTAAAAAAAACTTCCGCTCTTTCTGCTTCATATACTTTACCATAAAATTGGCACCGCCTGCCGCTTTGCTTTCATCCTGCCTGCCCACCATGCTTCTTAAATACGTAACACCACATGTCCATAATTCCTGCTGGCTACCCATGGGGGCCAATACTTCCTTTATCAATGATACATCTCCTGCCGATAAACTGCTGATTAAAGCTGTGGCATTTTGTAATACATTATCATCATTAATGAATGTATCCCAGTTTTCATATACAGTTTAAAACTTTCCGTTTTGTTCCATTACAATTGCATTGGTTGAATTGTAGAGTTTCAAGTTTAGTTATTTTTCCCAGTAAGGTACAAAGTTCATAAAGAAAAAACTATAGTGTATACTGGTTATTCAGCAGTATTTTTATCTCATTTTAATCCGCAGCACATACATATCATTCGATACAGACAATATTATTTCATCAGTGCTTAATGCACAATTGCTTGTTGAGTTGTCTAAACGTTGGATGCCTAATTTTTTACCAATACTGTTGAAAATATAAACACCACCGGAGCCTGTAAAAATACATTCCATTTTTATCTATCTTGAAACCATCAGGCAAACCATTCCAGCTTTTATCAAGCCCAGATGCATCATAAAACATTTTTCCATTAGTTAAGGAATCGCCATTTACATCATATATATACCATACCGGTTTTGCAGGGTCCCTGTTGGCAACTAATATTTTTTTTTTGGAAAAAATGCCAAACCATTAGGCCTTGTTACAGAATCAACCAATAAAATAACCCTGCAGCCTTTTTTTACTTTGTAAACTCCCTTATGTTATATTTCTTTTAATGAATCGGTATCATCCTGAGTTTTTTAACCATAAGGCGGGTCAGTTAAAAATAATTCGCCTGAGCTATTAAATAGACAATGATTCGGAATGCTGAAATGTTTTCCCTCAGACTTTGAAGCCAAAGAAATATATTTTCTTCGGGCTTGTCCAATGGAGCAATCATCCTTCCCATTTACCTGTAGCCGTGCTGGCATAAAACAAGATTACCATCATTATCTAATGTTAATCCTTTACTGCCGGGTACTTTGCATTTACTTGGTGTTGTACCAGTTAAGCCGCTTGGTTAAAGGTAAATCTCTTTTTCTTTTTCTTCTGTCCATTTGTAAAAAGTATTCATCGGTTCATCGCTGAACAAAAGTATTTTTTATTTTTCAATCCATAAGGGACCTTCACTCCATTCAAAACCTTCGGCAAATATTTCTGGTTTTGTATTTTGAGAAATGATACTATCCAATGAAGCATCGTATTTTTTGATGGTGCCAATTGCTTTATACATTGCTGTTTGGTCTTTTTGTTGTGGATTGTTATTACATGATGCAAAGGCAGGGCTACTGAGATAATGATTACAAATGGTTTCATTGATTTTACTTTTTGGATAGAACGCTGATGGCACTGATTAAACTGATATTCAATGATTTTCTTTTAAGTCTGGTGTACCCGTAAATCTTTTGCTCAATAAAAATATATAGTAACAGTTGTTTCATAAAAAACCTCACCTCAACCCTACCAAAGAAAAGGGAGTTTAATGTGAATCTCTTGTTACTTCACTTCCACTGCTTCCCTGTAAAAAATCCAGGTCAGCACCTTTATCAGCTCCCATCACATGTTTTATATAAAGACTTACATAACCACGGCTGGCAGCGGGTTTGGGTGCAACCCATTTTGCTTTTCTTTTTGCCAGTTCAACCTCACTAACATCCAAGTGCAGTTTGCGCTGTGCCACATTCAGCTCTATCATATCTCCGTTTTGCACCAATGCCAGATTGCCGCCAATAGCCGCTTCCGGTGAAACATGCAGCACGGCAGTACCATAGGCTGTGCCACTCATTCTTCCGTCTGAAATGCGAACCATGTCTTTTAGGCCTTTCTGCAATAATTTTTTTGGCAATGCCATATTGCCAACCTCGGGCATCCCGGGATACCCAACAGGGCCGCAGTATTTCAATACCATCACACAGGTTTCATCAATATCCAAATCAGGATTATCAATTCTTGCATGATAATCTTCTATACTTTCAAATACAACAGCCCTACCCCTGTGTTTCTGTAAAGCAGGATTTGCAGCAGAGGGTTTTATTACAGCGCCATTTATTGCTAGATTTCCTTTAACTACTACACAACCGGCATCGGTTTGTATAGGGTTTTCATATCTGGCAATTACATCTTCATTGTAACAGTCAGTATTTCCCTTGATATTAACATGGTGATTTTTACCGGATACAGTTATTACATTTTTGTATAAATGATTTTTTAATTCATTTAATATAACTGGTAAGCCTCCTGCGTAATAAAAATCTTCCATTAAATATTTTCCTGATGGTAATAAATTTAATAGTAAAGGAATTTTACTCCCGATGGTATCAAAGTCTTCTAATTTTAAATCAACGCCAATTCTTCCTGCAATGGCGATAAGATGAATAATAAAATTAGATGAGCCGCCTACTGCGGCATTTGTTATAATGGCGTTTTCAAAAGCTTCTTTGGTTAATATTTTGTCGATGGTTAAATTTTCTTTTACCATTTCCACAATTCTTCTGCCGCTTAATTGTGCCATTTGTTTTTTTCTGCTATCGGCAGCTGGTATTGCAGCTGCTCCTGATAAAGTGAGTCCCAATGATTCCACCATACATGCCATTGTACTTGCAGTACCCATCGTCATGCAATGCCCAATACTACGGCTCATACAACTCTCTGCAAACTCACAATCTTCTTGCGTCATCTTTCCCATCTTCATATCTTCATCAAACTTCCATACATGGGTACCGCTGCCGATTGTTTGACCTTTGTATCTTCCATTAAGCATTGGTCCACCTGGAACAACAATAGTTGGCAGGCCAACACTTGCAGCACCCATAACAGTTGATGGTGTTGTTTTATCGCAACCGGTTAATAACACCACTCCATCAATTGGGTTTCCCCGAATACTTTCTTCCGTATCCATGCTGGCTAAATTTCTAAATAACATGGCAGTTGGTTTCAGCAATGTTTCCCCCAAACTCATTATAGGAAATTCCACAGGAAAACCGCCGGCTTCCAACACACCACGTTTTACCATTTCAGCATGGTCCCTAAAGTGTGCATTGCACGGCGTTAGTTCGCTGAAAGTATTGCAAATACCTATTACCGGCCTGCCATCAAACATATCATTTGGCATACCCTGGTTTTTCATCCAGCTCCGGTAAATAATTCCATCTTTCTCTTTTCTGCCAAACCATTCGTGGCTTCTTAATTTCTTTTCCATAATTTATAATTTATTTCAATCATACAAGTTTGATAAGGCAAACATTTTGAATGTATAATTTGATATAATACAGCTCTGTTCGGACTCAGGAATTACTTTTTACGAATTTAAATACGGCTATTTGACCTTTTGTTACTATTTCATCAGCATCAACAATAATCAACTTTGATTTAGCAACCAGGTTAAGTATATTCAGGGCAAAAGTATAGGCTGTCAATAAGGTTGAGTTTGCTGCCAATGTAATTGTATCACTGTTATTTATTTGCAAATCACCGAGCTCAGTTCCAATAAGCAGGCCACTCAGGTAATAATAATTTTCTTCTTCGGTAAGTTTATTAAACAAAATATTGGTGCGTACTAAAAAACAATTGTGAAGAATATTTGAATGCCTGCTAATTAATACTCCTTTTTTAAAGTTTTCAAAATTTTTTGGTTCATTAAGCCCCGCTCCTTTTTTAACTGAGAGGGCCAGGATTGTATTTTTACTTAGTGTGTCAAATATTTCACCTGTCATATACGTTTTAAAATCCACAATTTTTCCATCTTCAACTTGTATATGCTTTGAATGTGTACCGGGAAAAAGATAAAGGGAGCTTTTGGAAGAATAGCATCCTGCCAATTTCGTTTCTTCTCCTCTCATAACATCACACTTACTTGTTGCCCCGGAAATAATAAATATCAGGTGTTTAAAACTGGCATCTGAATTAATAGTGTATGTTATTAAATCAGACCCATCAGCATTTAAAGGAATACTTTTATACGCCAGTTCCACCATTCCAATAGAGGATGAGGCCATACCTGAAATTATTACAGGAACCCCATCTAATGAAACAGACACCTGTTTTTCAATTTGCCTGATTTTATTAGCTAAGAAATTTTTATAAAAATCCGGTCGGGTATTGTCAGATGTATTTTGTTGCCATAATTTATAAGTGGATGCAATACCCTGTCCTGTACTCACCTCTGCCATAACACCCAGGTCTATGGTATTTATAAGCTTTAAACGGAAGGTTGAAGTTCCCCAATCGCAACTTAAAAAATATTCAATATTCATAAATAAATAAATTTTCAATAATCATTTCTATCAAACAATCTGTTTCTGAAAATTGCAAGCCTCATAATTGTCTTTAACTTAATAGTCTATTTTTTTACCTTTGAAAAACTGTTTACAATACTTACATCATCCGTTGCTCTTTCACCAGTTCAAAAAATGAATTGACAGCTTCAAGTCCAGTTTTACTTATAACACCAAATCATGTCTTTAGTTCCTACTGTTGCCTCTTTGTCTTTATTGTTTTTGGTGGCACAACCATAACAGATAACAAGACCACATAATACAATGACGGATATAATACTTTTCATAATCATATATTTAACATTAAAAATTTATTACTAATATTTACAACCAAGAACTTTCACATTTGTGATTGATTCATCGGGTATAATTTGGTCTTTGCTTTAATGCTAAAAATATTATAAGGTACAATTGTGCAACGTAACAGCAGCCAAATAGTACCCATCAGTTTGTTACCAAATCCTTGTTCACTTCTATACGCTCCACTTTACCTACTAAAAATATATAGCACAACGCACCAGTAATACCCAGGCTGCCAACGAAAATAAGAGCCGGCGTAAAACTGCCATCACTTACCAGGAATCCAATAATCAATGGAATAAAGATTGCGGCAAGCCCACCGATAAAATTGAATACACCGCCTGTTAAACCAACTAAATGTTTAGGCGCTAATGTTGAAACAAACACCCAGGTAATTGATGCAAAGCCATTTCCAAAAAAAGCAATACACATAAACATAATAATGAGTGGAGGGCTGCTTACATAATTGGCCCCGATAATAGATGTGCTGAGCAAAAGTCCTGTAATGACGGGCACCTTACGGGCCATGCTTGTTGACAGTCCTTTCTTAATCATATAATCTGACAAGAAACCAGATAGCAAAACACCTGCAAATGCAAAAAGAAAGGGCACCGAAGCTAAAAAACCTGACTTAATAAAATCCATACCCCTGTATTTTACGAGGTATGTAGGAAACCAGGTAAGAAAAAACCACATAGTGCCAGCCAAAGAAAACTGGCCAAGATAAATGCCCCATAATTTTTTATGACTGCATACTTCTTTGAGATCACTCCATTTAAAAGGTTGTGAAGTGCTTTTATTGTTTACATTTTTCCTATTAATAAGGCCTCCGCCTTTTTCTATGTATTGCAGTTCAGCTTCATTCACCGTGGCATGTTCAAGCGGATCACGGTAAAAGAAATACCAAACAATGCCCCATACAACCCCAACAGCTCCTGTGATAATAAACAGGCCCTGCCATCCAGCATAATATTGCAATGCAGTAAGTGCAGGTGCAAGAAATGCAAGGCCAATAAATTGACCGGAAGTATATATAGCGATGGCTGTTGCCCTTTCTTTATCAGGAAACCAACTGGTAACAATTCTATTATTAGCAGGATAAGATGGTGCTTCAAAAACACCAATCAGCAGTCTCAAAATAAACAATACAATAAAACTGGTAGCAAAGCCCTGGGCAATTGTTATTACAGACCACAAAATCATACTGAATGCATAAACTAACCGGGCTCCATACCTGTCGGTCATGATACCGCCAGGTATCTGCAGTATTGCATAGGTCCAACCAAACGCAGAAAAAATATACCCTAATTGCACCGGCGTAAGTTTAAGGTCCACCGTTATCATGGTTGCTGCAACAGAAATATTACTTCGGTCCATGTAGTTGATAACAACATTTACAAAGATGGCAGCAAGTATGGTGTACCTCTTGCGTGTAGGTTGCAGCGTTAATTCTTTCATATTATAAACAATTAAACATAGTTGGGCAAGATTTAATATTGTTAGATAAGTCTGAGTATTTGTTTACCAACTTTTTAAATGCTATTAAGCTTTTGTTGTGTCACTCACTTGTACGTTCTGATCATTATTCAGCAAGATGCACTCAGTATTATATAAAATATCAGCCCTTACCATTCAGCAACACTGCCATCTTCATGCCGCCATAATGGGTTATGCCAGTTGTGGCCTACCTTTTCCATTTTAATCACATGCTCTTCATTAATTGTTATACCTAACCCCGGCCCCGATGGAATTTTTACAAACCCCTTTTCATAACTGAAGACCGATTTGTCTGAAATATAATCCAGCAGATCGCTGCCTTTATTGTAATGAATGCCCAGACTTTGTTCCTGTATAAAAGCATTATGACAACTTGCATCAATCTGCAAACATGCGGCTAAAGCTATTGGCCCAAGCGGGCAATGCGGTGCTGCCGCTACATCAAATGCTTCTGCCATGGAAATAATTTTTTTACATTCTGTTATCCCACCGGCATGTGAAAGGTCAGGCTGAATTATATCAACATATCCATCCATCAAAATCTTTTTAAAATCCCATCGTGAATACATTCGTTCGCCTGTAGCAATTGGGATAGAGGTATGATGTGCAATATCTCTTAGCGCCTCATTATTTTCTGGCAATACAGGTTCTTCAATAAACATAGGATGAAACTGTTCGAGTTCTTTTGCCATCACTTTTGCCATCGGTTTATGCAAACGGCCATGAAAATCTATACCGATACCAATTGTATTACCAACAGCATCTCTTACGCTTGCCACTCTTTGCAGTACCCGGTCAATTTTATCATACGCATCTATGTATTGCAGTTCCTCCGTAGCGTTCATCTTTATTGCTGTAAAACCATTTTCTACCGCTGCTTTTGCTGTATTGGCTACATCCGAAGGTCTGTCGCCGCCAATCCATGAATACACTTTTATACTGTCCCTCGCTTTTCCGCCCATTAACTGGTAAACAGGCGCATTAAAATATTTGCCTTTAATATCCCATAATGCCTGGTCAATACCGGAAATAGCACTCATTAATATTGGGCCACCCCTATAGAATCCGCCGCGGTACATCGTATTCCAGTGATCTTCGATATGCATGGGATCTTTACCGATAAGGTTTTCCATCAGTTCATCTACGGCGGCTTTCACTGTAGCGGCTTTGCCTTCAATAATAGGTTCACCCCAACCAACTATATCAGCATCCGTTTGTACCTTTAAAAAAAGCCACCGTGGCGGTACCTGGTATAATTTATAACCCGTTATCTTCATTATGATTTTACATTGGTTTTATATTGCACAAACAAAATGTTATCCTTATCAATAATCATGAGAGATGAATTAAATCACCTCCTTTAATAGCGACATATCTCATTGCTTAATTGTAACTATTAAAAATAAAATTATTGATGTTCAAAACCGTACTGCACTGTACTGGATAAATAAAAAATGAAAAATATTGGGGAATGGGGTACCTTGTACCGGATTGACAGATAATTTGAGTTTTAATTACTTTTTACGCAAATACGAGTTTAATGTGAAAAATTATTAAAGCAGAATTATTGATAATGCCACCTAATTATTATTGCCGCATTACCCCTCCATAAAATTTTTATGCCAATAAAATAAATAACCACAACGCACTAAAAAATAATAAAATAGTAATAATTTTCATGATTAGCTTTGGTATAGCGCTGATTAAATTTTTATCTTTTTCATATACCCCGCATTATCTTTAGCCCTTTCTATTGGGGTGGTATTTTCATATTTCTCCTGTTCACCAATATAAAATTGCATTCCTTGTTTTTTGGCTTCTCTTAATATATTTGGATAATTTATGCTCCCCCTGGCCAGTTTACAGGAATCAGCAATAGCATTTTACCCTTTGGTCCGATCTTTTACATGGCAAAGCCTAAACCGGAAATTCCCCATAGATAGCTATGAAACTCTGGTTGTGATTGTGATAAGCAAACCTGATCCCATTCTTCTTACAAATTGTACCTTTTGCATTGAGATTTTCTGCAAATTGCTTATACTCATCTATTGTTTTAATTGCTCCTTCAGATGGACATACGAGATATTCTATTCCAATTAAAGCCGCATCAGAAACTTTCTTTTCAAACTCTTTATTAATATCAATATGACTGGAAACTAAATTCATATCAAGTTCTTCCATTAAATTTTTAAATTCCGTATTGGTCATTCCCCAGAAAATCCCTTTTTTACTTTCAAAACTTTCAATTTGGGTGTAGCCAAAAGAAGCTACCTGCCTTAATACTCCCTTTGGGTATGTAAGCAAAACATCCCGCAATGAATAAAGGTTGATGCCAAATTTTTCAGTCACCTTTTTTTCCAAATAAATCATCATTCAATGCAAGTTTGCCGGTGAATGATGACAAAACAATACCCGAGGCAATGCCACCTGTAAGTTTTAAAAAAATTCGTCGTTGAAAACTCATGTTATAATTTTTTTTTGATTTAATGCCTAAGTTGCCCATGCTTTTTCACCTTTAGTATATGGAACACAGCCATCATATCTTCCGGG
>Ga0105044_10009676_pt1 | contig 13170 bp, 11 predicted proteins | sample MAT01_FD_78092 | JGI IMG/M metagenome (GOLD analysis project Ga0105044, IMG submission 78092) | Freshwater microbial communities from Lake Fryxell liftoff mats and glacier meltwater in Antarctica - MAT-01 | ecosystem: Environmental > Aquatic > Freshwater > Ice > Liftoff microbial mat | place...
CGAGGTCCTGCGCGCTGCCGCACGCCGCCATCGCAAGGCTGCGATCAAGGCGTTGATCATGGACCAGCAGGTGGTCGTTGGAGCGGGCAATATCTATGCCAGCGCGGCGTGCTTCGGCTCGCGCATCCGGCCAGGCACGGCAGCCGGACGCGTTGCTGGTCCGCGTCTGGATCGTTTGATGGCGGAAATCCGCAGCGTGCTGACCGAGGCGATCGCCAAAGGGGGGTCGACCATTGACGATTACCGCCACTTCAATGGGCTGAGTGGTCTATTCCAAAACGAGTTCTTCGTCTATGGCCGCGTCGGCGAGCCCTGTCGTAGGTGTTCGCACCTCATCCGCCAGCGTACGATAGGCGGACGATCGACCTTTTGGTGCCCCCGGTGTCAGGCTTGAGCGGTCCTGATTGACTGCAGCGACGCCTGCCATATTTGCCTTTCCATGATTCTCATCTTGGCGTCTTTCGCGGTGATCGGCGGTCTTGTTCTGCTGGGGATCGGCGCAGATCGTCTGATCCTTGGTGCCTGCGCGCTGGCGCGTCGGGCTCGCCTGCCCGAAGCGGTGATCGGTGCGACCATCGTCGCTGCCGGCACCAGCATGCCCGAATTGGTGGCCAGTCTGACGGCTGCCTTCAAAGGACAGTACGGCCTCGCGGTCGGTAACGTCGTTGGATCGAATAGCTTCAACATCGGTGCCATTCTCGGACTGGTTGCGCTGATCGCGCCGATGGCTGTGGCGTCGGTCATCGCCAAGCGTGATTGGTGGGTGATGATGCTGGTCACCATCTGCTGCTGTGTCGCGGCGGTCACCCTTGGTGCCTTCCCGGTTTGGGTCTGCGCCCTGTTCACCGTCGGCTTCATCAGTTATGCGGTATGGTCGGTGCGCAGTGGACATGGTTCCGAGGAGGCTGGCGAGCATCCGGTTGCACCGATGGCATCGGGGTTGTCTGCCCTATGGATCATCCTGGGCATCGGACTGCTGACGGCTGGCGGCTGGGCTCTGGTATGGGGTTCGATCGAACTAGCCAAGGCCGCCGGAGTCAGCGATGCGATCATCGGGTTGACCATCGTCGCGGCCGGCACCTCGGCCCCCGAACTGATGACCAGTCTGCTCGCCGCCCGTCGCGGCCAGCACCAGATCGCGGTCGCCAACATCGTTGGCTCAAACACCTTCAACATTCTGTTCATTCTCGGGGTCACTGGCCTGTTCGGTAGCTTGCCGGTGGCGGCCGAGATCGCGCATCGCGACGTCTGGTGGATGCTGGGCTTCACCCTCATCCTGCCGTTCATCTGGGGCCGTCGCCTGATCATCGGCCGGATCGGCGGCGGACTGCTGCTCGGTGGCTATCTCATCTACCTCGGACTGTTGATCCGTTCGGCCCTGCACTGATCAGGCAGGCAGCCACCTGCGTTGCGGCACCAGGGCGTGCAGACGCCGGGCGTCGATCGTGCGTGACGGTTTGTCGCTGCCGTCCGAGGCGACCTCGACGCTGACGCCGGCGCGTCGGGCCTGCTCGACGTAGTAGGAGCGCACGCTTGGTGCCTGCGGATGCGCCGCATTGAACACGCCGCGTTGCGTGCGGAGCGCGCCGTCGACGGCCTCGGCGAGGAGCCAGGCGAGATCGTCCTCGTGCAGGATGCTGAATGGTCGGTCAGGGTCGCCCGGAACGGTCAACGCTGTGCCAGCCGCTGCTGCCGCCCTGGCGCGTTCCTGAACACGCTGGCGGCTGCTGCCGACCAGGGCTGGGCAGCGCAGGATCAGGCTGTCGTGATGGGCGAGCACTGCCGCTTCGACCGCCAGCAGCGGCCCGGCACCGGGTGCGGGTGGGCCATCCTCATCGACCAGCGCTCCGCCAGCGTCGCCGTACACTGCGGTGGTGCCGCTGTAGGCGACACGTACACCAGCAGGCAATGCCTGGGCCGCGCGATCCAGTCGGTTGTCACCGCCCCGGCGTACGCCGGGCGTGGCGGTCAGCAGCACCGCGTCTGGACGAGGCAGCCGGCTCCACAGCGTCGCATCCGCGGCATCCCCGGCCACCATGGTGAATCCAGCATCGTCGGCAGGTTGCCGTCTGATCCCGATCACCTGCCACCCCCGACCAGCCAGCAGCCGACCAGCGGCACAGCCTACCGAACCGCAGCCCAAGATGACGACCGTCGTGTTCATCCGTCCGAGGCTTCGGCGAGCACCACGTCATTGACCAAGAGGGGGACGCCGGGATGACGCACCAGCAATGCAATAGCGTCCGAGGGTCGGCAATCGATCTCCCGGCGGACGTCATCGGGGCCTTCCAGCACCAGTTCGGCGAAAAACGTCTTCTCACGCAGATCGACGATGCGGACTTCAACCAGGCGGTGCTGGGTTGCGGCGATGATGCAGGCGAGCAGATCGTGAGTCAGCGGGCGCGGGAACTGTTGGCCCTTCACCGCCCGGTCGATCGCCAGGGCTTCGGCTGGGCCGATCGGGATGGGCAGACGGCGGCCAGGTTCAGCCAGTTCGGCGACCACGACGGCCTGGTGGTCGTTGCCTTCGTCGACGACGATGTTGGCGAGGCGGCAGGGGACCAGGGGCATCCCTCTTGCTTACGCCGGGGACCCGGGTGCGGAAGTGCTGAGGCCGCGAGGCTACTCGGCTGCAGGTACCGCGTAACGGTACGGTGCCTGCAGGGCGAGCACGCCCAGCGCGGTGGCCAGGACATCGTCGCCGTCGGCGTGACGGACAGCCGATCCGCTCAGATGAGCGGGTCCGGCGCCATCGGCGTGCAGCCGTGGCACGATACTGCTGCGCAGACCTTCCGACCAGACCGTCCAGGCCGGACCTCCTTCGGCATGCATCGCCAGTCCAGACAGGAACCAAGCCAAGGCATCGATGCGGCCAGTGGCATCAGCTTTCGGTGGTTCGGCCGCCAGCGTGGCCAGCTGGGCGCGGGTGGCCTCCTGCAGGCGCATGCCCAGGACGATGCGGGCGTAGGCCGCCAGGCCAAGACGACCTGCATCGGCGTCGCTGGTGGGCAGCGGGCGGGCGATGCGGTTGCGCGCCGCTTCGACAGCTCCGGCAGGCGTCTGTAGCCCGGCGGTATCGGCGGTTTCCAGCGCCAACCAAGCGAGCCCAGCGAGCCCGCCTTCATGCGGTCGTCCAGGCAGTTCGCGAGTCAGGCGCAGCAGGCCAGCACGGGCAGTCAGCTCCAGCTCGGGATCGCGGGTGACCAGGGCGCCTTCGACCAGGGCCAGGGCCGAAGCCGAAAGGGCGGGAGGAGACAGGAGTTCTGAGGCGGCCATCGCCGAGGCGACCGGGCCCAAGGCCAGACGGGCGCGAGTCAGTCGAGTCTGGTCGCCGGCGCCTTCGCCGAGCAGGGCGAGCGCGGCGAGCGCCTGGGTGGCCACGGCATGGTCACCGGTGCCGGCGGCGATGCGGCCGGACACCGGATCCTGCTGAGCGATCAGCCAGAGCAGCATGCGTTCGACCGGCGCGGCGGTGTCGCCAAGCCGAGCCTCGGCGCGGGCCGTCTCGCGAGCCAGGCTGCTGCGCCGTGGAGCAAGCACGTCGCCGCCCAGCGCATGCAGACGCTGCCAGGTCGGGGCGGTGATGATCGCGTCGGGGGTGCGTTTGGCGGCTGCCGAGGAGCCGACGCCGGTACCGCTCACCGGGGTGTTCGGCAGGCTGGTGAAGATCAGGAAGGCGGCGACATGGGCAGCCGCGATCGCCGCGACCAGGCGCCAGCGTCTGCCATGACGCTCGGCCTGCTGCGGGGTCAGCCGCAGGCTGGCCGGAGCGATCGAACGACGGACCCGGTCGGTGAGATCGACTTGGACCGGTGATCCCGTCCGGCCGGTGAGCTGACGCAACCGGTCGAGCGTGGGGTCGGCAGCGCCATCGAGCCAACGATCGACGGCGACATCGGCCTCGGCGTCGCCGGCACCCGACTGGTCGATGGCCTCAAGGACGCGGCTGCTGAGGTCGGCGGGGCGTGCTGCGCCGGCAGCTCGGGCCAGTGCGCCGAGCTTGGCGAGATTGGCGCCATCCGGGCAGTTGGGATCGCCGCGCACGACGGCGCGCAACAGTGGGTCTGACGAGGAGCTCACGCTGGCTCCTCGACCAAGTCGGACAACTCGTCGCGCAGGAAGCGCACGGCGTGATGCATGCGTGACTTCACCGTGCCCTCGGGGATGCCGAGGACGGCAGCGATGTCGTGGTATTTCATGCCCTGGTCGTTGGCCATGACGAAGACCTCGCGCTGGCCTTCGGGAAGGTCGGCGAGGGCGGTACGCACGCGCAGGCGGATCTGCTGATCGCGTTCGACGGCATCGGGGTCGGCACCAGGGGCGGCGGCCAATACGTCGGACAGGCGAATTCCCTCGTCGCCGCGCTCGGCATCCAGACTGACCAAGCTGCGCTTGCGGCGCAGGTGGTCGATCCACAGATTGTGCGCAATGCGGTAGAGCCAGGTGCGCAGACGCGCGGTCGGCTGCCAGCGTTCGCGGGCGTTGTACAGACGGACGAAGACGTCCTGGGCCAGTTCCTCGCTGGTCAGCTGATCCCAGCAGAGGTGGAAGAAAAAGCCGATCAATTCGCTCTGGTAACGCGTGACGATGCCGATGACGGCTTCGCGATCGCCATCGCGCACCCGGGCCATGAGCGCGAGCTCGGCCTGGGCCTGCGGATCCTGGGACAAGTCGATGGCGGCTTCCATGCGGCTGACGGCCTCCTCGGATGGGACAATACGGAGAGCGGTGCCCATGACACGGGGGTAAACGTTGCCTCACCTAGTGTGGTTCACAAAAGCTCGTAAGAGTTCGCCGGTAAAGAGTCATCCAAGGATTGAGTCCAGGCTTGACTGGAAGCGCTTCCACGCCATGGTTCCCGCCATGGGAGCGCTTCCATGAGCAAACACGCACTTGTCGTCTGGGGTGGCTGGGACGGCCATACCCCGAAGCAGTCGGTCGACCGCTTCATCCCCTTCCTCGAACAAAACGGCTTCACCGTCACGGTCAGTGATGACCTGGCGAGCTACGCCGACGCTGCCCTCATGGCCAAGCAGGACCTTATCGTCCAGTGCGTGACCATGTCGAAAATCAGCGGCGACCAGTTCAAGGGTCTGAATGAGGCTGTGAAGGGCGGCTGCGGCCTGGCCGGCTGGCACGGCGGACTGTGCGACTCGTTCCGCGAAAACACCGAGTACCAGTGGATGACCGGCGGGCAGTGGGTCGCCCACCCGGGCAACTGCATGGCCTACGATGTCCACATCTGCAATCCGTTCGACGCAGTGACCGCCGGCATCGCGGACTTCCGCATGCCCAACACCGAGCAGTACTACATGCACACCGATCCGGGCAACGTAGTCCTGGCGACCACCCGATTCTCTGGCCAGCATGCCGACGAGACCCGCGACGTGATCATGCCAGTGGTGTGGAAGAAGAAGTGGGGCAAGGGTAAGGTGTTCTACAACTCGCTCGGCCACACCTTCGCAGACTTCGACATCCCCGAGTGCCGCATCATCACCGAGCGTGGCCTGCTCTGGGCGGCGCGGTCAGCTTAAAGCGTAGGGGCCACGCCCTGCGGGCCTGTCCCCCGGGCTTTGTCGGGGTTCGGTTTCCTCGCATGCGCTCGGAAACCGTGGCGGGATCGGCTGCGCCGATTATATCCCGCCACCGCCCCTCGGTGCTCGATCCTCGCTCCTGACGTCGCTGCGGCCAGGGCGGTGCCCTGGACCCGGTCAACATTCAACTCACCTTCAAGGATACCCATGCCTGACATCAAGCTCATGAAGATCGGCATCATTGGATGCGGATCGATCTCAAACGCCTACTTTGGCGCCTGCAAGCGCTTCCCATTCATCCAGGTCGCGGCCGCCGCCGACATCGACATTGAGCGTGCCAAGGCCAAGGCCACCGAGCACGGTGTGGCCAAGGCCTGCACGGTCGAGGACATGCTCGCCGACAAGGAGATCGAGTTGGTCGTCAACCTGACCATCCCGAAGGCGCACGCCCCGGTGGCGCTGCGCGCTCTCGATGCCGGCAAGCATGTGTTCGGTGAGAAGCCCTTCGCGCTCAACCGTGCTGAAGGCGAGGCGATGGTCGCCAAGGCCAAGGCCAAGGGCCTGCGCCTGGGTTGCGCGCCCGACACCGTACTGGGCTGCGCCGTGCAGTCGGCGCGCAAGTACATCGACGAGGGTGTGGTCGGCCCGATCATCGGCGGCTCGGCGTTCATGCTCTGCGGCGGCCACGAGAGTTGGCATCCCCAGCCGGAGTTCTACTACGAAGTTGGCGGCGGGCCGATGTTCGACATGGGGCCGTACTACCTGCACGCGCTGATCACCCTGCTTGGACCGGTGAAGCGGGTATGCGGCGTCACCGCTACCACCTTCCCGACCCGCACCATCACCAGTCAGCCGAAGAACGGCAAGGTGGTGAAGGCCGAGGTTCCGACCCACATCGTCACAGTGCTCGAGTTCGCCAGCGGTGCGGTCATCACCCTGACTACCAGCTTCGACATCAAGGGTGGGCACACGATGCCCAACATCGAGCTGTACGGCACCAAGGGCTCGATCCAGGTCGCTGATCCGAACGGAACCGGTGGTCCGGTGCGCATTCAGCGCAGCGGTCTGCACGACTGGACTGAGTACGCCCGCACCCATCCCTACAAGGACGGCTCGCGCGGCGTCGGTGTCGCCGACATGGCCCAGGCCATCCGCACTGGTCGGCCGCACCGCGCCAACGACGCCGTGGCAATGCACGCCCTCGACGTCATGCAGGCGGTGCACGATGCCTCGGCATCGGGCACGTATGTCACCCTGACCAGCACCTGCGAGCGCCCAGCCCCAATGCGCGCTGATTTGCCGGATTGGACGCTGGACGGCTGAGCACCCCGCCGCCGCTGCGCGGCGGGCGGGCGCCGAGCGGTGGTGGCGGGATACAATCGGCGCAGCCGATCCCGCCACGGTTTCGGAGCCTGCGACGAAAGCGAACCGCGACAAAGCCCGTGGGGGCAGGCCCGCAGGGCCGCGGGGGCGAAGCCCCCGAGCTAACTAGCTCCGGTAATCAGCGTTCTCGCTAATATATTCGTGCGTCCGATCAGCGCCGAGCACCTCGGCGCTGATCGTGCCGTTGTAGATCTCAACATCGATCACGACGCTCCGTTCGTGCGGTGGCCACGACACCGGCGGACGGAAGGTCAGACCGTCCGACGGTGGCACGCTGGCGTAGAGTTCGGCCGACTTCAGGTGTGCCGTGACCGCCTGTTCCTTCTCGCGGTCGAGTCGGAAGGCGCCGTCGCTGAACACTTCGATACCACCGACCGCCAGGCGCAGTCGCGAGAGATCGAGGTCTGGAAAGCGCGCTCCGGCCTCTTTGCCGATGGCGCAGACCAGTCGGCCGACGTTGGGGTCATTGCCGCACACCGCGCACTGGAACAGTGGGCTGTTGGCGATGCTCTTGCCGATGGAGACCGCCGTGGCGGCATCCGGAGCACCAGAGACGCGCACGCGCATGACGTGGTGCACACCCTCGCCGTTGCGCACGACATCCTCGGTGAGATCGGCGCAGACCTGGCGCAACGCAGCGCGGAAGGCCGCCGGATCGGGTTTGCCGCCGACACCACTGCTCCACGCCACCACGGTGTCGCTGGTCGAGGTGTCGCTGTCGATGGTCATGCGGTTGAAGGTCGCGCCAACCGCTTCCGCCAGTGCGGCGCGCAGGTCGTCGCGCGAGACATCAAGGTCGGTCAGGATGTAGACCAGCATGGTTGCCAGGTTCGGCTCAATCATGCCGGCGCCCTTGGCGATGCCGACGATGCTGCCCTGCGGCAGGTCGGCACGACGGATCTTCGGGTAGAGATCAGTGGTGCAGATGCCTTCGGCGGCGGGCAGGATGCCGTTGGTGTCAGAGAGGGCGGAGACCGCGGCTGGCAGCTCCGGCAGCATCTGGGACACCGGCAGCTTCCAGCCAATGACGCCGGTCGAGGAAGGTAGCACCGCCGTCGCCGGAATGCCCAGCAGCCGGCCAGCCTCAGTGCACAACGTTTCGCTGTCGGCGACGCCGCCGGGGGCGCACACATTCGAGATCTTGTTGTTGATCACGATCGCGCCAAGAGCTGGCTGGGCCAGTCGGCCGCGCCCGACGATGACCGGCGCACCGGGGAAGGCGTTTTTCGTGAACATCGCCGCGAATGCCTTCGACGGCTGGTCCGCCGCGATCACCGTGATCGCCATTTTTGACGGCTTTGGAGCCTCGGCCGGGGTGAATGCGAACCGCGTCACGCCGACCCGGAAGCCGCCGGGCAGGCGCGCCTGCCCGGCCAGCCAGGTGCGATGCGCATCACGGGAGGCGAAGGTCAGGTCGGTGGTGGACATGGCGCGGTATGGTCCAGTCCCATCGCACGGGTCAATCCTTCCTGGATCGCCTCAGGCCAATCCCGCCTCGCGCAGAACTTCATCCAAGGTCGATACGAACTTCACCTCGATGCCATCGGTGACCAGCTTGGGCAGCTCGGCATAGTCGCGCTCATTGGCAGCTGGCAGCAGCACGCGGGTCAGCCCGGATCGCTTGGCCGCGACCAGCTTTTCGCGCACACCACCGATCGGATAGACCCGGCCGGTCAGGGTCAACTCGCCGGTCATGCCCAGCCGCCGGCGCGGCGCCTTTCCCAGGGCTAACGAGAGCATGGCGCTGGCGATGGTCACGCCGGCGCTCGGGCCGTCCTTCGGGGTTGCGCCAGCCGGGACGTGGACGTGCACGGTATGCGTGTCGAAGAAGCGGGCCCGCTGGTCGTGCAGGCCAAGCTTGGCTGCATTGGCCATCAGATAGGTGCGTGCCAGGGTCGCGGATTCCTTCATCACGTCGCCCAGTTGACCGGTCAAGGTCAGCGATCCCTTATCGGCCGGTACCGCTACCGCTTCGATCTCCAAGGTCGCGCCACCCATTGCCGTCCACGCCAGGCCAGTGACCACGCCGGGCCGGGGATGGGCGAGCAGTTCGTCATCACGCATCAGCGGCTTGCCCAGATAGTCGGCCAGATTCGAAGGCGTGATTGCGGTTGGCCGATACGATTTCCGGCCGGCCGGCCGTGCGGCCTTGGCAGTTGCGATCTTCCGGCACACCTTGGCCAGCAGTTGTTCCAGCTGGCGAACTCCGGCTTCGCGGGCGTGGTCGCGTACCAACGTGCGCAGAGCAGGCACGCTGATCGTCAGATCTTTGCTGGTCAGGCCATGCGCCGCAACCTGCTTGGGCACTAGGTGGTCGCGGCCGATGGCGATTTTTTCCGCCTCAACATAGCCCGCCAGGCGGATGATCTCCATTCGATCGCGCAGCGGCTCGGGGATGCCGCCCAGATCATTGGCGGTGCAGATGAACAGCACCTGGGACAGATCGACCCGCACGTCGTGGTAATGATCAAGGAAGTCTTTGTTCTGTTCCGGGTCGAGGACCTCCAGCAGCGCACTAGCCGGATCACCTTGATGGCCGTGTGCGAGCTTGTCGACCTCATCGAGCAGGATGACCGGATTCATCGAACCACAGCGCTTCAGGGCCTGCACGATTTTGCCGGGCAGGGCGCCGATATAGGTGCGGCGGTGGCCCTTGATCTCGGCCTCGTCGCGCATGCCGCCAAGCGAAAAGCGGAAGAACTTCCGGCCCAAGTGCCGTGCGATAGACGCGCCGACCGAGGTTTTGCCGGTTCCCGGCGGGCCGACCAGGGTGATGATCCCGCCGGAGCGGTCCTCCTTCAATTTACGTACGGCGACGAACTCGACGATGCGTTCCTTGACGTCCTCCAGGCCAAAATGATCCGCATCGAGTCCCTTGCGTAATTTGGCGGTGTCGAGCTGATCGTCGCTCTTCACGCCCCAGGGCAGGTCGGTCAGCCATTCCAACCGGGAGCGCACGACGTTGTATTCGCTGCTTGCCGGATCGAGCAAAGACATCTTCTTCAGTTCGTCTTCGGCGACCTGGCGCACTTCCGCCGGTACCGCCGCTCCGCGCTTGTCCAACGCCTCGCGGAAGCGTTTGACGTCGAGCGTCTTGTCATCGCTTTCCAGACCCAGCTCCTTCTTGATCGCCTTGAGCTGCTCGTTGAGGAAGAAGGTGCGCTGGTGATCGCTGACCTTGTCTTCGATCTGCTTCTGGATCTTGCTCTTCAGCTGGGACAGCTGGTCCTCACGGGTCAGCAGGGCGACGACGCGCTCCATCCGCGGAACAATCTCGATCGTCTCAAGGATATCTTGTAAGTCGTCGCGCTTGGCGGTGGTTAGGCTGGCGGCGATGTCAGCCAGGCGGCTGGGGCCATCGATGTTGTTGAAATTGGCCAGCACCATCTTGATCTCCTCCCCGTAGACCGGGTTGTGGGAGACCAGTTCGCGTAGCTGGCCGACGATCGCCATGGCCAGGGCACGAACTTGCTGATCGCCTGGGTCGACAGAGGTGCGCACCGCCTCGCCACGCACGACGACCAACTGGTCGTCGCGCTCGACCTCGATGGTACGCCAACGGCTGACCACCTGGATGATGACCTGCAGGCCGCCGCCTTCGACGTCGTGGTGCTTCACGATCCTGGCAGCGCAACCGAAGCGGTGCAGGCTGGGACCGGTGAAGGCGCTACTTTCTTCGACAGGTTCGTGGGTCATGAAGAACCCGACCCAGCCATGGTGTTGGCTGAGCGCATATCTGGCCGCGTCGGCCAGGCGACCGGTCGGAACGACCAAAGGTAGCATCATGGTGGGGTAGACTGGTCGCTGATTGAGCGGCAGAGCCACCAACCGGGTTGGAATGACCTCGTCAGCCCGGACAAGGCTGCCCGTGGTGGGGGCTTCGACGACGACTTCGGCGTCTTTGTGATCGGACGAAGGGGTTTTGGTGCTCATGTCGCCTCGGGTAACGGGTCAGGATGACCCGAATATTGGCTTAACTGGCAAGGCGTGTGCCAATCGTACACGCGCTATGCATAAGCCGCATGGTTTGGCGGCTTGAATTTTGCAAAAAGCGGATAGCCTTCTCTCGCACGAAAATAAAGCGGAGCGGTGCCCGAGCGACCGGCTCACCATCGCTCCTTCCGCTCCTTTGCAACCCCCCACTCAAGGATCCCCCATGCGCGTAGCCATCAAGGCCACCGAGGAAGCCATCATCCGCCTGCTCAAGGCTGGCCACCCTCTTCCCGGCGATGTCGTCGATCGCGAACTGGAGACCCGTCTCCCTGTGTTCCAGAGCGTCGAAGCGGTTCCGGTTAAGAATTACGGCCTTGAGGGTCTTGGTCGCATCGTCATCGCCCGTGGTCGCAAGGATGTCTGGTTCGTCGACATCAAGCGCAAGGACGGCAAGTTGAGCGTCAAGGATGGCGAGAGCTTCCTCGACATGCGCGACAAGTTGCAGCAGCGCTACCCGGGCCAGAAGGTCACCGGCTGGCTGGTCACCACCGCCGATGTTGATTCCAAGGCCAAGGTCGTGATCGCCGAAAAGGGCTGCTTCGCCACGGCTGGCGCCGCCAAGCGCTGACATCTTGACGTTGCTGGCGGGAAGCCGAGTCTTCCAAGCCAGCATGATCAACCGAACCGGCCGCGGGGTTTCCCGCGGCCGGTTTCCTTTTTCTGGGCGTCCCTCTGATGCAGGGGTGCCCCATCCCAGCTCCCAGTCAGGTTCCAGTCCGCGCGCCCCGCTTCCCGAGCGCATGCGCCCGCACAGCCTCGCTGACGTTGTCGGCCAGGACCACGTGCTGGGAAATCACGGCATCATCACCCGCCTGATCGCTGCCGGGGCCCTGCCGTCGTTGGTCCTGTGGGGGCCGCCAGGTTGCGGCAAGACGACCATCGCGCGCCTACTGGCCCAGGCGCTGTCCTTGCGATTCACCCCGTTCAGCGCCGTGCTCAGCGGCGTGCCCGAACTGCGCGCCGCCCTCGACGAAGCCCGCAAATGTCGGGAAATCGGCCAGGGTACGCTGCTTTTTGTTGATGAGTTGCACCGCTTCAACAAGGGCCAGCAGGATGCGCTGCTGCCGCATGTCGAAGCCGGAACCGTCACCTTGGTCGGAGCAACCACGGAAAACCCCAGTTTTGCGCTGAACAAAGCGCTGGTGTCGCGGGTCCGGGTCTTCGCGCTCAATGCCCTCGACGCCGGGGCCATCGATGCCTTGATCGCGCGGGTCGGCAGTCATCCCGAAGGCCTGCCCGGTCTGGAGGTCGAACCGGCGGCGCGCGATCTGCTGGCGCGCCTGTGCAGCGGCGATGGTCGACGCATGCTTATGATGCTGGAGGCAGCCCGAGCCCTTGATGCCGGCGCCGTCACGGCTGCGACCGTCGCCCAGGTAGCGCAGAATCCCAGTGCCGATCATGACCGGGCTGGCGAAGCGCATTACGATGTCGCCAGCGCCTTCATCAAAAGCATGCGCGCCAGCGATGTCCAGGCGGCGCTGTATTATCTCGCGCGCCAGCTGGAATCCGGCGAGGACCCGGTGTTTGTCGCCCGTCGCATCGTCATCTTCGCCTGCGAGGATGTCGGTCTGGCTGATCCGCAGGCGTTGACGGTCTGTATGTCGGCCCATCAGGCGGCAGCGGCGATCGGCATGCCCGAAGCCATCTATCCGCTGTCGCAGGCGGTTATCTATTGTGCCACCGCCCCTAAATCAAACGCCACCAAGGGCTATTTCGCCGCCGCTGCTGCAGTCCGCGAACGTCCGGGCGCCGCCGTGCCGATGTTCCTCCGGAACGCCCCGACCGGCCTGATGAAGGACCTCGGCTACGGCGGCGGCTACGTCTACGACCACGACACGCCGGAGCACTTCGCCGGCCAGCGCTGCCTGCCCGACGAACTCGCCGGCCGAACATTCTACGACCCCGGCCACTTCGGCTTCGAGAAAGAGATCCGCAAACGCCTGGAATGGTGGGAAAGTCGTCGAAAACCGTAACTATTCGCAGTACGTCCGCGAAACCGCTCGTGGAGCGAGCGCCGAAGCGCGTGGCGGTCGACATGGTGCCTGTCGTGTGGAAGAGCCACAAGCGCCCAGCGAGACTGGAACGTGCACGTTCGCCACCCCGAATCGCCGCGCGTGAGCGCGGCGTGTCGAGCGGGGAGATCCGCGAGCTAACCACCTTTCGTGGAGCGAGCGCCGAAGCGCGTGGCGGTCGACATGGTGCCTGCCGTGTGGAAGAGCCACAAGCGCCCAGCGAGACTGGAACGTGCACGTTCGCCACC
>Ga0105044_10009677_pt1 | contig 13170 bp, 4 predicted proteins | sample MAT01_FD_78092 | JGI IMG/M metagenome (GOLD analysis project Ga0105044, IMG submission 78092) | Freshwater microbial communities from Lake Fryxell liftoff mats and glacier meltwater in Antarctica - MAT-01 | ecosystem: Environmental > Aquatic > Freshwater > Ice > Liftoff microbial mat | place...
GGCGACCGGCGACCGCGTGTTGGTGAAACTTTCCCGCCGCAGCAGCAAAGTGGAAAACAGCTGCGGGGAAATTTTGCGGATCGTCGAACGGGCCACACGAACGTTCGTGGGAACGTACTTTGAACGGGACGGCGGCGCCTTCGTCCGCGTCGATGGGACGATCTTCGCCCACAGCATTTCCGTGGGGGATCCCGGCGCGAAAGGCGTGAAGCCGCAGGATAAAGTGCAGATCGAAATGATCCGCTTCCCCGATGCCGAGAACCGTGGCGAAGGGGTGATCTTTGAAGTGTTCGGGCCGCTCTCGCAACCGGGCGTCGATCTCGTGACAGTAATTCGAGCGTTCGGCCTTCCCGAGGAGTTCCCAGAGGCGGCATTGAATGAAGCCCGCGCCCAAGCCGATGCCTTCCGCGAAGTGCTCGACGGCCGCGAGGACTTCACCGGCGATACGGTGGTGACCATCGATCCGGTCGATGCCCGCGATTTCGACGACGCCGTGAGCGTGGAAATCGATCCGAAATCGAAACACTGGATACTCACGGTTCACATCGCGGATGTGGCCCACTTCGCCAAGTTGGGCGGGCCGTTGGATACGGAAGCGAAGAAGCGGGCGACGAGCGTGTACCTGCCGCAAAAGGTGATCCCGATGTTCCCGGAGATCGTCTCGAACGGCCTGGCCAGCCTGCAACAGGGGCAGTTGCGGTATGTGAAAAGCGTGCGCATCGAATTCACGCAGGACGGCAAGATCGCCCACGTTCACTTTGCCAACGGAGCGATCCGCGTTGCGAAGCGCTTCAGTTATGAAGAAGTGAGTGTGTATCTCAGAGCCGGAAGCATAAGCGACGATGGTAATGCTCCGTCGCTGACGCTTCCGGCTCCGATCGGAGAACTTCTCCACCGCATGCGCGATCTCGCGTTGATCCTCCGGGAAAAACGCAAGATTCGCGGGGCGCTCGAGCTTTCGATGCCGGAGGCGGTGTTGGAATACGATGCCGAGGGCCGGGTGAACGGGGCGCACTTCGCCGTACACGATCTCAGTCATCAGATCGTCGAAGAGTTTATGCTCACGGCGAACGAGGTGGTGGCCGGGCACTTCTCCCGCCTCGGCGTGCCGTTCTTGCGGCGGGTTCACCCGGCGCCGAACGAGGAAAAATTGGAGGAATTCGCCGAATTCGCGGCACTCCTCGGCCACAAAATGAAGCAGCACCAGAATCGGTTCGAGTTGCAACGGTTGTTGAACGATACTGCCGGTACCCCCGAACGCGCTGCGATCCACTACGCAATGCTCCGCAGTTTCAAACAAGCGACCTACTCGCCGATCCCGGATGAGCACTATGCCCTCGCCAGCGTCGATTATTGCCATTTCACTTCGCCCATCCGCCGCTATCCCGATTTGCAAGTGCACCGCTTGTTGGATCGTTGGTTACGCACCGGCAAAGCATCGTCGGATGAGAAAGAGCTGATCGCCTTGGGCGATCATTGTTCCAAGATGGAGCGGCGGGCGGCGACGGCCGAGCGCGAACTGGTGAAGTTGAAGCTCCTCCAATTCCTGAGCACCCGGATGGGCGAACAATTGGAAGCCGTGATTACCGGCGTGGCAGAGTACGGTTTCTTCGCACAGGCCGAGAAGATTCCCGCCGAGGGGTTGGTGCATATCTCTTCCTTGACGGACGATTATTACACTTTCGACGATACTTCGCGTTCGCTGTACGGTAGCCGCACCAAAAAACGATTCCGGCTCGGCGATCGCGTCACGGTCGAAGTCGGGCGGGTCGATATGCAAAAGCGGATGCTCGATTTTCGATTGAAGACTGGGCCGACGAAGCCCACGGCGATGCGGGATTTTGAACCGCCGCCGCAGCCGAGGATACCGACGAAAGGAAAAGGTAAGAACGGGAAACGGAAACGATAGTGTTGTTGTTATTACATCCATGTCGCCGGGGGCACGTACCGCCCGGCCCACTCGGGCAATTCCCCCGTGATCGGTACCAAGTTGGATTCGAACTGCCGCGTGCAGTTCTCCCACGTGTACTTTTTCGATTCCGCGATGCAACTCTCGCGGTTGCCGGTCGCCAAGGCTTTTTTCACGGCGGCCCCCAAATCTTCGTCGCACGCGCCGAGGTGTTCGTGGGTGAGGATGTCCACCGGCCCGGTGGCGGGGAAGGCCGCGACGGGAATACCGCAGGCGAGCGCTTCGATCACGACGAGGCCGAACGTATCGGTCTTACTAGGAAATACGAAGAGGTCGGCCATCGAGTAGCAATCGGTGAGGGCTTCCCCGGTCTTGTATCCGAGGAACTTGGCGTCCGGGTACTGCTTTTCGAGTTGTTGGCGGGCGGGGCCGTCGCCAACGATCAGCTTGGTTCCCGGCGTATTCAGTTTCAGAAACTCTTCCACGTTCTTCTCGTGCGAGACACGGCCGACATACAAGAGAACCGGCCCGTGGAACGGAGCTTCCTTTTTGGGTCGCGGATGGAACGTATTCGTATCCACGCCCCGGCTCCAACGCCGGATCGGCGAGCGAAATCCGTGCGCCCGCAAGTCGGCCTCCAAACTGGGCGTCGCAGTCATCAGTGGCGCCGCGGCATCATGGAACCAGCGTAGAAACCCGTAAGTCCACGCCAGAGGAACCTTGGCCAGTTTCTTCAGGTACTCCGGAAACTTGGTGTGGTACGAGGTACTGAAATGCCAGCGGTGGTTGCGGCAGATTTGACGCACGACCAACCCGATCGGCCCTTCAGTAGTAACGTGGATATGATCCGGCTTGAACTTCTTGATCCGGCCATAGATTCGGCCCGCGCTCGGGAAGCAGATGCGGATCTCCGGGTAGAAAGGCACCGATATTCCTGGGATCCCGCTGTGTTCCATCACCATCACTTCGTGGCCGAATTCCCGGAGGGTTCGGGCGGTCATATCCATGGTGCGAACGACGCCGTTGACCTGCGGATACCAAGCGTCTGTCACGAGCAAAATTCGGGCCATGATGCTTCGCGGGGGAGTGGAAACCAATTGGACTGTTGTACGCAGAAATGCCCTAAGTGTATTGCTTCTGGCGAGCGATCAACACGGGCGCGAGAATTTCGTCACGGCGCGATTTTCGGTGTCTGAAATTGAGAACGGGGCTTCGGATTCAACAACGGACGCGGAAAGACGCTGCGGGAAAAATGGACTCCGCCGCGAGCGTGAGCTAGGTTTCCGCAGGGAACGGCCCGCCCGTAGGCCGAACCCGCAAATCCGCCCGACGATACGCCTATGAATTGGTTACGCGAACCCGGCGCCGAACCGATCCCCGGTTACCGGCTCATCGAACCCCTCGGAACCGGGGGCTTCGGCGAAGTGTGGAAATGCGAAGCGCCCGGGGGCATCCTCAAAGCCATCAAGATCGTCTTCGGCAACCTCGATTCCCCGGACGGCGATTCCGCCAAGGCCGAGCAAGAAGCCGCCGCCCTCGAGCGGGTCAAGCTCATTCGCCACCCGTTCATCATTTCGATGGATCTCATCAAGGTGATCGCCGGCGAATTGCTGATCGTGATGGAACTCGCGGACAAAAGCCTGCACGACCTCTTCGAAGAATACCGCCTTGCCGGGCACCCCGGTATACCGCGCGAACAACTCCTCGGCTTCCTCGGCGATGCCGCCAACGGCCTCGACCATTTGATCGATAAGCACAATCTGCAGCACCTCGATATCAAGCCCAAAAACTTGTTCCTGATCGCGGATCGGGTGAAGGTGGCCGACTTCGGCTTGGTGCGCACGCTCGAACGCCAAAGTGCCATCGGAATGATGGGCGGCATCTCGCCGGTGTACGCCGCGCCGGAATCGTTCACCAACAAGGTGTCGAAGCATTCGGATCAATACAGCTTGGCCATCGTGTACGCGGAACTGATCTCGGGGATCAAGCCGTTCAACGGCAAGAACATTCGACAGTTGGCGATGCAGCACATGATGGAACCGCCCGATCTCAGCGGCGTGCCGGAATGCGATGCCGCGGCGGTGGCGAAGGCGCTTTCCAAGAGCCCGGAAGATCGTTTCCCGAGTTGTCAGGCGTTCATCAAGGCCCTCGTGGGGAGTGTGAATCAAGCGGCCACGATCACGATGCCGACGAAAGCCACACCGGCGAATCCGCCCAGCGGCGGGAAGAAGCCGGGGGCAGCCAAGAACGGAACGGCCGAACGATTCCACACCCCGCTGCCCGCGACGAAAAAAGCCGCGATGCGCTTCCCGCCGGCCCCCGTGACCGACAACGGCGAAACCCGCGCGATTCCGCTGGAAGCCGATGCCGGGGTACTGCGACCGGCGATCTTCATCGGCATCGGCAGCTTCGGCCGTCGGGCGCTCCAACAAGTGCGTTTCCGGTTGCTCGATCGCGTCGGTCAGTTGAATCAGGTTCCCTGTTTGCGATTCGTGTACGTCGATCCCGATCCGAACGCGGGCGATAAAGCCGCATCGGCCGCACCGGATATCGCGCTGCACGCGGAGCACTTGTTCCTCACGCCGTTGCAACCCGTTACGAATTATCGCCGCCGCCAACTCGATCAACTCTTGGAATGGCTGCCGAGGGAGAAGTTGCACGCCATCCCGCGTTCCCTGAAAATCGAGGGTTCTCGAGCCTTGGGCCGCCTCGCGTTCTGCGATCATTACCTCCGATTCATGACGCGGATGCGCCACGAAGTGACGGTGAGTACGCACCCCGAAGCACTGCAACAATCGTCTAACAATACCGGCTTACCGATACGAACCAAGAACCCCGCCGTATACATTTTCGTGAGCGCCAGCGGCGGCACCAGCGGCATGCTCATGGATCTCGGCTTCGCCGTGCGGCGTTCCCTCGAAAAGTTAAACGTGAACGAAGCGACGATCACGTGCTTCGTTCTCGCGGGTGCCCCCGAAGATACGAGTTCACCCCCGGAAGAATTGGCGAACATCTTTGCGTCCCTCACGGAGTTGAATCACTTCTCCGATCCGGATGTGGCATTCACCGCGCAGTACGGCGGGCCGGAAGGCCCCATCTCCGAAGGTCGGGGATTGCCCTTCACCGCGACGTACCTTTTGCCGATGGCCGAGCGCTCGGGGGATGCCCTCCGCGATTGCATCTCGCACCTCGCCGGATACGTCACGTACGATCTCACCACGCCGCTCGGGGGTGGATTGGAAGCGATTCGGCACATGCCGCCACCGATGGGTCGCACGCCGTTCCGCGGCTTCGGCACCTTCGGAGTGTGGTACCCGCGCGGCTTGCTCCTGCGTTCGGCCGCCCGCCAAATCTGCATCGATACCGTGCGCGGGTGGGCCACGAAAGTTCCCGCGTTGCCCCCCGTCGCCGAGAAGGTTCTGGAAAGTATTCTCGTCGATACCCGGCTCACGCCCGAGCCGGTGAAGCAGTTCATCATTCAAGAATCGAAGACGAAATCGGATGGCGATCCGATCGCGAACCTCAAAGCGTGGTTGAAGGATATCGCTGGCCATGTCGACGATGCCGGGGCGCGGCACGATCCGATCAGTTGGGCCGTGGCCACGTGGGATCAAGCCCGCGATTGGGTCGGCATGGAACCGACAACCGAAAGCGATAGCGGCTTCCGACGGGGGCGATTGAGCAAGGCGTTCGACGTGGGTTTGCGGCGAACCACGGAGGCGTGGGATCACGAACTCACACAGAAGATCCACGGTTTAGAACTCGTGCCGGGGCCTCGGATCGGTTCCGCAGAGTTGGTGGTGGAACGGCTTTTAGAAACCGCGGCCGGTGCGACCGAAGCGATGGAACACCTCGCGGAAGGTTTGGCCGTGAAACGTGAAAACGCCAAGGTGGCATGCCAAGTGGCGCTCGAGAGCGTGCAAGCCGGCGGCAACGGTTTCAGCCTGTTCGGCAACCGAACCGCCCGCCTGCTCCGGCAACTCACCGACCGTATCCGCGAGTTCGTCGATCTCCGAATGCAGGAAGATCTCACAGCCTTCTCGGTGCAGTTTTACCGCCGCATCTACAATCGTTTCGATGAACATTTGCAGAATTTAAAAGCGACCCGCGAACGGCTCGGCCAACTTTCGGAGTTGATGGAAGTACCCATCGCTCTCGGTTCGCCCTCGCACTTCAACAACACCTCCAAGGATGTCGATGGTTCCGCCCAAACCACGCTGCAAGGTTCCAACACGATGCGGATTGTGCTGCCGCACGGCGAGGATCACTTGGATCGCTCCGCGGCGGAACTCTTGGAAGCCGTCCCCCGGCAATCGTTGATCGGTTTAGAAGAAGTTCTCACGAAGGTTGTGGTGGAAAGCCGCGGCGGTTTGGTGCATCTCGCCACCAGCGGAGTGGATCTCGTGCAACAATTGGCGAATCCGCTCATCGATCAAGCGACCACCTACCTTTCCAGCTTGTTGCCCACGCAAGACGTTACCGCCGTGGAGTACTCGGCCGCGAAGAACGATATTAACGAACTCACCCGCCGCGTGGGGAGTTACGTTCGTGGGGCGGCTCCGCTCACCGGCGGCCCGGTCGAAGAGGAAAAGACTTTCCTCGTGTATCCGGATTCGGAACCGGGCCGACTCTACGCCGAAGCGGTGCGAAAAGTGGTTCCCGCCGTGTACTTGGTGCCCGTGCAGGGTGCCGGTACAGATTTGCTCTTCTGCCGGGAACAGGGCGGATTGCGAACGGCCGATCTCTTCCGGTTGATCGATCCTTGCTGGGATGCGTACCACCAGCAATCCGCGACGATGCTGCACAACGCCCACTCGCGGTTCGATGTGACGGAGTGGTTGCCCCTCGTGGAGTAGTTTTTCTAATCCGAGCCGGAAGCGTAAGCGACGATTTAACGATTCCATCGTCGCTTACGCTTCCGGCTCGGTTGGAGCGAGATTCCATCGTCGCTTACGCTTCCGGCTCGGTTGGAGCGAGATTCCATCGTCGCTTACGCTTCCGGCTCGGTTGGAGCGAGCTTACGCCTCGCGTAAAAATGCAAACCGATCAGCAACCCCCACGCCGTGGCGGGCACCCAATCCCCCGCGAATGCGTACGGGCTGCCGCGGTCGTCGATCGGCACTTCCCCCGTTACCACGGCCACCATCTTCTTCGAGTTCTCCCACTCGAAATCGGGTAGGCTCACCACGCGGCCGTCTGCGTCGATGATGGCGGAAATCCCCATGTTCACCGCCCTCAGTAAACTGCGGCGGGCTTCCACGGCGCGGAACCGGCTGATGGCCAAGTGCTGTTCGTGTTCCTCGGTGCCATCAAACCAACCGTCGTTGGAGATGTTCACGAGGAAATCGACCGGTTGGCCGTCTTTGCCCCATTGGTTGTATCGCCGGGCGAGTTGCGGATCGGAATCCTCGTAGCAGATCAACACGCCGAAGCGGTAAGTGCGTTCTTTGGGCGGCTCCGGTTTGGTATCGGCTTGCTTATCGAGTTCCTTGCCACTGCGGTACTGCTTCTCCAACGCTCGAATCTCGAAGCGAGTGTACCGTTCCCCCGGCGTGCAACTGTAATCCCATTTGTACGGGCTGAAGGCACTCATCCACGGGAACGTGCTGCGGAGCGGAACGTACTCGCCAAAGGGCACGAGGTGAATCTTGTCGTAGCGGTCGCCGAAGTAGTCGGCTTCCTCGGGCTTGATTAACAGGGCCGAGTTGAAGTTGTGCAAGCGAACGCCATCCCATTCCCGGGTGTTCAACCCGAGCAAACAATTCGTAGGCGCGTAAAGGCGAACTCGCTCGGCGAGTTCGGCTTGCATCTTGCGAAAGCGTTCCGCCGTGTTCGGAAACTTCGGATGATCTTGTACGCCTTTGAATGCGTCGAACCAATCGTCTCCGAAGCTGGTTTCCGGCCAGATGATGAGGTCCGGTTTCAAGCCGTTCTCGGGCCGTGCCGAACCCCTCGCCAACGGAAGGTATTCGACATCCACGGGGGCGTCGTCGGTTTCTTTCTGGTCGCCGCGCTGCAACTTGTCGCTCTGCGAGATGTTTCCTTGCAGGAGTGCCACGCGCGGGCCGACGGCGAAGGGCTTGTGAATCAGGCGGTAGGTGCCGTAGCTCAACACGATCACCGCGAAGAGCGTGCCGTAGGCCGTGACTTTCATTTCGCGATAAAATATGGCGAGTTGCCAAGCCCGCGGTTTATTGATGAAAAACAGGAACGGTTTCAACCGCATCGCCCACTCGTATGCCATACCGTTGACGCAAGCCACCACCGCCGAGATCAAGTAAACGCCGCCGAGATCGGCGGCTTGCAACAGCGGGATGAAGGCGTGTTGCGTGTAACCCAGTGAATACCAGCCGAAACCGACTTGCGTTTGGGCGTTGATGTATTCGAGGAATGGGAAGCCGGTGGGAAAGTGCGTGCGGGTGAATTCTAACGCCACCCACACCACCGGCAGCGTGAATGCGAAGGGCAGCTTCAAACGATCCAACCGTCGCAGCAGAAAGAGTGCCAAGGGGAAGTATAGCGAGCAATAGAGGCTGATGCCGGGCCACGCGAGCAGTTCCATCATCGGGTGAGCGACGCGGATCCATTTCAGGGCGAGCAAGAAGAAAACCCAGCCGCCCAGCCACGCGGCGAGGTACCGCCTGCCGTTGCTGATTCCCTCGGCCCTCACCAACGTGAGGAACGGCACGAGCGCGATGTACGCGACCGGCCCCCAATTCAGCGGGAAGAAGGCCGACCAAAGCAGGAGCGAACTTGCGAATGCCGGGATGAAGACGTTCGATTTCAATGCAGCGTCCTTACTTGCTGACTCCCCTCGCCCCCTGGGGAGAGGGGTTGGGGGAGAGGGGGTTGTGATCCATTCAAGATCGTTAAGCTATGGCCAGCACTGTAACCGTATCCCCCGCCCGGTAATTCACCGGCGCCGCTGGCAACTCGATGAACGCATTCACCGGCAGCAAACTTCGCAAATCGGCGGAACCGAACCACGGCAGCGGCTCCACTGCGTTTCCTAAAATCTTCGCGGGGTGGTACGTCGGCCGATCGTGGTTCGCCTGCAATTCCTTGGTCAGTGGCAACTCCAACCGCGTGTTGTGAACCTCGGCATGGCCCATCATCTTTCGGATCGCCGGGCGAACGAACAACTCGAAACAGAGGAACGCGCTCACCGGATTGCCGGGGAGGCCGAAGACGAGTGTGTTGCCGAGAGTGCCGAACAGTAGCGGTTTTCCCGGTTTCATCCGCACGTGGTGGAAATGTGTTTGCACCCCGAGCGACGCAAGCACCCCCGGTACGAAATCGAACTTTCCCGCCGAGACGCCCCCGGCGAGGATCAGAATGTTGTGATACTTCAGTGCGGCTTCGATCTTGCCAGCCAGTTCGGATTCGACATCGGAGGCGATGCCAAGATACTCGGGCACGCACCCGGTACTGTGAACTTGGGCGCAAAGCATTGGCCCATTGGAATTGCGAATCTGCGAACCGCTCGGCTTTACGTCCGCTTCGACCAGCTCATCCCCTGTGGCCAACACCGCGAGAAAGGGGAAAAGATAGCATTCGACTCTGCTGTGCCCTACCGCTGCGAGCAATCCGAACGCGACCGGAGAAAGGATCGTCCCAGCCGGGATCACCACGTCGCCGACTTTCATCTCCGTGCCGCGGGGTAACATGTTCTTGCCCGGCTTCAATGCGGAATCGTTGACCCGCACGCGATTCGGCGACAATCGTTCACAACGTTCCTTCATCACCACTGCATCGGCACCGTTGGGCATCGGGGCACCGGTGTAGATCGCGATCGCCTCGCCGGGATTGACCGACTTCGTTGGCATCCCCCCGGCTTGCACTTCCTCGGTCACGATGAGTTCGACGATGCCTACTTGGGTATCCGATGTGCGGATCGCGTAGCCATCCATCAGAGCTTTGGTGAAAGGCGGTGAGTCGATGTCCGTGGTGACATCTTCGGCCAGCACCATCCCCAGCGACTGAGGCGATATCTCGCCTACCAACACCGGTTGCCTCCGGGCATGTTCGAGCACTATCCGGAGCGCATCTTCCACGTCGATCATCACTTCGCCTCCGGGTAGCTCAGCTTGCGATCCGGGTCGAGGAAACGCAAGTTCGCCGCACCGCTCGCGGAACTATTCGATGTGGTGAACGTCAGCGTGTGCTTGCCCTTCGGCAATTCCACATCAATGGTTTCGCTACCGGTACCTTTGCCGAGGGGCTTGCCATCGAGTTTCACGGTGAAGGCATTGTTCGCGCCGACCAGCAACTTCGTTTTGAACGCATCGTTCGCGGTGAACTCCGCCTCGATGGTAATTTCCTTCTCCATCGGCAGCGGAATTCTCCCCGTTGCGCCCGAACTCAGCGGTTTGCCGTTCACCGTCACCTCGCTCAGGTACGGGTGGGCCATCACGTAGCGGATGAGGTCGCGGAAGTTCTGCGGCGTCATCCCGGCAGTCAGCCCCTCGGGCATCATGGACTTCTCCTGCACCTTCACCGGCCCTTCCAAATCCTTCTTCTGGAACTTCTTCAGCAGCGCGTTCTCCACCTTCAGCGTGATGCTGTTCTCATCCTCCTCGGCCAACAACCCCTGCTCGACGCGGCCATCAATGGTGTTCACCGTGCGCAGGAAGTACGGGGCGCCGATCACGCGGTTCGGGTCGATGACGTTCGCCAGAAGGTACTCGATATCGCGGCCTGCACCATCGAGAGCCGGGCCGACTTCAACACCTTTGCCGTCGAACTTATGGCACTTGATACACTGTGCTTCAAACACCGCTTTCCCACGGGCGAACGATGCGGGCGTTTCATCGAGCTTGCTGCGGGTCGCGTCGATGATCTTGTTCAACTCGGCGGGCGTTGGCCGGGTGCGGCCCCATGCTTTCTCAATCAAAGCGTTGATCTCGGCATCGTTGAACGCCTGCATCTTCAACACGGTGTTGTCGGTGACGAGCGTGCGTTCGATGGCCTTCTTCTCCATCGCCTTCAACAATGCCACGGCCCACGGCTTCCTCGCCGCCAGCGATTGCACTGCTTCGCTACGCACCGCGGGGGAAAACTCCTTCCAGAGTTTCAACACATCGTCGCCGAGTGTGGCTTTTTCGAGTGAAGGAAGCAACCGTACCGCTTCGATGCGCACCAGCTCGGACGCATCCTTGGCGATCAGGTTGAGGAGGATCGTTTCGGAATTGGCCGCTTGCAGCAGAATGGTTTGCCGCAGTGCTTCGGTACGCTCGGCAGCCGGGAGTTTCACGTCTTGCAGCACGGCCAAGGCACGCTTGAGCGCGGCGGGATCGCGGAAGTTCACGGCCAGCTTGTTCACCAATGGCACCAGCTTGGCATCCTTGCGGAGTTCCGCTTGCAGTGCAGCCCAATTCTTCGGTGGGGCGACGGTTTGACCTTTGAAAGCGAGCACCAAGCCGTCGAGTGCCTTCTCGCGGGTGTTGGAGTCTTTTACATCGGAAAGGAACTTGAGGCACAACTCGAGATCTTCGTGCTTGTTCGTAGCCACCAGCCGCCGCATGACCTTGGGAACGATGGTATCACGAATGAATTCGTTCGTCGGCGATTGCTCGGCGAGGAATTGCAATTCCGCAACCAGTTTTATCGAGCCGGAAGCGTCAGCGACGATCTTCGATTTTACGTTCGGGTCGGCGTTCGGTACCGGTCGCTGACGCTCGCGGCTCTGAAAAACCGACTTCTCGTAGGCGATCCAGACGAGGTTGGGAATCAGCGGGTCTTTCGCATCTTCGGGATGCTTCATCAAGGCGTGGAGGAGTTCGGTAACGTCGAGCTTCTCCCCGAGGCGAATCGCGGCGGAAGCGAGTTCCCGTCGGATCTCTGGTTTTGAGTCCTCGTTCGCAGCGAAAGAGTATTCACGGATCAGGTTTTGCTCGACGTGTCCCGATTCCACTCCTTCTCGCAACCGCAAGTTCATGGCTACCGAACCGGATTGCTTCGCGCTACGCAAGAACACATCGCCTTTGAAAGTAGCCACGGCGGTTTTGGAGATGCCGTTCGTCACCCATTCCGCCAAGGTCGCACGGAGCGGGTTCATCGTTTCGGCTTTGTTGGAAAGAGCGGTGTAGAGTTTCTGTCGGTTCTCGGAGTCTGTCTCGGCCGCCAAACGCAAGGCGGTACGGTAGGTATACGGGTCGGAATGCGAGAGCAACTCAACAAGCTGGTTCGCATTGTTCTTCCCCAAATCCTCGGGCTTCCCGCCTTTGCGATTCTTCAATTGGATGCGGTAGACGCGGCCGCGTTCGTAGTCCCAACTCCCGGCGACGGCCTGGTGGCAGGGGTTCTGGTCGTGCCAGTCGATCATGTAGATGTCGCCGTGCGGCCCCCAGCGGAGATTGATCGGCCGCACGTTCTTGTCGCCGCTCGTCAGGAAGTCGTCGCCGCGGCTGGCGGTGTAGCTGCTGCCATTGGGCTTCAGGATGTTCTGCTTCAGGCTGCACCCGTGGATGCTGCCGAAGATCACGCTGTTGCGGAAACGTTCGGGCATGTGCGGCACATCCAGCGAAACCAGCCCGGCGTGGGCCCAACCGCTTTCCTTGTGGAACGTGTGATCCGAAATCTCTTGGATGTAGCCGTAGGCGTAGGGGTTGTAGCTCGTGCCCCCCTGCCGGCGGTAGATGCCGCCGGGCACCATGTGGTAGAGGTGCGGAATCACGCAACTGGCGAGGATGAATTGGCCGTCGGTGTTGCGCCAATCCATGCCCCAAGGGTTCGAGGTACCCTCGGAGAAGATTTCGAACTTGTGCGTCTTGGGGTGGAATCGCCATACGGCAGCGTTCATCTTCACTCCTTCAGAGCCGCGAGCGTCAGCGACCGGTTCCTTAATCTTGTCCGTCGCTAACGCTTCCGGCTCTGATTTCACGTTCGATTGCGTATAGATGCCGTGGAGGCCGTAGAGCCAGCCGTCCGGCCCCCATTGGAACGTGTTCAGCGTTTCGTGCGTATCTTGGCTGCCGAATCCGCTGAGCAACGTCTTGATCTCGCCGGGCTTATCGTTCTTGTTCTCGATGAAGTAGACGTACGGTGCGGCCCCGAGGTAGACGCCGCCATGGCCGACTTCAATACCCGTTGCCATGTCGAAGGCGCCAAGGCCCGCTTTCTTGCGTTCTGCCGAAACGGGGAAGTCCTTGCCTTCGATGAACACGGTGCGCTTGTCGCACGTTCCGTCGCCATCGGTGTCTTCGAGGATCACGATGCGATCGCGCGGTGCCTTGCCCGGCGGAGTTCGGCTCGGATATTCA
>Ga0105044_10009681_pt1 | contig 13166 bp, 21 predicted proteins | sample MAT01_FD_78092 | JGI IMG/M metagenome (GOLD analysis project Ga0105044, IMG submission 78092) | Freshwater microbial communities from Lake Fryxell liftoff mats and glacier meltwater in Antarctica - MAT-01 | ecosystem: Environmental > Aquatic > Freshwater > Ice > Liftoff microbial mat | place...
CCAACTGGCGTGAGCTGTCGTCGCACGTGCTGGGGCAGATTGGGGAATGCCCCTTCAACCCGGATGAGGATCAAGAGTCGTGGAAAAAGAGCCTTGTCGAAGCCCACCGCGTCTGTGGCTGGCCCTCCACTCTCCTCTGGTTGGACTGGGCGGCCCTCCCTGACTTCGATCCGCCCCCAGGTGGTGTGGACTGGCTGAAGCCGCTGGCTTTGGCGCATCTGCTCAAGCACGTTCGCCGCGCCCAAGAACATCTGCACATCGTCTACCGCGGCGTGATTGAGTTCTCCCCCATCCCTCCCAAGCGCACGCAACGGTGCATTGGTACTCCCGCCTTCTGGCAGGTGTACAGCCGAGCCCTGGGCAAGCCTCCGGGGGATAAGAGCGCCAAGGCGGAAGCACTCATCTGGGCTGCCGCCAATCTGGGCACTGACGACCTTCTCCCCGCCATCCCTCTGTCTGACCTCCCTGGCAGCATCCTGGCTGGCCCCTGGTCCACTCTGCTCCCTGCCTACACGCCCCCCATTGGCCCCTTCTTCTGCCCAGGGGCTCGTTTGGCTGGCGTCTGGCGAGCGGCCAGCGGTCGGGTGACCACGTATGAAGGGGATGAAGACGACTGCCTCGACGTAGCCTGGAACACCTCCACATCTGCCAGCGAAGAGCACACTCGAAGCCGCGCCCTCTTCGCCACCGCTCTCCCCAAGACCTACCCCGTAGTCGCCCCCAGTACTCTCCTGACGAGCGCCTTCCCACACCTGCTGATGCCGGACCTCTCTGAGACTCTTCCCGACCGCGCCGCCTACTGCGCCCTGATCGACGCCGTGTTCTGCGCCTCCATCCTGCGCCACGGCCTGGACGCCCGCACCGACCTCCTGCGTGAGTTCCCCCTCATCTGCATCCTGCCTGCCTTCCCGTCAGCCGAGGAATCCACCGACCAAGGCAAGGGCCTGCTCTGCCAGAGCATTGCCGGTGCCTTCGCCCCCGGCATCCCTCTGATGACGACCCCAGATTCCAGCTCCGCCCCCGACAGCCGGTCAGTAGCTGACGAACTGCGCATCCATGGCACGCTAGCCCTGGACGAGTTCCAGATCCCAAGCAGCCGCTCGCACGTCTTGTCTCGGGACAACCTGCAGGCACTTTGCACCGCTGGCACCGTCGCCAGTGGGCGCGTGTTCGAAAACTCCGGCAAGGTCGCCCTTCGGCACAGCCTAGTCGTCAACGCCAAGTGGCTCGACCTCAGCGCCGACTTGCGCAACCGCTCTCTTCCCCTGTTCCTTGGCCCGCTCCCCGAGGAGCAGCGCGCCCGGGTCGACATCAAGGAGATGCTGGAGTCGGGACAGTTTGCCCTCCTCCTGCGCCTCGCCGCCGTGTCCCTGGTGGAAAGCACCGGCATGCGCGACCTCGGGCGTCCCGCGGGGAAGACCAGCAAACGGGCGTGGCGCTTCACCACTCACCGCATGCTGGCCGTCCACGTCCTTCGCAAGACACACCCCGAGCTGTCCACTACTGACGACGAAGACCTTGCCTATGCAGCCGTAGACGAAGCTCGCGCCTCTCTGGACGAGGATCTGGAGCGCCATCAGCAGATGGCGGATGAATCCGGCCTCAGCGCCTCAACCAGCTCCGGAGTGAACATCCGCTTGAGTTGGAGCGCCTTTTGGGCGGGCCTCGACGACAGCGGCATGTCCATGCTTGTCGCTCAGCTCTCCATCAGTGGAGAGGATCGCCCCGGCAACCTCAAGGTGGTGCCCCTGGCCTCCCTCTGCCGCATGCGCCTGGACACCATGAGTAAAGGTGGAAGCCCCTTCCACTCTCTGCTTCCGGCCTTGACAGGACAGGACGCCCGTGTTAGCAATACAGCCATCGTCCGCGCACTCGCCGCATCACTCCGCGCCTTCTTCGCCGTCCCCCTAAGCCAGCACAAAGCCCAGTGGGCGGACCTCCCCGGCGACCTGGGAGCTAAGTGGGAGGCCGTCTGCCTCCCCCGCTCTTGGAACGGGGAATCCGCTTCTGCCGGAACCCTCTCCGTCGGCCTACGCCTGAAAGGTTCTTTATGATCTTCTCCACCCTCTTCCCTCGTATCGACGCCACACAACCCATCCCTCGCTGGTGGCTTGGCATCGCCTACCCCATCCCCGAAACCACGGCCTATCGCTGTGCTCCCCTCCTGCTGGCGCACCTCATCGCCGCGGCGCGGGTAGTCTTCTACGCGATACGCTCCCCCTACTTCGCCCAGGCCCTCATCCGGCACGACGACTTGGCGCGCCTGACGGTCCTCGACCGCACCCTCTGGCAGAAGCGTGTCCGCAACGGGGAACTCGCTGTCGAAAACGACCACCTCACTCGGGAAGTCAAACGTCTCACCGAGCGCAACAACGAACTCGACGGCTCCCTCACGGAGGCCCTCCACGCCCTCCTGTCAGAAGACCGTAGCAACCTCCGCTGGGGTGCCCGCACTGAGAAGGAAACCACATGAGCAGGAACTACCAACACGGCGACAGCATCCCAGTCCCCGTAATCGTCGCCAGACTGCGCGAGTTGGCGGCGGCGGTAAGTGAGGGACGCGCGGCTGTGGCCCGTGAGTTCACGATGCGCATTCCGGCAGAGCTTGACCGCGACGCGGACCTCGTGCTCAGCGAGGCCGCGAAGAGGCTGGAGCAGATCCCCGCGCTGCTGGAGATCGCGCGGGCGGCGCGGGCAGTCTCCAGCCAGCGTAACATGGACCAGACGCTTGCCGCGGAATCCGCGCTTAGGGCTGCCCTCGCCAAACTCCCGAAGGAAACCACATGAACACTCTTGATCACCTTGCGGAACTCCTGGCGAAGGCACCAGCCTTCCCCGAGGACCTGCAGCCAGAAGAAGAGGGCTCCTATCGCTGCCCGGTTTGTGACGGCGAGGGCACGGTCGACGCAGAGTGGGTAACGCACGTGCGCTCCCATAACTGGGTGGGCGGCGTCCAGTTTTACGGGATTGGCGAGGAACATAAATGGGCGGAAGCATTTTACCTTGCCGCGCGCACGCACTTCCCCGCGCTGCTGGAGATCGCGCGGGCGGCTAAAATGCTCGACGACAACCTGTGCGACGCAGGCGACAACTACCTGGTTTTGTCTGCTGACGCTGAGCGTCAGCACGACGCCATCGCTAAACTTCCGAAGGAAACGACATGAGCACGCTGACCCCCGACGATCACATCGAGTACACCGACCCGACCCCCGACGACGCGACGATTGATGCCATGGCTGAGATTGTTTTGCGATGGCACGAAGACGATGCGTTTCTGGAAGACTGTACTGCGCCGGTGCAGGTGGTGACCGACCACGCAGGCGCGTCTTTTACCGGGTCGCTGTCGCACTCGTCGGCGCAGGTGGATAACGCCAGCGTCTGCCGGTTTCTTACGCACCTGCGTAAGTCGATCACCAAGGACGACTATGTATCGTCCTATGCGGCCGATGTCATCAGCGCCCGCGCGATTATCCTTGACGGTGTCTGGTCGACGGAAGAGCTGCGCGCTGCGATTCTGGCAGCGTTGGGGCAGAAGTGAGTCTTGCCTGTATTGACTGGGAAACCTTCTTCGACGAAGCGGCGGGAATCTCCCTCAAGAAGATGTCCCTCCGAGCCTACCTGAGAGTGGCCCCCGTCGTAGGCTTCAGCTTCAGCATCGACGGGTCGACGCCTGAATGGGTGCCATCCACCTCCTCGGACTTCCTGCCGACGCTGGTGGAACTGGACGAGTTCGGGCAGGAGGCGGGGAACATCGTAGCAGCCTACAACTGCCCGTTCGACATGCGGGTGCAACGCTTCGGAGTTCTGGAGCCCTTCGGGGAACCCCTCGGCATGCAATGGCCTGCCCGGATCCACGACGCCATGGAGTTCGCCATGGCCGCATGGCCCCACATGCCGGGCGGCTACTCCCTCCGCAACGTGGCGGCATGGCTCCACCTGCCCCCCAAGCTCTCCATGGAGGATGTGCAGAAGGGGCGCTGTTCTTGGGAGGACTACTGCAACCGCGACTGCTTCATCCTGTACGAGACATACAAGCGTGCCATCGCCCGCCTCCCCGCGGATGAAGTCTTCTATGCCGAGAACTGCAACAAAGTCCGCGGCCTTGCGTACCAGATCGACGCCAGCACGGTCGGACGGTCGCTTGAGGCCTTCACCGCCAACACCCAAGCGGGGGTGAAGGCCGCTGTGGAGTTCCTGTCCAACTACGCCCGAGACGGGGAAGACCTGGGGGCCTCCATCTTTGGCGGGTATGAGGAGGGGAAAGTCCGCTCCGTCAAAGCCAAGGCCTTGCGCGAGCTGCTTGTTGGAGCCCTCGGCTTTGACACCACCTCCACCTCGCTCAAGAAGATCAACCCAGCGCACCTCGCCGCTCGCCCCGACATAGCGACTCTCCTGACGGCGACCACCAAAGCCAACAAGGGGCTGTATTACCAGAAGCGCGCCCAGGCTCTCGTCGGCTCCACTGAGGTGGACATGGAGAAAGGGTACTTCCGTGCCGCTACTGGTCGCACCTCTGCCCCCACTACTGGGCGCGGAGTGAACGTCGCCAACCTGACGAAGAAAGACAAGTCCATCGCCAAGCCTTTGCGCGAGATGCTCGCCCTCCCTGACCACCTGTGCTATGTCCAGGCGGATGCTGCGAACGCAGAATACCGGATCGAAGGCTGGCTCACTGACTGCACGTATATCCGGGAGCGTTTCGAGGGGGACATCGCCGCTGACCCCTACAGCGCCTGCGGCGTGGCAGGCGTCGGCGTGACCTCCAAGAAGGGGGAGCCAATGCGCGACGTAGTGTGCAAGGCTGCCGTTCTCGGGTACGGGTATTGCATGGGGTCGCTCCGCGCCATGGAGGAATTGAACAAGGCTGTGGCAGCCCCCATCAACCGCGTCTCTGTCCCCCAGATCGAAGCCCTGTGCCATGCCAGAGGCTGGAAGCCGCCGCAAGACCGCTACCTGAAGGGGGCTATTTCCCGAATCCAGTGCCATTGGAGTGTGGGCATGGCAGCCTACAACGCCCGCGAAGCCTTCCACGCCATCCACCCGGAGTTCTTCTCCACTGCTGACTGGCTGCAGCAGGCGGTGTCCATGCTGTCGGCATCCAAAGATCCTGAGTGGATGATCGACCGACTATACAAACTCCCTGGCGCTCCGCGCCGCGAGATGATCAACCTCAGTATTGACAGGGAACTGGAGTTCCCCACAGTGCGGGTGACTCTGCTAGGACACAGCATGCCGACCGTCACATGGCGGCACCTGTCCTGCTCTCACCCCGACATCGACGGCCTCGGACTCGTCACTGCCAACAAAGGACCACGCAATGTCCACCGCGCCCTCCTCATTGAAAACGTCTGCCAATCCGCTGCCCGTGTTGCCCTCTTTCGATGCGAGAACGAACTTGCCCGCCGCGGCTATCTCACTGACTCCGTATACGATTCAATTCTGGTCATCTGTCCCCGTGAACGCGGGGCTATACTCCAGGCTCGTGCTGATCTCATGGAAGTCATGTCTCCGACAGGTCCTCATCAATGCGGCTGGGCGTTCTATGCAAAGCCGTCTGAGATAACTGTCACCAAAACCCGCTTCGAGGACGAAGCCGTCTCCGCCATCGCCTGGGCCAAACTCGAAGCCAACGACCCCACCTGGAAGGACTGCCTAACATGACTAACGCAACCTACGTCCCCACTTACCCCAAAACGCGGTACATCCACTGCCCTAAGTGCGACAGCATGAAAGGGCCGCGCTATACCGGTGCATCGCAACCGATGTCGCCGCCGCGATACCGCCACGAGTGCGACGACTGCGGGAATGTTTTTTGGTGCGAGGCGACAACGCGGACCGTCGTTTGGAGCGAGACGCCATGAGCAGCACCGCAGATACCTTCGCCCAAGAGGCTGAACACCACCTGGGGGAAATCCTCCTCGCTATCCGCACCGGCAAGAGTGACCTATCCTACAGTGCTCTCTACCGCGCCCAGGTGGCCGCTGTCGTGTCCAGAGTGCTTCAAGGGGAGTTCGACGCGGTGGTGTTCGCCAACGCCCTAGCGGGAAGGACCACTGCCCTCATCTGCGCAGCACGGCGTATCGACAAACTCGAAGTCGAACTGTCCGCCATCAAACAGACACTGAACTTACCGTAGGAGAAACCATGGGCGAAGGCGAAGAGATGTGCTTCGGAGAGTACGACGGAGACGACGGGGACGTTGAGGACCTGGAAGCCGTAGAATGCGACTTCCAGGCACAGCAGCGTTACCTGCAGAAATACCGTGCCATGCTCTTGTCCGCGCCGCGCAAGGCCCACCCTCTTCGGGGGGCACTCGTCCCCCCTCCCGGAGGCCTCCTATGACGGCCCACTTCCCCTCCTTCTCCATCGCTCACTGGCCGGGGTGTTCCCGCGCCAAGCTCCAAGCGGTGCAGACGGCAGATCGCAAGCTGTGTGCCGCCGTCACCGCGGTAGCCAGCTACGACATGACTGGCCGTCTCTACGGCACCCTTGCCCAGGCAGATGGGGACGCGGTTTTCGAGTGGGCAGAGAGTGTGTGCAGAGAAGCTGCGGTCACCGTCACCCACTTTGCGTGCTGGACTGAAGCTCTCTGTGGGCACAGTTTCTTCGACGACCACGTCCCCGCTGTCTGCCTTGGGCTGACGCTGGACACGTATCAACAGGCGGCCATCCGTGGCCTCTCCTGTGCAGGTGGGGTCATCGGGGCCTTCATGGGGGCGGGGAAGACTGTCATGGCGACCGCCGCCGCCATCGGGGAGATTCTGGCCCGCCGAGACGTAGGCGGGGACCACCCCGGTCGGTGCTGGGTCTTCTGCCCTCTGAATGCCATGCCCGCGTGGGAGGATGCCAAGGCACGCGAACTCTCCCGCTACTTCAGGGAGGTCAAGATCCTCTCTATTGACTCAGCGCATAAATACACCGCCGTAGCCATCGGGGACGTGCTGATCATTGACGAATGCCACCGCTGCGGTTCTGGCCTTGCCCGCCGCACAAAAGCCCTGCACACCATTCGTTCGCGCTTCCGATTCTGCCTGTGCCTGACTGGGACCATGGTCCATGCGGGTGTCGCTGCCTGCCTCTCCATCAAGGACCTTGCCGTTCCGGGCCTCGCCTTGTTCGCTAAGACGTGGGCAGCGGGGGAAACCTTCGAGTGCATCGTGCGGAAGAAACTCGGGGCGCGGACAGTGGCTGCTCTGGAGAAGCCTCCGTCGCACACGCGCGGGGCGTTCCTCGAATGGCTTTCCATAGGCGTTCAACTCCTTACCCCCGACAACCGCGAGGTGCAAAGTGCATTCAAACTCCCCGGACAGGACATTCAGGAAGTCACTCTCAACGACCCGTGGCCCCCACTTGAACAAGATGTCGCCCGCGTCGCGAACGCAATATTTGCGGAGACGGGAGAGTTTCCGCACGCGCAGGCAGTTGCTCACCGCTTGGCGCGCGATGGAGTGGATAAGAAACTGGAGTGGCTTGCAGGAGAGCTGTCAAGCCTCCCGGACCAGGAGCCGGTTGTCGTCTTTGCTCAGTATCGCGATACGTTGGACCGTGCTGAGGAGCTTCTCCGTGCGCTTGGGCGTTCATATGTCCGGGTGGACGGGGATGTGGTCGGTGCTGACCGGGCGGAGTGCCAGAGACGCTTCCGCGCCGGAGAAGTCGCCACGTTCCTGGGGCAAATACATGCGGCCTCCGAGTCGATGAACTTGCAGAACGCCTGCATCTCCATTGCCCTTGATGTGAGCTGGTCTTGTATTGACTACGCCCAGGCGCTTGCTAGAACGCGTCGGCGCGGCCAGGAAAACCAGTGCATCCACGTGGACCTCGCCGCCAACTACCTGCAAGCCCGTATCCTCGACCGCATCCGCTCCGGCCAAGACTTCGCTGCGGAATGCTCAGACTATCAGGAGATCAAAAGATGCATGACTTCCTTGCCTTCCTAAGCCAGTATTCCCGGTTCCTTGTTGTGGCGTTCTTCCTGCTTTTCTTCCTGCTCCTCCCCCTCCTACCGATTATCCTCTTGCTCATCCTCTAACCCTGTCTATACACCATCCCGGAGAAACCTATGCTCGACCCCAACGGCCCCGCTTTCCCCGTCCCCCCTCCGGCCATCCTCACGAACGATAACTGGGCAGAACCCAGCCCCGGCATCTCCGTCCGCGCTCACTTCGCCGCGATGGCGATGCAGGGGATTATGGCCAACACGCACTGTTGCCACACCCCCGCAGGGGTGGCCCTTGAAGCGGTCGCGACAGCCGACGCATTGATTGCAGAACTGAACAAGAAACCAGAGGCCAAGCCATGATCGACAAATCAAAAACGTACACCACGAGCGACGGGCTGCCTGTGCAGATTTACCGCACAGACGCAGGTGGACGCCACCCCGTACATGGTGCCGTCTTTATCGACGGCTCATGGTCGTGCATGTCGTGGCCGGAGAACGGCGATGTCGGCGCTCACTATTCCCTGGCCGAAGTGAAGCCCAAGCGCACGCTGGAAGTACACATGAACGTGTACGTCGATGGGCTCGGCGCGCCGATGCCCGGCGGCTGTTACTACGAGAAGGTCGAAGCGGATAGGCAGGCATGCCGTGGCCGCTTCGCCTGCGTCCACATCACGCGAGAGATCACCGAAGGGGAAGGCCTCTAAGTTCCCTCTTGCTCCTTCACTAACCCTGTCTATACACCATCCCGGAGAAACCTATGTCGAACAAGATCCTCATCCCAACTGCAATCCTTGACCGAGTGGCCAAGGAGGATGCCCAGACCCGTGCGGCGGACATCAAACAGCTTGCGCGCCACATCCTGCTGAACAGCTACGCAGGCGGAAGCCCGGCCTGCCGCGTGTCTCCAGAGGAGGCGTTCTCTCGTGCGTTCGCCTTCCACGCCACGCAAGCCGAACTGTTCCCGAAGTACGAGACTTCGACGGGCGACGCGAAGGGGGTGCTCCATGGCGAATGAAGTCACGACGGAAGTCTGCCAGTTCACCCCTGCCGTCTGCACGATGCTGTCATCGGCAGTGGCAGAGGCGGGGGAGCTGCAGGAGATTGTCGACACCCCCACCTGTGAGGCTGCCGTGGCCGTGAATGCCAAGCTGGGCAAGGGCATCAAGTGCCTCGCCAACGAACGGCTGGAGTTCACCCGCAAGTTGGAGACGCTGAAGAAGCGCGCAATGGCCTACGAGAAAGAGATTGGGCAGAGCGCAGAGGAGGCCACCGAGGCCATCAACTCCGCTCTGCACGAGTACAAGGACAAGATCGACGCAGAGAAGATCCGCCGCGCAGCGGCTGCCGAAGTCCGGGAACAGGCGATGGCCACCGAGGAAGCTGCAGCAGGCACAGAGCACGTCACCGCTCCGCTGTCTGTTGCCGAGCCTGTGTACGATGAGCCGAAGATCCCCACGCTCAAGATCGCCCGCCTGAAGGTGACTGCTGAGTCCATGGTACCAGAGAGCTACTGGGTGCTCGACTCCTCGCGCATGTTGAAGGACCTCAAGGACGGAGTCGCCATCCCCGGAGCGGAAATCTTCTATGAAGAAGTCCTGGTGCGGCGATGAGTGCCGCCACATCCGTCCAAGTCGGGACGCAGATGTTCGACTACCTGGAACCGTTTGAGCACAACTTCCAGATCGTCGACGCTGTGGGGGCCATCTCCCGCATCTGCCGCTTCTCCGGTCACTGCGGAGCCTTCTACAGTGTCGCGCAGCACAGTGTCCTGGTGGCGGTGTTCGCCGGAAGCCGCGCCTGGGACGGGCTGGCGCACGACTTGGCCGAAGCCTACTACGGGGACTTCCCCTCTCCGCTCAAGACACTGATGCACGAGTCCGCCCCCCTCCTCATGTCGCGCCTGAAAGCTGTCGACCAAGCGGTCGAGAACGCCTTCCTCTTCAATCCCCGCCTCCCCGAAGTGGAGCTAGCCGACAGGAAGGCCTTGGCGACGGAGAAGCGGGACCTCCTGCCGCTCAGTGAGGAGTGTGAGGCGTCCTGGGGGATCCTCCCGAAACCCTCCGACTATCACCTGACCCCCCTCACCCCTGTCAAAGCCGAGAAAGCATGGTGGCGTCAATACTGGTCCCTCCTCGACCGCGGCCTGGCCCCACGGTTCCCACAAACACGGCCCAGAGAATGGTGTATTGACACATGACTCCCGCCTCGCTAACCTCCCACTCGCACCAGTACTGCCGCCGCTGCCTTCGCCTACTCACCGAGTTCGGGTCCAACCCAATCCTCTACGACGGCCATATGCACCACTTCACGTGCGCGATGCGAACCATCTTAGAAAAGTCTCTTCACCCCAAGCCTCACAACCCCAACCAAGGAGATCCCAATGGGACTGCTCAGTAAACACAAATCCAAAGCTGCCGAAACCGCCCCGGTTCAGGCTGCCCCAATCCCCACCCCCACCCCCACCCTCGCTCCGGCCACTGCGCCAGAAGTGATGAAGACCGTCGAGGCGGTCGCTGTCCGCACCACCCCGGTTGCCGCTCCGGCTCCGAAGGCGGCTCCGGCCACCCGTGCCGTCACCACCTATGACCCGTTTGCCATCATCACTGGTGCCGGTGCGGCGGATGTCGACAGCGTTCTGGCGATGATTGCCGACGCGGCGGCGGAATCCAAGAACCGCAACTTCGATGGCCCGTTCCCGATGGTCGCCCTCGGCAAGGGCAACAGCACGTCAGGCGGCAAGTGGCAGACTGGCGGCAACGTCGAGCCTGCGGATCGCGCGATCATGCCAGTGGCGGACAAGCCCTTCACGGGTATCTTCCTGGGCTTCCGCCTCTACGGCGTGGCTTGGGCGGAACAGATGCTGTCAGGCGACGGCAAGGTCAACGGGGCGCTGACCCCGAATGCTGCCCCAGCGGCGGAAGACAAGAGTCAGCCGATCTGGAAGGTGCAGATTGGCTGCGCCGATTCGACTCTGATTCAGTTGGCGATGAGAGCTGGCGAAGTCTATCAATACACCAAGGGTGCGGAGAAGGGCAAGTTCGACGGGCTCGGCCACTTCCGCCCAGGCGTCGAGATGCTGTTCTTCGCTCAGAACCCGGTGAATGACGCTCCGGTGGTCTTCGCGGTGAAGCTGCCTGACAACTTCACTTCGACCCAGCGTGCGCTGGAATCGCTGGGCAAGACCATGGCGGGTTTGGGTGGCCTGCGCGCTGCTCCGCTGGTGGTGTCGCCGTACACCACCCAGGAAAGTGGTAAGGTGGCTTGGAGCTGCCACAGCGTCCGCATCGAAGCGGCTGCCACCAAGGAGGGGTACGCCCTGTGGAAGGCATACGAAGCTATCAAAGGTGAGCTGCTGGCGGATGCGGAGTTCGTGGAGAACTTCAAGGCCTGGAACGCCTCCGATGCTTCGCCTGAAGCTGAAGCGGCTCTCACTGCCATCTCCGGCATGGGGCGCTAATGGGCACCGAGGACTTCGGGACGGAAGTTCGCACCGGGAACTCCGCGCGGGAACGCAGCTATGTCGCCCTCGGCGGGGGAGTCTACACCCCCGCCAATGTCGACGACTACGACGACACCCCACCGGAGGACCGGGCAGAGAGAGCTGCCCGGAAGAAGGCAGAGGCCTCCGCGCCTCCGACCGTGGATCAGATCGCGAGTGCATACAAGGTCTTGGACGCGGTGAAAGAACACCACACCAAGGTCCCAGCAGTGTGCTCACTGCTGGGAGACGTAGCGCGGATTCTGCAGCGTTCGCTTCACTGACACCTCTACGACATTCGGAGCCGTAGTTCGACACCTCCCTCCTCACCTTCGGGTGAGGAGGGACCGAACCAAAAGGACCCTACCATGAACATGACTTTCCTCTACTACGTCGGCGGCGCTCTGGCCATCCTAGCCCTGAGTATCGCTGCCTCTGCTCTCCTCGGCTTCTGCGTGGGGACCATCGTCCGTATCGCACGTCTTGTCGGGGGCCTTTCGTGACCACCCCTCTCTCCGCGTGGCGTCCACGCGCCTCATCGTCCGGGTACTTCTGGTCCTGCTCACAGCGCGCCGCCTTCGAGCGGGGCGTGGCTGAAGGCAGCCTAGACGCCTCTGTCCGCGAGGACAACGGAGCCAAGCCCAACGCCGCCCTGGGAACGCTCATCCACTTCCGTCTCCAGGACGGAATGCGCGCCAAGTTCCCCGGCCCCGCCAAGGACTTCGCCCCCACTGAGGAGGAGCGCGCCGCCGCTCTCACTCTCTTCGGCAGCGAAGCCGACCTGGACAAGGCCGTGGATGCCGCCGCGCGCGCCGCCCTGGCTCTGGTGCCCAAGCTCCCAGAAGGCGTGCACTGGTTGGCAGAGCCAACTGTCGACGGCGGCGAGTTCTGCCCACCCGGGCACATCGACCTCTTGGCCTCCGACAACTCCATCGTCGTCGACTTGAAGACCACCCGCATCAAACCCACCCGCATCAAGCGCGGGGCAGTGATTCAACTCGGGGCGTATTGCCTCGCCACCGGAGCCAGGAAGGCCCTCGCCATCTACGTCGACAGCCTGAAAGCCTCCTGGGCGGTCCCGATTGAAGTCGACTTCAACGAAGGGCAGGACGCAACTCTTGTTCTGGAGATGCTCCCCAAGCTCGTCGCCTACTGGCGTGGCCCCACCCTCAACGACACCGCCTACCCCCAGCTCTTGGACAGCACGTGTAGCGACGACTTCTGCCCCTACACGCGCGTCTGCCGAGACAGCATCGTCCCCAAGGCAGAGGCGCAATACAACCGCCGCGTGGCTTTGCCATCGGGCCTAGTCGTCGGAGGCTTGACCCTATGACCTCCCCTGTACATACTGTCACTGTCACCATCGTCGACGGGCCGAGCGGCCCCCTGGTGCAGGCAACCATCTCCCCCGAGCCTAATCCTGCACACCGCTCCAACGCGGTTGCACTCTGGCTCTTTCTCCGGTCCCAACTCTACCGCTTCAGCAAGGAGCACACCCATGCCATCCAAGAAACTCCCCCCACCCAAGGCGAAGGCGAAGGTAAAGCCCGCGCCCCAAGAAAACACCGTCTTTCTCATCCTGCGCGTAAGCCCCGGCGCGCGAAAGAAGTTCGCCGCAACGTGCGAAAAAGCCGGTAAAACCATGTCCACCGTCCTCCGCACCTTCATCGCCCAGAAAGGCTAACCCATGGAAGAAATCGCCGTCCCGCCCCCACTGGATTCAGACCCCACCCCCGTCCCAACCCAACC
>Ga0105044_10009683_pt1 | contig 13165 bp, 5 predicted proteins | sample MAT01_FD_78092 | JGI IMG/M metagenome (GOLD analysis project Ga0105044, IMG submission 78092) | Freshwater microbial communities from Lake Fryxell liftoff mats and glacier meltwater in Antarctica - MAT-01 | ecosystem: Environmental > Aquatic > Freshwater > Ice > Liftoff microbial mat | place...
CAAGCTCGGATTGACTGCCGACGGCTTCAGCTTCGGGCTGCTCGGGCGCGTCGTAGAGCTCGCCACCAAGATGAGCTACGCCGCCGTCGCCGCGACGGTGAAGAGCTTTCTCGGCTGGTCTCCGTCGACCAAGACGATCGAGGAGGCCACGCTTGGCCTCGGCCGACACACCGCGGCCTGGTTTGAGCAGGCGCCGCTCGTTCATGCGCCGGCCCGCACAGGACGGGCACAACCGGCCCTTACAGGAGAACGGGACAACGCGTGGCCCACGACAGCTGGTGCATTCGAGGCGTACGAAGCCATGGCTGAGATCGCCACAGGGAATGATGGCGCGGAGTTCGCGCTCGACGAAGGCTGGCAAACCAGGTCGGGTCGTCGCTGTCAGCGGCCGCTATGAAGGCGTCGAGGTGATCACGTAAAAGCGTGACGAGCGCCGACTCACTGGGGTCGCGCGCGGTATAGATCCGGGCGACCGAAGGCGTCGCGGCCATTGGGACGGCGGCTTCGGATTCCGTGGGCGCGAGCAGAGGCATGAGGCGCAGGAGGGGCACATGCCATGCCAGCGGGCAGTCGGCCTCGGGGGCGGCCGACAGCGCACGCGACGTGTGTCACGGGTGTGCCATGTGTCCCACGCATGAGACACGCGCGGCGCAGGGCGCGTGCGGCACGCATGATGGGCACTACGCGCGTTCGGGGGCCGCTGAGCGCGCTCGTCAACCGGTCGCGAAGCGCGCGCGATCCATGTGGCAGCGCCTCCGGCTGGGTCACGCCGTGGCGTTGCATGAGCTGCAAGAACGTCGACGTGTAGTGTTCGAAGCGCGGATGCTCGGGCGGGTGGATGATCTCGATGCCCTCGAGATCGAGCTTGGCGGCGCCGCGATGGCTTCGATCTGATCGCGCACGCCGATGAGAATCGGGTGCGCGATGCCTTCATGCGCGAGCGCGAGCTCGGTCTGGTGCGAGACGACGCCAGCCCGCTCCGACCAGAGCCAGACGAGGACCAGCCCCTCGTGGTCCCCCGCGGAGAAGTGGACGAGGCGGTAGATGCCGCGGCGAATGCGGACCACGCGGCCAGCCTGGACGTGGTGGAGCAGCAGCTGAGGCGAGTATCCTGCCTCTGCAGCCTGTTGGGTCGCGAAGAGACCCTCCTGACCTGCCGCCGTCTCGAAGAGGCGGTCCCAGTCCGGGTGGCCTATATGCTCGCTCAGGCACGAAACGTAAGCCTGACTTTATGTTTGTGCGAACTCCCCAATGGAGGAATCGTGCCACGCCCTCTGAGGGCGTCGAGCATTGACCTCATCTCCAGCCGATGACGGCTTGGGCTGCCAGAGGAGATCCTCGACACGATCGGTGCGGCGAAGTTTCGCGAGCGTGTCGCAGCGGGCGTGGAGGCGATGGTGCGGGAGGCCCAAGCGGAGGTCGCGGCGGGACGCGGGCGCTTCCTTGGGCTGGAGAAGGCCAAGCGCTGCTCTGTCTGGCATGCGACGAGCCGTCCGAAGGGCCGCCAAGGCGGGCGCAAGGCGGAGGCGCGGAGGCGGGTGGATGCCGCCACGAGGGGACGGATCGGCGCGCTGCTGGATGCGCTGCTGGCGTTCCGAAAGCAGCACCGCGCGGCCTTGCTGTCGATGCGCGCGGGTCTCGCGGCGATCTTCCCGCCAGGGACTTGGTGCGTGTGGCGCTTCTACGGCGCGCAGCGGATGACGGCGGGTGACGAGGTGGTCGCGACGGCGCCGAGCTAGCGGGGCTCAAGGCTCCGCCGCTGGCCGAGCCGCCTTATTGCGTCCGCCTTCACGCACATCGACCACGGCCCCACGGCCCCTTGGCCCTGGCCGCGCCATGCCCGATCTCCATCGCCCCCGCGGAAGCCAGCCACGCTCGCCCCTCCCCTCAGCCCCTTCTTCAGGAGGGCCTGCTCCGCGGCACATCAGCGTCGACGGCGCGAACAGAGCACCCTGCCGGCTTGTATCTTTGTACATGCCGCATGACCTCACGATCTAGCTGCCATGGCGATCGTCAGGGTTTCTTCTCACGAATCAAGTGAGTAGGTTTGACCCCTCTGGGTCAGGTGGTTACGCGAGGAGGGAGCGTACCCGAGGTACGTGACCGACGAGCGGAGCCGCCTGAAACCACGAGAGCAAGCCGGACGACGGGAGAGTTTCCCCGAGGACTGCTAGACGACGCCTACGCTGCGTCCAACTCTCGACGCTCTCTCGGCCGACTGCCGAAATGCCGGTGGCACCATCTTCCCTTTGACACATTCCGAGGCCTCATGGATAGGTCACGGCCCCGGACGCACGCAGTCGAGCCCGTTCTGACCGCGAGACCGGCGGAGGTCGATCATGGATCGTTATCGTCGTGCCAGCCACTCCTCCCGCCTATGCTCGAATACCGGCCCTCGCGAGCGGCGACATCCCAATCTCGCGACGTGGATCCTTCTCGCGGTCGCATGCCTCTGCGCCTGTGATTCGTCGAAGGCGACGACCGATCCGACCGCGACTTGCGGTAACGGTCGCCTCGAAGCCGGTGAGCTCTGCGACGGCGATTGCCCGACGAGCTGCGACGACGGCGCCGCGTGCACCACCGACGTCTTCACGGGCAGCGCGGAGACCTGCTCGGCAGCGTGCGAACACGCCCCAATCGACGCTTGCCAGAGCGGCGACGGCTGCTGCCCGTCGGCCGCGTGCGCTGGCATCGACGACGATTGTCCGGCGGCGACCCCGGTTTGCGGAGACGGGTTGGTCGAAGCCGACGAGCGCTGCGACGGCGACTGTCCCGAGGCCTGCGACGACGGGCTCGCGTGCACGACCGACGTGCTCACCGGCAGCGCCGAGGCATGCACGGCCGAGTGCAGCGCGACGCCGATCACCGCGTGCGGCACGCTCGACGGGTGTTGCCCGCCGGGCTGCGATCGAACCACCGACCACGATTGCGCCGCGATCTGCGGCAACAACGTCCTCGAGAGCGGCGAGCGTTGCGACGGCAACTGCCCGGCGAGCTGCGACGACGGCGTCGCGTGCACCGCCGACAGCGCGACCGGTACGGCCGCCCAGTGCGACCTCGTCTGCAAGAACACCTCGATCACGACGTGTCACGATGGGGACGGTTGCTGCGCGCCGGGCTGCAACTCGCACAACGACGACGACTGCTCAGCGACCTGCGGCGACGGCGTGCGCGACCCGCGCGAGACGTGCGACGGCGATTGTCCGACGCTTTGCGACGACCACGACGCCTGCACCATCGACGCCCTGGTCGGGAGCGCCGCCGGCTGCTCGGCGGAGTGCAGCACGACGGCGATCAGCGCGTGCGAGGGCGGCGACGGCTGCTGCCCGGCCGGCTGTGACGCGACGACCGACGACGACTGCGAGCCGCAATGCGGCAACGGCGTCCTCGAAGCCGGCGAGGTCTGCGACGGCGACTGCCCGAGCACCTGCGGCGAGGACGGCGACGCCTGCACGAGCGACGTCCTCACCGGCAGCGCCGCGAGCTGCAACGTCCGCTGCACGCACCCGACCATCACCGCCTGCGCGCACGGTGACGGCTGCTGCCCCGACGGGTGCCAGGTCGCCGCGGACGGCGACTGCGAGGCGAGCTGCGGCACCGCCGCAGACTTGTGCGCCGAGGCCGAGGTCGCCTGCGGTCCTCTGTCGCTCACCGACGCGTGCGGCGGCGCGCGCTCGGTCTCGTGCGGCACCTGCGCCGACGGCGACTGCGGCGTCGACGGGCTGGTCGGACAATGCCGCCACCACGAGGTCTACGATCTCGCGACGACCTTCGGCCGCACCGTGCCCGTCGCGCCGAGCTTGCTCGCGTCCGGCGCCAACGACGGCATCAGCATCGGCGCCGTCGGCCCTCACGACGTCTGGATCGCGCGCGGCGGGACGCTACTGCGCGTGTCCGGCGGCGTCCTGACGGCCTACTGGCTCAAGCCGGCGCTCGGCGACATCCACGAGATCCACGTCGTGAGCCCGACGGAGGCATGGGCGTTGGCCAAGTCGGGCGTCGCGCGCTTCGAGAACGGCGCGTGGCAGACGATCGCGGTTGGCTTCACCGGAACCGACGTCCAGCCGACCGCGATCGGCGGCGCGTCCGACGACCTCTTCGTCGCAGCCGTGAGCAGCACGGGAACTCAGATGCGGCACTTCGATGGCCAGGCGTGGACCGGCTGGTCGGTACCCGGTACGGGGTCCTCGCCGATCAGCGATATCTTCGTGAACGAACTCGGCAAGCCGTGGATCGCACGCAACCGCGTGTACCGTTGGAACGGCCTCTCGTGGCTCGAGCTCCCCTCAGTCCCCGGCGGGAATGGGGCGGATCACGTGTGGGTCTCCGCGACGGGCACCGCCTTCGCGCTGACGGCCACGGGCGATGGCGGCTACTGGTCCAACACGAGGCTCGCGCGCCTCGACGCGGGGGCGTGGACGTCCCTTTTCGGCGAACACACCAGTCATCAAGGCTGCGCGTACGAGAGCGTCCTTGACGTACAGGGGAGCGCGGACGACGACGTGTGGTTTGGAGATTGCCGTGGCCGGCTCCATCACTTTGACGGCACCGCCGAGACGTCCGTCGCGGGCACCTTCGGCGTCTCGGTCGCCGCCTCCGGCGCGACGTTCGTCAACGGCAGCACGGAGGTGCGGGAGCTGGTCGGCGCCGACTTCGTCACGCGCTTCGACACGGGCCCAGCGGTGGACTGCACGCAGGGCTTCGCCGACGGCGACGGGCGTGTCTGGCTGGTCTGCGACGGCGCGCTCGCCTGGCTCGACGACGCGGGCCTCCACGACGAGGGCACGGCCGATGTCGCCGCGATCTTCGCTGGGCCGGGGATGAGCGTGTGGCTCGCGAAGGAGGACGGCGTCATCGAGCGGCGACCGTCGGCTGGCGGCGCCGCCGTCGCCCACGATGACTTCGCCGGCTCGTCCTTCCTTGCGCTCGCGGGCACGAGCGACACCGACATGTGGGCGCTCACGACGAGCGGCGGCGCAGCGCACTGGAACGGAAGCACCTGGCAGGCCACGATCGTGCCGTTCCTCGCGAGCACGTCGTTAGCCGGGCTCGCCGTCTCGAGCACTCAGGTCTGGGCCTGGTCGTCCAGCGGCGTCTACAGGAGACAGAACGGCGCGTGGGAGGCCGTGCCGCTACCGCCTTCGCTGTCACCCGGCTCGGAGTACACGCTCTCCGTGGGAGGGCTGGCCATCGCCGGTTCGGACGTCTGGGTCTCCACGTACGACTACGACATCTACCGCCATCGGCTGCTCCTGAAGAGCACGAATGGCTGGACGGACAAGGCCACGGTCGGCACCCTGTACGCCCTGCTCGGCGGGCCGACGGCGTTGACCGTGATCGCCTACAACGATTTTGTGACGCGCCTCCAGCGCTGGACGCCGTCGGGATCGACAAACCTGCTCGAGCTCGTCGACCGGCCTGGCGGTTGGCTCGCGTTGCGCAACGATCACGTGGTCGTCTCGCGTCGGACCGGCGTGCTCGTGCAGTTCGCGTTCTGACCTCGGCCATCGATTCGGGTAGGGCATAGGGGTCAGGCGCCAACAAGTAAACTTCTCCTTGACCTCGCCGCGCTCTCTGGAGAGTTTGGGCGAATGGCGCGTCCTCTGCGCGAGTATAGGAAAAACAAAGCATCGACGCCGGGTACGGAAGGTACACAGTCGCACACACTGGGCTGCGAGGACTCCCGGCGACGCACCTTTCGAGGGTCTGGACGCGGTAGACGGGGCGTTGTCGCGGCGTCCGCGGTCTTTGTTCGGTCGATCGGTGATGCGGTAGGCACAGCGAAGCGCTCGGCCGGTTGACGGTCGCTTCGCAGACGGCTGACGGACCGCTCAGGCGGCGTGGGCGTGGTGGTGCATCGCTCTGGGAGGCGGATCGCGGGCGCCATCGGTCCGCTCGTGCGCATCGACTGCGGCGAGGATTGCGGTGATCGCGTCGGGATCGCGGATCGCACAGATGAGTATAGGAAAAACAAAGCACCGGAGCCGGGTACGAAAGGCACACAGTCGCACACACTGGGCTGCGAGGACTCCCGGCGACGCAGCTCTTCTGCACCACGATGCCGTTCATGTAGACGGCGCCGACGCGAGCGCCGCTGGCCGTGAAGACCGAGCGGAAGAAGGGCTGATCGTCGAGGCCGGGGATGGTCGCCTTCTTCCAGGCGGCGCCGTCTTTGATGAACATGCCGTAGGCCGTCGCGACCACGATGCGCCCCCGGCCGTCAACCGCGATCCCCTCGAAACCATTGTCAGTTCCGCTGATCGCGGCCTTCGCTTCTTTGCTGACGCTGCCGCCCTTCAAGAGAGCAACGCCGTCGAACGACGCGCCGTAGAGCGAGCCGTCGGGCCCGATCGCGGTGTGCTCGAAGTCGCCGTATCGGGCTCGTACCGTCGAGCTCGAACAGGCCGCCGATAGCCGAGGCGTAGACGTGGCCGCCGCCCGCGCTGAGGCCATAGAGTTCAGCGTGTCTGGCAGCGCAATGGTCGTGAGCTTGCCGTTCTCGAGCTTCACCACGCCCTTGCCGTCGGCGAGCCCGAACCACGCCGGTCCGGGCGTCGCGGGTGCGGCCGGTGCGGCAGGAGCCGTGTCCGCGACCGCGGCTGCGGTATCAGGTGTAGCGGCCGCAGCGGGTGTCGCGGGCGCCGCGACGGCGGCGGCGGCGGGGCTCGGCTCCGGCTTGGCAGGCTCGGCGTCGGCCTTGGGTTCAGGCTTCACGGGCTCGGCGTGGCCGCCGCCGATGGGTCGACCTTTCCCCGCACGCACCGAGCGTGCCTATCGCGCTGATGCGAGCGTCGCCCCGACGGTCCACTTCGCGGTGTTCAGATGCTACTGTCGCATGTCGTTCCCCAAGAGCCGCCAGACGGAGGCGGCGAGCTATAGATGGCCGCGTGACCGACGACGTAAACCGACGCGCGCGGTGCCGCTCACTTCGCTCGGGACTGCGACCCCGGCACTTCTGCACACGCCCGCGCGCCGGCGATCATCGAGGCCGTGCGGGCCGCGAAGGAAGACCCGGATCCGGCCGGGGCGAAGCCGGGCCGCGCTCTTCTGGCAGCGCGTCGACCCCCGGGCCGTCCGCCCGGCGGCAGCTGAGCAATGCCGAGCGGCAAATGCGCGGTGGGTCAGTTGGTCAGGGCGTCGGGTTGTACTCGCCGGCGACCGCTTTGCGAGCCGCGCTCGTGATGGTCTGACCGTCGTAGTTGGTGCTGAAGATCTGGGTCCACACGCCGCCGAAGCGACCGTTGCCGAGCGGCGCGAACGCCGTGTCGTTGGCCGAGCACTGCGTGCCGGGCTGCAGGCAATAGCCGCCGATCACGTCCGCGAGGTAGTCCTGCACGACCACCGCGGACGCCGCGGAAAATGGCACGTAGGCGATCATCAGGTCGGCCGCGAACGACTCGGCCAGGAGCACGCCATCGGCGTCGCCGCTGATGGACGTCGGCTGGGCGACCCCGTTGAGCCACGGAAGTGCCGTGACCCGATGGGATTTTATCGTTCCCGTCGCGCCATCGAAGCGCGCGACCAGGTACATCGCGGTGCCGTCTGGGGAGACGCCTTGATAGGTCGCGCCGCCGATCTCGAACGTCGCGCCGATCTCGCTGGCGACGTAGAGGTCGCCCGCGACGACCTTCCAGACGAGCTTCGCGCTGCGCTGCGAGGTGAGCGTCCAGTCGACCCCACCGTCGACGCCGAGCTTGCGCCACACCGACCTGGACGGGTCGCCGGCGAACGTCGGAGCGACCCCGTTGTCGATCGGCTCGAACGCGACGATGCCGTCGCCGAGCGCCGCGAGCTCGGTCGTTTCTCTCACCGGTGACGCCACTGGGGTCGTCGCGCCGGCCTCGGTGTATTCCGCGAGCACGAGGTCTGGACCCTCGTAGCTGAACCCGATGAAGCCGTCGTCCGTCAGCGCATAGCCGCGGATCCCATCCGGAAACGGCACCTCACCCACGAGCTCGAGGTCGGCCGACAACAGGCCAACACCGCCCTTCGTGAGGGTCGGCTGGGACAGCGGCAACGCGAAGCCGCCGCCCGAACGCGCGTGCAGGCGCTTGGGCTCGAAGCCGTCGAGCAGGACCTCGTCGACCAGCTCGCCGCCTTCGATCTTCGACAGCGTCACGCCACCCGCCGTGCGTGTCACCGCGAAGCCGCCGGGGTAGGCGACCGCCGCGCCGGACAACGACTGTACCTCGTCGGGCCCGAGCACGACCGGGGTCATGCGCCGGATCGATGTCTCGAGCCGCAGCGCGATCGGCCCATAGTCGACGATGAGGCTCGTGTTGGCCACGACCGCGTAGCTGTCCTTCGTGGGCGTGGCGCGACCGCCGACCAGGTTCGATTCGGCGCTCTCTCCCGGGACCTCGACCACCGCCGGAAAGATGGCTGAAGTCGGGACCTTGAACGAGCATTCCGGCTCGGACGCCGCGCAGCGTTCGCCGAGCGTCGGGAACGCGACCGCCGCGTCGGTCTCGGTCTCGAAGGTCACGTCGACCTGGTTCCAGCGGTAGTACTCGCCTTCCTTCTCGAGGTTCGCGCGACGCCAGACCGCGCCTTCGACCGCCATGAACACCTCGCCCCTGGGCCCGAACAGCCCGCCCGCGGCGGCGTTGCGGGGCAGCACCGCGTCGATGGTGCCGTCGAAGCCGAGCGCGTACTCCTGACGCCAGACGTTTTCGGCAAAGCGCGGCAGGCGCGTCCAGACCATCGGGCCCAGCGCCTCTTCATCCAACGAACCGATGACGTCGATGACGCCGCCAGCGACCCGCAGCGCCATCGGGAAGCCCTGCCCGGCCGTCACGCGCTGCCACGCGGCGCCGACCTTCTTGCCGACGATGAGCGTCGGGTAGCCGCCCTCGACCGACTCGGTCCACGCCGCGTAGAGCGTGTCGCCGTCGTACGCGAACACCGACGCGAACAGCGCGTGGTCGGCGACGCCGCCCGTCGCATCGATGACCTCCGCGGTCCAGCGCTCGTACCTGCCGTCGACGTAGCGCAGGCCCTCGCGATAGTTCGCGGCGCGGATGATCCAGCTCTTGTCGGGCAGGTGCGCAATCGTCAGATGGCCGGGCGTGAACGTCGAGCCGTTCTGCAGCTCGAGCTCGGTCTCACCGTCCTCGGTGGCCGCGAAAAGCTGGCCTGCATACGCATAGAAGACGGTGAGCTTGCCGCCGATCTCGATCGACTTCAGCGGCGGCGGATCGCTCGCGGGCGTGCTCGGCGCGGGGATGATCTTGCGCGTCTGATCGAGCGTTTCGCGCGCCCATGGCTTCGCGGGCACGGTCGTCACGGTGATCTCGCCCGGCAGCGCACCGCTGCGCGTGAACTGCAGGAGGCGGATGTCGCCATTGTCGGCGATGTCGATCGTGGCCGCGACGAGCGGCGTCTCGGGCAGCGTGACGGTGCAGCGACCGGGAGCGACCCAGCCATAGCCCGAGCGCGCGCTGGTGCTGCTCATGACGTGCAGCCCGCCCGACGGGTCCCAGGCCGCGTCGAAGATGCGCGCACCGCCGTCCATCCAAAAGCCCGGGCCAGCGCAATCGGAGCGGCGCGTGAGCGTCACCGGCATGCCGCCGAACTGCACGACCATCTCGTCGCGCGTGAGGCTGTCGATGGTCAGCGTGCCAACACCGTCGAGCTGCAGCGTCGAGCCGCTCAACGCGTAGGTCACGACGCTGTTGCCACCGCCGAAGCCGACCACCTCGGCGATGTGGGTCGCGCCTTCGGGCGCTTCGCCCGGGTACGCGTCGATGCCGAAGTGGACGAGGCCCGGGCGCGCACCCCAGGTCTCGGCGGACGTCACGAGCCAGTACCCGTCGAGGTTGCCGAGCGTGATGTCGACCGGCTCGGAGCCGGCGTCACCGCCGCCGCAAGCGGTCATGAGCGAGAGGGTGAAGGTCGCGAGAACAGGTCTGAGCATGATGTTCATGGTGCCTCGGGTCCGAGCAGGTATCCGGCGGGCATGAGCGCGCTCGGCGCCGCGCCATCGAAGAGGTTCGCGAGCACGAGCCAGCGGCCGTCGAGCTTGGCGATCGTCAGGGGTTGCACGCGCAGCGGGATCGCGAGGTCGAAGGCGAGGTCGAACGGAGCGAACGTCTTCCAGTCGCTCGAGCGTCGTACGCTTCCATCGAGCATCACCGCATAGAGGTCAGCGCCTTCCTGATAGATCGAGCGCACGTCCGCGAGCGTCGTCCAGCCGGCCGCGCCCGCGCAGTCCGCGAGCCGCAGCTCGTGCGAAAGACCGAACAAGAGCGCGATCTTACCGCCCCAGGTCGCGGGCGCGAACAGCGACTTGTCCTCGAACGGGCGGGACAGCGTCGCGTTCGGCAAGGCGGGTTGCACATCGGAAGTGAACGTCCCGTCGAGACCGATGGCGTGCACCTTCACGCCGGCCGCTGCCGACTCCGCCTCCAGCACCAGGAAGAATGGGGTCGGCGCCGCGACGAGCAGCGGCTCGCGCAACGACGACGTCGTGCCCGCCTCGTGCGGGGCGAACGTCAGGCCGCCATCGCTGCTCAGCTGGTAGCTACCCGCGGAGCCGGTCGTCACGACGACCTGGCCGCTTCCCGCGACGCCGCGGTGGCCGGCCGGCAGGGTCGCGCGCGGGGTCTCGGCATAGACCGGGCGATAGCCGAACGCGGTCGCTTCCCAGCTCGTCAGGCGGCGCAGGCTCCAGGGGACGTTCGTGTTCGCGTCGAAGAGGCTCGCGGTCCAAGCAGCGGCGGCAGCCGAGGGCGATACGTCGGCTCCTGCGACAGGATCGTTGCGCCAGAAGTCGGGCAGCCCGCGCTCGTCGCCGCCGCCGAAGAAGATGCGCGGGTCTATCGAAGCGACGACCACGCGCTCGCCGACCAGGACGGGCACGCGTCCCTGGTTCGTCTCGACCAGCAGGCCGCCGACATCGGCCAGGCGCGGGTCGCGGTCGGGCGTGACGACGTCGGAGGCGACGATCTGCCACTTGCCCGCGTCGGCCGAGCCGTCGCCTTCATGCACGCGCAGGGCCCGCGTCGCGCCGTCGGCGTGCAGCGTGACGTCGACCGTGCGGGTCGGCGAGGCGCCGAGCGAGTGGTACGCGTACTGCTGGCCGACGGCGACGAAGGCCTCGTCGTCGAGCGCGACGGCGCCGAGATCGAGCACGTTGATCCCCTGCCCGACCGACACCTCGCTGCGCGTCATGCCGCTAAAAGGCGTCTCGATTAGCTTACTTACGCCGACATGGAAGTCGCGAAAGCCGGACTTGCCGTTGCCGTTCGAGACGACGAGCACGCCGCCGGTCCCCGTCGAGGGCATGCGGAAGCGGATCTGGTTCGGGCTCCAGCTCACGGTCTGCACGGTCGTCCCGCCGAGCGTGAGGGTCCCGCTGCGACCGAAGTGCGCGCCGAAGACGACCACGTCCGCACCGGGCCAGGCGGCGGTCCGCGACACGCCGGAGATCGCGGGCGGCTCGGCGTCGTAGCCGGCTTTCACGCCCTGCCCCATGAAGCCTATCGGGCTGCCTTGGGTGACCTGCGGGAAGCACGTCGTCTTGCCGCCCTTGCGGTCGTAGAAGCAGTGCTGTCCGCCCTCGTTCGGGTTCGGGGTGTAGCGTCGAAAACCATAGAGCCAGCGGCCGTCGGGCGTGAGCGTGTCGAAGCCGCGGTAGTGCGTCTCCTGGCCGTCGACATAGCCGACGAGGTGCGGCTCCTGGCCGTTGTCCTTGGGGGTCCAGCCCGCGGCGAGGAAGTCGTCGCCGACCAGGTCGAAGACCGTGTCGGTGAGGCGCACGAAGCTCTCGTCGTCCATCAGCGGCGACGTGATGAAGCCGCGCGAGGTGCCTTCGCGCGTGACCTCGACGACGGTCGAGTCGGTCTCGATCAGCTCGGGCGGGAAGCCGTCCTCGGTCAGCGTCGTGACGCGGAACACGACCGCGCGGCCGTTGTCCTGGAGCGCAAGCGGCTCGATGTTGGCGGCGTCGGACTCGTGCAGGAACGGGTCGAGGGCCTCGACCATGAACCAGCGATCGCTCGCGCTGCGCGCCCACGCACGGCTCTGGTAGATCGCCGGCAAATCATAGACATAGCCGTCGTCGTTGGCGCCACCGGGCGGGATCAGGGTCTTGCCGTCGGGCAGCATGAAATGCGGCAGGTCACCGCGATTCCAGAGCACGTCGCTGGCGACCTCGGTCATGTCGCGTGAGGCGCTCGGCATGTGCAGGTCGAGGCCGTAGAGCTGCCCGTCCGCGGTCGTGACCGCCGCCTCGTAGCCGGCGCGGCCGACGAACACGCCGTCGTCGTAGATGCCGAGGCCATCGGGGCAGACGTAACGATGGCTGCCTGGGAACACGACGAGCGTCTCGCTCAGGACGATCGGGTTGCCCGTTGCGTCGTCGTCAGGGCAGACCCAGATCGTGTCGCTGGCCGGGTCGATCGGAGCGGGGCTGTCCCCCGCGCCCCCCATGTCTTGAGCGAGCCCTCCGCTACGCTTCGGTTCGATCACTGCAGTCGTCGTGACGAGGCGGTCGCCGTCCGGTGACCACTTCACGCCCTGGGACGTGACGTTCGGGTACTCGGCGACGATCTCGAGCACCGGCTCGCCGGCGACGAGCTTCGCTTCGCCGACCGCGACGGTCCCGAGCTCTTTTATCCACGCGATGCGTTGGCCGTCGGGCGAGATCGCGAAGCCGTCGTCGATGGCGCTGATCGGTGCCGTGTAATAGGCGGGCACGCCCGGCGAGGTCTTGCCGGTCGCGGGGTCGACCAGGTGGATCCCGTTGGCGTGGCGCATGACGATGAACGTGTCGACCGCGACCCCATCCGCGACCGCCGGGGTGCCATCAGGGCCAACCGGGTCGTTGGAATCGCAGGCAAGCGTGACAATTGCGAGGATCGCGAGGACCGCGAGGATCGCGAAGCTGACATTTCGCATGAGGAGGCTCGTGGTGACGTGTCGCGGGGGGCCGAGAACGCGGGGACCGCCGCCGAGACGTGCGAGCGACGGGGTCTCGAAAGCGGGAGAGCGTTTTCTAACCTTTCAGCGCTCTCGATGTCACCTGCCTCGCGAGTGTGGCTGCACGGCCTGCCGGGGTCCGCGGGTCGTCCCGTTCTCCTGTAAGGGCCGGTTGTGCCCGTCCTGTGCGGGCCGGCGCATGAACGAGCAGGCGGCCCACCTCGTGGATCGCGTTCTCCCCAAG
>Ga0105044_10009684_pt1 | contig 13165 bp, 7 predicted proteins | sample MAT01_FD_78092 | JGI IMG/M metagenome (GOLD analysis project Ga0105044, IMG submission 78092) | Freshwater microbial communities from Lake Fryxell liftoff mats and glacier meltwater in Antarctica - MAT-01 | ecosystem: Environmental > Aquatic > Freshwater > Ice > Liftoff microbial mat | place...
GAGGAATGCGAAGATGTCGGGAACTTCGTGCGTCCCATTGCCGTCGAAGTCCGCCTCGCACACGGGCGGGAGGGTGCAGTCACGAACTGTCACCCGAACCTCATCGACGGCCGCCTCGATAATCGATCCCGCGCCTGCGTCGTTGGCGACGAACCGCAGACGCATCTGCGATGTCCGCTCAATGAGTCCGATCAGCTCAAACTCGTATCGCACCCAGGCGTTCGTGCTTCCGTTGGCCGGGATGGTCTGGAGGGGTTGCCAAGTCGCGCCGTTATCGCTCGAGATGGAAACATAGAACGGGTCCTGGGCAGGACTCGACCCGCGATCGTTGGAGTACCACAGCCAGTATGACAGCGCGACCGACTCCGCTGCGCCGCCTTCAGGGTCGACCGCGCTGAATGCCGAACTGGTCAGCGTCGTCGCACCGCCATCCACATCGAACTCGCCCACACTATTGCCCGCACTCGCGCCGGTAATCCAGCAGCGGGTGCCGTCTGTAGAGACATCCTGGCCGGGCTGGGCATTGGTTGCCTGCGGCTCGGCCAGCTCCCAGACGCCTGTCGTCGCGGTGTCGCCGGCTGCGCCGACAATCCAGCCAATGTTCACTTCACACGCGTCCCGATACAGGGTCCGTACGACCGGCACGCCCAGCACGTCCGCAGGCGCGAAGATGGGGTAAACCACAGTGGTGCCGGTTGAAGTTTGCGCCGAGAAGCTGAACTGGATTTGCTGACCGCATTCCCCCGCGGGCAGGGCGGCCAGATACTCATCAACAGCGGGAAGCGCCGAAAGTGGAGCCTCGACGAATGGCCCAACAGTACCGAGCCGAGAGTGCAGCCGCGGCGAGCCGCTCTGCACCGAGCTCGATATGGAGTCGATCACCACCCGAAAGCTCGTGGTCTCCCCGGCTTCCGCTGCCGCGGGCACGCCATCAGGAAGCGTGAAACGCAGCGGCAGTCCGATGTAATCGAGCAGCGTCAGCACCGCAACATAGTTCTCCTGTCCCGTAGGGACGATCGCGCTCGCCGGCGCAACAAACCCGTATGTGCCGGTATCGCGAAGCTCAAACGTCCAGCTCAGGATTCCCTGCGCGCCAAAGGCCCAGTCCGGCACCGCGCCAGATGCGGGATAGATGGTGGTGTACGAGGGCCCGCTCACGTAGGTCATGCCGTGCACAGATCGGACTTCACGCGCCATGTCGCCGTTGAGTCGGTTGAAAATGGTCTGCACCGATTCCGGCGGGAGGTTGGACGTGTAGCCCCACGGAGAGAGAATCAACTGGCTGAAGGTGTGGAAATCGATGTGGGCATCGATCCGCGGCCGCGCGATGACGAAGTCCCGGAGCGCTGCGGTCTCGGGCTCGCTGAACGGAGTGGGCCCGCGGTAGGTGTCGTTCCCAGGGTTGGTGCTTGCGCCTTCGCCGCCCCACTCAAAGCCCCAGTTTCGGTTCGGATCGACTCCGAACGTGCCATTGCCATTGTCGACGCGGGTCTTGCGCCACAGGCGCGTCGTCGTCCAGGTGAAGTCGTATCCGTCGGGGTTGATGATCGGCACGAAGATGACTTCGACATTGTTCAGGATCTGCGTCACGCGTGGATCACCCGCTTCAAAGTCAGCGATAAGCTGGTGCGCGATGAACATGACCGTCGGGGGGCTCAGCCATTCGCGGGCGTGCTGCGTGCCGTTGAAGAGAACCTGTCGGCGCTGATTGCGAGGATTCTCAGGGGAGTCGGGTGCGGAGACAGAGAAGCCCCGAATGTCCCGGCCAAAGCGTGAAGCGCCGACGATGGCCGCCGAGACAATGGTGGAGTGATCTGCGATCAGCAGGTCGACGCGGGCGAGCACCTCCGTGTGGGTGCGGAAGGTGTCGAAGTATGTGTCGCCGCGGAGGACGACGCCGTTCTCTTCCGCAGCGCGTACCGCGTCATACTGCGCCCGCTCCGCCTCGATCAGGCCTTTGAGGTCATCGACGCGGATGGTGTACGGGATCCCCGCTTCGTCGAGCGCAGCGCGGCCTTCGGCGGAGACGACCAGATCGAGCTCAATCCCGCGGCGCTCGCAGAACCACGTCGTCTCTGCCACCGCGAGGGCGGTCAGCTCCTCCCGCATGCTGCGAGGAACGATGCGCACGACCTTGCACCCGTCGTAGGTAGTCCGCTGCTCGGCTTCCGCGGCCTGAACGCCGTCGACCGTAACGACGGTGCCGCCCGCTTCCGATTGTGCTCGGGCGGTCTCGCCCAGTGTGGCGATCGCGACGACCGCGAGGCTGAACATGAAACCCACGCCACGTGTGCTCTGTGCCATTTCTGCTCCAATGAACCCCACGCCAGTGGGAGCTGTGCTTCGGAAGGCAATGCGGGAACTTCAGTATGAAGGCTGTTCGGTGCAGCCGCCACACCGGTTGCGATCAATCTCCGAACCTAGGCTTTACCTATGTCCCCAACTGCTTCCAGTACCCCGGGCTCTCCCCGGCTCGCCGAGACCGAGTATCCGCCGATCGCCCGCGAAGGGTGGATCATCGTCGCGGCGTTCTTTATCACCTCGTTCGTCCTGTCTTCGGCCGCGGCATTTCTGGTTGGTCCTGCGGTGGGAGGGCTTGTGTCGCTGGTCGGCCTGCCGCTCTCGGTCTGGTCACTCTGGTTCTTCCGCGACCCCGTCCGCAACGTGCCGCAGACCGAAGATGTGGTGATCTGCCCGGCCGACGGCGTCTGCTGCTTTGTGGGGCCGACTCCGCCGCCACCGGAGCTGGGCCTTGATCCGCGCTGCACGCGCGTCAGCGTCTTTATGAACGTTTTCAATGTGCACGTGAACCGGTCGCCGATCGCCGGGACGATCGAGCGGATCGAGTATCGACCGGGTAAGTTCTTCAACGCGTCGCTGGATAAGGCGAGCGAGTTCAACGAGCGGTGTGGGCTTGCCATCCGGCGCGCGGATGGACTGGCAATCGGGTGCGTGCAAATCGCCGGATTGATTGCCAGACGGATCGTCTGTCGCGCCAAGACCGGTGAACGGTACCGCGTGGGCGAACGATTCGGCCTGATCCGCTTCGGGTCGCGGGTAGATGTCTATCTGCCCCCCGGCGTCGTGCCTCGCAACAAAGTGGGTGACCGCATGGTCGCCGGGGAAACGGTCCTCGCGAACATTCCCCTGGCGATGGCCGTAACGGTGCAAGAGTCTGCGACGGTCGCTGCGGGAGGGCACTGATCCATGTTTATCCGCTATCCGTCCCGGCAGCGTGATGTCCCGTTCCGGCTCATCATCCCGAACCTGTTGACCACGATGGGTCTGTGTAGCGGGCTCGTGTCGATCCACTTCACGCTCAAGCCGGGCGGGGCGGACTTCGATCGTGCGGTGGGTGCGATCATGGTCGCGGCGGTGTTTGATGTGCTCGACGGCCGCGCAGCGCGGCTGCTGCGTGCTTCCTCCAAGTTTGGAACAGTGCTGGATTCACTGTCAGACTTTCTGTGCTTTGGTGTGGCGCCGGCGGTGCTCATGCATCAGTGGATCCTGCGAAGAGAAGATCTTCAGCCGGTTGGCAAGCCGACAGAGATGTTCGTGCTCGCGGCCATTCTGCTGTTTGCCCTCTGCAGCGCGCTCCGGCTGGCACGGTTTACCGCCGCGGCGGATGTCCCGAACCTTCCGACCCACAAGCCGTCGCCGCTTGCTTCGAAGTTCTTCGTGGGGATGCCCACCCCCGCTGCGGCGGCGGCGGTGCTGATCCCGGTCATGCTGGAGTATTCCAAGTTTATCGGGAGTGCGCCGCCCACGGTGGCAATAGTGGGGTACACGATTGCCCTGGCATGGCTGATGGTGAGCCAGCAACCCATGTTCTCGTTCAAGAAGCTGAGAATCATTCGGCCGTTGATCCTGCCACTTCTGCTGACGGTCGGCGTGTGGTTTGTGCTCGCCGCGAAGGACTTCTGGCTGGCGATCGCGGCGATCGCAGGGGCGTATCTGCTGACGCTGCCGCTGAGTCTGGTGTCCTATCACCGAATCTCGAAGCAGATGGCGGCGGGTACGGCGGCGGCGGGGGTGCCGGAGTCGCCGGTGGTCGAGCCCGCTTCGCCGCGAGCGGACGCGTAGAGCACGGCATTGTGGAGTTGACGCGCCGGAAGCCGCTTCCCTGCGGGCCAATCGGGCAAAGGGAATGTGCCTCAGCTCTGGGTAACTGTCGGAGCGGACAGCGACGGGCAGCGACCGGGAACCCAGCGGCCAAGCTTCTGGCGAGATCGCTTTGGCACATTTCACCCGAGCCGCGGCATGGACCCGCTCGCGAGTATTGGCGTCGTATCATTCACACCAGAATGACCCAGAGTGCGCCCTCAACAACCACGGCCCGCTGTGTTCCCAAGGGTCGGAGCATCGCGCTCACGGTCCTTCCTTCGGCGTCTGCTCAGAATGCCGGAAAGAGTGGAAGATCCGCTTCAGATCACCCCAAGATCAAGCATTCCCGATCCGGCAAGTGGCGGGCCGCGGTGCTCATCCTCGTGCATGTACTCATCGCCGCGCACATCCTGCATTGGGCCATCACGGGTTCGACGGTCTCCCCCGTCGAGCCCAGCGAAAGCATCCAGACGTTCAGCCAGGGCATCGTGAACACGGGCTTTGTCTTCTTCGCACTGGCGATCCTCTCGACGCTGATCCTCGGCCGGTTCTTCTGCGGGTGGGGATGCCACATCGTCGCGCTGCAGGACCTTTGTTCATGGCTGATGTCCCGCGTCGGCGTCCGGCCCAAGCCTTTCCGTTCACGCCTCCTGCTCTGGGTCCCGCTCATTGTCGCGTTCTATATGTTCCTCTGGCCGGTCGTTCATCGCGAAGTTCTGCGGCCCATCTTCATGGATGAGTTTGGAAATCTCCCGCAGTGGCTCGGACAGAACGAGCCGCTGGATGTCATACGCACCGAGTTCCTTACCAAGGATTTCTGGGCCACCTTCGCCCCGTGGTACATCGCCATCCCGTTCATCTTCATCTGCACCTTCGGCGCGGTATATTTCCTGGGCTCCAAGGGCTTCTGCACCTATGCGTGTCCATACGGCGGGTTCTTCGGTCCGGCCGATCGTCTCGCCCCGGGCCGCATCCGTGTCACCGATGCGTGCGAGGGCTGCGGCCACTGCACCGCGGTCTGCACATCCAATGTCCGCGTCCACGAAGAGGTCCGCGACTATGGGATGGTGATCGATCCCGGGTGCATGAAGTGCATGGACTGCGTCAGCGTGTGCCCCAACGAGGCACTGTACTTCGGCTTCGGCAAGCCATCGCTGCGAGCCAAGCCTCGCAACCCCTCCCGACTCTCTGAGGACCAAGCCCGTGCCGCACGAGCCAAGGCGAAGGCGGATCGTGCCGCTCGCTACGACCTCTCCATTCCCGAGGAAGTCATTGTCGCCGCGCTCTTCCTGGCCTTCTTCCTCGCATATCGCGGCATGGCGAACGCTGTCCCCATGCTCATGGCCCTCGGCATTGCAGGTATCGCCGCGTTCAGCACGTGGAAGCTCTGGACACTTGTCATCCAGCCAAACGTCCGCCTGCAGAGTCTTCAGCTCAAGGCCAAGGGACGGATCCGCCCGCTCGGTTTCGTCTTCATCCTTCTGACCGTTGCGACGATCGCGGTCGGCTGCTGGAGCGGGTACGTCCGCTATCACGCGTGGCGCGGCGATGTGCTCTACGGCAGCTTCGACATCCCCCAGCCCATCTTGCTCCGCCCGGAGTTCGAAGCATCCCCAGAAGAAGCCGCCACCGCACGGGCCGCGATCGAACACTTCCGCCGCGCTTCACCTCCCGCCGGAGACGCTGTCGAGGATGCTACCGGCGGCATCGGCTGGCCCCTGCAGGCCGACCAGAAGCTCACCCTCGCCTATCTCCACTGCATCCTCGGCGAGTTTGACCGCGTCGAGACACTGCTCCGCGAGGTCATCCGCGACGGCAGGCCGCGCGACCCGCTTGTTTCACAGGTCGCCCAGCTCATCCAGCGCCGCGGCGGCTCGGAGCAGGACATCCTCACGCTCTATAACGATGCGATCGAGCGTCACCCCGATCTCAGCGGTGTGCGGGCCGAGCTTGCCGCCTGGCACCTTCGTAACGATCGCCGTAACGATGCTGTCGGGTTGTGGACGGGCCCGACTGATGACAAGCACGCCTCCTCCGAAACGCTTCTCGCGGCGGCAAGGTTTCACTCCGTCATTGGCGACCGGGCTACCTCGGTCAAACTGCTCGAACGCGCCGCCGCCGACAAGCACGTTACCGCAGACACCCTCCTCGCCGTTGCCAGCCAGTTCGCCCAGCTCGGCGAGCGTGACCGCGCCAAGGAGTTGGCCAGCCGCGCCGCCGAGATGCCTACCCGGCGCGGCGCGACGCTTGTTGCCGCGGCAAGTCTGTTTCTGCAGCTTCAGGATGCCGCGGCCGCGGATGACAAGGCCAAGCGTGCGATCCAGCGTGCCCGCGATCTGGGTCCGCACCTGGCCCGCAACTCGACCTACATCCGTGCCGCGATGATCGAGTTCCAGCTCGGCCGCGCCGCCGACGCCAAGGAACTGCTGAGCGAGGCGGCGGACATCGCCGGCCCCGCGCCCTGGGTGCTCTCGGAGATCGCCGGCATTCTGTTCAGCTACGCCAATCAGGTTCAGGATGCACAGGCCGCGCAGCTCGCGCTCGATCTGCTCCGGCGTGCCCGCGACCTGCGTCCTGAATCTCCCATCATCCGGTCAGACCTTGCCCAGGTGTACTTCGCGCTCGGCATGAACGACGATGCCGCGAAGGAGATGCTCGCCGCCGCGCAGACCACGCGAACCAATGTCGCCATTGCTCAGCAGTGCGCTCAGCTCTTCCGAGCTCTCGGACGGGCGGATGAAGCGGCGTGGTGGGAAGCCGAGGCCGCCCGCCGCGCGGGCCTGTAGTCGTCACAAATCCGGCGGCGATTGCAGCGGCGTTTGGCACCGTTTCCGCCGAGCCCACCGCCAGCATGAGCATCCAGACGCAGTTCAGCCGGATGCAAGCACGGGTTGCTCGACAGTTCGGTGTGTGAGGCAGCCCTTACGCCGCCGCGCGTTTCCGCCCCGCCGCCCCGACCAGCATCATGGCTGCTCGCAACCCATCAAAGCTCACCCGCTTGATCGCTTCCTCGAGCGCAACCCACTCCCGCTCGCGCCGGTGGCTCTCATCCCAATCAGGGGCCAGCTCGCGCACCAGCAGCGCAAACAGCCGCACATGGTGCAGCCGACCGCCGCGTTCATATTCGTAGAACCCGATCTCCCCGCCGATCACCGCTTCCACGACTCCGGCCTCCTCAAACGCCTCGATCGCGGCCTGGTCCGCCGCGGTCTGCCCCGCGTCGATCCCGCCCTTGGGGACGATCCAGCGTCCGGAGTTGTTGGTGATGAGCAGGACCTCGACGCCGCCGCTCGCCAGCACGCGATAGGGCACCGCACCCGCCTGAATCACCGGGCTTCCAGCATCGCGAGACTTGGCCATCGGCGAACCCTCCTTGGTAGCCCGTAGCACCGGCATCCTGCCCGTGCTGTCCGGCACAGGCTTTCGCCCGTGCCTCAAACATCGTCACGATCTCGACTCCACCTTCAGGATCGATGGGTCGGGAGGGTAACTCTTTCACGCATCGTCTGCAATGTCGATAGCGGTTCGCACGCTGTCCTACCGTGCCGCGGCAAGCTCCACCCCCGGCATCGGGAACTTCTCGCAAAGCTTCCCGACCTCGGTCTTCACCTGCCGCGCGATGTCCTCGCTGCCCTTGCTGGTGAGGACCCGGTCGATCCACCCGGCGATCAGCACCATCTCCGCGGTCCCGAGGCCGCGCGTCGTCACCGCGGGCGTGCCGAGCCGAACGCCGCTGGTGAACTTTGGCGGCCGCGGATCCTCCGGGATCCCGTTCTTGTTGCACACCATCCCTGCCCGACCCATCCAGTCTTCCGCATCCTGCCCCGTCAGTTCCGCATTCTTCGGCCGCAGGTCGACCAGCATCAGGTGGTTGTCTGTCCCGCCGCTAGTGATGCGATATCCCCGCTCTGCCAACGCCGCGGCCAGCGCCTTCGCATTCGCCACCACGCGCTTGGAGTAGTCCTTGAACTCCGGCCGCAGAGCCTCGCCGAACGCTACAGCCTTCGCCGCGATGATGTGCATCAGCGGGCCGCCCTGCACCCCCGGGAACAGCGACTTGTTGATCTTCTTTGCAAGTTCCTCATCATTCGTCAGGATCAGCCCGCCGCGAGGGCCGCGGAGCGTCTTGTGCGTTGTCGTCGTCACCACCTGGGCATGGGGGAACGGACTCGGGTGCACGCCCGCGGCCACCAACCCGGCGATGTGCGCGATGTCCGCCACCAGCAGCGCGCCGCACTTGTCCGCGATCGCCCGGAACCGCGCGAAGTCAATCACCCTCGGATACGCCGAATACCCGCACAGCAGCACCTTGGGCTTGTGCTCCATGCACACCCGCTCCGCCGCGTCATAGTCGATCCGCTCGAAGTCGGCGTGATCCTTGCCGTAGTGCAGGGGGTAGTGCACCGGCTTGTAGAAGATGCCCGAGAAGTTGATCTTCATCCCGTGCGACAGGTGTCCGCCATCCTTGAGCAACAGCGAGGCGAATGTGTCCCCCGGCGCCATTGTCGCCAGGAACGCGCCCATGTTCGCCTGCGCGCCAGAGTGCGGCTGCACATTCGCAAACTTGCAGTTGAACAGCTTCTTTGCCCGTTCGATCGCGATCGTCTCGATCTGATCGTGGAACTCGCACCCGCCGTAGTAGCGGGCCCCCGGGTACCCCTCGGCATACTTGTTCGTCAGGCACGACCCCATCGCGTGCATCACCGCCTGCGAGACATGGTTCTCGCTGGCGATCAACTCGAGTGTGTGCTCCTGCCGATCGGCCTCTTTGCCCATCAGGTCCGCGATCTCAGGGTCCTGCTGGCGGATCAGGTCGTTAGTTTGCTCGGCGATTGCGTCGTGGTGGTTGGCCATGCCGGCATGATACGGGGATCATCGGCGGAGGGGCTCAAATGAGCAGAGCGGGCGGAGGCCAGGAACGGATGGGGCCGCGGGCATCCCGTCCCCCGTCCCCCGTCCTCGTCCCCCGCCCCCCGCCCCCAGATCCCACATCGCACTGGACACTTCACCGTCCCAAAAACGAAAGCGCCCGTGTCGGGGAGGCAATCCGACACGGGCCTTTCACAGAACAACGAGCGTGATGTCAGTTCGCGTGCAGTGGTGCCTTGTCGCGATAGCCGCCAAAGCACCCCAACTATGCGATTCACGACCCCCTCTGCCCATTCGCTGCGCATTCCACGACCCTTCCGGTTCCATCTGCAACGCGTGGCAAACCCACTACCCCCGCCAACGCACCGCCGCGGCCCGATTCCCGGACCTTTCTACACTCTACCGATGCCTACCAGCCGCTCCCGCCCATCCGCCCGTGCCGCCAGCCGCAAGTCCCCCTCGGCACACATCGCCGTCTTCCCCGGTTCATTTGACCCGGTCACCTACGGCCACCTCGATGTCATCCGCCGCGGCCGGCGACTCTTCGACCGCCTCGTCGTCGCCGTGGGGCGCAACCCCGGCAAGGACCCGCTCTTCACTCCCGCCGAACGCGTCGAGATGCTCCAGACCCTTGTCGAGCAGATCGCCGCCGAAGAACCGAGCGAAGCCGAGGTCGCCGTCGAGTCCTTCTCGGGCCTGACCGTCGACTTCGCGCGGCAAGTGGGCGCAACCGTCCTGCTTCGCGGCATCCGGAACCTGTCCGATCTGCAAAGCGAAGTCCAGCAGGCCCTCACCAACCGCCAGGTCGCCGGCCTCGAAACCGCCTTCATCGTCGCCGGTGAGGATTTCGCCTACACCAGCAGCAGCCTCATCAAGCAGGTGACCGCCCTCGGCCGCGACCTCTCGCCGCTCAAGACCATGGTCCCGCCGCTGGTGGTGAAGCTCCTCCGCGTCAAGAAGCGCGATGGCCACCCGACGCTCGAGCGGCTGATCGAGCAGCAGGATGGGGCGCGGGAGCAGTGAACTCCTTCCGCTCCTTTGGTCTCTCCGCGGCAGGACAGCGTTTGAAGTCCGCTCACGGGCAGCCCGTGAACCAAGCGGAGAGGAATGCAAAGATGTCCTCGACACCAACGTTGCCGTCGTTGTTGGCATCGGCGAGACACGCCGGGGCGGGCAAGGCGGCATCATCATCGGGCGGGACATCGTCATCCTGCGGGATCTCGATCGGCGAGCGGACCGCGATCAGGAATGCGAAGTCACGAGCGGGGATCACTTCCGCCCACTCGGTGGCCGGCGGCCGCAGTGTGCGGTGCTGGCCGGGGGTGATGCGGAAGGTATCTACGCCGTTGCACGGACCGCAGCCGTACTTGCTCCACGCAAAGAAGCTGTTGGAGTTGAAGTTGCCCGTGCTGATCGCCCCGGCGCTAACCCAGTAGTTTCGCCCGGCGGGCAGCGTGAGGCCCGGGTCCTTGACCCGCAGTCGCCACAGGTGGTGCGTGCGGCCATTGACCACAAGGGTCTCGTCGAAGCGCTGAGCATCGATCGAGTCGCCCGTCCAGATCGCGCGGTCTGCCGATTTGTCCTGGATGTACATGGGCTGATCGTCGAGCAGCGGATCGCACCCCGCGCCCTCGTAGAGCTCGATGAAGCCGTGCACCGGCTCGCAGTTGGTCCAGATCCACGCCTCGATCAGGCAGAGGTCCTCATCCCTGCACGTCTTGACGACAAAGTTGTCGGCGGTGCGGTCCTGGTACTGCCGGTGCGCGCCCGAGGGTGAGCCGCCGCGATCAACCAGATCGACCTTGCCGTTGTCCCACAGGATCGGGCAGGAGAAGCCGTCGATGCAGAAGTCCATGTTGACGCAGCCGATGCAGCAATCCTCGATACTCTCCCAGGGTCCGAAGTCACACGAGCCCCAGGTGGAGCCGGGAGTCCCGGAACGCTTCACCGGGACCGAGCCCAGCAGGGGTAGGCGTTCATCGCCCGCGACCCAGTACGACAGGTCGACCATGTCGATGTTGTCGGTCAGGCCGATGATGGAGACCCAGTAGGTCTTGCCGCCCTCAAGCCAGATGCACGCATCGCAGAGATCGAAGCGATAGTTGACGACGACAAAGCCATCGTCGGCTGGCACGGGCTCTCCGACCACTTCCGAGGGGATTGCGCCATCCTCGGGGGTGTTGTAGTCGGCGGTGAAGAAGGGCTCTGCCGAGGGCGCACCGTTGCAATCTTCGTAGAGCTCGACGCGTGCGCGGAGGAGGTTGGGGTTGGAGTTGGTCAGGAGCTTGCCGCGGATCGCGGTGATGCGGTGCATGGAGCCGGGTTGGAGGTAGAAGTCGTCGGCGACCTTCTCGCCGCAGGGTGTGCCGCCGCCGAGGTGGCTGAGCTGGGCGTTGACATCGGGCCGGGGCGGTCCCTTCCCGCCCGCCACCGTCTCGGCCGGCACGTTGCACCAGAAGCATTCGCACTCGTCGGGAATGCCGTTGTTGTTGCAGTCGAGGGAAGCGCTATTACCGATATCGCACTCGTCGGGAATGCCGTTGACGTTGCAGTCGTTCGCCAGCACCGTCACCGTCGCCGTGCAGGTTGAGGTCGCCCCGGCAAGGTCGGTCACCGTCAGCGTCACCAGCGATTGACCGATCGGGAATGGGCCGGAGAAATCCAGCGTCAGAGTGATCTCATCGCCCAGATCCGTATCCGGGTCCGATGACCCGTCATCCACATTCGACGCCTCGATGAACAGCGATGCGCACACCGTCGTCGCATCAATGGTCACGTCACGGCACGATGCCACGGGCGGCGTGTTCAGTTGGAACTGCGCTGTGACTGATGCATCAAACATGCCTGTGGTGAATGAGCATGGGTCGGTGCCCGAACACATCGGACCGCCCGGTCCTCCGGCAAACCAACCCGCAAAGAAGCTCCCCGGGCTCGCCGTGGCCGTCAGGGTCAGCTCTGTTCCCGGCGAGTAACGCTGATCGCAGAACAATCCGCCGCACACAACCCCGCCCGGCTGCGTCGTCACCTGGCCCGTCCCGGTTCCGCTGAACAGAATGCTGAACTCAGGGTCCAGTGTGAATGTCGCGGTCACAGCCACCTGCGTCGTGCCCATCGTGATCTCGCACGGACCGGTGCCCGTGCAGCCGCCCCCGCTCCATCCCACAAAGAAGCTGCCCATGTCCGGCGTCGCGGTCAGTGTCACCACAGTCCCCGGCGCGAACCCTTCGTTGCAAGTCCCGCCCGTTGAGAGACATAGCCCCATCCCCGGCGCAAAGCCCACCCTTCCCTCGCCCGTTCCGTCGAAGACAACACTGATCTCATGATTGAGTGTGAACCGCGCATTCGCAAAAACATCCGTTGCTCCGATCGTGAACGTACACGGCCCGGTCATGCCGGCGCACGGCCCCGTCTGCCAACCTTCAAAGTAACTCCCCATGTTCGCCGACGCAGTCATCGTCACTTCGGTGTTCGGGGGGAACTGCATGTCGCAGTCCAGGACACACACGTTTCCCGCCGGCTGGAACATGACCGAACCAGAACCCGTGCCCGAGCGTGTGTAGTGGACAGTCGGATTCGCCTCGAACGTCGCCGTCACCATTGCGTTCGTATCTGTCACGGTGATCACGCACGGACCTGTGCCCGAGCACCCTCCGCCGCTCCACCCCGTGAAGTAGCTCCCTGAGTTCTCGGTCGCGGTCAGCGTCACGACATCGCCTTCCGAGTAAGTGCCCGTGCAGTCCGCATCGCACGAGATCTGCGAGAAATCATCCGTCACGATCCCGGACCCCGTTCCGGCCAGAGTCACGTTGATCATGTAGCCGCCCTGCGCATTCCCGAGCGAGATCATCAATGCGGCCATCGCTCCGCGCCGCGCGGAAGCCGAGTCCGCCATCGCCGGCACCGCCGCGGCGACAATGCCCGCGAAAATCGCGAGCCCCACCACAACGTCCAAGCCACAGCAACAACGCAGCGCGCGAGCGAGTTTCATCGTGGACCCATCCTTTGAGTCGCGGCCAAGGGACCTTCTTTCCCCAGACCGGACCTTGAGGGTCCATTACACCAACAACCCAAACATGGCACAAGTAATATCCCCATAAAATCGGACATAAGCCAGGCCATCGCTTTATCATTTACCGAACAAGCCGCGAGAATTCGCGGTCAGTGCGAAGCCTGCCCCGCTCGTTTCGCCGCC
>Ga0105044_10009685_pt1 | contig 13165 bp, 15 predicted proteins | sample MAT01_FD_78092 | JGI IMG/M metagenome (GOLD analysis project Ga0105044, IMG submission 78092) | Freshwater microbial communities from Lake Fryxell liftoff mats and glacier meltwater in Antarctica - MAT-01 | ecosystem: Environmental > Aquatic > Freshwater > Ice > Liftoff microbial mat | place...
TAGTGCGTGAAAGATTGTGCTACAATTAATTTATAGAGGTATGTTATGAACCTTGAAGTAAAAACCAATAAGTCTCAATATGAAAAAGGCAGTATCCGTAACGCGGTTTCTTTTGCATTGAGCAGCGCCGCCTCGCACGCTCAACAGCGCTTTGAACATTATTCTGCCATTTGTAAAACGTTCGAGAAGAAATATAAACTGACATCGGTAAAATTCGTAGAGCAGTTTGATGCGGGCACACTCAGCGATGAACAGGAATATTTCGATTGGTACGCCGCCGTCCGTGGACTTAACCTGTGGAGCGAACGCTACGAAATCCTTTCGGGAGTTTCTGTGTGAAAACCCGCGAGTATTATGCGAGTGTGCAGAAGTCAATTCTTGCCGCGCCGCATGTCATTCAATCCGATATTTCCTTTGACGAAATCTCGGAGGAAGAATGTTACATCCGAGGGATACTTACGCTTACTGGGGGTTACGAACTTCATATCGCAGAATATGTTGTTACTGAACCAGAATTCAAAAGATTGAAATATCGCTTTCATCTCCAATCATCTGAAGACAAAATGCTCGCAAGGTGGGATAACGCGCCACATCATCCTGAAGTTGAGACACATCCTGACCATTTGCATGTTGGAGAAAAAATTAAAGCAGGTGCTCCAATGAATATTTCACAAGTTTTAGTGGATGTTTTATCCTTTATTGAATAACGCACAAATTTTCTTCAACCAGGAAAGAGGAAAGAAATAAATTCTTTCCTCTTTCCTGGTTCTTCACTATTTCTTCAAACTTTCCAAACCTTCCACCAACCGCTTGAACGCGCCTTCGGTTTTTTCGGCGGGAGTGGCGTACGAGAAGCGCACCCAGTCATTACCGAAAGGAGAGAAGAATGCGCCCGGGACAATGGCTACGCCGTGATTCTCTGCGAGATATTGTCCGAGAGGTTCGCTGTCTGCCCAGCCTTTGGCTTGCAGGAATTCGGCTACGTTGATAAAGGCATAATATCCTTTACCGATGATGTGTTGGAATTCATTTCGCAATAATAAGGCTTTCAACACCACACGGCTGGCATTGGTTGGTTCAATGATCGTTTTGGCGGCTTCGGCAAATCCCATTTCATAGGCGGCCATCGCGACGGCCAGTGAAAAGAACGGCGGGATGACTCCATGCGAAGCGCGCGCCAAGATAAATTTAATAACAGTCTCATCTGCGATCAAGTGGCAATTACGAATATTTGAACCTCCTAGTGATTTTGTGATGCCATCCAGGAACATTAATCGTTTGCGTTCTTCGGGGGTGAAGAATTTCAGGAATGAGTTCAAATCCATCGGGGATTCGTCGGTGACGTAGTGATACATCCAATCGAAAAGTACAAAAGCAACACCCGCTTCCAGTGCAGCTTTGGCAAGTGAGACTTGCTTCTCGACAGGGATGGTCATACCGGTGGGATTATCAGGATTGGTGATAAGGATGCCGGCAATCTTTCGTCCCTTTGATTCGGCAAATTTTACGCTTTCACGAATCGCATCTTCGGAATATGCCCAGCCTTGAGCAGGGTCACCGGGAGCCCACAATACATTTGCTCCCACGCCGTATGGCCCCCAGTTGTATGAAATCCACGGGACACGGGAGACCATGATGAGGTCGCCTTGCCGTCCATGACCCAATGCAAGCATGGCTTGATAAGCTTTGACCAGCGCGTCACGTCCACCTGCCGTGCCAAGCACGTTGGCAGGTCCCCAACCAGAGGATGAGTCCAATTTCCAATATTGCTCAATGACCGCTTTGCGATATGCGTCAGTACCGAATGGCATATCGTAAGCCGTGCCATGTTCCAGTTGAAGTTGAAGCGCGCGTTCCAGAATTGCTTTGGGAGTCCCAGGTAATGACGCGCCGCCGTCGCCTTGTGACGCGTCAAAGATTTTTTCGCCAGGATTCTTCTCAACATACACTTTCAAAGACTTGTTGATCAGGAACATGCGTGAAGGCGGAATATCCGCCAATTGCTTGAGATGGTCACTGACGGGAATGAGATTCTTCTCGTCAACGGCGAATACGGGTGTATCATTTGAAATGGACATGGCAAATCTCCTTTTTATGTGCAAGACCTTAAAGGTTTCTTTTCAAATTTAACAACTGGTTTTACAGGAAAACCTTTAGGGTCTCTATAATTGATTAAGAAAAACGCCCCGAGCGTCGGGGCGTTTGGTTTTCCTATCCAGGATGAATGGACCTGTTCATGTTCACCTGATAAATACCAACGCCCCGTCACTGTATGAGTGCGAGTAGTACGATTGGTACTATTAGTATCAACAACGAATTGCTTGAACATTGCGCGCAAGGATACCACCGTGAGATATATGCGTCAAGCAAGTTGGAATAGAAATTATTTATTGACTTATGCTTCCATGCTGACTTTGATAAATATCAACTCCGCCCCATTAATTATTCAACACCATCAACTGCGATTTAAATTTCGGCACGCGCCGAATAATCTCGCCGCGTGCCGCCATATCCAATTTCACTGCCTTGAAATACCACATCACCGAGCCGTCAAAGCTCTTTTGCAACTGCTCTTCCACAAGATCGCCAAGCTCCGCAAAGGTCATTGGACCGTAGGAAAGCAAATTATCAAGGATAGCCTCGTGGATAACATCATACTTGGCTTTCTCGATACGAACACTCTGCTTGGTTGGGTCGGGATTGAGGGCCAGAAAAAACTCATCCGCAGCCATTTCGGCACCTAATTATTTTCAGGATTCATACTGGTATACAGCCCGAGCACATTTCCAGTAGGGTCCTGAAAGACTCCAAACCAGCCTGTCTGCGGAATTTCAGCTTTCGCTTGGAGCACCTTGCCGCCAAGTTTTTCCACGTTCTTCAGGTCAGCTTCGATGTCGTCACTGTGGATGTAAACCAGCACCTGCCCCGCGGGGTTCTCATGCGAGACTTGCGGAAAGCCGCCATACTCATCTCCATTCCCCGCTTCGAACATTGTGTAATTCATGGCAGCATCGTGCGTGAGTTTCCAGCCGAACAAGTCAGCATAAAACTTGCCTGCGGCTTCCACGTTTGCGGCGGGAATTTCAACATGGACAATATTTCTTTTGGACATGACATTCTCCTTTTGGTAAAGTGGATAACGACATCCAGATTTTAGAATATATGTTCTATTTTGTCAAGCATGCGATTCAGAGGTTTTTTCACATCTGCTATTGGGGTCAATCAATAACCTCACACCCCCATAAAAAATTAGAGACACTCTTGAGTGTCTCTAATTTTTGTCCCTTCTTTATGTTCCGTATTTCTTGAGGACATTCATAAAAATCTGTTTGTCATCCGGCATAATTTCCGCAATACCAAACCCAATGTGGTATAGGTTCAGCTCGATTTCATCCATCTTGCACCATTTTGTACGGCCAATAAAAACGATGTACGGCCTGTCACCCAGGTCGGGAGTGATTTCAAGGCGCAGGTAATAATCCCGGTTGACTGGGAGGGGCATGGTCGTCTCCAACTGTAAACCGTCACTACCGACCTCGACCATATGACCCAATATTTCCTGCGTGTCGTCATTCAAGACACGCATGTAGAAAACAAACTTTTTCCGCGGGGACGTTCGTCGTTCAGGCATGATAATTCTCCTTTTGCAACATTAACTTTCCAGCGTTAATCCTACCACTACAATTATATTTGAAAATAGACGAATTATATTAATTTCATTGGGTGAGATTCTGGTCCAGGTCCACATTTTTATCAGTGGGTATGCATTTCAACAGGAACACGGAGAATACATCCAGCTGAAAATCTTCTTTCGAAGGTAGAGTCAGATAAAAGCCGGGATAAGAAGCGAGTCACGCTCCTGTGCGCGTCTTCAAATCACAAAAGTCAGGATTATTCGTATTTCAATGCCTGCACAGGAATCATCGTGGCTGCGCGTAGTGCCGGATACAGACCAGATATCATGCCTATAAAAATTGAAAAAAACAAAACAAATATTGGAAGCCACAATGGCGTATAAACAGCCACGCTTGGAGGCAGACCGCCCTGCTGCGCAGCCTGCTGTGCCAGATAGACGATCGCCACCACATTTAATCCCTGGCCTGCCAGCCAGCCGAATAGCACACCGCCCACGCCGCCGATAAAACCAATACCCGCGGCCTCGCCCAGAAAGAGCGCCAGAACATCGCGGTTGGTTGCACCAACCGCCTTCATCAAGCCGATCTCACGCGTGCGTTCCAAAATGGACATGGCCATGGTATTTGCGATGCCGATCGCAGCGACCAGCAACGCGATCGCACCAACCCCTCCCAAAACGACCTGCAAGATCTGATAGAAGTTATTAATACCTTTTACAAAATCCAGCATGGTATTGGCCTGGAATCCCATGGCAATGATCTGGTCGCGTACCTCCAGCGTTTTATCCACATCCTCCACTTTAACGATCACCTCGTTGTACCCGTTGATGTTGTAATTGAGGCGGGTTCCAGTAGCCCATTCATTCAACGCTTTCACCTGGTCCAGCGGCATGTAAATGGACCAGTCATCGCCGCCTGTTTCCTTTAATACCCCTGTCACTCGTACGCTTAGGCTTTTACGAATCTCATTGCCTTCGTTATCATATTTGCTGAAGATCAATTGGACTTGCTGGCCAAAGAGATTCGGCGGCAGGGGAGGCTCCTGCCCTGCTTGAAGACGAGGATCAAACATAGTTTGCGAAACCATTGCGCCGATCACCACTGAACCGCGCGATAATTCGGTGCCGCCTTCGCTCACTTTATAACCAAGGTCGGCAAGATCATTCGTGCCAAGACCAAAAATAGTGGGCCAGCCTTGAAGGCGTTTGTATGAAATAAAACTGGAGGCCATCAGATAGTCACGTGGAATAACAGATTGCACACCCGGTATGGCGCTCAGATCTTTTACGGCAGTCGTTGTAAGCAGTTGGACCTGGCCGGCATCACCATTGCCTCCGCCACCTCCCCCGCCGTTATAAACTACTGGTCCAGAGCTAAATTCACCGCCATAACCCGGCATCACATTGATCTGACTCAGATCACCAATACCATATAACTGCTCGTTGGCATTCATCTGCAAGCCAATCGCTAAAGAGACAAGGATCACCACCGCGGCAGTTCCAATGACCACGCCAATGGCGGTCAGACCGACACGTCCTTTGCGGCGATTTAAGTTATTCGCAATGAGTCGAAGCAGATCGATAAACTTCATACTTTAATTATCCTTTACCGCCGCCACCATTAGGAACTGGCTCAACAGGGATGTTTTCGGGAGGAACTTGAAAATCCGGTGACGTGGGTGGCGGGGCGCTATCGAGGCCCAGCAATCCAAGAATAAAGCGCCACGTTTTCTGTAGAAAGTTTTCCTCCGACACGGGCGCAAATGTCTCCTGGCCTCCACCTTCCTCCATGGATGGGTCAAGAGGAGTTTCATCAAAGCCTTCCAGTACTTCAACCTCAAGAGTTTTCTCAATCGTGCGTTCTTGATTAAAGTCATCTGTATATTCAATGACAATTTTTAGTGGATACGTTCCAACAGTATCTGGAATAAAGGTCGAATCAATAGTGAAATTAAAACCAGCATCCAGCGCACCGATCAATGCTTCTGAGTTCTCCAACATTCCATTTTCAGTTGTAATGGTCATGTTTCCAAGAACGGCAGTGCGTTTGCCAAGATTCACAACCTGGATCGGCAATGCACCCGGCTGACCGACAAAGAACGGATCGGGCGGACGATAAAAATTGATCTCAACATTTGGCAGGCTAAAAACCAATAAAGTAATAACCTGCTCGTCGTTCACTGTCTCACCTTTGTCATTCAAATAAGAAAAAGTGACCTTCATTGGATACGCACCCGGGTTTGTGGATACATTTACGATCAGGCTTTGTGAGACCTGCACCTTGCCGCCCGCTTTAAGATCACCAAGCGACTGCACGTTGGAAGTTCCCAGCGGTGCAAAATTCGTAAATTCACCGCTTCCGCCGGAAACTCCACCGGGTTGAGGCGTGCTTCCACCTGACCCCGATGAACCGCCGCCCACGATCATGGTGACCCGCTGAGCCATATCATTTCCCACGTTTTGAACAGTCATCGTCAGTGTAAATTGTGAGCCAGGCTGCAAAGGGTCAATAGTGGTTCCATAAGAGGGGATAATAAGCTGTCCGCTTTGAACGCCGGTCGGTGTGGAGGTAGGGTATACAACACCGCTTGTCCCGCCACCGGCAGGAATATTGAGTGTAAATTTATCAGAATAAGCCATGCCAGCACTATCATAATAACTAAGAGCTACATCTACAATTACAAAGCTTTTTCCATATACAGATTCGACTGCCAGGAAAGTCTGTGATGTAGTGTCATTTCCGCCCGCTCCTATGGCGCCCAATGCAACTACACCGCCATTCTTGGTGGGGACCAAGTCAGCGGATGTAAATACTGCTTGAACATTGATGGCACCTGAACTTCCTGCATTATCAAACCCTATATGAACCTTGAATTCCTTTCCAGTCTGTATCGCAGAGACATTTGCTTTGTAGGAACTGATGACAAGCTGAGGACGAGCAAAGGCGGGTGTAACAGTGGAAGTGGGAACAGCCGTGAAGGTAGGTGTAGGGGGAACAACTGAATCTGTTACATCCAAGTTCAATGAAGGAGAAATAGGAACGCCAGCTACAGTTATAGTTATGACATGAGGTCCTGGCGCAGTCAAAGCGGGCACTATTGCAGTAAGCGTTTCAGCATCTACAACTAGTTGTGTAGTGAACGCAGTTCCATCCATTAATACGCTTGTCGTAGACCCAAATTCTGTCCCCTTTATTGTAATTGTCCGAGGGACGTCATTAATGATCGAGGACGGCGAGACAGAAATAACCGTCGGGGCAGCATATACAGGGGTTACCCAACCCAATAAAAGAGTTAATGCAAAAAATGCCGAAACAAAATATTTAGTTTGAAATTTCATTCGATCTCCCATTATTCAATTACTAATCGACAACTGCCTGTGCTACGTCCAAAATAGCGGATTGATACTCTTCTTCACTGACCACATGACCATCCAGCAGGAAAATTTTATGTGTGGCAAAGCGAGTCATACGCGGATCGTGAGTAACGACCAGAACTGTTCGGCCAGAGCGATGAAGATCAGAGAGTAGCTGCATTACAGCTACACCGCTGACCGTGTCCAGGTTGCCGGTGGGTTCATCTGCCAAAATAATGCTGGGGTCATTGACGAGCGCCCGCGCAACAGCTACGCGCTGCTGCTGTCCACCGGAAAGCTCGGAGGGGCGATGATGGCTGCGGTCTGCCAGCCCAACCTGCTCCAGCAACTGCTTCGCGCGTTCATTGCGCTGCGAGATCGATTTCCCTGCAAATTGCATCGGGAAAGCTACATTTTCCAGCGCAGACATGCTTGAGATTAAATTAAATGACTGGAAAATAAATCCCATGATTCGGCGGCGGAAGAGCGCGAGCGCATTTTCATCCATTTGATCGAGGCGTTCATCATTGACCGAGATCTGGCCAGCCGTCGACCGATCCAAACCACCGAGCAGATAGAGGAGGCTACTTTTGCCTGAGCCCGACGGCCCCATCACAACAGTGAAAGTATGCGGCTCGATGTCCACATTGATACCATCCAGGGCGCGGACTATCGTCCCGCCCATTTGATAATGCTTTGTCAGACCACTGATACGGATCAAGGGCACTGTCATAATCTTAGAAAGGAGGGCGTTGAACAGCCAGTCCGCTTATCGTTGAGGACAACATCCCCAACCCTGATTGCATTAAAAGCATGAGAAGCAGAACCACTGCTACGCCGATAATCGCTTTGTTTCTTGGAAGGCCGTCTGCTGCGCCAAAGCCAATGATCAGGAGTATAACGCTCCAGAGGAAAAATACATCCACACGCGAGAGAATTTGCGTGATAAAGGCTACACTTCCTGAAAAACCAGAAAGACCCGGGCTGACAATTGTGTGACCTGCCAGCAACATGAATATAATCCGCAGTACATCACGCAAAACGAAGGGTAAGTTGGCCCAGGCAACGATATTCAACGCGCTCTGCATGGAGCCACGACCACCTAATAAAGTGGACCCAAGATGCAGAAGTCCGCTTAGGATGAGCCAGCCCAACCAGAGACCGATCAACGCTAAAACCAATGGGATAACGTAAACGAATACAGTTCCCTGCATGGATTGCTGTGCCTGCATGTAATTATTTTGCATGTCAGGCGTCCAGTATTGCCAATCTCGCGGAAGGGTCACTTCACCCATTAGGGCGGCACGTGAAGCAAGGTAGCCGCTGACGAGCACGCTCAAAAATGCAGAAAGGCTTAAAGCCAGCATGGGGGTAAGCCATGTTGAATTGGATTCGCCTGCAATTTCTGCAATAGTACGCTGCGGCTGAAGCAAAACTTCAAGTATCCGCGCAAAATTAAATCGGCTTAAGGGTTTGGGGGGATTTGATTCAGTCATGAGTTTTTTCTTGTGAAGGAAGTATAAAGATTCTAACACGCTTCCAAATACGGGACTCCCAGACCGTTAACGAAAAAACGGCTGGAAATGTTCCCAGCCGTTTAATGTCTGACAAGCTTTATTCAAGTTCAAAATTGGCTTATATGTCAAAAAGATCGGTTCGCCGCCTGAAAAACGAATCAACCGGCGGGTATGCGCGCATATAATCTTCCCTCTCGCCAAAGATCCTGGTGATGAAACCCATCAAGCCGCGTCGCATTTGCATCCCGCCTTGCGAGGCGTGACACTCACTCGCCCTCCGTTTCGCATCCACAGCCGAGCGGATATTTAATCTAACATGTATGGGAAAACTGAAATCGGCAAGTTCCTTTATATTGATATCGCCATTGCGCCCGAATTTTGTGGGGTCTTTGCCAAAGAGCGGCATTAAACGAACCGCGGCTTTCAGTAATCCCTTTGGAAAAACGTGAAAGTAAAGTGCCTGCGGCTTGAAAGGGGCGCCAGCTTCGGGGTGGAAGGAAGCGTTATCCGCATTCTCGAAGGCAAGCACTGTGGCCTTGTGAATATGAATGTGGTCGGGGTGTTTATAGCCGCCAATCGGGTCGAAAGTCAAAACAACATCTGGCTTGAGGTCGCGGATGAATTTCACAACACGCCCCGCCACCTCTTCAATGGGAGCATTGATCTGCGCATCGGGATGTTGATTGGCGTCCATGCCTGGCATGCCTGAATCACGATAGCCAAGAAAAAAAACATCCTTCAAGCCAAGCTCTTTTGCGGCGCGCATAAGTTCATCGGTGCGCATCTCCGCGGTATCCTTGAAGCCTTTCAAATGCTCATCGTCTACGCTGCCTGCCTCGCCACGCGTGGCACATACATAATAGGTGTCATGTCCTTTTTGTGAGTACAGAGCCAATGTACCGCCCAAGCCAAAGGATTCGTCATCTGGATGAGCCAAAACGGCTAAAATCGTTTTTGTCATTTTTCCTCGTATAATGAATTATTGTGATCGGTATTCTGACAACACATCACAGGTGAAATTTACATGATCCAAAAGGAGAATGAATGAAATTTGAAACCCTCGCAATTCACGCCGGGCAGGAACCCGACCCCAACAATGGCGCGGTGATGACACCCGTATATCTGACATCCACTTATATGCAGGATGGGATCGGAAAACCTCGGCAAGGTTACGAATATTCGCGCACACTTAACCCCACACGCAAGGCGTTGCAGGATTGTCTTGCAGGTTTGGAAAACGGGAATTGGGGCCTGGCTTTTGCATCCGGGATGGCGGCGACGGATACGGTTCTGCGAATGCTCGCGAGCGGCGACCATGTAGTGGCCGGCAACGATGTGTACGGCGGCACGTTTCGTCTTTTTGACAAAGTGCTGCGCCGCTTCGGTCTGGACTTTACATTTGCTGACACAACCGATCCGGAGAATCTCGCCGAGGCATTAACCCCGTCCACGCGAATTGTATGGCTGGAGACTCCCACCAATCCTTTATTGGCCGTGACGGATATTCAGGCCGTTGCTGAAATTGTGAGAGCGCATCCAAACAAACCCTTGCTTGTTGTAGACAATACTTTTGCAACGCCATATCTTCAACGTCCGCTTGAATTAGGCGCGGATCTGGTCGTCCACTCGATGACCAAATATCTCGGCGGTCATTCGGATGTGGTCGGCGGCGCGATTGTTGGGAAAGATAAAGAACTCGGCGAGAAGCTGGCTTATTTACAAAACGCCATTGGCGGCATTCAAGGTCCAATGGATTCATTTCTTGTGCTTCGTGGAATCAAAACCCTGCCCATCCGCATGGATCGTCATGCCCAGAACGCAGAGAAGGTCGTAGCATTTCTGGAGAAGCAGAAAACTGTCAAACGGCTGATCTACCCATTTCACGAGAGCCATCCACAGGTCCAGGTAGCGAAGCGGCAAATGCTCAATGGCGGAGGCATGATCTCGCTTGTGATGAAGGATGGGAGGGATGCGGCTGTACGGGTGGCGGAATCCACCAAAATATTCACGCTGGCTGAATCACTTGGCGGGGTTGAATCCTTGATCGAAGTTCCCGCAGCGATGACGCATTTATCTGTCGCCGGCTCAGCCCTGGAAGTAGACCCTGGGCTGGTACGGTTATCAGTTGGAATTGAAAACGTGGATGATCTGATCGCCGACTTGGAACAGGCGTTGAAATAATTTTTCGTCATTGCGAGGAGCGGTAGCGACAAAGCAATCTCCGCTATAGTGAAGGAGATTGCTTCGGGCAAAGTGCGCCTCGCAATGACGGACGCATGGGTAGATTTTATTTTTTGACGGAAGCTTTGCCAACAGCATGGACGGCAACAAGCGTAACGTCGTCATCCTGCTTGGAGCCGTTTTCATAATTTCGCAATGTATCAAGCAATTGATCACAAACCTGTTGAGCATTAATATTAGGTAATTTGCCTAACGTTAATTTGATACGCTCCAACCCGAACGGTTCTCCCTTGGGGTCGCGGCAATCGGTCAACCCATCTGTGAAAAGAAGCAAGGTGGAACCCGGAGGCAATGTGATCGTGCGCACATCCAGCGCAATCGTTTCCCACAAGCCAAGCGCCATTCCCGAACTATGTGGAATGCGCTCCACACTGCCATCGGGATTCAGGATCAAAGGCGGCTCATGACCCGCGCGCGCATAATTAAACTCACGTGTATTGAGATCGAGGATGCCATATAGAACTGTGACGAACTGCGTTGATTTTTGCAGGCGGGTAATATGACGATTAACCAAGTGCATCACATCACCAGCAGGCACACCCGTATCTGCCGCGGCCATGATGAGCGCATGCGCGCGCGCCATGAAGAGCGCAGACGGGACACCCTTATCGGCAACGTCACCGATCAACACGCCAATTCGATTTTCTTTAACATGGAACACATCGTAGAAATCACCGCCCACCTGGCGCGCAGGCAAAATGCGTGCGCCAAAACCGAATTCGTCCACCTGAGGTAATTCATCGGGCAAAATGCTTAATTGAATATCCGCGGCGACCTGCAGTTCGCGCTCAAGGCGTTCCTTTTCAATAAGCTGTGCCTGCGCGGCCTTCAGCTCATCATAGGCGGTCTGGAGTTGTTTATTCTTTTCGGTAAGCTCACGGAAAGTTTGAGTATTCGTTGCATCCAGGCGCTGACTTAATACACGCACCATCGTAACCGAAAGTTCAGGATGCTTCCGGGTGAGATCTAAAAATTGACTGCGACTCATGGAAAGCAGGGTGGATTCTCCGCGTGCACGCACAGTGGCTGTACGAAGGCCGCCGGGCATGATGAGGCTCATTTCGCCAATGGGATCGCCTTCATGCATAATATTGAGCAGAAGCTCTTCATGCTGGCCTGCACCCATGAGCACTTCGAGAATTCCCCTGGTCACTACATAAAAATGTTCGCCAGGGTCGCCTTCACGAAAAAGGATTTCTCTATTAGTCAGTTCTTTTACATCCATGGCAGCAAGAATCCCATCCAATTCAGCAATCGGAAGGTCGGCAAACAAAGGGATTTTTGAGAGGAGGTTAATGGTCATAACAATAATCTATTTTTTGGTGAGGTCCATTACTTCTTTTCCAGCCAGTTTATCTTGAATACGTTGGGCAACCAGGTCCAAATGAGCGGGATGATTTACATAATCGAGATCGTCTGTCTGAATGGTTAGTACGGGGCAAAGATCAAACGCGCCAAGCCATTCATCGTAAAAAGAATCGAGCAAAGATAAGTAATCGAGGGTAATACCCGTTTCCATATTACGAGCCCGCCTGCGAATGCGATCCATCAAGACAGATACAGGAGCTTTGAGATAGATCAACAGATCAGGGCGCGGCAAGCCATTTACTACCACTTCAAACAAGCGGCGATAGGCCAGATAATCGCGTTCACCTAAATTTCCCATGTGATGCAGGGCACGGGCAAAGATATGAGTATCTTCATATATGCTTCTATCCAGAATGGCGGAACGCGCATCATGAGAAGCTTCCAGGTATTGATCTGCCCGATGGCCAAGAAAAAAAACCTGCAAGTGGAACGACCAGGCGTGCATGTCACCGTAAAAATCGGACAAGTATGGGTTGTCAGCCACGGATTCATAACCTGTCCACCAGCCGAGGCGCGCACCAATGCGCTCTGTGAGAGCGGTCTTGCCCGCGCCGATATTCCCTGCCACTAAAACCAAATGCTTTGCCATAGTTGGGTCATATTTTATCATGTATAAAGATAGCGGGTATAATATCAGAATCGCTTATGAAAACCAAATGGATAGAATATCACGGGACAAAAATTCTTTACCAGGATTATTCCGATTACTTTTTCAACGAGGAAGCTGTTAAGGAGGAATTGGCCGCGGCGCAGGCTATTGTTCTAAGTGAACCCGAGAATTCGGTGCTTGTACTTTCAAATATGTCCAACACTGAAGTTACGTTAAATCTCATGCCCCTCTTCAATGAAGCCTCAAGGGCGACCAAATCACATGTCAAAAAAACAGCGGTATTGGGCGTCGCAGGCATCAAACGCACGCTTGGAGACTTGCTCTCCAGAATCACAGGTCAGCCATTGATGTACTTCAATAATGAAATTGAAGCCAACGAGTGGCTGGCGAAACCCTAAAATTGATTTTAATTATGCTGCAAAAAGCTCCTGATAAAAATCA
>Ga0105044_10009687_pt1 | contig 13164 bp, 12 predicted proteins | sample MAT01_FD_78092 | JGI IMG/M metagenome (GOLD analysis project Ga0105044, IMG submission 78092) | Freshwater microbial communities from Lake Fryxell liftoff mats and glacier meltwater in Antarctica - MAT-01 | ecosystem: Environmental > Aquatic > Freshwater > Ice > Liftoff microbial mat | place...
CAGCCCGTTTATCCGAACAAAGTTTCGACAGATATGCCTGAGTATTTCCCCTGGTGGACCGAACGCACCTACTCCTGAGCCGCGCCAAACGCCGGGCCGCCGATGGCTGACCGCATCCTGATCGCGGGCGCAGGCATTGGCGGCCTCGCTGCGGCATTGGCGCTGGCCGAGGGCGGCGCGCACGTCACCGTCTTCGAGGCGCAGGACACGCTGAGCGAGAGCGGCGCGGGGCTACAGCTTTCCGCCAATGCCGTGAAGGCGCTGCGCTCACTAGGGCTTGAAAACGCTGTCGCGGCGAAGGCGAGCCGCCCCGAGGCGGTCGAATTGCGCCTGCCGCATTCCGGGCGGCTGGTCAGCCGGGTCACACTTGGCGCGCGGCACGAGAAGCTGTTCGGCGCACCGTATTTCCATGTTCACCGCGCCGATTTGCTGGACGTGCTGGCGGCGGCGGCCGACGCGCACCCCGGTGTGCAGGTGATGACCGGCGCGCGCGTGGCAAGGGTGACCCATGCAAGAAACCAGGTCGGCGTGGAACTGGTGGGCGGAGCGGAGACCGGTGGCGACATTCTGATCGGCGCTGACGGCATCCGCTCGGTCGTGCGCGAAGGCGTCGCGGGCAAGGACGATCCGGTCTTCACCGGCATGATGGCGTGGCGGGCCTGTGTGCCGCTCGTCGAGGGCGAGGGTGTGCCGCCAGTGGCGACGGTGTGGATGGGCCGTGGGCGGCATCTCGTAACCTATCCGCTGGCGGCGCGGGGCGCGATGAATTTGATCGGCGTGGTCGAGCGCGGGGATTGGGCGGAAGAGTCCTGGACCGCGCCGGGCACGCCCGACGCTATGCGTGCCGATTTCGGCGGCTGGCATAAGAGCATCGATGCGCTGCTGGAGCGCGTGACCACGCCGTGGCGCTGGGCACTCTATGAGCGCAAACCCCTCAGCGTATGGAGCGCCGGGCGTGTCGCGTTGCTCGGCGATGCCTGTCACGCGATGCCGCCTTTCCTTGCGCAGGGCGCGGCGATGGCGTTGGAGGATGCGGTGGTGCTGGCACGATGTCTGAAGGCGCGGCCGGACGATGTGAACGACGCGCTGCGCGACTATGGCGAGGCGCGGCACGACCGTACGGCACAGATGCAGGCGGCGTCTTGGTCGAACGCCTGGCGCTTTCATCTGGAGAGCGGCGTGTTGCGCACGCTGGTCTATGGCGCGCTGGGGATCGCCAGCCGGATTGCACCGAACCAGCCAGGCAAGATCTTCGACTGGGTCTATGCCTATGATCCGGCGGTTCTTGATCCTGCCCGAGGCAGCTGAGCTCAGGTTCGCCGCTTGAGTTTCTGACGCAATTTCTGCCACATCGGTGAATGTCGGACGCGCACGCTGCGGTGGAAGTAATTGCCTACGCCATCGGCGGCGTGGCGGCGTTGCTGGGAACGGCCAGCCTGCTGATGCCGGCAGCGCGGCGGCTGGCGATTCCTTATACGGTGTTGATTGCTGTTTTCGGGGCTGCGGTAGGCGCGCTCCTGGCCTTTCTGCCCGAAATGGGCGGCGGCGCGGCGCGAATGGCCGAACTGTTGAACCAGACGGAGATGCCGAGCGAGGCGCTGCTCTATCTCTTTCTGCCACCTCTGCTGTTTGCAGCCGGTCTTCACGTAGAACTGCGGCGGCTGATGGACGACATCTGGCCGGTGTTGGTGTTGGCGATCGTAGCCGTGGTCGCCTGTTGTCTGGCGGTCGGCTTCAGTTTGGTGCCGTTTCTGTCGGCGGATGGCGTGTCGGTGATCGGCGGCGCGGAGTCGGGCGAGCTTTTGCTTCTCGCCTTGCTGCTCGGCGCCGTCGTGGCGCCGACCGACACCGCGGCTATCCTGTCGATTTTCCGCGATATCGGCGCTCCCCGGCGACTTTCGACCATCGTTGAAGGCGAGAGCCTTTTCAATGATGCGGCGGCGATTGCGCTGGTCGTGGTGCTGATCGCGGCGTTGGGCGGCGATACCTCGGGCGGCGTCAGTGGCGCGGGACTGGAGCTGGTGAAACAGCTGGGTGGCGGGATCGTCTTCGGCTTTCTGCTCGGCCGGGCGATCGCCTGGGTTGTGCAGGCGGCGCGGGGCTTTGTCGTGGCAGAGACGACGCTGACCGTCATGCTGGCCTATCTCGCCTTCGGTGTAGCGCAGCTGTTGCTGGGTGTTTCCGGCATTATTGCCGTCGTGGTGGCGGCGGTGACGTTTGGCACGCGGGCGCGCACCCGGTTGACACCGGGAAGCTGGGGCGCGCTGAAGGCGCTCTGGAGCCAACTCGAATTCTGGGCGACAACGCTGATCTTTGTGTTCGCCGCAATGACAGCGCCGGCCGTGCTGGGAACACTGCGGTGGAGCGATCTGTTGGCGCTCGGCACGGTCTATGGCGCGGCACTTGTGGCGCGATCCCTCATCGTATTCGCGGTCTTTCCGATCCTATGGCGGCTGAAGCTGACCGATCCGGTGAGCCCGGCCTATCGCGCGGTGCTCGCCTGGGGCGGCGTGCGCGGCGCGCTGACCGTCGTGCTGGCGCTGTTCGTCACCGAAAGTCAGGCCGTGCTTGCAACGGGCGAAGAGAATGCGCGGCTGATCCTCGTACTCGCTTTCGGCTTTGTGCTGCTGACGTTGTTTCTCAATGCGACGACGCTCCGCCTCGTGATGCGCGCGCTAAAACTCGACAAGCTCGATCCGCGCGAGCGCATGGTACGTGACCGCGTGATGTCGCTCTCGCGGACCCGTGTGGAGGAAGCGGTGATCGCGGCGGCGCGCGATCTGGGGCTGGAGCGCCCGGTGCGCGAGACGTCAGAAGCGGCCGAGACCGAGGACACGCTGTTGGAAGACGAACGGGTACAGGTGGCGCTGATCGGTCTCACCAATCGCGAGGCCGAGCTTGCGATGCAGGGGCTGGAGCGCGGCGTCGTTGAGCGGAGCATCGCTGAGATCATGCTGGCCCATGCTGGACGTCTTGCCGACATGACGCGTGAGAAGGGCGCAGCGGGCTATGCGGAAGCCGCTGAACTCAATCATTTGCCGGCGCGCTCGTTCCGGTTTGCGACATGGGCGCATCGCCACTTCGGCTGGACCGGCTGGCTGGCCGAGGAAATCGCCGGACGCTATGAGCTGATGCTCATCAAGAGCCGCCTGATCGTGCAGCTGAAGGCGTACGCGGCGACCGAACTGCCGCAGGTGGTCGGGAACGACGCCGCTTCTGCGGCCGTGGTGCAGCTCGATGCGCGCGCGAAGGCGATGTCGGCGACGGTCGCCTCGATCGAGACGCGCTATCCAGCTTATGCCAAGAGCGTACGCGGTCTTCTGGTTGAGCGCATCGCACTGTGGCTGGAAGAGGCCGAGTATGCGGTTCAACGCGAGCAGGGGCTGATCTCGGAGGAGATTTACGAAGATCTGGAGACCGACCGGTTGCGCCGCGTGAAGGCGGTACGGGCGCATCCGGTTCTGGAGCTTGGGCTCGAGATCACCGATATGCTGGCGCGCGTGCCGCTGTTTGCGGGTCTGCCGCCCGCCGAACTTGCAGCGGTCGCCAAGCTGCTGCGGCCGGCCCTCGCTGTGCATGGCGAGCGGATCATTCGCACCGGGGCGATGGGACGCGAGATGTACTTTCTTGTTTCGGGCGAGGTCGATGTGATGGTCGGATCGGGGCCAGTACGGCTGGGGGCGGGGGCATTCTTCGGTGAGGTCGCCATTCTGATGAATGCACGGCGCAACGCCGATATAGTTGCCACAACGTTCTGCGAACTTCTGATGTTGCGGAAACGCGATCTCGATTCGCTGATGGCGCAGCAGCCGGGGCTGCGCTCGGAGATCGAAGCGCGGGCGAGGGTGCGTGGGCTTGCGGCCGCTGCTCTGAATTAAGCGAGATCGAGGATCCCGAGTTTTATCGGCACCTGCTCCAGCAGGCGGGAAAGCTGTGCCTTGGCCTGGGCGTTCGATTTCTGGACGCGCTCAGCGAGGATCAGCTCGTTCTTCTGCGTGTGTTCGAAGCCAGTGAATTCAGTGAGGCGTACCTTGTAGCCGTGCGCCTCCAGAAGGAGTGCGCGGATCGTGTTGGTGATTTGGGCACCGAATGCCCTGCGCTGAATTGGGTGACGCCAGAGCGCGTCGAGCGGGCCTTGGAGATCGGAAAGAGATTGGGCGGCTTCTGCCTGACAGCAGGGGATGAGGGCGACGGCCTTGGCATCGTGTTTCAGCGCGAAGCGGATGGCGTCGTCGGTGGCAGTGTCGCAGGCGTGGAGTGCGGTGACGAGGGCGGGGCGTTGGCCGCCGAGCGCACTATCGGCCTTGGCGTCGGAAATGGCTGCAGTGGTGAAGACAGCGCGGGTGAAGCCGGCTTCGCGGGCGATCTTGCCTGCGGTGGCGGCTAGGTCTTCCCGGATGTCGATGGCGGCGAGGCTGCCATGTCCGGCGGGGCCAAGGATCAGATCGTAGAGGATGAGGCCGAGATAGGATTTGCCCGCGCCGAGATCGGCGATGAGGGGTTCTTCTTCCTCGGCGAGCAGATTGTCGATCGTCGGCCGCAAGAGCTGAACCAAGTGAAGCACCTGTTTCAGCTTGCGGCGGGAATCCTGATTGAGCCGCCCGTCAGGCGTGAGGATGTGAAGGCTTTTCAACAGCGCGCGCGACGAGCCGGGCCAGAGCGCCGCGATCTCATCATCCTGTGGAGCCAGTGCGGCCTTGGGCCGGCGGCGGCTCATCTGCGCTGCTCTTGCCCGCCGCCGCAGGACGTGAAGCCCGCCGAGAAGCCGCGCTTGTAAAGATCGGGCTTGCCAGCGGTCATCGCGGCGCGCGTGCCGTAAGCGGAATGGGCGGCGCCGCAGCCGGCGTCATAGCCTGCCTTGAACACCGGATCGTCCAGCGAACCGCCGGAGGCGCAGGCGGCGAGGGCAAGCGCCACGGTGAAGATCAGGGAAAATCGCATGGGACGGATTCTTATCTAACTTGAGCGAAAAGCAATGCCGCGCGTTGGTCACGGTTTAAGGCGGCGTCGTCATGTTGGCTGGTGAAGACCGCCTTGTGGGCTGGCGGTCGACCTATCGGAGGCCAGATGAATCCCTTTCAGCCATCGCCGCAACTCCGCGTGCTGGTGTTCGCGTCGCAAAAAGGCGGCTCGGGCAAGACCACGCTGGCCGGGCATGTGGCGGTCGAGGCCGAGCGCCAGGGTGCCGGCCCCGTGGCGCTGATCGATGCTGACCCGCAAGGCTCGCTCGCCAAGTGGTGGAATGTGCGTCAGTCGCGCACTCCGGCCTTCATCCAGTCTCAGTTTTCCTCGCTTTATCAGGATATCGAGAGCGCCCGCGAGCAGGGTTTCCGCCTTGTCGTGATCGACACGCCGCCAGCGGTAACGCGGGCGATCAGCGAAGTCGTTGCGCATGCCGATCTGGTGGTCGTGCCGACACGGCCATCGCCGCACGATCTTCGCGCCGTCGGCCCGACTGTGGACATTATCGAAGGCCGCAAGAAGCAGATGGTTTTTGCGCTGAACGCCGCGACGGCGCGCGCCAAGATCACCATGGAAGCGGCGATTGCGCTGTCGCAGCACGGCACCGTGGCGCCGGTGACGGTGCATAACCGGCTCGATTTCGCGGCCTCGATGATTGACGGCCGCACCGTGATGGAGATCGATCCGCTAGCCAAGTCGTCGGTCGAGATCGGCGATCTGTGGCGTTATCTGGCTGAGCGTCTGGCGCGGCTTGAGCCGCCGGCCGTGAACGGGGCGGATCAGGCGCGCTTCGGGGTGCGGCCGGTCACGACGTTCGGGCGGGCGGGGTCGACCTTCGGCCGCCGTGCATTCGCTTAAGGATTGAGGGGGATCAATGTCATATCGTTTCGCATCTCTCTCGTCAGGGCTGCTGGCGCGCAAGGGCACGGCTCAGCCGGCCATGGCGAGCCATGCCGGCGGCAACCCGCGCAGCTTTCACGACGAGCCGCTGGAGCTGACCGTGCAGCAGGTGGTGACGCCGACGGCCGCGCCCGTCGTGCAGCACCTTGCTGCCGCGCCGTTGGCGATTCCACCAGCCGGCGTTCTGGCGACCAAGCCCTCGGATTTGGGCAGTGCCGCCTTCCCGCCGACCGCCAAGCTTGCGCGGGCCGGCTTCTCATTCGAATCCGCGCCGCCGCCCCCTCAGGCCACCCCCCGGTCTGAGGTGTTCAAATCCCCGGTTCCCCCTCGCGGGACTGAACAGGGCGGCGGTTGCGGTCAACCTGCGGGCGCGTGTTCGGTCGCGAATGCCGCCAATAGCGACCCGGCGCGCCGTTTTCATGTGTCGGTGCGGCTGAAGCAGAGCCATTTCGTGCGGATGAAAATCGCCTCGGCGCAGCTGAGGAAGCCAAGTCAGGACATTATCGGCGAGGCGCTGACGGCGTATTTCCGCTCGCTCGACCCGAACGTCTTCGGCGACTGCGCCTGCGCGGCCGAGTAACACCGTATTCTTTGCGCTGCCGTCCGATCCGAATGCGGTCGTCGTTTTTGCGACAAATCCTTAGATGTTCGGTTCCGGAGAGTCGTGACGCTGTTCTCACCCGCGAGTGGGAGGAAGCATCATGGCAGATATTTTTCGTGGCAGCGCCCGCGCGACGCCGAGAGTTCGTGCCGAGCTCCAAGCGTCGCAAGAAACGACCGGCTTTCTTGCCAGGCGATATGGCCTGGATCGGACAACGACACCGAGCCGACCTCGAATGCGATTCTGAAATGGGCAGACGAGCGCGGCATTGGGTGGCAATACATTCAGCCCGGCAAACCGCAGCAGATTGCCTTTAGCGAAAGCTTCAACGGGGTTTATGGGACGAGCTTCTCAAGGAGACTCTGTTAGCTGCCGCACGTCCGCACGTCCGCTCAGCAATCGACGCCTAGCGTTCTGGCCATAACATGCACCGTCCGCACTCGAAGCTGGGCTGGCTCACGCCTGCGGCTAAGCAGCCCGATGGAGAGAGAAGAAGACCTTGAAGGCCGCCCGTCGGGGGCGTTCAATGACAACCGGATTCCAGACCCCCCTTGGATGACAAGCGGGATCCGGTCACCGACACAAGCCAACACCAGGCACGGGCCCAGCATGTTGCAACAAATTTGGTCGACGATAACGGTAGAGTTTTCCGATATCCCGGACATTGCGACAGTCACGAAAATAACGGTCCGTATATTGGTTGCAGGGTTGCTTGGCGGTATTTTGGGGTACGAACGAGAGCGGAAGGCGCGGAGCGCAGGCATCCGGACCCATATGTTGGTTGCTGTTGGCGCGGCCATATTTATGATTGGTCCAACGCAAGCCGGGATGTCAGTCGGAGATCTCTCTCGGGTAATACAAGGTGTAGTTCAGGGAGTTGGATTTCTTGGTGCAGGAGCAATAATTATAGGCACCGCTGCGCGACAGGTTCAAGGACTAACTACAGCTGCTAGTATTTGGGCTGCAGCGGGGATTGGCGTCGCTGCCGGTTTAGGAATGGAAGCAACAGCTATGCTGGCAACCGTGGTAGTTTTATTCATTCTTGCGGTTGTCCCTCTATTCGTTAGAAATAGTCCTTCTGGACCAGGTGAATCAGCGTGATTCCCATATTGTAATTCTAGCCGTCCGTGGATTTCGGGATGACGTTCGATTTCGATAGAGATGAGGATTCTCCCGACTGGTAGCCGATATTTAAGTACTGTCGTACGTCTTCATTTCTGGATGGAGGGGCGAGGGTTATTCGCTAGATTTTATTTCAAAAATGGCCTGGCCGATATGGATGGCGCGGGATTAATTCGTCGATTTCTAAATCATACGAGGCGAGCCCGGCGCTAATGGTTGCCTCGGCTTCAGAGATTTATCGTGCAGGAGTGTGCACAGCAGCTTCATGCCTGCGACTTCATTCTGGCCGACTGTGTCACGAGACCAAGGATGATGCTTTCGTCGTCGACTGATCTGCGGAGACAGCACCGACACCAGCCGCCTGAGATCTCATTCTCGCCTTCATCAGTCCGCCTGCCTGAATCCTGACTCGACTATGTCAAAAAATCCTAATGGAAAAATAGCAGCGTATTCAACGCGAAGAGTGGTAGCAGGATCGTGACCGACCAGGCCATGAAGGCGAAGAAGCTGGGCATCTTGATGCCGCGCTCCTCGCAGATCGTCTTGACCATGAAATTGGGCGCGTTGCCGATATAGGTCATGGCGCCGAAGAACACCGCGCCGCCTGAAATCGCCGCAAGGACGTGAGCGAGTGTGGTCATCAGCTCCTGCGGATCGCCGCCCGCAAGATTGAAGAAGACGAGATAGGTTGGGGCGTTGTCGAGGAATCCCGAGAGAATACCGGTTACCCAAAAATAGATGGAAGGGTCTGGCGTGCCGTCGGCGCGCGTCACGAGCTGGACCAGCGCCGCCAAGTCGCCCTTCTCGCCGGCCTGAAGGATGGCGAGGGCGGGAATGATGGTGACGAAGATGCCGATGAAGAGGAGCGCGACCTCAACGATCGGCCCCCAGTTGAAGGCGTTTTCGATGCGGATGAAGCGCCGCGTCGTGGCGAGGCTGATGGCCGCTATGGCGATAAGCCCGGCGCATCGCACGATGCTGTCGATCCCGACATCGGTGCCGAAGATATGGACCTGGAGCGCCGGGTCGATGACCGAGCTCGCGAGCACCACGCCAACGATGGCGAGGAGTAGCGCGACATTGTGCGCGCCTAGGATCTCGATGCGCATCGTCTCCGATGGCTTCTCGCGGGCCTCGGGCGGCTCGCGCGAGGTGAGAGCGCGGTCCAGCACGTAAAAGACGGCGAGCAGGACGGTGCTGGAGAAAAGCGTCGGGAGGAACAGATGCTCAGCCGTCCAGAAGAACGAGACGCCTTGGAGATAGCCGAGGAACAGCGGTGGGTCGCCTAGCGGCGTCAGCGAGCCGCCGATATTGGCGACCAGGAAAATGAAGAAGACGAAGACGTGGACGTTTCGCGGGCGGTGCGCATTGGCGCGGATGAGAGGCCGGATCATCAGCATCGCCGCGCCCGTGGTGCCGAGAAGGCTCGCCATCAATGTGCCGAACGCGATCATCGAGGTGTTGGCGACGGGTGTGCCGTGAATGTCTCCGCGCAGCAGGATGCCTCCTGCGACGGCGTAAAGCGCGTAGAGCAGGACGATGAAAGGAATGTATTCGATCGCCATGGCGTGCCAGACGGCGTGAGCAGAGGCGATGCCGCCATAGACGATGCCGAAGGGCACCGCGAAGGCGAGCGCCCAGAAAATCGCGATCTTGCCGAAATGGTGGTGCCAGACCTTCGGCGCGAGCATCGGGAAGACCGCGATCGAGAGCAGCATGCCGACGAAGGGAATGACCCAGGCGAGGCTGAGAGCGGCGCCGTCGATGCTTTCCGCCGCATGGGCGGGGAGGACGCAGAGCGAGGCAGCGGCAAGAGCGGTCAAAATGCGCGTCACGGCGGCGTTCCCCTGATCCAGTCGTCGTGCCGACTTGTGCTTAGCCGTCAGGGGAGAGGCGGCCAACCCATAAATCCCACGCGGCTTTTTCGTCAGTCTACGGATTAATGACGCTGCGAGAGATTCGGAAGCCTTGGATTGAATCGGTTTCGAAACGAAAAAGTACATTGAATCAATGTGTTAGGTGAAAATGGCGCTTGTGGCGTTTCGCAAATCACCCCATGGTTAACGACATGTGAAGAGCGCCGGTGAGCGCCGTTGCATCGGGAATAGCGGGTGGGGGCTCCGCAGTTTATGGAATTATTCGACGGGCTGTTGGCGACCGACGCCATGCTGGGCGACCAGCGCGAAGTCTACGACTATTGGCTGAAATTGCGCGGCGATCGCCGGATGCCCACACGCGACGAGTTTCGCCCCAAAGGCATCGTGCGCCGCCTGCCGATGATGAGCCTGGTGGAACTGTCGGCCTGCGACCGGCGTTTCCGCTTTCGTCTTGCCGGAACCGGCCTGCGCAATGTGTTCGGCGAAGAACTGACCGGGCGCTTCCTCACAGACATCGAGTTTGGCGAGCAGATGGATTTTTGGCGCGAGGTCTATGACGGCGTCGCCGGGAGCGCCGTCCCGGCGCAGGGCTATACCCGCCTTGCCTGGCGCGACCGGCCGGTTGTGGTGCAAGCTTGGCTGCGGCTGCCCCTGGCCGGTGCAGATGGCCAGGTATCGGCGATCCTCGGTTATGACCGCTTTCTGCCGATGGAGCGCATGGCGGCCAGGCCGCGCGTCCATGTCTCTGCGGCCGAATACGCCGCGACGGCTTGAATTTCCCTGATGTAGGAAAATAAACGTAATTTTTGCTTGTGTGCGCTTGTTAGGATGATTATCTTATATCCGTAGAGATGACACGGGAGCGCGCGCGATGAGTTTGAGCGGCAATGAGATCGAACGCGAAGCGCGGCGGGTGCTGCGTCACATGGCGGTGGCGCGGCTGGAGCGGCGTGGCGCGGGTTTCGTGGTGGCGGCGCGTGCCCGTGGCAAGGCGAAGCTGAATGTGACGGCGGCGCTTGCTGCGGCGTTCGCGTGCGAGGGCTGGATCGCACCCGCCGCGGATGGGCGGCTGGCGCTGACCGATCAGGGCCGGGCATTTGTGGCGCGCACAGGGGCGGTGGCCGATCCGTTCCGGGTGCAGCATGGCGAGGTGATCGAACTCGGTGCCGGGTTGCGGCAGGAGCAGGCGGTGAGCGCGCTCGATGCGCTGGCACGGCTGAAAGATGAGGCGGGCAATCCCTATCTGAATGTGCTGGAGCGCATGGCGGCGTCGCGTCTGGAGACGGATTTCGAGCGGGCGCATTTCCGCCCGCGCCTGACGGCCAATATTGAGGCGCCGACGCATCGCGATGCATCGGACGCAGCCGCTTCCGAACGCTTGACTGCAGGCGCGCTGGATGCCCGTCGGCGCGTGATGGCGGCGCTGGATGCGGCGGGGCCGGGGCTGAAGGACTTGCTGTTCGAGACGGTCTGTCTCTCGCGCGGTCTTAACGAAGCGGAACGGTCGCTCGGCTGGCCGCAGCGCGCCGGCAAGGCGGTGGTGCGTTTGGGGCTGCAGCGTCTCGCCGAGCACTATGGGCTGGTGAGTGGGCAGCGCCGCTCGGGGCGGATCGAGGCTTGGATGGCGGCGGTCGCAGGCGCGGGATAGACGGTCGGGGCCGGTGCAGCATTTGCCCCCTCCGTCGCGCCTCGCGCGCCACCTTCCCCGCTTCGCAGGGTAGGATCGATCAGCTCTACGGCGTCATGCCATTTTTTTCGTAGAAGGAGGCGATTTTGGGGTCGGCGGTGTTAGCGGCGGCGATGTCGGTGTTGCCTTCGGCGATGTGGCCGAGGCGGAGATGGGCGAGACCGCGGCCGTAGAGGGCACTCGATTGACCGGCTTCCAATTCAAGCGCGGCGTCGAAATCGACGCGGGCTTTCTCCCACTCGCCGCGCTTCAGCCAGACGAAGGCGCGCGAATCGAGATTGGCTGCGTTACTTTCGAGTTTGATCGAGGCTTCGCAGTCGATCAGCGCGAGATCGAGCTGGCCAAGCTGGGCGCGGGCGTAGCAGCGATTGTTGAGGAGCCCGGAGTTCTCGGGCGCGAGAGTGAGAGCCTTGCTGACGTCGTCGATCGCACCTTCAAGGTCGCCCGTCTGATCTCGGACCAAGCTGCGGCCGGTGAGGGCCATGATGTTGTTCGGATCGAGGCGCAGCGCCTCGTCGAAATCGGCGCGGGCGCTTGCGAAATTGCCCTGGCCGTAGTGTAGCGAGCCGCGCCCGGCAAAGGACTGCGGGTTGGCCGGATCGAGCCGGATGCCTTCATCGAAATAGGCGAGCGCGCGGGCCGCGTCGCCATGTTCGGCGTAGAGCGAGGCTCGGATGATGAAGGCCTGGGTGAAGGTGGGGTCGAGCCTGATCGCCACGTCGAGATCGGCAATGGCCAGATCGTCTTGATCGAGATTGGCGTGGCAGACGCCGCGCACATAACGCGCCGTGGCGGTATTTCCGCCCATCGCGATGACGCGGTCGAGATCGTCGATCGCGTGCGGGCAGTCGTCTATGTTGGCGTAGGTGTAACCGCGGCTGAAATACGGCTCCCAATTATTGGGCGCGAGACGGATCGCTTCGGTGAAGGAGGCGATCGCGCGGTCATAGACCTCGGCGTCGAACTGGGCCGAGCCGAGCGCCACGTAGACGGGGGACAGGCTGTCGTCTGCGAGGACGCCCCACTCGATAACGGCGATGCAGGCTGCAATGCGCTGTTCGGCCTTGGCCGGATCTTTGTCTTCGCAGAGCGCGATGTCGGCTGCGAACGTGCTCGCGGCGTGGACGGGCGGGGCGAAAGCGAGGGCGGCGAAGGCGGCGGCGATGAGGGTTTTCATGTCGGGGAGGAGGTCAGAGAAATGTGACGCGAATGAGAGCGTGAGGCAGCCGCCGCGGCGGGGCAAGCAGGAGAAAAAAATCGGCGAGGACCTGTTCGCGGGTGGTCGCGAACTGGTCCTCGCCGGTACCGCGGGCCGAAAGGGGGGCGGCCCGCTAAAAGATCAGTTGGTGGCGTCTTCTTCGTCGAGCACAGCGGCGAGGGCATCGAGGCCAGCGACGGCCATGTCCTGTGCGCCGTCGACGGCATCGAGGCCGGCCATGCAGAGCTTGGGATCGTCGGCGCAGATCGAGGCGACCTCGGCATAGGCATCGCCCTGCGAGAGCATGACGGCCTGGGCGGCAGCCTGACGGGCGGGGGCCGTCAGGCTGTCGGCGGCTTTATTGCCGGGCATGAAAAACGCGACGACGGCGATCCAGAAGCCGGCGCGGAGAAGAAACACCATGGGGGTGAAGAGCCCTTGTGAATTGACAAGGGGGACATTGCCTGAGGGGGGCCTGATTTGCGGTGAATTGGACCTCTAAATTTGTTTGTAATTCAAAGAAAGTCTGCAGAAAAGACAGTATAGAAGACGAGTAATATCGATAATTACTGTAATAATATTCAAATACGAATCGAATTCTGCCCATACTCGAGATAAATTTGGCTAAAATACGAAGTATTTACCTTAGTAAATCGGAAATAAACTCCGGCCCGATTCAGCGATCCTTAACGGCGATGAGCGATTCCTTGACGCCTAAGAAGGTGGGTTTGCCAAGCAATGGCGGTTTTCCGGCACATTTCGGCGATGCTAGGCGCGCCGCCGCGCCGTGCGCCCGATCGTGGCTATGTGCTGGGCC
>Ga0105044_10009689_pt1 | contig 13163 bp, 6 predicted proteins | sample MAT01_FD_78092 | JGI IMG/M metagenome (GOLD analysis project Ga0105044, IMG submission 78092) | Freshwater microbial communities from Lake Fryxell liftoff mats and glacier meltwater in Antarctica - MAT-01 | ecosystem: Environmental > Aquatic > Freshwater > Ice > Liftoff microbial mat | place...
AAAATCCAGGCGATCAAGGCCAACGCCCGCGGCTTTCGTTCCTACCTCAACTACCGAACCCGCATCCTCTTCTTCTGTGGAAAGCTCGATGTTTACCCACTCTAAACCCCGAAGAGCCGAAGCGTAGCGGGGCGACGTGGAGAGGAGTTGCTGGAGTTGAGCGGTCGGAGAGCCGTAATCCGGTTCCAATTCAACACTTGGGCTGGCATCTAGGACGACTTTGTTATCCTGTTTCGTGACAAGTTCGACGCGGAAATTCTCGTCAGTGAAGACCTCCTGAGGTGCGAGGCTGCCGGCGAACTCCCGGATGATCGAATAGAGCTTGGGCTGATTATTCGCGGCGACGTAAAGATGCTTCATGCCGGCGGGCGGACCATCGCCGGGAATAAAGTCAGCCTTTTCGACCAGTTCGGCCCGCTGGCCGAAAAGTTTAAAGTTATCCCTGCCGTGCGAGTAGCTGCCACCGCCTTCGCGGCAGTCTGCTGTCTGGCCAAAGTGACCGCCACTCCGCCCCATCCAACATTGCCCGCCGCATTGGGCACGGTCTGGACACGGATGCTAACGACTCCGGGTTTCGGTGTGGGAACCGTAATCGTGCGAGTGATTCGGAGTTGTGAGCTATTCGGCTGCCAGACTGGAACGGTCGCGCCCTGTGCGAGGGAAGACAGATTGTTGATGGTCTCGTGAGGCGTCTCGTTTAAGATAAATAGTGAGACTCTGCAGGCGCTGCGCCCCGTTGCCGACTATTTCGGAAAGAGGATCGCGAATATCTATCGTGAGATCGACGATGAGGTTTCCTGCGGCATCAAGCCGCACGTTCTGAGCTTCAACGTCAACCTTCGGAGCCGGCTGAGATTCACTTAAGATCCCCCCCAACTCGCCGTACTCGCCCGTCTCGGGATTCCGGCTAATGAAGTCTACTTCCACCGGCAGGAGGATCTGCGCCACGTCGCGAAATGCCGGATTGCCATTGCCGTCGAGGACGGGGTTGCCGTCGGCATCGAGGATGGGGACGGTGGCGATGGCGGAGAAGCAGCCGGCGTTGTTGAACTGGTGCCGGGAGCCGACGCCTTCCGGCAGGCGCACTATGAACAGCTCGTCGTTGGCTTTGCGCCAGAAGACTGTCTCCGAGGCCCAGACGGGCGCGTCCTCGGGACCTTCCAGCACCTGCGCGCCGATGACGATGTCGCCTTGGTTGTTGATCCACGCGGACGAGTCTCCGGGGAGGCGCACCTGTTTCTTATACACTGTCGGCAGCGCGGCGGTCAGCGGCGAGCCCGAGTCGGTCGAGCGCGACACGAAGCTTGTGGGATCGTAGGGATAACCCACGGTGCCTATCACGGTGCCGCTTTCGTTGACGACCTTTGGCCTAAGGGAGCCGAGCGAGGCGGTGCCGCTTTGCACCGTGTGGTCGGGGTAGAAGATGGTGTCCGGGCCGGTGATGCCGAAGAGGCTCCAGACCGGATCGGCCCCGACGCGGCGCGCGATGCGGTAACCGAGTTCGGCGTTTGATCGGTCGGCCCAGTGGAGTTCGAGGCCGAGGGGCGGCGAGATGGTGCGGACGCGGATCATCTGCGCGGGGCCTCGACCTGGAGGAGCGGCGCGGCGCTCTGCGTCACGCGCAGGCGGAGGAACTGCGGGAGGTCCGCCGGCCATGGGTAGGGATTGAGGACGGTCCATTGCTCGACTCCACCGAGCGGGAGCGTGACGGAAGGGAAGAGCCCGTTGGGCAGGCTCCAATGGAAAAGGTCGGATGAAGCCTCCAGCGCATAATCCAAGTCGGCTGCGTCGGAGCGGTGCAGGAAATACAGCGCCAGCGCGCCGCCGAAGAACTGCGCCGCCGGTGCGCCCTCGATGGCGGGCGCATGCGGGTCGAGGTCGAAGGCGTATTTGAGCAGGTTGCCCAGCCCGTCCCCGGCCGGGTTCGCGTCCACCCCGCTGACCGCCGGATCCGCCAGCTCCGCCGCGGTGAAGTGCTCCGCCTGCCAGTCCTCGAAGGAGATCGCATGAATGCGCGAAAAGCCCGTGAGCGTGACGAGAAGGAAGAAAATCAGGGCGCAATGCTTCATAGGGGGAACCTCAGTTCGAAAACAGGCAGCGGAATAAGCGATCCTCGGCGGGGTCAACTGACAGCCCACGCTAAAAATTCCGGGGCGGGTCGGCCGTGCCCGGACGGGGCCGGCTTCGTCAGTCGATGAAAAGGCGCACGCCGCCGCCGAACACCGCTCCGGCCGGAACGGCGGTCCCGGGTTTTTCGTCGGCTTTTACCGGAGGATTCACGGTGGGCGGGGCAAAGACGATCTCCTGCACCGCGCCCAGCGGGATGGTGACCTCGCCCGCTACGGCGGTCTGGAAGACCACGCTGGCGTTTTCGATCCGGTAGGCCGTGGCGGTGAAGACGCTGCGATCCGCCAGCCGGAAACGCACGCCGCTCGCAGCCTCGGTCGCCTGCGCGGCAAATTCCACGGTGGTCAGCCGCTTCACCGGCAGGTCGAGCAGGCCGACTTCGGATTCGAGCTGCAGCACCTCGGGAGTGGCGGTGCCGATCGTGCCTTGCGCCTCGTCGCCATTCGCGAGCAGCACGCTGTCGGGCGGCCCCGCCGCGGCGGGCGCCGTCTCGGGCAGTTGTCCATTCCAGGGCGCGATCCAGAGATTGGCGAAAGTGCAGGCCATGTTCTGCTGCGGCATCAGCCCGAGACCCCGCCCGAGATTGCGCGGCGGGGCGCCGGGTTTCGGGCCGAAATTCCCCACGACCACGCCATCGACGACGATCGTCACCCTTCCCGAGGGCCGGTCCGCGAGCACGCGGATGCGATGCTGCGGCGCGTCCGCCTTCACTTTGTCGCCAAACTGCAGTTGCTGCTGCTGCACCATCCCCCGCCCGCGCTGCTGCCCGCCAGTGTCGTAGATGAAAAGGCCCGCGGGATGGATCTGCATCATGTAGCCGGATTGCTCCGGCTCGGAGAAAAGATAGGCCGAGAAGAAGACCTGATTTTTTTTGCCGATCACGTCGAAACTGAAGTCCACCCGCTGGGGCAGGCCATCCACGATCCGGCCGAGATTGAAGTTGCCGTTATTGTAGGCATTCGAGCGCGTGGCGGTCGCGCGCTTCACCGCGAACGCGCCATCGAAATACGACCACAGGCTCGGTCCCGGCTTCCCCTCCGCTGCTTTCTTTTTCCGCGCCTCGATGTTTGCCCGATTGAGGTCCAGCCCCGCCTCCCAAATCTCGTGCTCCCACGCGCCGTTGAGCACCGGGAGTTTTCCTTCGGTCGAAAAGTAAAGCGCCTGCAGCCGTTCGCGCGGGATGGCGACCCGGCCCGCCGCGGCGCTCTGCAGGATGAGGTGCTCCTTGTCCAGCGAGCCGAGATCGCCGGCCACGAAATCACCGTTCCGGCAGCGCGCGAGCACGCCCGATTTCACCGGCGGCCGGTCGCCCCGCGGGGCGATCACCACCCCGGACACGCGCGCCGTTTCCATCTCCACCGGCGGCGTCCCCGGCGCCGCCCGCCAGCGCAGCTTCTGGCCGCTCGCCGCGGACTCCAGCAGGCCCCGGAGCTGGTCCCCGTTTTTGAAAAGGAGCACGTCCACCGGCTTCCCCGCCACCGGCGTGAGATGCGCAAATTCGATCCCGCGCAAGGCCCTCAGCGGGAGCGCCAGCTCTCCGCCGAAATTCGTGCGCAGGCGCAGCTTCCCATCACGAAAGCCCAGCCCCGCGACATCGAATTCCCCGCGCTGCGCCAGCCGCACGCGCGCGGCCGGCGGATCCTCCTCGGGCGCGTTTTCCGGCCGGGCAAAACGCAGCAGGGCGATTTTCTCCCGCGCGAACAGCGCCTTCCCGATCTTCACATCGTCGCCGCTCACCCCATCAAACCGGCCTGCCTTCGTCTCCCCGTCCGCGAACACCACCTGATCCACGCTGGGCCGCAGATTCTCGATCGCATCGTCCACCGGGACGAACCCATCCCACGGCATGACGCGGATTCTCGAGATCGACTGCTCGGCGTTCGCGTTCCACGCCATCGGCTGAAAGCTGAAGCAGCCCCCGTTTTCGCCCACCTTGCCCTTGCCGATGTTCCAGTCCGCGACCTTCCGCCCATCGATGAAAACAACGATCCGCCCGCTCGGGCGATCCTCGAAGATGCGCCAGCGCGTCGGCTTGCGTTTGGGCACCGAACCGTCCGCCGCCTTGGGGGGTGCCGGCAGGACTTTGGAAAGATCGACCTGCTCCTGTTTCATGTTGTCGCCGCGCTGCGCCCAGAGCGTGAGAGTCGTGTCATTGACCATCAGCCGCACCATCCCCGGTCCGATGCCGCGCACCACCGCATCCGGCCCGTGCAGCACCAGCGCAAACGCGCGCAAACCCGTGCCCTGGTCGAACTGAAACTGGTACTCGACCTGATCCGGCAGCGTCTCGAAAAGCCGGCCGATGACCGAGGGTTGCGCCGCGCGCAACGCGCCTTCCCGGTAGGTCCACCCGCCATTGGACACCCAGCCCGAGAGGTTTCGCGGGCCGTCGTAACATTCGGGGGCGGCGGTTTTGGAAAAGTAAATCCACTCGACGCGCGCGCGATCCACCGCCATCGCCGTGCCATCGCCGAGCTTGAGTTGGAGCTTTTCCCCGCTCAGGCCGGTCACATCCGCCGCCAGCCAGTCGCCGCCGGTGAACTTCACCGTGGCGCGTGCTTTCACATCCGTCTTCGCCTTTGTGGAAAATCCCCAGTGGCTGATCTGCGAAAGCGGAAACGTGATCGGCGCCGAGGCGTCCACCCCGCGCCACACGAGCTCCTTTTTCGTGCTGTCCAGCGACTCCAGCGCGCCATGCAGCCGACTGCCGTCGGCAAACTCCAGCACCTGCGTTTTCTCAGCGGACGGCTCCTCGTCGGAATCAGGGCCCTGCGACAGCCGGCGGGTGGAGAAAATTGGCATGTTTTGAATTTGCGCGAGCAGCTCAGCCTGGGGTCGCGCACCCGGCTGGTGGCGCTCGCCCAGCATGCGCTCGATCACCGACACTGGGCGCAGGGCGTGTTTTTGTCCGTTGTTGAACGGGCCGAATTTCGGCTCCCGGAGATGCTCCTCGATGGCCCAGACATTTTCCGCAGGCACTTCCCTCAGGATCGATCTCCCGCGCGGCGCGAAATTTTCAAGCATCCCTGGATGATTCGGCAAAGCCTTTTGCTCCATGCCCAGTTGCGCCGCGCATTGACCCACGGCGAGGAGCCCGAGCGCGATTTGGGAAAACGTTTTCACCGTTCGTAGATCGGCAGGTAGCGGTAGGTCAGCGCGATCGAGAGCAGGCCGAGGCCCGTCGAGATGCCGCTGCCCAGCCCGCCGTCCCAGCTCCCGTCCTCATTCTGCGTCGCCGTCAGTTCTTTCACGCGCTTCTCGTTCCACTTTTCCCAGACCTTCACATCGCTCTGAAAGAACGCCTGCGCCGCGTAGTACTCGTAGTAAAACGGGTAGCTCCCGCCGGTTTGCTCATCGCCGTCCTTCATCGCCTTGTAGGCCTTGGTGAAAGTCGGCTGGTCCTTCTTCCGCGCATACGCAAACGCCGCCACGCCGATCGCCGTGGTCGAGCCGCCGTGCGCGCCCGAGCCCGGCAGATAGCCGATCCCGCCGCCCGTCGGGCTCTGGCAGTCGCTGTAAAACTTGAGCGCACCGTCGATCGCGTTGTCCGGCACACGCATCCCCGCATTGCGCGCGGCGATGAGCGCCACAAAGCACGCGCCGCTGACCGTCGAGTCCGCATCCTGCGCATCCGGCGTATAGCGCCAGGCCTTGAACTTGTTCTTCTCCTGCGAAGTCAGGATCAGCGCGATCGCCTTTTTCAGCGCCGGCGCGATCCGCTCGTCCTGCACCGCGCCGTAAGCCTCCGCCAGCGCCAGCGCGGAGAACCCGTGGTTGTACATCGAGCTGCCGATGTAGCCGGTCTTTTCATCCGTGCTTTTCAGCAGGTGATCGAGGCACCGCTTGATCGTTTTCGCATACGGCCCGTGGTTCGGGTCATCGCCGTGCGCAAAGATCGCGAGCAGCGCCAGCGCCGCGGTGGCCGGCTCATTCCCGTAGTTGCCCGGAAACGTCCCTTCGGCGGTCTGCGCCTTGACGAGAAACTGCAGGCCGCGCTCGTAGATCCGCTCCACCTCCGGAGGCACCTGCGTCCCGCGATAGACATTCAGATCCTGCGCCCGGAGCAGCAGGGAGGTCTGGAGGAAAAGGACGAGCGTGAGAGCGGGCAGCGCACGTCGGAAAATCCAAAAATCTGTCATCCTGCGCGGAGCTTCGGCTTGGCGAAGCGCAGTCGAAGGACCTCCCACTTTTCGCGGGCGGAGGAGGCAGGCGGAAACCGTGCCGCTCTCACCCGCCTCCTCCGCCCTCAGAATAGTTAGGGGTTCTTCGCCTCCGTTCCGGTCGCAAAGCCTCCCGGAACTCCGCTCAGAATGACGGTTTTTGGAAAGCTCGCGCAGGACCGGGAGCGATTGAATTGGCGTGGTTTTCATTGGTCGATCAGCACTGCAGGTTCCTCCACCCCGTCGGCGGTATCCACCTTTTGCGCGAGCTTTTTCGCCACCGGCGTCCGGGGCGGCCGGATGGGAGAGGGGTTGAAAATCAGCTCGTTCAGCGCGGCGGCGGGCAGCCGCAGCTCGCCGAGCATGACACTGTGCGCGGTCAGTTCCCGGCCGTCCCAGCGAAAGGAATTTACGCTCAATGTGGAGCCGTCCGCGAGCCGGAGCCGGCCCCCCACTTTTTCAATCGTCATCACTCCGCCAAACTCCACGGCCTGCACTTTTTCCAGCGGCAATTCCAGGGTGCCCGCAGCGGTCACCACCAAAAACTTCCCATCCTCCCACCGCTCGGGGGTCGCCGGCGCCGCGTCGCCGTTCGTCAGCGCCGTGGCGGCGGGCGCGCCCTCGCCCTCGCGCGGCAGCTCGCCATTCCATGGGCCGATCCAGAGGTTCGATAAAATGGAGGTCGAATCCTCCTGCTGACTGGCCGAGACGCTCACCACCTCGCCCATTCCCGGCAGCCTCTCGGCCGGCAGTTGGCCGACGCGGGCGACGAGCGCGCCATTGAGGAAAAAATCCGCGGTGCCCGCTTTCCGATCCACGAAAACCCGCAGCGCCAGCCGCGAGCTCGCATCCGGGACTTTGCCGCGGGTCTGCACGTTCTTGTAGTTTGGCCGCTGACGCGGCTTCGGGCCGTTCATGTGCAGCGAGAGATTGAAATAGTGGAACGAGGCCTGCAGCGAGGTCCTCCCATCCTTCGTCCCCAGGTTCAATCCGAAGTTCGGCGGGTTTCCGCCCACATCCGTCGCCTCGACCCGGAACTCGAAACGCTCAGGGATCTCTTTCAGCGGCGCATGCAGCGCCCTCGTTTCGTGCGCGCCGCCTGGTGCCGCGCGCTGGATGTAGCTGCCATCGAGCACGGTCCACGGTGCCGAAGGCAGTTCCGCACCAGGCAGCGCCGTGTTGGTCCGTTCCCCGATCCACGCAGCGACCTCGCGGCTCCCATCGCAAACAGGAAAGCGGGGATTTGGAAAAAGGCTCCAAAGCCGCGCGCGTGCGATCTGCACCGTGCCGAGCTCCGCATGCTGAAACTCGAGCTGCTGCTCATCGAGCCCCACGAATTCACCGCGGAGCCGGTCGCCATTGCGCAGCTCGACGGTCGCCGTTTCCGCGGCCTTGCTGGCGACGCCCGCCCCCGCAAAGCGCACCCCGGCCAGATGCGTGGACGCCAGGTCGATCTCCTGTCCACCCGCCGTTTTCCAGCGAAGTCCCACGCCCGCCGTGGCGGAAAGCAGCGTGCCGCGCAGCTCATCGCCATTCCGGAAAACCAGGGCATCCCCGGTTTTCTCCGCATCCGCCGCCCGCGCCGGAAACGCCACCGTCTGCAACGCCGTGATCGGCAGATCGAGCGCCTCCGAAAAGCCCGTCCGTCCCCTGGCTCGCCCGTCGCGAATCTCCAGGCCGGCGACGCTGATCTCGCCCTGCTCCCCGAAGACGAGCATGGCCTCAGCCCCGGGAAGAGAGGGGGCCGCGTCGCCGATGCGCACAAAAGTCCCCGCCTCCAGCTTCCTTTTTACTCCCGAGAAAACGAGTCCGGCCGCCGAGATCGACTCCAGCCTGCCGGTGGCTGGCCGCTCCCTGCCCGTCGTCAGCCGATCTCCCCCGCCCTCAGCGTCGCCCGCCCCCGGCAGCGCGCCGTCCCACGGCTGCACGGCCAAGCGGTGGAACTTCAGGGGTTGTTTCGCGTCGCGATTCTGCCGGTCGAAGCACACGCCGGTGATCACGATTTCCCGCTCGTCAGCATTCATCGGCTGGTCCTTCGGCTGCTTGTCGTCGTCGTCAAATTTCCAATTGCCGAGCTGCAAGCCGTTGCGGATGACCACGACGTTTCTGCCGGTGCCGTCGTAGAGCACGCGGTATTTCACCGGCCCCTTTTCCCCGGCAGCTTCGCCCGGCAGCGGCGTCTTCTTGCGGTCCATCTTCCGGATATAGAGGCACCGCGAAATTTCCTTTTTCCCGAAGGTCAGCTCGACCGTGCCCGTCCCGTAGGAATTTGGCTGCGGGCCGAAAGGCTGGATCCAAAGCCGCAGTCCCTCCTCGCTCTCGCCCGGCACTTCAAACGCTACCTCCAATCGCTTCACCGGCGCAATCTGGCGGCCCAGCAGCCAGCCGTCGCGCAGCGTGACCATGCCGGCGGCGACCTCCATCCGCGAGCCCGGCGTGCGCACCGCCCAGCTCTCGAGGTCGAGCGCGCCACCCGCGAAACCAAAGGCCGGCGCGGGCCGTTCATCAAAGTGAAGCCATTCGACAGGCCCACGCGGGATGGTCAGCGGCGTCCCATCGGCAAGTTTCAGCGCGAAGGTTTCACCATCCGCACTCGTCGTCTCGCCGAACAGCCAGTCGCCGCCCGGGAGCTTCACGGTCGCCGCTGCGACTATTTTGGGGCCGACGCTCTCTGGCGGACCCGGATTCCCCATCCCCATTTCTTTCATCGTCTGACTCATCTTCAGCACCATGACTTGGAGAACGTTCGGAATCCTGATCGCGCGGCCGAGATCGATCATCACGCACTGCGCCGCCGCTTCCGCGATCATCTCGCCCACGCCATGCGAGACCTGATGCATGACGATCTGGGCGTAGAGTTCCATGTTGCGTCCGTCGAACCGCCGGTTCGGGGCACCCCTCTCCTCTGCGGTCGGCGCCAGCGCCAAACGCCGCACGTCGGCGCGCGGAAATCGCAGGAGTTCGTTCACATCCGGCCGGCGCCACACGACTTCGTCCTTGGTCAGTTCGGCGAGTCCACCCCGAAGCTGCCGGCCATCGTGAAAAATGACGGTTTGATCAAATCCCGTGACCTTGGCCTCGGGCCTGCCTCCCTCGTTTTCGCCCCCATTGATTTGAATCACCCCGCCATCGATGTCGAGTTTCCGCACGATCGACTCTCCGAAAAGATCCGCATCCGGCGGCAGCCCCACCTGGCCCTGGAGCGTGCCTGCCAGGAGCAGGGCGCAACCGAGGAGGAGGGAATGATAAATGACGAATGGCGAAAGGCGGGGAAGAAACCAAAAGCGGCGCGACTCCATGGGAGCGCGGAGAGGATGATTGAAAACGCAAAGCCGCAGAGGCACTGAGGAATGCGAGGGAAACGCCATGCCGCTCGACAGATGCGCCGAAACTCCCGCCGGTTTTCTCTCCGCGTCCTCCGCGTCTCTGCGCCTCTGCGTTTTCAAATGAACCGTCGGATTCGTCATGCGTCATCCGCCCTTCGTCATCTTACTTCCCGCCTTCGATCTGCTGGAAATACGACTGCAACTGGTCGCGGAATTCCTCCGGCCATTCGCCCGCATTGCTCGCCCCGCCAGCTTTCTCGACATGCCGCCCCCCGGCCTTCCCCTGCACCGCCGCCCCGCTCGTCTCCGCCCCGGCAAAGGCGCTCGAAGACTTCGAGTTGTTGCCGCCGGCCTTCTTCGCCTTGGTCGCCTGGGCCATCATTTTCTGCATCATTTTCTGCATCGCGGATTGCGACTCCGACTTGCCGCCCTTTTTGTCCGGCGGCACGAGCAGCTCGATGATCGCCGCCTGGATGTTCACCACTTCATTGTCCGTCTTGGGCTGGCGCAGGTTGCCCGCCGTTTCGTCCATCAGAAACTCCACCTTTTCGAGCGTCGGCTTCACGTCGTCGAATTTCGTCTTCTCTCGCAAAAGCCCCACCACGTCGCTCAGATCGCTCTGCTGCCCGGCGAGCTTTTTCGCGTCGCCGGGATGCTCCGGGTTGGCGTCCTTCCGGCCTTCCAGCAATTCGGTTTGCTCGCGGATGCCGTCCTGCGTTTGCGCCGCCCGGACCATCGCGATGATCAGCTCCATGAGGTCCGGATCCATCTCCCCTTCGCCGCTGCCCTGGGATTTGCACTCGCTCTGGAGCTGCGTCGCCCACTCGTCGAGTTGCGCGCCCCACTGCTTCGCGCGGCCCACGGATTTCAGCCCGAGATTTGCCCGGACGAACCCCGCCAGTTCGTTCAGCTCGGGCACGACCTTCTTGTCCTGCATGTCCTTTTGCACCGCCTCGTATTTTTCATTCGGCACGCGCTTCACGAACGCGGCCATGTCATTCGCGATGCTGTCCACGTCCTTTGTCGTCGTGTCCTGGCTGCCCGCGACCTGCTGAAAATCCTTCTTTTTCCCCTCGGCGATCTCCTCCGGCTTCAGCCCCACGGTGTCTTTCGCCAGCCCCTTTAATCCGTCGGAAATCTTGTATTCCGCCGCCGCTGCCGCGCGCATGCGGTTGTAGAAATTGCGCGCGTAAAGATTTTCATTCGTCGTGTTCATTTTCTTCGCCGCCTGGCGCATGGCCTCCAGCGCGGCCTCCTGCTGTTTCTGCGCCTGCGCGAGCTGCTCGCTGCGCTCACCCGGCTTCTGCGCACCCTGCTGGAGCGCCTCCGCAGCCTGCTGCATCGGCGGGTTGGCCTTTTGCTCGAGCCCGTCCTTGAGCTGTTGCCAGTCGGCCAGCGTCCCCTCGGGGATGTCCTTGTTGCGCAGCGCGTCCTTCATCACCGCGGCCATTTCCTCGGTCATCTTTTGCAGCGCCGCCTCGTTCGCCTTCTCGCCCGCCTCGACACGTTTCACGTCTTCGCCTGTCTTTTCGCTCGCCAACGCCTCTTTCGCTTCCTTGATCGCCTTTGTCTCCTCGAGCTGCCGCTCCTCGTCGCGGATGCGCTCGTCGAGCTGCTTGAGCACCTGGTCCATCCGCTCGCGGATGCGCTCCGCATGCTTGGCCGGGCTGAGCACATAGACGGTGTGTTTCCACGACTCGACCGGCTTCCGCGACGGCAGATAATCGACCGCATACGCCGCCAGCTCGACCACGCTGTCCTCCGGGATGCCCTGCCACACCGGCGAAAACTCCGCCGCCGCCGAGATTTCCTTGTTCAACTGCGCCCCCTCCGTGCGCGCCGCCTCACCCTTGCCGGTCTCGTCCGTCTTCGCGCCCAGCGGCCGCACGGTCCAGCCGAGCCACGCGGCTTTCAGCCCGTAATCATCGCTCGACTTGAAAGTCAGCTTCAGCACTTCGTTCGGCAGGATCGCCGTCTCCTGCTCGATCCCCTGCAACTCGACACGCGGCTCGGCATCCTTCGCCGTGCTCACGCGCAGCGTGTAAGGCTGCGTGGGAGTGAGGCCGTGCGTATCCGCCCAGCGGAAAACCGCCTCCCCGGCCAGTTCGGCCGCGGGCGTCGCCGGCGTCAGGAAAGTCTCGCCCTGCACATCGGACGCCGCCGCCGTCTCGATGGACTGCGCCGGCAGATTCGGAAAGAGCGCGCGCAGACCGGCGGAGGAATCGCCTTGATCCGGCCTCACGCTGTTCATCGCCGCGTCCTTGAGCGCGCGGCTGGTTTTGCCCGCGAAGCGCACGCTGCTGCCTTCCAGAAACTCGGCGCTCGTGCCTTGGATCGCCACGGTCGCCGTCGGATAGCCGAGATAGGCGGGCAGCTCGACGCGCGCCGCCAGCTCCTTCATCTCGGGACGGTGCAGCGGGCGGATGGCGATGTCCCGCGTGGCATCGCCCACGCGCACCGCCAGCACGCCATTTTGCGTCTGCCCGGTGAGCTTAAAGATCGCGCGCCCCTGTTCCAGCCTGGCCTGCTGCGGTTCGGCGCGGTTCAGCCGCGCGGTCGCTGTGTCCGGCTTCCACGCGGAATCCGCCTTCAGCCCGCACGCGATTTCAAACGCCTCGCCGTGCGCGACGACAAGTTCCGCCGGCAGGGCTTCGAGACTGGCAAAAGTGTAACGCTCGATCTGCGCCCACGGCATCGCCCAGCGGGCGAGCGCGTTGACCGCGGCTTTCGGGACGAAAACGAACGGCGCGGCCGTCAGCGCCGCGAGCGCGATGGCGGCGAGCGCCCAGCGCCGAGCGGGCCGCACCGGCACGGCGTTTCCAAAATCAAAACGCTCCGATTCCTGCGCCACCTGCCGGATCGCCGCGCGCATCAGCGCCGGGGAAATATTCGCCGGGAGATCGTTCGACTCCGTCAACTCGATGACGCCCTGCAATCGGTCGCCGAGCGTTTTGAAATGCCGCTGGAGCAGCTTCGCCAGTTGCGCCGGCCCGCGCCGGTTCCACAGCCAGTGCCCCGCCCACGCCTGCGCAAACCACGCCGCCAGCGCCCCGCCGCTCAACGTCAGGATCACGCGGGCGAGCCGCGGCGTATCCACGAAACGGTCGAAGACGAACAGCAGCACAAAAGTGGTGAGCAATCCCACGAGCCCGCCGCCGATTGCGGCGAGCGTCTCCATTTTTCGCAAACGCCCTTCGAACGAGCGGAGTTGCGTGACCAGCGAATCAGGCAGGGTGATCGAGTTCATGGCGGTGGCAATGCTAACGAAGAAACGTCCGGCCGACACTTTTCATTTGCGGCAATTTTCCGGGCGGGTGCGTCGGAATTTTGGCTGCGGATTGCACGGATTCCACGGATCGTCTTTTGGGAAAAATTCGTGTCATTCGTGGTTTCAAAAACCCGCCCGGCATTGTCTAACTGCCATCGTCTTCTCAAACCCCAAACTTCCATGAATCTCTCCGCATCAGAAACCCGTGCGCTCTTTTCCCTTCTGCTGGCCGTGGCGGGCGTGGCGCTCGGCGTCGTCCACGCCGCCGCGGCGGAACCCGCC
>Ga0105044_10009693_pt1 | contig 13159 bp, 10 predicted proteins | sample MAT01_FD_78092 | JGI IMG/M metagenome (GOLD analysis project Ga0105044, IMG submission 78092) | Freshwater microbial communities from Lake Fryxell liftoff mats and glacier meltwater in Antarctica - MAT-01 | ecosystem: Environmental > Aquatic > Freshwater > Ice > Liftoff microbial mat | place...
CAGGACGAGGCCTGGTCATGGAGTGCCAATTCCGGTCGCGCCGCATCCAGCAGATACAGCAGGTAGTAAGCGCAGTTTTCATCGAAGAAGAAATAGTCGGTACGGACGCCTCGCATCTCCCAGACATGAAGCAACAGTCGTCGAATCTCCTCAGTCGACAGATTCAGTTCATACTCCCAGACGTCCCGCTGCTCGATGTCGCTGTACTCGTTGAGTTTCTGCCAATACGGCAGCAAGGAGTAGTATCCGGAGTAGCCACCGACTATGCCCTTCACAGCGAAAGCGACCCCGCCATCTTGATCAGTCTGTGCAGCGTAATTGATCGCCTGGCCAGCCATGCCAGTCTTCACCCGGCTGCCGACAATTAACAAAGTGTGACCGAACATCGACGCCGGCGTATTCATGTACGCCGTTGGAAAAGCGATGGCGATGGAGCGTGGTCCCAGTCCCCTGTAAGCATCCTCGAATACTTGGGCGTAGGCAACCGGCAGACGGTTGCGATCCAGCTGCAGGCGACGGATCAGGAACTCGAACCGTGCCGGAAAGCGGTCGACTGGCGGCGCTGAACCACCATCAGACTGCGAGAACAAAGCCACGATGGTCGCATCCAGCTCGGCGGCCGGATCAGACTTGCCCTGCGGGCTGAAGAAGAACTCGGGATCATCGACTCGACTGCGCCTAGCGCCATACCAGTTGCGTTCGACATGCAGCAGCGTCTGCCATTCGCGGTCTTGAGCGAGGCCGTCTGCACGCGCCTGGGCGACCAACTCGGAGGTGGCATAGGGTTCGGACGCGATCAGGGCACCGGTGAGCAGCAGCGGGATGAGGCGACGCATATGGGCTGGCACGTTGACGCCAGTTGTGATGAAAGAAAGAAGCCGGTGGCACGTGCCACCGGCTTCGTTCAGACAGACAGGCGGAAGCCCGTCGGCCGATTCAAGCCTTCTCGACGACCTTGGCGATATTCTCGACCACTTCGGTCGAGGTGATGGTCGGCGAGGCATAGATCACGTCGAACTGGGCCTGCAGGGTCTTGGCGAAAGTCGCGCGATCGGCGGCCGGGACGGCGATCAACTCGGCGAGAGTGCTGACCGACTCGCCCTGGCCGGCGGCGATGTCACGGGCCAGCTGGTCCATGTTGTCGCGGACGAAGCCCTGGACGTCGCCATTGCTGACGATGCCAGAGAACTTGCGGGCGCCGAGGGTGCCGGTGGTGATGGCGAAGGTCTGGTTGCCGAAGCTGCCGTTGGTGGTCGCGGCGCAGATCTGGGACAGCAAACCCTGCTGGCCTTCGAAGATCATGGTGCCGATGCCGATGCCGACGTTATGCTTCAGGTCGTCAGCAGCGTGCAGGCTGATGGCGGCGAGAAAGGCGGCGGCAGGGAGGAGAAGCTTGCGCATGCGGAATTCCTTGAATGGGGTTAACGCCGCCTTCGTACGGAATGCCACGCATGAGGTCAAGTCGGGTTTATACGTACTTGCACCAACCAGTCAGACGCCTGCCTGCCTATTCCAACGCGCCCGCACGTCCTCGACGGCACCGCCGACCGCGTGGATCAGCAACAGCGCCGCGGCCAGCATGGTGGCGCTGGCAGCCGCCAGTTCGCTGGGCTGGTCCAGCGAAGCGAAGCGTTCCTGGGCCAGACGCTGCACCAATGCCGCATGGCCTGCAACCCATCCAGTCCCGTCGGCAGACGGCGGTTCCAGTTCGGGACAGACGACTAGGTCATGCCAGCCCGGCAGCATCAGTTCTGGCAGCCCACCGACCGCCAGCGCCCCGACCGACCGCCAGCTGCGTTTCCACCCATCACCGCGCTTGGCCAGTCCACTATCGAAGACCAGAACGAAAGCACCTTCGGCGAGGTCCTGGGCAAGATCGAGATACGCGTCGCGGACTCGTGCGAACGGCTCGGCCCCCTGCTGGGCCAGATACGATTCGACGGACAAATGGGGAAGGTGCTGCGCTTCTGGACAGCCATCAAGGCACGGAAAGCTGCTGCCCTCATGGATGATACGCACCTCGTCGCCCTGCCGCTCGCGGCCGAGTGGATAGAGCCGACAGGCCAGCGGCCTTGCCTGATGGACGGTGCAACCGGAAGTCGGGTCATACTGGCCACACGCGGGCAGGCCGCGCCATCCCGCTGGTCCCTCGACACGCAGGCGGGTGCCCGCATCACGGGTGTGCCGATCCCGAAAGTCGATTGCGGACTGGCCCCGAGCCTGAGCCAGTAGAGCTAGTTCCCACGGGGTGATGCGGATGTCCTTGCCGTGACAGCAGGTGCCGCTGCGGGTGCAGGTCAGCGGCAGCAGATCGCCGCTGGCAAGGATCGTCTTCATTTGAAGGGCTTGTTAATGACGTTGCGCGTATCTTCCCAATGCTCGCGCATGCGCTCGTTCCCGCAGGAGCAGCAGAGGAGGATCACAGCACCGAGCAGCAAGATGCGTACCATGAAATAGCTATCGCCGGTCGAGCTTGATCACCGCGTCGGGCTGGACCGCAGGCACTGGCACACGCATCATGCCCTCGCCATTCGCGACCAGATCACGCTCGGCGACCAGGGCGCCGGTAGAGCAATCGTAACGACGCAGCCGCCAGGTGCTGCCAGGATCCAGTCCATCGATTCGGACGCTGGCGTCGACCGCGATGACAGAACGGCGGACATCCTGATCGTATCCGCGTGGCCAGACGTACACGCGCATCGAGCGGGGCGAACGCATGCCTTGGGCGAGAAGCCTGCCACCGTCGACGCGGGGCTTGATCGTTGTCCATGCCAGACCGCGTGGATCCTCATCCTGCATGAAGCGTGAGACCGCTGCGTACTGGTCCCACCGGTTAGTGATGTCGAGCCACAGCCACCACCAGAACCCGGTGTTGCCGGCATACGGCATGACCGCCTGCAACCACAGCCCAGTGCGCAGTTCGCCGCGCAGGACCCAGGGCTGATTGGTTTCCCAGTGACCCCCCCATTCGCCGATCAGGGTCGGCCGGCGCAATTCGTCGTACGGGAACAAGCTGTTGAGATAAGCATCGAAGGCGATCGGCAGACTGCGACCTTCACCACGTCGATTCTCGCCTGTTCCCAATGACGGATCGAAGTCCTGGAATGCGGTGTAGACGTTAGAGTTGTTGAAACCCAGCCCCTTCGTGCGCCAGTGCTGAGGTCCGGCCCAGGGATGACTCCAGTGGATCGTCACTATGCGGTCAGCGACCGGGTCGTTCGCCTTCATCCAGGCTAGGCTTTTCTCGATCCACGCCTGCAGACCCGGACTGAAGCCACGATCGTTACGCCCGGTCTCCTGGTCGAAGGTGCCAGTGAACTCCAGTTCGCTACACAGACTCCACGCCGCCAGGTTGCTGCACCAGCCCCAGCGGGCAAGAGTGTAGCGCAGGCGCTTGGCGTGGATCGCCCACACCTCGGGCGAGCGGAACCATTCGGCGACGCTCCGGCAGGGTCCGCCGTTGGCGCGATTGTACGGGCTGTCGCGCCATTGACGGTCGGCGTGCTCGCCAACCATGCCATGATTCATCAGTTCGACTTGGACGTAGACGCCATTCTGCGCAGCTAGTTCCATCACCCGGTCCATGCGGGCCGCGTTGATCTGGCTGAACCAGGTCAATCCACCGAAGTCATCCCAGTCGCGCCGCCATTCCAGGCCACACCACCACGGACTCATCCACACTCGCGCCCAGTCCATGCCATTGCCGTGCATGAGTTGGAACCAGCGTTCATAGGCACGCGTGCCTTGGCGCTGCCAGTCGAGCGAATGCCACCCGCGTACCGCTTGCGGCTCCTGTTCGACCGGCGTGTATGCGCGCTCGCGATTGAGGTCGCCGTCTTGACGCTCATCACCAGGCGAGCGCAGATTGATGCCGATGGGATACCAATAGCGCCCATCTGCGTCCGCCAGCCAGCGCGGATCACCAGGATCGGTCCGCACCGTCGGCATGCCGCCACGCTCCGCAGACACGGTTGCTGAAGACCAGGATGATTCGGTCGGCAGCCAGGTCTCGCGCACCTTCACCTTGGCAATGATACGCCAACGCCAGACCCCAGGACCCGGCGGAGTCCAGCGCCAATGCCAGGAACCAGCCCCGTCCGGAACGGCACGCTCGGTCGTGCCGTCGAATTCCAGGCGATGCGGTTCGTACCAGAACGCCGGATGGACTCTGCGCTGACCGTCGGGCCCTTCGATCTCGCCTACGATATCCGCACTGTCCGGATCGTATGGATTGGTTGCTGACTGGCTGAGCCTGAACGAGGCAGCAATCGGCTGCCAACGGGCGAGGGCAGCCGGGCCAGACCGGAGGTCGAGCAGGCGCAGGGACGTCGTGCCGGCTTCACTTGGCCAACCGAGGCGACGGACCCGGTCCAGCCGCAGGGTCGCGGGACCAGCTGCTCCGCGGACATAGGCGATCAGGCCGAAGGCGCGGATCCGACGGCGGATGTCATCACTCCAGGCCTCGCCCTGGCCTGAACCGCTCCAGGCCGCGCCTGTGCTGCAGTCGAGGCCGACGGTCTGCCAGGCCCCATCGCCCGGAATGGTTGCGACGCGCAGTTGCCACCAACGGTGATGGTGGTCGGTAACCCAGGCGAACAGTGTCGCCTCGCCACCGCCATCGAGCGCCACATCGCATTCCAGGCGATCCAGGTTGAATAGATTGAGATCCAGCGCGACCTGCATGCCTGCGATCCGCACGTCACTGCCGGCCGACACCGGCACACTAATGCAGCCACTGTCGTCGCTGCCGTTTGGCATCGCCTGGACTGGTCCGATCAGCGGCGGCGGCCCCTGCGACCAACCGGTTCCGCCATCGGCGAAGGAATACCACGTTCCAGCTGGATCGGTGCGGGCATAGCGCACCAGCTGCGGATGCTTGGCAACCAGCGGACGCCGGTCGAACTGGCCAATCACCGCGGCCAGCCCGCTGGCCACCGCGATTAACCGCTGCTGTTGGGCTCCGTCATTGGCCATCCGCGTGATGCCCAGCGTCCAACACTGCAGCCCCGGTGCGGCGCGCGCCCGCGCGACCAAGCTGCGCACCTGGATCCTCCAGGCCTGCCAGGGCAGGTCGCTGGTCCACAGGTCGCGCTGCGTACGCCACGGCCCTTCGCCACCAGTCCACGGGGACAGGCCGAAACGGAACGGCCCTTGCTCGTCGGCCAAGCCATCGGGCAGCAGGTCGATAGCTACGACACCAGCAGCTAGCGCGGCGTCGACCGCTGCCGCCTGGGTCCACGAGATCGCGCCGGGTCCGCGGAAGCCGGTCCAGGCGGTTGTCCAGGCTAGCACCGGAGCGAGCGCCTGTGGCACATCCTGACGGCTGCAGCGCTGCCAGGCCCCATCCGAAAACGAGCTGCATACTCCAGACCACGCCGGTGCACGTGGGACAGGCAGGGCTGCAGCGGCCGGCGCAGCCATGGCTTCGCGCACGGCGATTGTATTCGGCACGGTCAGCGGCTGGCTTTGCCAGGTCACCTCGCCGTCGCGCCAGCGCAGCACCGAGGGGGCGACTGGCTGTTCGCCGGCGGCAAGCCGCAGGACCCAACGGGCCGGTCCACGGGCGCGCCAACAGCCTGCCGCGTCGGGCAGACCCGGCTGGTCGAGGAACATCGGCCACAGCCGCCCCTCCCCATCCTGCAACTCGACTTCGCCGAATTCGCCGCGGAATCCCCCTGCCAGACGCAGGCGCCATTCGCGCCATGTTCCGTTGTCGACCAAGCCGGGATGCAGGCCGACAACGTTGAACGAGGCAGTGCCGGCCGGGGAAGGGATGGTCGAGACGCGCGCCATGGCGACGCCGGTCCAACCATGCACAGCGAGTTCGAGCGAGGCGACCGCGCGGATTGCGTCGGCCCCGAGCGGTCCGTCCTTGCCCGACCACGAAGCGGGATCGAGTCCGATAACCCCAGAGGCCCGGCGCTCGCCAGATGCGATACGCAGCGGTTCGGACAGCACGTAACGTCGACCATCAGCGGCCACCAGGCGAAGTTCAGCCCAGCACTCCCGCTCGTCGACCGCGTCGCGGGCCACATCCAGACGCAGCGCGGCTGATCCGGCCAGGCTGTCGATGGGCAATGTCAGAGGAACTCCGGCAATCAGCCGCCATTCAGCAGCAGGCATTGCCAAGATGAAAAACAAGAGGGTCAGAAGTCTCATGTCATTTCCGCAGAGGCCGCCGCAGCAACCAAGTCTACCGAAGGCCAGCCACCGGCATCGCCGACCGCGCGGGCCCGGGGCGACCAGGGCCGGGTCCTGCCGGGATCGCTGACCCCGAACACCCCGACCACCGGCGCGCCGACCGCTGCCGCGAGATGCATCGGACCGGAATCATTGGCGACAACCACCCGCGAGCGGGCCATCACCGCAGCATAGGCACCAACCCCAAGGCGGGGCAGCAGGATCGCTCCCGGCAATGCGGCCTGTGTGGCCGACTCCTCGCCAGGACCAGGACAGGCGATCACCTGACCGTGTTCAGCGAGCATGCGAGCGAGCAGACGGAAACCCGGCCATTGCTTGCTTTGACCGCGGATCGTCCCGACAGCCAACGGAGCCAACACCGCGTAGGGACCGCTGATCGCAGCGAGGGCCTCGGCAGCCTGACGGCGATGCGACTCAGCCAGGCGCAGACCCAACGTGTCCGGGGGCACGGCCGGGCTGCACCAGGCTCCTGCCACCCGCCAGAACGATTCGACTTCATGACTGCCCGACATGCGCGCGACGCTCCTCCCTAGCAATGGACGACGCCAACCGCCGTGACCGGCTGCCGCGACCCCGGCAAGTCGCATGCGCAACGCCGAGCCGAACGAATTGGGGAACAGGACGCCACGAGTGGCGCCGCTCGCACGGATCTGCTCCGCCTCGCTACGCAACCCACCAGCACATTTGGTCACCGTATCCGGCTCGGCAGCTAGCAGATCAGCTGCCCAGCCCTTGCCAAAACATGCCAGTGCAAAGCCGGCAGCGCGCAGACGGGCCAGCGCCGGCAGCGCCATACAGGCGTCACCCAGCCAGTTGGGCAGCCGGACGGCTAGCGTCTCGGCACGAGAGATGAATGCAGTGGTCATCAGCGGGGCATCATGATAGAGCTTCTGCGAGGCGTGCGAGGTCGATTCCCTCTCGGGAATTGGCGGAGAGCCACGCGCGTGCAGCCGAAGTTTAGGTCCCGATCCAGCTGCCGACCAACAGCATACACCAACTGTGGTGTCGGTGCGGAATATGCCCGGATTCAGACCGCGATCGCACCAGCTTGGCGATTACGGCAGGATGTCGATAGAGTTTTTAGAGCCGCAAGACACACGCTTGGCAGCCTGGGCTTGGGCGCTGGGCAGATTGAGATTCCAAGCTAGACCAACGGCGGCGAGCGAGCGGATCACCCAATAGCTGATGTCGAGCTGCCACCACTGCAAACCGTGACGGGCGGAGGTCGGGAAGGCGTGGTGGGTGTTATGCCAGCCTTCTCCCAGGCCGAGGATGCCCAACGTCACGTTGTTACGACTCATGTCGTCGCTCTGAAACGGTTGGCGCCCCCATAGGTGGCAGGCGGAATTGATGCTCCACGTGACGTGGTGGACCAGGAACACGCGGGCCAAGCCGCCCCACGCCAGGCCAGTCCACGCCCCGTACCAATGCTGCGTGATGATTCCACCCAGGATCGCCGGCAGGACAAGCCCGAGCGCCACCCACAGCGGGAACAGCGCGCTGGCCACTCGCAGAGCCGGCCTAGCGGCGAGGTCTTTGACGTAGCGCTCAAGGTCGGGCGGGTCGGGCTTGAAGAACCAACCGATGTGCGCGTGCCAAAAACCCGCGAGCAGTCCTGCCACACCCTCCCCATGATGATGCGGAGTGTGAGGGTCCAGCTGCGTATCGCTGAACTGATGGTGCCGGCGGTGCATGCCGACCCACTGGAACAGCGACCCTTGTACCGCCATCGATCCGAAGACGGCGAGGATAAAGCGGACCCACATGAAGGTTTCAAAGGAGCGGTGGACGAATTGGCGGTGAAAACCGACCGTCACCCCAAGGGTCGTGACCACGTAGAAACCGAGGAGGAGACCGAGATCAGTCCAGCGGAAGCCCCAGCCCCACACCGCAAACGGCACCGCGGCCACCCCAACCAGCGGGACAAGGATCGCGAGCACGGTTGCTATGCGCACGGACAGCGGCATCGACGCTGGCGGGAGCTCGGCCGGCGCGTTCGCCACTGGCATCAAGGTCTGTTCGGCGATCATGAATCTGTCCCTAAGCAGACACTGTTACAGAAGCATAAGAGCACCGCCGAAGCCGCCTCGCTTAGATGCAGACAGCCGAATGTCATGCGCTCGTTGCCTTATCGCTCGATCTGCTCGGTCAATTCTTCGGCAACCCGAGAAGTTCAGCGTTCACGTCACCATTGTACGGGTTGGACAAGCCGTGTTGCCACCTGGGATGATCATCATCATTTTGGTGATAATGATGAATAAGGCAGCAAGTGCACATTCTCCTGACCATATCACTCATGGTAGGGACCTATCCACCGCTACTGCTCGGTTGGTACATGTCCCGCCAATGTAGGCCCCTAACATGGCCGATGATGCGGCAAGTACCGTTGCAATAAACGCTACCCAGGCAGCATTGGCAAGCGCCTTCGCCACGGCGGCGGTCGCGGTCGCGGCTCGCGCCTTCTGTTCTGCTTCGACTATCCCAAACGATTTGCGGAAAGGCAAACATGTCCGATGAGCCAGCCATAGCTCCGCCCGCTGGAGCCAGGCCTCCGATCGCGAATCCGGCACCTTTAGAAATGCCCCTGGCAGACGACCCAGCGGCAGAAACGCAAGAATATCAACGATATCGTACATGACAATGGTTCACTGACGGTAGTGAGATGAAAGAAATGAACACTTCAGATCATGCCGCCTCTAGGAGCATCCACGAAAGAAAAAGATGATGAGGAGTATGGGTATCGGTATACCGATCAACCATCCAAGCGCATATCCAGCCACTTTTCCCCTACGACTATGCTGGAGATTCGAGATGGATGTTTTATGTGTTGTTATCATATAATTATCCTTGTGGTTAAATGCCCTGGACCAAACGATTACGCAATGAGGCTGAAGCGAATGAAGAGTCGTTTGCACGAGACGAACAACACCATGCCATCCTACCGATGTGCACGCATAAAATCACAATTTTTCGACGATATCGTGCCATGATGTTGTCACTCCTCGGCGTTGTGTGGCAGAGCATGAACATAATGCAGGATTCAAATCCCCGAGCATTCTAGCCCTGCGGCTAGAGCCAACTAACTTGGCGACGCCAAAAACCAGCTTTGAGCAGGGGGAGAAGCTCCGCTAGAACTGGTAGCCATATCCAGCGCCAATGCTCGCACCCACTACAGCTTTGTTTGCACCGTCATCATTTTCCTTGTCCTGCAACACGCCAAGGGCTCCAATAACTTCTAAGAAATGACGGCCGCGCTGCGACGTATTCAAGTCGAGGTTCCAAATGACGAGCGCGTCTGCCTCCCAGCCCGAGTCATCGCTATTATGATAGACCACGCGAGGTCCCACCGTCAAGTATTGGCTGTCCGGTAGATTGAGAAGGCTCAGATTCCAGTTTATGGATCCACCTGCTCCTGGACGTCCGTCCTCGCTAATGAAAACTTCGGGCCGTAGCATGATCTCGTGATCATGTAGTCGCCATTCTGCAGCGACACCTGGTTCAAAACCCGATGTTCCCACCAACGCTTGGACAACCAAGCGTGGGTAAGCGGGATCGCTGAGAGGCCTGTCCATAGCCGATAATGAGCAAATGGATGCACATACCAGAGCAGGAAGAGTGAGGTTGAGACGATAGGACATAGGAACTCCAGGTGAAAGATGGTTATAATACTATGGATGTCTTGGCACACGGACGCATGCAATGCGTCGTTACTTCACGGAACGGTGATGTGATTGTCGATCCGCAAAACCCCATTGGTTTCTCTAGCGACCTTGAGCACACGATCACACTCAGCTTGCGATGCCACTGGGCCACGCAGCACCACCACACCTTGGGCTGTGATTATTTTTACGTTCTGTGCATTGACCGACATCGACTCATCACTGGTCAGTGTCTTGCGAATCTGCTTGGTAATGGCGATGTCTTCACTGCTGTCTCCCTGATCCAACGGCGTGACCGAATGCCCGTCTTTATCCGTCTTGTTCTGACCGGAATTATCGACTGGCCGCGATGGATCGTATTCGTTCGTCGATGCCACGGGTGAATTCCTTGGCTTCTCCATGGATTCGGACTTCGGGTTTGTTGCCACTTCGTCACCGCACCCAGCAAGAACAGCAAACGCAGCGACAACCAACGAGAGCTGACACAGATTCATGAATTTTCCATTCGCGCCTTGGTCTGCGAATCAGAAGGAACGGATTCTTCGCCTGCACTCGCGATATCTTCAGCGCCCTCTTCGGTATAGATGCGCTTAGTTTCTTTCTCCTGATCGTTATCGGTGACATGCACCGAGATCAATACGCGGCCATCACGAATTTTTCCTTCATAGCGTTTGGCCTCGTATTCTGGAATGCCGAGTCCGATGAGTGCGCCAGTCAGGCCGCCGACGGTCGCACCGACAGCAGCTCCACTCAAGGCAGCCAAGATCGGGCCGGCGGCGATGAACGGGCCTACTCCTGGAATTGCCAAACTGCCTATGCCGACCAACCAACCGAGACCGGCACCGATTACGCCACCGGTGCTTGCACCTACGGCGACTCCTTCCGGGGCCTTGGTATGCTTTTCGTGAGCAAAGTCGCGGGTTGTACCCTTGTCAGGGAAAAGCACCGAGATGGCGTCACTTGTGATTCCAACTGATCGCAGTCGATCGACTATGGTGTTTGCTTGGGCTTCACTCGTAGCCAAGCAGTAGACGGAAGTAGTCATGATGATATCCTTGGGTTCGTTGGTTGATATGGTTATGATGCGAAGGGTGCGCCTGCGACGTAAGGAAGGGAAACTACTTAGTTATGTTGTTCTCGGCGCCATTGTTAACCTTGCCGAGTTCCTCATTAGTCCACTTGTCAACATCTACCATTTTCAAGCGCATTTCGTCTCGTGCCTGAGATCTTTCCTTCTCAAGAGCGGTGATCGCCTTGGCCTCAGACAAGTCTTGTTCCAGTTGATGCCGCTTCATTTTGGCATCGTCAGCATCCATTTCATTTAATATCGGAGCTAGATTATTAGTTGTGTTGGAATCAATCTCAGCCTTTCGGCTGACCGCATCGGCCTTAATCTTTGCCTCGTCCTCAGCAGGGCTGGTTCTTAACTTCTCGGCAACATCAGCATCGATTTTATCCTTGTCGAATTTGGACAGGCTCTCTATATTCCTACGCTTAGCAACCCGATCGGTATTCGACTTTCCCGCACTGATGCTATACGCTTCTCGGTCAGCCTTGTATTTTTCACGGATCTGGCGCTCGCTAAAATCGAGATTATTAGATTTCTCATCGTATCGCTTATTAATCGCATCCTTCTGATCACGTGCATTGAGCTTGATATCATCAACCTTTCTTGTCGTCTCAGGCGTGCGGTTAGGATAATCGCTCGTACGCGAATCGGTGCAGCCACCTAAAAGGAAGGCCGAGAAGAGCAGGACGGAGCAGGCGACGATGGGATTCATGATGTTCCTGGGTTTGTCGGAGATAGACGATCGGGCTGGTTGTCTGTGATCGAACATGTTCGGGCATAGCGAACTGTATGCCAAAGACTGCATTCGGCTGGTCCCGCAGCACGATACTTTGGATTTCACGTTGTTTTCGATTAATTTTTCGAACTCTGCCTGCGGTGTGACGGTTGAGCCGGGATCCTGCTAATTCATGCATTAGAGCTCTTGTTACGATGCAAATTGCATTGGCCGATCAGGTTGTAGCCCTAAATATTCGGAACGACATGAAATCGGCCGAGTCAAGTCGGTACATACATGCACATTGGCAGGAATGCTGCCGATTGCGGTTATGGATACGAGCCTGCCTGAGCGGCGCTTAGAAGGCCACTCACATCACCAAGTGGTTTGGTCTGCCATTTGCTAAGCAGCTGCTACGGCTCGGCTGGGATCCGGGTCGACCGGACCTCAGGCTGATAGGACGGCAACCGGCAGCCGTGAAAGCCATCACGACAAGGAAACCAGATGCCCACTTCAAAGCATAAACTCCCATCCACGATCCCAGACAGCAACCGTCAACCTGCGACGCAAGTTGGGGAAGGCGGTGAACTGCACCAGACGGCTGGCGCCAAGGACCAGGCGCTCACAACCAACCAGGGAGTGGTTCTCTCGGACAACCAGAATTCGCTGCGCGCTAATCCCCACGGGCCGACACTCCTCGAGGATTTCATCCTGCGGGAGAAAATAACCCATTTCGACCATGAGCGCATTCCGGAGCGCATCGTACATGCCCGCGGCACTGGCGTGCATGGCTATTTCGAGCTAACCTCGTCATTGCAGGACCATACGACCGCCAGGATCTTGACGGAGGTCGGAACGAGGACGCCGGTATTCGTCAGAATCTCGACCGTCGCCGGCGGCTCGGGGTCAGTTGACACCCCGCGCGATGTACGCGGGTTCGCCATAAAATTCTATACGTCAGAGGGCAATTGGGACCTGGTTGGCAACAACATCCCCGTCTTTTTCATTCAAGACGCGATAAAGTTCCCCGATCTGATCCATGCCGTGAAAATGGAGCCGGATCGTGGTTTCCCTCAGGCCGCAACGGCACATGACACCTTCTGGGACTTCATTTCGCTGACTCCTGAGTCAATGCACATGGTGATGTGGATCATGTCTGACCGTACGATTCCACGCTCTCTGCGTATGATCGAGGGGTTCGGTGTACACAGCTTTCGCCTGATCAATGCCGGTGGCGAATCGGTTTTCGTCAAGTTCCACTGGCGTCCGAAGCTCGGTCTGCAGTCAACCATCTGGGACGAGGCCGTAAAGATCGCAGGAGCGGATCCCGATTTCCATCGCAGAGATATGTATGAGGCCGTATCCGGCGGATCGTTCCCTGAATGGGAATTCGCAGTGCAGATCTTCACACAAGAGGAGGCGGACCGCTTCCCCTTTGACCATCTCGACCCGACCAAACTGATTCCCGAGGAGTTGGTGCCACTGAAAGTGATCGGCCGAATGGTCCTGGACCGC
>Ga0105044_10009694_pt1 | contig 13159 bp, 9 predicted proteins | sample MAT01_FD_78092 | JGI IMG/M metagenome (GOLD analysis project Ga0105044, IMG submission 78092) | Freshwater microbial communities from Lake Fryxell liftoff mats and glacier meltwater in Antarctica - MAT-01 | ecosystem: Environmental > Aquatic > Freshwater > Ice > Liftoff microbial mat | place...
ACGGATTTAAAAAGGAATAATATTTTTTCAGCGACATCTCTTGCTGAGATAAAACCTGGAGGAAGTAATTTTTGAAGGAAATTACTATAAAGATTTTCTGGGGTATTTGCACCTCAAATAAATCACAAACAATAATTGTACATTACTGATTATTTTCCGAAATTAATTAATATCCCTTCGCAAATGCCTTTCATTGCTAACTAAAAAATACTATTAATCCGAATTAAAAAAACAGAAATTATGTCCAACTATTTTATCATTTACAAATTCCATTACTTCAGAAGAGCATTCAAAAAATTTATTTAACTTTTAGAAATCCGCTTATATATATATCGCGTATGTCGGGCAAAGGGCGACAGCTGATCTGAAGAAATCCAAACTAATTTAATCATCCTATGAAAAACAGTACTAAAACAATTCTGGTTTCAGCCGGAGTATTGGTTTCGGCACTGGCAATCGGATTCTGGGACACCCGGAATTCTCACCTCGAAGCATCAAGCCACAGGGAAGCGCCATTGATCGCAAATGATCCTCTTGCCGATAATACAGATCTGTATGCATTCCGCAGTCCGAATGATACAAACACAATCACAATTATCGCGAATTACGTTCCCCTTCAATTACCTCAGGGTGGACCTAATTATGCCTCGTTCGGAGAAAACATCCGCTACGAAATTCACGTCGAAAATGATGGAACCGCCGGTGATGATATCACTTATCGTTTCACGTTCAACAAAGTAAATGAGGACACCACAACGTTCTTTAATATCCGCCTTGGCCTGCAGAATTTAAAGACAACTTACACCGCTGAGAAAAGCGTTGAAGGTGGATCATTTGTAACGATTATTGAAGATGGAATTGTTGCTCCTCCCAACATTGGCCCACGCTCAATCTCGAATGCAACCGTTGGATTGGGTGCTGCCAGTTATGATGAACTTATTACAGATGCTACCCTAACAACGGCAACTGCGGGCGGAGAAAAAATGTACTGCGGGCCTGTTGACGATCCGTTCTTTACTGACCTGGGTGCAATTTTCGACCTTGGAAATATCCGTAACGGTGGCGTTCAAAGAGATGGATTAGGACATAAAAATGTTCATACAATCGCTTTAAAAATTCCTATTAGCACGCTTCAGAAAGATGGTCTGAGTGCTTCCGATGCAGACAACATTCTCGATCCTGATTTCGTGATTGGTGTATGGGCATCTGCAAGCCGCCTTTCAACCCGCACATTATCTGCTGGTGGCGCAAATCCAACAGATGAAGGTACCTGGATTCAAGTTTCGCGCATCGGAATGCCATTAACCAATGAAGCCATTATTCCTATCGGATCAAAAGACAAGTGGAATTCATTAACGCCATATAATGAAGATCCTAACATGGCAAAATTCTTTGTAAATCCTGAATTAGCGCTCTACATGGACGATGAACAATTCGGTGGCGCAGTACCGGGATTCTCACAACTTCGTATTCAACGGAATTCGCTTCAGGGATTTGATTTCGGTAATGGAAAACCAGGTCTTTTTCCGTTAAAAGGAACCGCAGCTCTTGACAATACTGCTCTTGCTGATGCTGCTTTCGGAAACATTCTTCTGCAGGCCGGTTCGCCACGTTCGGTTGACATTCTACCTATATTTTACACTGGCGTTCCTAATTTAAGACCTTATCAGCTGGCAACAGGCAAAGCCGGTGATCCTTTGGCTGCGGGGAAACCTTTCATTAATAATTTCCTTCCTACGCTTGGAGACATGTTGCGCCTTAACATGGCCGTACCAATGACTCCACGCGATTCTCCTGATTTCAGTTCATTAGGACTCGTTCACGCTGCAGTTCTCGGACTTACAGATGTGCGTTTCAATGGCGATGCATCTCTCCAGAATATTCCAAACATGGATGGTTTTCCTAACGGTCGTCGTTTGGAAGATGATGTTACACGCATTGAGCTTCAGGCTGTAGGTGGCGTTGTACTGGCTGCAATCGGACTTTGGTATGACGACTATACTGCCGGTGGGGCAAATCCTGTTACACCAAATCTTATGAGTGTATTAAGCTTTACAACCGGTGTTGAAAAGAACGATACTACATTCAGAGATAACTTCCCGTTTGCTCAGGCTCCATGGAGCGGCTATGCTAATCACAGCGGACAATAATCTCACAGGAAAAACTTAATGAAAAAAATCATGAAAAAGACATCAACCATAAAAATCCTGTCGATATCCGGTGCGCTCTTAACTGCTGCAGCCCTAGGTATCTGGGATTCCCAAAAATCACCTCTGGAGGCCTCGAGTCACAGAGAAGCGCCTCTGATCGCGAATGATCCGCTGGCCGACAATACAGATTTGTATGCTTTCCGTAGTCCGGACGATACAAACACTGTAACGATTATTGCGAACTATGTTCCGCTACAACTACCGCAGGGCGGACCTAATTTCGCTTCATTTGGTGAAAATATCCGCTACGAAATCCATATCGAAAACGATGGAGACGCAACATCGGATATTGACTATCGTTTCACCTTCACAAAAACGAACGAAGACAGTACAACGTTCTTCAATATTCGTCTTGGTCAGGAAAACCTAAAAACCACTTACACTGCCGAAAAGAGCATAAATGGTGGAGCTTTTCAGACCATTGTTGAAACTGGAATCGTGGCTCCGCCGAATATCGGTCCGCGTTCGATATCCAATGCAACAGTTGGCCTTGGAGCTGTCGATTACCAATCATTAATGCAGGCTACAATTGAAAATGCATTTGGTGGTGGAAATGAAACAATTTATTGCGGCCCTGCTGATGATCCCTTCTTTGTTGACTTAGGTGGAATTTTCGACCTAGGTCAGACCCGCGCAGGAGGAACCGGAATTAATGCACCGGAAGATGGTGTGGCTTGTAAAAACATACATTCCATTGCTATCAAAATTCCTATCACTTCTTTGCAGAAAGATGGATTAGCAGTAACCAGCGCAACCAACATCCTTGATGGAAACTTCGTGATTGGTGTTTGGGCATCTGCAAGTCGCCAGGAAATCAGAACTCTTGGTGCTGGCGGAACAGAAAGCTATAGTGGAAACTGGGTTCAGGTGTCACGTATAGGAATGCCTTTAACCAACGAAGCAATTATTCCTATTGGAGCGAAAGACCGCTGGAATGCGCGTACTCCGTACAATGAAGATCCTGCGATGATTAAGTATTTCACCAACCCGGAACTTGCCCTTTACATGGACGATGAACAGTTTGGTGGCGCTGTTCCCGGACTTGCTCCATTGAGGATTCAGCGAAATTCGTTGCAGTCATTCGATTTCGGAAATGGTCAGGGTGGTCTTTATGCGCTGCAGGCTACAAACGGCGGTGCGGGTACTGCTTTGGATACGAATCTTTTCGGAAATATCCTGCTTCAGCCAAATGCACCACGTTCGGTTGATATTTTGCCAATATTCTACACAGGAGTTCCTAATCTTCCTCCTTACCAACTTGCAACCGGCAAGAATGGAAATCCGCTAGCTGTGGGAAAACCTTTCATGAATAACTTCCTTCCTACTCTTGGAGACATGTTAAGGTTGAATATGGCTGTGCCTGTCACGCCAAGAAGCTCTGCAGATTTCAGCTCTATGGGAATTATTAAAGCGGCAGTATTAGGTCTTACCGATACTCGTTTTAATGCGGACGCCAGCCTTCAGTTTATTCCAAACATGGATGGGTTCCCTAATGGTCGCCGCCTTGAGGATGATGTTACGCGCATTGAGCTTCAGGCAGTTGGAGGTGCGGCATTGGCTGCAATCGGACTTTGGTACGATGACTATACTGCAGGAGGAGCAAATCCGGTAACTGCAGACTTGTTAAGTGTGCTAACCTATACGACCGGTATTGAAGAAAACGATACCACTTTCCGTGGAGGTTTTCCATATGTTCAAACGCCCTGGAGCGGATTTGGCCGTTGTGGCGGAACTTTAACAGGACCGGGCGGTACAGTTGATATCGGTATGAATATCGGGGCACCTGAAAACATAATGCTTCAGAACTTCCCTAATCCAGTAAAAGACGTTACGACTTTCCGTTACCGCATCACCGAAGCGAAACAGATTTCTATAACTGTTTTTGATATGAGTGGAAAAGTGGTTGCAAACGTAATCAATCAGAGAATGCCTGTTGGAACCCATGAAACAAAATGGACTGCTGCAGGATTGGTGTCAGGTAATTATATTGCAGTACTTTCATCAGGAAATACTCTTTTGCAGAGTGTAAAAGTTAATGTGATAAAATAATCGGAATAACAAACCAGAACCGGGCCGGAATACGTATTTGTTCCGGCCCTTTTTTTTAAGTCATGAAAAAGAAACTCTATATCGTATTATTAATTTCAACGGGATTGCTGTTTGTGCTAATTCTGGCATTTTCCAAAAAAGACCCTGAAACTGTTCCGGGTTTTAAGGAACGCCAGGGAAGAATAGGTTTATCGGCAGAATGGCTGAATACGAAAAAAGCTATACAGGGATTGCTTGCTACGTTAAAACAGGACCCGGACAACACAAAAGCCATGCTCGAGCTTTCACAGGCGTATATCCAGGAAGCAAGAGTTACAGGTGATCATGCGTATTATGATAAAGCGGCATTGGAATTACTAGATAAATTATTAAAAAAAGAGCCTAAGAATTTTGAAGGGCTTTGTTTGAAAGCAACCGTTCTTTTATCGCAGCATCATTTTGCGGAAGGATTGGAAGTGGCGAAAACAGCACAGCCAATTAATCCTGACAATGCATTTATTTACGGGATTATGTGCGATGGTTATGCGGAGCTTGGCAATTATAAAGAAGCTGTAAAAATGGCCGATAAAATGGTGAGCATGCGCCCTGATATACGTTCTTACTCAAGGGTTTCTTATTTGCGTGAAATTCATGGCGATATGGTTGGTGCAATTGCTGCTATGAAAATGGCTGTGAGTGCTGGATACCCTGGGCTTGAGCAAACCGAATGGGCAAGAATGATCCTCGCACATCTTTATGAAATGACAGGTAAGCCGGATAGCGCTGAAGCACAGTATAATATCGCATTACAGGAACGTCCGGATTATGCTTTTGCTATGGCAGGTCTTGGGAAAATAGCAAAATCGAAAGGGAATTACCCTGCGGCGATTCAGCAATTTGAAAAAGCCAGCAGTTTAATTACTGAGTATTCTTTTAAAGATGAACTAACAGATCTTTATAAATTAACCAATCAACCTGAAAAAGCAAAAAAAAGCGGCAATGAAGTAATTGAGATGCTTGGCGCCAATGCGGGAAATGAAGAGGATAATGCACATGGACATTATGCGGATAAAGAATTAGCATGGGCCTATCTTAAAACCGGGAATACTTCAAAGGCAGCAGAACATGCACTACTAGAATATAATCGCCGCCCAAATAACATTGATATTTGTGAAACAATGGCATGGGTATACTATAAGCAGGGAAAAACTGTGGAGGCAAATAAATACATTGATAAAGCGCTGGTAACGCGTTCGGTTAACCCTCTCCTACTCTGCCGTGCCGGAATAATTAAAATTAAAGCGGGTGATACTGCGAAAGGGAATGAATTAATACAGCAAGGGCTTAGCATAAATCCATTTCCGGATCAACAGTTAAAGGCCGAAGCTCAATCGCTTGTAAAAAATAGCTGATATTACGCTAACTTAATCCGCAGCTAAGTTGAGTCTGTCTATAAAGTCTCCTGATGTCGTTGAATTAGTCTGAAAAATGCTCATCCCGCCCAAGTGAGGGACTGCGCTTTTTCAGCTGTCGTGCGCCAAATTAGAAGCCTCAATAGTTCAGACTCCTGACTCTATGGACAGAAACTAAGTAGGATGCAAATAGCAAAACGATTTAAACAAGGCGTTAACGATAAAAAAATATGCAGTGATTCCGTAGATCGGTTCAGAAATACTCTTTGCGGCAATCAGCCCCGTTGGCGGGAGAAATTTTTTCACCTGAAATATCTCCTGTTTCTTGCCGTGATATTACTTCCTGTTCTTGCGTCGGCTCATACTGGGGACATCGACATGAGCAAATTTTCCGGGACAGACGTCGCCCTTATTTATCTAAAGTTGGGTTTCGATCATATTCTTCCGCTTGGGCTTGATCACATTTTATTTATTCTTAGCCTTTATTTATTAAATCCGAAATTAAAGCCCATTTTACTTCAGGCCACTGTTTTTACTGTTGCACATTCTGTAACACTCGGCCTTGCAATGTATGGCTATATTTCTCCTCCCGGACATATCGTAGAACCAGTGATTGCCCTTTCGATCATGTTTGTTGCATTGGAAAACGTGTTGACTGATAAACTCCGGCCTGCAAGGATATTTATCGTCTTTGTTTTTGGATTAATTCACGGGATGGGATTTGCGAGCGTTCTAACAGATCTTGGCCTTCCCGAAAAGCAATTTGTAAATGCACTCATCACTTTTAATGTTGGAGTTGAATTAGGACAAATCACTGTGATTCTCATTGCGTGGGCGTTGGTTGGGTACTGGTTCGGAAAGAAAAAATGGTACAGGCAGCGTATTGTTATTCCGGCATCCATTGTAATTGCAGCAATTGCGCTTTACTGGACAATTGAACGCGCTTTTTTTTCAGTTTAAAAATCCGCTTATGAAGTTGCTTCGTATCTGTAGACGAAATGAAGCAATTTTTTATCTATATCGTCCTGTTCTGTTATGTGTTTGCCTTGTGCAAGCCCGTTACACCGGCAATAGAAGATGCAATTGCACATACATTTTATAAGCTTCAGCATATTTCCACGGTTCACTACGAAGACGGGCAATATCACCTTCATGCCGAATTAGCTGAATCTTCTGAGGATAATCAATCACCAGCATCCACAAATACTTTTTTAAAGGATGCGGTTGTATGGATGCATATCGTTCCTGTTCAAATTGACCTTAAGTTCCCCGTGCAGGAAAATCAGATTTATTACAAAGTTACTTATCATATACTCAAAGAAGCAATAAGTGTTTTGAGTCAGCCCCCGGAATCCAATTAATAAAATTCCTTTATTCTTTCTGATCAGGCCTGAAGTCTTTTTCTAACCCATGCCCTTGAAGTCAGATTAGAGTAAATGGATACAATTAGTTTGGATTTTCAGGGCTTTCCCTTGCTGCTCCTTTATCATGGTTGACCAATTAATTACAGTTTATTGGACGGGTTGCTGAAACAACTCTAAGGACCATCAAAGGAAAGCCTTGTTTAAACTCAGAATTTTTTAAAGCACTTAATTCTTTGACATGAATACAACTTTACTATTCTACCGCGTATTATTTTGTGCGGTATTTTTCACCCCAATTATTTCCTTTTCCCAGGTAACCGGTCGCATTACAGGAACAGTCTCCGATTCTGCAACGAATGCCCCTGTTTATGGAGCCACGGTTCAGCTAATACCTTCCGGATCAGGAACACTCACAAACGCATTTGGAAAATTTGCCCTTGCGCCAGTATCGCCCGGAAGCTACACGGTGGTTGTTCGACAGCTGGGTTATTTTCCACAATCACGCTCTGTAACAATTAAAGATGGCGCGGCCATAACTCTTGACTTTTCATTATCTTTTTCAACGTTCGTTTTAAAAGAAGTTGTTACCACCGGAAATATTGATCCGGCCAGCGCAATTGGCATTATTAATAAAGTAGATATGCAGCTGCGGCCAGTAAATTCCGCCCAGGATCTTTTGCGCATGGTGCCTGGATTATTTATCGCCCAACATGCTGGCGGCGGAAAAGCAGAACAAATATTTTTAAGAGGATTTGACATTGATCACGGAACTGATTTCGCTGTTAGCGTGGATGGAATGCCGGTTAACATGGTTTCGCACGCTCATGGACAAGGTTATGCGGATTTTCATTTTGTTATTCCCGAAACAATTGACCAGCTAAGCGTTTCGAAAGGACCATTTAACGCGAAATATGGTGATCTGGCAACCGCTGGTGCCGGCTCGTTTTCAACACTTTCGACACTTAAGAAAAGTGAGGTAAAACTTGAATATGGCCAATTTAATACCCAGCGTGTTATGGCCATGATTGATCTATTGAGAGGAAAACATCTTTTGACAAAAAGAAGTGAAAGTGCATATATAGCAGCAGAATATAATTTCTCTGATTCTTACTTTGAAAGTCCGCAGCATTTTAAAAGAGTAAATGTTTTCGGAAAATATACAGGAATGCTTGGAGAAAGAACGTTACTTTCATTTTCCGGGTCAACCTTCAGCTCAAGCTGGGATGCATCCGGACAAGTTCCTGAGCGGGCAATTACTGCGAGATCCATCACGCGTTTTGGGGCAATTGATAACACAGAAGGTGGGGAAACAGATCGTAGCAATGCAAACATCGTATTAACAACCAGTACAAAAAACGGCGGTATATTTAAAAACCAGGTTTATTATGGTCGCTACAATTTTAATTTGTATTCAAATTTCACCTTCTTTTTAAATGACTCTGTATTTGGTGATCAGATAAATCAGCGTGATCAGGGCCGAAATATCTACGGCTATACAGGCACGTATGAGAAAAAGGGAAGGCTTGGCAATAAAGAGCTTACTTCTGTAATCGGTTTAAGCACGAGAATAGATCAAAGTGATCTTGCTCTTCTGCATTCTGTGAAAAGAGTGGTGATTGATACATTCTCTTCAGGAAAACTATACCAGCAAAATGCGGCGTTATATGTTGATGAAACCGTAAGATTAACGAATCGCTTTTCTGTAAATCTTTCTGCAAGACTTGATTTCTTTGATTTTAAATACGACAGTCGGTTAAGTGATACGCTAAGCGGTCGTAAGCAAAAGTCTATTGTTAATCCAAAAATGAATCTTACTTATGATCTTTCAGCTAATGCGCAAATGTATGTAAGGGTTGGGAGTGGATTTCATTCAAATGACGCCCGTTCCGTTGTTCAGGGTAATTTAGAAAACACGCTCGCACGTGCTATTGCAACAGAACTTGGAAGCACCTTTCTGGTTGGAAAATCATTGCTGATTAATGCTGCATTATGGACAATTGACCTCGAGAATGAACTTGTTTACGTGGGTGATGAGGCCATTGTTGAAATAAATGGCGCAACAAGGAGACTGGGAGCAGATATTTCTATGCGCCTCCAATTAACAAGCTGGCTGTTTGCAGATGCGGATTTTAATTATAACCATGGGCGTTTTAAAGGTCTGCCGGAAGGTGAAAATTTCATTCCGCTTGCCCCTTCATTTACAAGTACCGGCGGCATTTCCATCAAACAGGATAAAGGATTTAATGCTAGCCTTCGCTACCGTTATATGGATTCACGTCCTGCAAACGAAGACAATACAGTTGTTGCAAAAGGCTATTTTATAATGGATGCTGTTGTAAATTATACGCGTCCTAAATACCAGTTTGGTATAAGCGTTCAGAATTTATTAGATGTTGATTGGAATGAGGCTCAGTTTGATACTGAAAGTCGCTTGAAAAATGAGACACAGTCTGTTAATGAACTACACTTTACACCAGGAACTCCGTTTTTTCTGAAGGGAAATGTGAGTTATTTCTTTTAAAAAACTCATATTTTTTACTAAGGAATTGTATCGAAATAAACTATACATAATTTGGGCTAATTACATAATTCCATTCACCATGAAAATTATCTCTTTTTATTTTTATACTTTCTAATTCTTCATCAGATATTTTTTGCCCTTTCTCATACAAGTTGCTGTCTAATTTTGATTTAACTATTAATCCTTTCGTTGTGGTTGTTGAGGCTATTAAGTCAACTACAAACTGAACATTTATTAGTGGCTTTGCTTTCCAATTCATACTAATATATGAAAAAAGACGATGTTCTATCTTATTCCACTTACTTGTTCCGGGTGGGTAATGACTTACAGTTATTTGTAGTCCCGTTTCATTAGCTAATACCTGCAATTCTTTCTTCCATAATCTGCTTCTTGAGCTATTGCTACCGCCTCCATCTGCAGTTATGAATAGCTTATTTGTTTCAAAATGTTTCTGCCCCATTTCAGTCCACCAACTTCTAATTGTTGCTACTGCGAAGCTTGCAGTATCATGGTCAATTCCCACACTTACCCAACCTTCATTATTAGCTACATCATAGACTCCATAAGGAATTGCTTTACCTAATTCCTTATCTATAAAATCATAAACCTTTACTTTTGTTGGTTCGTTTGATGGAAGCCATTCTTGTCCGGAATTTTTTATATTTCCAAGTATTTCATTCTTTTTGCAGTCAACAGAAATCACAGGTTGCTTGGCATTTAAAAAAGATGTTGCAATTTTATTAATATGTTCAAACTGTGCATCCCTATCTTCATGGGTGCCACCTTCATCTGTTTTTCGATTGCTTTGTAAACTATATCCTAAATCTTTCAATACCTGTCCAAGAAGCTTATGGCTAACATTATATCCTTTCTCTTTTGCTAAAGCAGATATTTTTCTCAAACTTTTACTAGTCCATTGAAGTGGTTTCATTGGGTCTCCCATAGTATGAGGACTTACAATATTTTCAATTGCCTTAGATAAATCTTTATCCAGTTCTGTTGCTTTTTTTCTTCCCCCACCAATCTTCCGGCTTCTTTTTACTAAAGGTTCTTTTCCTGATTTCAATTCTAAATCTTGCAATCCGGCATTTAATGTAACTCTAGTCTTGCCAGAAAGATTGGCGAATTTACTTATGCCTCCCCGCCCCATACTCTTCGCATCTGCTACAAGTACCAATCGAACTTCCCTTTCATTTAAATGGGGCAATAGGCTCTCATATTTTGCCCTTAATGATTTGTCTGTTTGCATACATCTATTTTTTACCAAATGCACACATTAATTCGTTACAAAAAGTTTCGTTTTTAAACAGATCTCACCAATAAGATCTCCCAGCTTTTCACGCGATTCATTAAGGAGATTTAAATCAGTTGGGTATTGAAATCGTGCTCCCCGATCGAAGCATCAATGTAAATTGTTCCGGCGTTATCAGTCCCAATCTCCTTGGTTCAGTGCAGCATGTGAATGTTGGTTGTGTTTTATAATAATTTCATTTATCGTCCGCCGATAATCAATTCCTAATGGTTCGTGGCTAGACAAAAAGACTAGGCGCGAAAACATCATCGCGCTTTAAAACTAATCAGCCCCAGAAAGTAATGCATGTAAAGATTTTCCTGGATCATGTATTGTTGGAATCTCGAAATGAATCAATTCAATATATAATGAGAGGATTTTGTATAATAATAAACGACCCTGAACAGCTAAAAACTATTGAAACAAGAATTATTGGCGTGGAGGGTTTTGAAGTGTTTAGGGCTGAGGATTACACTAAATCAGGATTCGATAGATTAGCACAAACTGAAATTGATGTTGTACTTTGCGACGAAAAACTGCATGACGGAAGCAGTAAAACCAAACAAATGAAAAAAGCACTAATTACACTGTTGGTTTTTCATTCGGTATTCACCTTTGCTCAAACAAATAGTGCATTAAATCCACTTAAGATTAGTGGATATGTCGAAACCTATTACTCATATGATTTAAGCAAACCGTCTGATCATAATCGTCCGGGCTTCGTTTACTCATTTAGCAGGCACAATGAAGTAAACCTTAATCTAGGGTTTTTAAAAGCGGCATACCAGACTGAGAAAACAAGAGGCAACCTGGCTATAATGGCAGGTACATATACCAATGCTAACCTTGCTGCGGAACCTGGTGTTTTAAAAAACATATTCGAAGCCAACGCAGGTATTAAGATTTCAAGGAATAAAAATCTTTGGGTTGATGCTGGAATCTTCGCTTCACATATCGGTTTTGAAAGTGCTATAGGTAAGGATTGCTGGAATTTAACAAGAAGTATTTTGGCCGACAACTCGCCCTATTACGAGAGTGGAGCAAAAATTTCGTATACAAGTAACAACGAAAAATGGTTTGTGAGTGGTTTAATTCTTAACGGATGGCAACGTATACAACGTGTGAACGGTAATAATACGCCTGCATTTGGTCATCAGCTTACTTACAAGCCAGGTTCAAAAGTTACATTAAACAGTAGCTCGTTTGTTGGAAGCAATTCACCTGACAGCACAAGAAAAATGAGATACTTTCACAATTTCTACGGGCTGTTTCAAGTCCATGAAAAATTTGGATTGACAGTCGGCTTTGACATAGGAGCAGAACAAAAAAGTAAATTTAGCAGTAGTTATAATTCGTGGTATTCACCAGTATTAATTGCCAGATACTCACCCACAAATAAAGTAAACATTGCTGTAAGAGGTGAATATTATAGCGACGTTTACGGAGTGATTATCTCAACCGGAACAACAAGTGGATTTCAAACGTTTGGCTATTCATTAAACTTCGACTATCTCATTGGTGAAAATGTAGTCTGGCGAATTGAAGGCAGAGCATTTACTAGTGAAGACAAATTATTTACTATGAACGATAAACCTTCAACTAACAATTACTTTGCTATCACAAGTTTGGCAATCTCATTTTGAGAGGATTTTTTTGAAGCATTAACGAGCTAAGAATCATTAAGAATTTTAATTTCCGTCACTCCAGAATGGGTTTATTTCCCTCATTCGCGAATGGATCATTCATCAGGAAGTAACCTGAAATACTCATTCACAAATGGCTTTGGAGACTTACTGATATTATCTGTGAAAAAATTTATTAATAAGCATTCTGGTTTTCTTAGCAACTTCATGTAAATTATTATCTGTGCTTCATTTAAAGGATGCATTTTTTCTGTGCTTTTAGTTCCACTACATCGCTATCATCCGCCAATAAATCCAGTCTTAGCTGCGTTTGTATTCGGATGCCGTCATAAACGACCGGAATTATATCGTGCTGATCTACCTTATACCCGTTCTTTAGCAATTCGTATTTCAGGCATTTTTCATAAACACTTTCTAGCAAGCCAGGCCCCAACGCTTTATGCACCTTAATTGCGTATCCTGCTATTTCATGAGCTAGCTTTAATATATCTCTTTTGGTCATAATCTCAACATAATCTGCGCCTTCTAAAGAAATAGCAGATCAGTTCTTTGATTGAATTATTGGGATTGTGATTCGGATAATTGATAAAAACAATCCAGTTGTTTTCTTTGCCCGAAATGTAAATATTTACAACATTAGAACTGGGATTTGCCCACGTGTAAGTTCCATTCATTGCAAAAACTGTATCG
>Ga0105044_10009697_pt1 | contig 13156 bp, 12 predicted proteins | sample MAT01_FD_78092 | JGI IMG/M metagenome (GOLD analysis project Ga0105044, IMG submission 78092) | Freshwater microbial communities from Lake Fryxell liftoff mats and glacier meltwater in Antarctica - MAT-01 | ecosystem: Environmental > Aquatic > Freshwater > Ice > Liftoff microbial mat | place...
AAGACGCCCGTTGGCGTGACGTGTTTCGGAACTCTGGGCCCGCACGCAGTACGGCCAGGGCCTCATGTTTCAAGACGCCCGTTGGCGTGACGTGTTTCGGAACGCGACCTCGGGGTGGATGATCATCGGCCAGGCCGGTGGTTTCAAGACGCCCGTTGGCGTGACGTGTTTCGGAACCGCAGACCGGTGTCGTGGACGGGTCGGACTCGATGGTTTCAAGACGCCCGTTGGCGTGACGTGTTTCGGAACAACCTATGGACTATCACAGGAGTATATCCAACTATCTCGTTTCAAGACGCCCGTTGGCGTGACGTGTTTCGGAACTCCAGTGACCGACGCGTCCACTACTGCCCAGCGTGCACAGTTTCAAGACGCCCGTTGGCGTGACGTGTTTCGGAACTAGTGTGCAATTCTATGCCACTCCGGTCTTCACCTCTGTTTCAAGACGCCCGTTGGCGTGACGTGTTTCGGAACCTGAGGGGCACCACGGGGGATACATCGACCCGTGCGCGTTTCAAGACGCCCGTTGGCGTGACGTGTTTCGGAACCGGGACGCCCCCTACATCGTGGCGATGTGCCGTATCCGGTTTCAAGACGCCCGTTGGCGTGACGTGTTTCGGAACCACCCCGGCGTAGTGCCCTTGCGTAGTGCGATGCACGTTTCAAGACGCCCGTTGGCGTGACGTGTTTCGGAACCCCCGCACCGTCCGGCGGATCATCGCCGAAGCCGCGTTTCAAGACGCCCGTTGGCGTGACGTGTTTCGGAACTACAGCGTTGGTCAGATGCTGGAGGTGGTCCCCGGTGTGTTTCAAGACGCCCGTTGGCGTGACGTGTTTCGGAACCCTATCGTCTTGGGACCGGCCTTGACCAGCGACGATTGGGCGCTCCTGCACGGGTCACCTCGCGCTGCACGCTAGGCGGCGACCGGAGGTCGTCGAAGTGGTGTGTTTCCGCAGCTTGGAGGCCCTGCACAGGTGAGCCGATGTGGATCTCCATGCCCCCCACCCCCCTGAACGGAGTAGCGGTCATCATCTACCGGTCCGTTGCGAAGCGGGCGAGGGTGCGGCAGGCGATGATCCGTCCATCGGCATCCCTCACTTCCCGGTCGGGAAACACGAGGTCGTCTCGTAAGACTTCCCGGGCGAGGACGCGTGGGACGACGAGAAGCACTCCCGGCTCCGGGGCCGGTAACTCGCGGCTGACCTTGCCGTATCGGATGGTGTCCAGCGGGACATCCGCTTCTTCGAGGACGGTCGTCTCGATGACGAGCTGCTCGATCCTCGGGGGACGAGGACACGGTGGGAGAGCGAGGACCGTGCCGCCGGCCGCGTCGAGGACGACGAGGCGGTGAGGTGTGAGGTTGACCAGCTTCACGTGGCGGAGATCATGGCGGCGAACGTGATGGAGGCCGCGCCTTCGGTGGAGATCAGGGTGACGGATTCCTCCCAGCGGGCCGCCCGGTCGTGCCGACCCCAGGGGATGCCGTCGGCCACCGTGGCGACGATGGGGGTGCCGCCGGCGGTGTCGCCCTCGGTCAGGAAGGTGGCCAGAACGCGTCTGCCGTCGATGCGGAGCCGTGCCCATCGGGCGGTCCGCCATGACCAGAGGTGGGTGGCGACGGGAAGGGCCGCGGGTGCCGGTCCGTGGTGGGCACCGGCGAGGTCGATCCACAGGCACGGGTCGTCGCTGAGCTGGGCGCGTACGTCGTCCCAGGTCGTCCAGCCGGTGCTGGTGAGGCTGCCGGTGATGGTGCTCATCCGTTCTCGCCTCTCAGCATCGAGATGACGGCGTCGCCGGTGGGGTGCTCGGCGTCGAGTTCGCGGAGCAGCGCTTGGTCGTGGGGGCTGAGGTGTAGCGAGCCGTACCCGCGGGTGCTTCCCCGTCCGACCCCGATGAGGCCGTCGTGCAGGTCCCGGATCGCGAGCAGGAGGAGGCCGCGCTCGGCTGCGGTCAGCTGGTCGGTCCTGGTGGTCATGGTGACCCGCAAGGTCAGACTGCCCGAATCGACGACGTCGTCGGCGAACAGCAGCGCACGCCGCGCACCGCCGGTGAAGCGGTCGATGCCGACGTGGTTGCGATGGCCGACGGGGCCGTCGATCACCGAGTCGGCAATGGAGAGGCGGCCGACCCGTCCGACCGGTCGACCTGGTCCGGCGTGGCGGCCGGTCCAACCGAACAGGTCGCACAGCCGGCACTCCCGACAGCTCGGCTCGGCCGGCGTCAAGCACGCGGGTCGGCCGCAGGATCGGAGGATGTAGCCGCAGCGGGAGCGCAGCAGTCCTTTCCAGCTGGTGCCGGGCAGGATCGGCCGGCCGTTCTCCGTCATGACCGGCGACCGGTTAGCTTCGCCGTCGTGCGCGCCCTTGCCGCCTCCGATGTGCAGGGCGGAGGTGATGAGGAACCGCATCTCCAACTCGGCGTCCGGTGCCGGGGGAGCGGGAACGATCCGGACGGCGTCCCATCCTTCGTCGGGGAACAGGACCTCGCGTCGGCCGATGAGCCACTGCCGGAGCCCGGCGCGGGTGTTGAGGTCGATCCGGTGGCTCGCGACCCTGGTGACCCGGGCCAGCCCTTGTCCGGTGGAGCGGCCCCGGCCGATGACCGGTCGCCAGCTGGCCAGGGCCTCGATCAGCTCGGGCAGATCGTCATTGCCGTCGACGCCCAGGTCGATCCGCAGGTAGAGGGTCACGGCGGTCCCGGCGGGCGCCACCTGGGTCGCGCGGAGGGTCGCGCTGGCCGCCGCGCCTCGCCGCGGATCGATGGCCGTCGAGTGGCGCACGGCCACGCCGGATTCGGGCAGGACGGTGCGCGAGCCGAGGAACCGGACGCGGGACGCCTCAAGTTGCTCGTGATCAGGTGTTCTGCCGGAGCGGGGAGGGTCGGAGCCGAGCCACGTGGTCGCGTGTTCGGCCAGATGCGCGCGCAGGGAGCCGGCGAGCGACGTCGGTGGAGTCCACACCTCGCCGTCGTCGCGCCGGCTCAACGGCAGGTCGACGGCGGCGTTGAGCTCAGGAGCGGTGACCCCTCCGGCCGAGGTGAGCTCCAGGTCGACCTGGATCAGCCCGACCGTGGTCATCGTGACCGTCCCCTCGTCGAGGTCCGGGTGGTGAGCCAATCGGTGATCCGGCCGGCGAGGTCGGCGGCCTGGTCGGGGGGAAGCTCGAGTGCCCGTCCGATCAGTGCCCGGGCGTCGGTGCCGAGCAGTGTGTAGCGCTCCTTCGTGAGCAACTGCTTGCGTCTGGCGTCGGCGCCAGGTCGGGCGGAGGTGTTCTCCTGGGCCCAGCCGCGCAGGTCGTCGACCATGGTGGGGCCGATGCCGAAGGCGACGATCTCGACGAGAAGCGCCTGCACCGGGTCGATCGGAGCAGCGGTCGAGGGTGCACTCCGCGTAGGGCGTTGCCAGCGTTGGAGATCGATCCAGCCGTTGCCTTCCACCCGGCGCAGACCGAGTCCGGCCTGCCACAGCCGGTGCAGGCCGTCGTGATCGGGCAGGCCGGCGCCGAACCGCAGGACATACACCGATCCCGCGGCGACGGCGAAGTCCCGCGGCTTGGGCAGGTTGCTGGCGGCGTGCCAGCCGGAGACGACGGTGGGGCGCGCGAACGCCGCGTCCACGACTGCGTCGACACCGAGCGCGGCCGTCAGCTCGGCGGGATCGGGCAGCCAGGTCGGGCGGCCGTGATCGTCGACGAAGATGCCCGGTGAGATCAGCCGCACCACCAAACGCCGCTGGTCGGGCAGGAAGCTGGTGAACGTCGACGGTGCGGGCTCCGCACGGACGGTGATCGTGGCCAGCCCGGAGGTGGAGCGTCGCCCGCCCAACCGGATCGCGAGATCCGGCTCGGTCAGCCACTTCAGGCCGTCGTCGAGATCGCCGGAGATGAGCCCGGTGAGCCGGGACCCGGCGGCCAGCGCCCGGCGGGTGTAGAGCAGCCCGCCGACGGCGCGTCCGTGCGCGTCGAGCTGGACCCTGGTGTGGTCGACGACCTGCACGTTCTCGACCCGGCCCTTGCTGGCCTCGACCGGGGAGCCGCACACTGGGCATCGAGGCTCTGCGGGTCCGTCGAACGCGGCGTCGTGGACGAAGGCGCGGCAGTCCCCCTCGTCGGCGTACTTGCAGCCGAACACCGAGAGCGGACGCAGGGCGTCAGCGCCGGGGTAGAGCGGGCCGAACCGCACGTCGCTTTCGAACAACCGCAGGAAGTCGGCGTCGGCGCTGACGTCGGGGCGCGGAGGTCGGTTGCGGGTGAGCCACACCGAGGCGAGGGCGCCGCGCAGCACGCTGCCCGGCACGAACCGGTGGGTGTCGGTGAGCCAACCCGCGTCGGGCCGTGTTCCGAGGTGCAGCGGCTGCTCGGCGAGGACGTCGACCCGGATCACGCGCCGACCCCGGCCAGGTCGGCGGCCTGATCGAGGAACGCGTCGTCGGGTTCCCGGCCGGCCCGGGCGATGTCGACCCAGCCGTAGCCGCGGTTGCGGTCGGCACCGATGCTGTGCACCGACAGCGCGGCGGCCCAGAGGACCACCTCGTGGCGCCGCCGGTCGTCGTCGGTGAGGGCGAGGAACTGGCGCACGGTGAACAACGCGGTCCGGGGCCACCGGTACTCGGCGGTGAACAGGCCGCCGTCGACGACCGTGCCGGCGTCGCTGTCGATCCGGATCCGGGCACGGACCCGCACCGCGTCGTCGGGACCGTCGGCGTCGGCACGGATGTCGTCCCAGTGCCACGGGCTCGGGTGTGCCGTGGCACCGAAGACCTGCCCGACCAACTCCCCGTCACCCACCAGCATGACGGCTTCGGCGCGCATGAGCCCCTTGAGCGACGACCCGGGCACGATCACCGACGGGTCGACGGTGTCGTCGACGCCGGGCGCGGCGCGGCCCCGGCCGACCCGGATCGGGCCGTGGAAGGTGACCTCGAACGTCAGGCCGGTTTCCGGCACTGCCACCACCTCACAAGATCGAGTGCATCGGCCAACGGCATGAAGGGGTCGTGCTGCAGGAACGGGCGAACCGCCTCGCGGCGGCCGAGACGATGGGCCAACGCGGCGACGGCCATCTCCCCGCGGCGAGTGGCTTCGGTCAGTGCCGCCCGTCCCGCGGGTGGGATCCGCACGAGCTCGTCGAGCTGCGCCCGGTGCCGGTCCAGGATGGCCACGGTGGGAACGGTTCGGTCGTCGGGGAGCTCCGGGCCATCCGCGGTGATGTCGAGCCAGCAGGCCGCGGGTCTCTCGGCCCTGTGCCGGGACTTCGCTCGGCGCAGCGCGTCCTCGGCCAGGTCGAGGCAGTCGGCGAAAGGTCGCTTGACGTGGGCGAACACCATCCCGGCCGACGCCGTCGGCGGCTCGATCACCCGTTCGGCGCGCTCGCCGTAGTGGCGGGCCAGCTCGGCCGTGCGGGCGTGGTAGTCCGTGAGGAAGGCCAGCACGAAGTCCCACGCACGGTCGGCGGTCACTGACGCGAGCAGGTCGTCTCCGCCGAGCAGGTGTGGGACGACGGGCACGCGCTCGTCCCCATCGACGACCACAGCCGCGGTGGCCCGCACCAGCGCCGCGGACACGGCGGTCGCGAGGTCGGCCGAGAGGTCGTTGAGGCTGACGCCGGCGTCCTTCAGGGCGGCGAACAGATCCCCGAAACGGTTGCCGTCGATGAACACCGTGCACAGGTGGTTGGCGTTGCCGGAGCCGAGCGCGGCCAGTTCCTCGAAGCTACCGACGACGCCGATCAGGCGGTCGATCCGATCCTCGACGCCGCGTCGCAGGTCCCGCTCGGCGCGCAGCCCGCCTGGTGCGATCTTCTCCTGCCAATCGAGCGACCAGTTCCGGTGGTCGGTGCGGTACCCGCCCTCCAGGAACCGCCGCGAACAGTCTGCGCAGATGGACAGCGGGTCCGCCTTGTCCGGATCGACGCGGTCGGTCTGAACGACTGCGGCGTCCAGACCACACGTGTCGCAGAATCGGATCACCGGAATCTCCGCGGCCGCGGCGGGCAATGGCAGGTATCGAGCGGCGCTTCCGGGCAGGAGGTCGTGGCCTGCTCGTTCCGCCGCTGCGCCGTCGTGCATCGCCTGCCGGTAGTCCGGGGCGCGGCGGGTGTAGACGTCCCATTCCGCGCCGGGGGCCAGTCGTTGCAGCAGACCGGCGATGTCCGCGATGAGGGCACCCACGGCCGCGTCCGGCGGTTCCGGGTCGAGCAGCTCCAGCGAGAGCAGGCCGTCGGTGTGCTTGCCGGCCGGGTTGATCCGGGCGTGGGGGGCCCACGCGTGCTCGGTCCAGGCCAGCAGCCGCTCGCGGTCGAGCAGGGCCGAGGCGCCGCGGCGGCCCCGCAGGCGCGGAGTCCGGGCCAGGTAGGCCTGGATCCGCTTGGCACCGACGTCGAGGAACACCGTCACCGATCGCTCCCGAGGTCGGTGGGTAGTCCCTGAGCGATATCGGACAGGTCAGGTAACGTCACGAATGGTTTGGGGCGGCCTTTCCTCATGTCCTCGCCGGTGGAGTTCTGGAACCACCTGAACGCCTCGTGCTGGTTCTTGCCGCTGCACCGGCCATTGTCGTCGTCCCATGGGATCGATGTCGGGTAGCTGACGATCCGCGAGTCGACGTGGTCGGTGTGCAGCGCGGCGGCGACATGCTGCCAGATCCCCGCGAGCTGTTCGGCGTGCTCCTCCGAGAACGCGGCCACGACGTCGTCCGGATCGACGTCCAGGCGCGCTGCGGTCGACAGGTAACGCGATTCGATGTTGTCCGTCGTCACGGCGACCTCGTCGATCTGGCAGGAACCGAGTCCGATCGGCTTGCCGCCACCGACGTGGAATGCGAACTGGGGCTCGCTCTCGGTCGGGTAGGGCAACACGTCCGGTCGGGTGGCGAACAGCCGGTGGGGCTGCAACGTGGCCACGAGTCCGCCGATCTCGGACGCGGTCAGGCCGTCGAAGGTGAGCTCGATCCGGTACGTGCTTCCTCGTGCCACGAGCTCGACCTGGTCGCCAGCAGGCGCGTGCTCGTGGCGGCGCCACCGGCATCGCTGCTCGTCGATGGTGGGATCGGTCTGCCAGTAGAACTTGCGACCACGCAACCGGCGTGGCGTGGTTGCGTCCGGGACACCCCAGCGATTCCGCGGCTTCTGATACTCCAGGGTGTCCTTCGCGCCGTTCGGGTCCTCGAGGTAGAACTGGCCTGATCCCGGACGCGGCGACCCGGTGGCTGGCAATGTGACGGGAGCGTCCAGGACGTTGCCGCTCTCCAGCACCGCGTCCAACACCCGGACATGCCCGCGGTAGCTGCGCTGCTCGGCCACGCGGCGGTCGACTCCGCCGGAGCTGACGTCGCGGGTGTCAGCGCTGCCGAACATCCGGCAGCTCTGGCACAGGTCGTCCGGGTCGTGACAGGCCTCCATGCCCGGGGCCGGGAGTTCGGGGCGCAAGCGGTCCCCGGCGGGGCCGCGGCCCGTGGTGCGCCAGAGATAGGACATCGCGATCCCGCCCACGTACCGGCCGGTCGATGGCGCGAGCCAGACGACCTGCCCGGGATGCAGCCACGGCCGGGGACGTAGCCATCGACCCAGACCAGGACGGATCTTGCGTGTCTCGTCGCCGAGCACATCGGCGAGCGTCACCCCCGGACGATTCAGCCGGGTCCGTTCGCCATCGAGGTCCGGTTGGGCACCGGGCCAGTTAGCGTACCACTGCTTGGAACCTTCGGCGGCCTGCTGGAACTCGGTCCACGCCCGGTCGGTGACCTGAAGCGACGTCGCGTGGGCCGGAATACGCCCCACCGCGCAGTAATGGGGATATCTGGTGTCACGCGCCGCATCATCCGTCACCAGGACGATCCATTCGCCGGCCGGATCGAGGCTGACCGGCCCGCTCGCCGAGTAGACGTCGCGGCCGTTCTGAGGCGCGAACATCTTGTCGTTGAGCTGGAATCGCTGCCCGGTCTCCACTGGTTTGGTCGCCGTAGCGAGCGTGTCCAGGTGGACCCATCTCGTCTCGGAGCAGCGTGTGATTCGTATGGGTCTGCCGCGATCGTCGGTCGCCTCGACCACCCCGAGTCCCCAGCCCTTCCGCAGTGCTCCGCTGGCGACGTCGCGGTAGACGGGAACGAAGTCGGGGTCGAACACCCGCAGGCAGCTGCCGGTCAGAGTCTCGTGCAGGGACCGGAGCGCCCCATGCAGCGACGAGCCCGGTACGAACAACCGACCGTCGGGGGTGCGAGGCGCCCGGGCCGTGCCGTCCTCGACCGGTGCCGCTGAGCCGATGTTGCGTACGAGCAGCGGTGAACGGGCGACAAGCCGCGCTGTGATCCGTCCCTGGAATCGCGCCTGCGGGCGCTCCGGATGAGGAGCCAGCGTGTGGTGGCCGGCCGGCGACGTGCGCACCGGAGGCTGCTCGGGGAACGGGACGAACGTGTAGGGGTTGACGAAATGGTGCTGGGACTTGGCGCGCTGCCGACGCCGTGGTTCGAGTGCGGCGGCGCGGGTGGCGCGGACCTTCGCGCCGGCCTTCTCCTGTGCGAGCCCGGTGGCCCACTCGGCGAGATCGGGATGATCGAAGTGGCCCAGCACGTCAGAGGGCGGCTCGAGACGCCAGAAGTTGAGGGTTGCCGCCGCCTTGTTCTTCAGGGCAGGCTCCAGCCCGTAGCCGGCGAGATCCAGGAGACTCTTGTCCCGGAGTTCGAAGGTCAATTTCTCCGGCCCTCCCACAGCCCGCAGCTTGCACAACCGGGCAACCTGTCCGGTGATGGCCTCGAACAGCCAGAAGCCGCCGTCGTCCTGATCCAACTCACCGACGGCACCCGGCTCGGGATCTCCGTCGTCGTCATACCGGTCGAGCACCAGCCACGTCGCACCCGGCCCGTGAGGGGCGAACATGGCGTGGTGTTCGTCGATCCGCACTACCGTCACGAGCACGCGAACCTCCCCTGGGCGTAACACCGGTCCCGTCACGCGCGTATCTATGGTCGATCACCATGCTCCGGGTGTTACGGAGCGGAACCAGGGGGACACACGATGCCATGGCACCGCCGGCTACAGCGACGCCTCAACCGCTGGTTCCCGCCCGTGTGGCGCGCGAACGTGGCGGTCGTCGTGTCCGCGACGCTGGTGACGGCTCTGGCCGGTTTGGTCGCCGACGACGTGCTGTCGAAGGACGGCCGCATCGGTCTCGTCTGGTCCCGGTTCATCGCGATGGTCGTGGCACTGGTGCTGCTCGGCGTCGCGCTGCGTTACCGCGGGGCCGTGCACCGCACCACTGGGACGTTGTTCCAGGTCCAGGTCCTCGATGAGAAGTTGGCCGACAATCGCGCCACCAGCAGGACCGAGGCCGAACTGGACCGGATGGCTGTCCGCTCGATCACGCGGTGGGTGGACTTCCGGGCTCGGACGTCAGCCTGCGGCGTGATCGAGTTGGCTGATGTCTGCCAATCCGTGGCCGACATCCTCGAGGAGCAGATCAACTCCGACTCACCCGAAATCGGCAACACCGTGGCACCGGTCATGGTGTGGCCCATGGCGATGGCCGTCGGCACGCAACTTCCTCACGGCGATCGCCTCCAGTTGCAGGAGCTACAGGACGACAACGGGAATCCGACGAACCTGATCCCGCTCCTGCAGCCCGCCCGCCCACTCGTCCAGAAGCCACTCGACATACCCGGCGGGCCTACCGATACCGGCCATCTGGGCGTGTGGATCGCCCTGACGGTCGCGGCGGGCCACTTCGACGGTGACCGGCGGTGGCCGGAGCTCGGGGTGACCGACGGTTTCCGCCTCACGCTCGGTCCCGACCTGCCCCACGCCCCGAGCCTGACCAACGAGGACATCGCCGGACTCGGTGCGGCGATCGCCACCCGGGTCGTCACCATCCGCAACGCCCATCCCGACCGCGAGATGGTGATGGTCGCGATGATGACGAAGATCGTCGCAATGGCTGTGGGGTGGCACGTGTCTCAGGCGAAGTGCCGGTTCTTCCACCGAACGCACCTGATGTGGTTCGACCCCGAGGTGAGTCGGCTCGTCCCGATGCGGGTCAAGGAGCAGCAGCCCGGCCGCGCCCCGGGACCCGTTCATGCCTAGCCGCTGGGAGATCCCGCTGCCCGGTGCCGATCCGGAGGCCGTCCGTGCCGAACACCTGCACGCGGCGATCTCGAACTGGTTCGACGACGACGAGGAGCAGCACCACCGTCCCGTCAAGCCGTACTCGGTGTCACCGCCCCGCGAGGGCCCGAATGGCGTCGTGATCGAGATCGGGCTTCTCGACGACGCCCTGGTTCCCCGGTTGCTGAGCCGGGCGGGGCCCGGATCGCGGCTGCGGCTGGGCCGCCAGATCATCACCGCGACCAAGGGTGCGCAGCAGTCGGCCGTGGCCTCATGGGACGACCTCGGCCGCGGCCGACCGGTCAGCGCCTGGGGACTGCGGTTCGTCACGCCGTTGACGTTCCGCCGCGGCAACCGGTTCACCCCCCTCCCAGCGCCGTCGCCGATCCTGGGCGGCCTGCGGCGGAGCTGGAACGCCTTCGCCCCGCCCGAGCTGGCGGTGACCCTCGACCTCTCCGGCGACCCGGCCTGGGTCACCGACATCGACGGCCACAACGAGGTCATGTCCGTCAACGGGCGCACCGTCTCCGGCTTCCTCGGGCGCCTGCGGATCGAGTGCGAGGCCGGCTCCGACGCCGCCGGCGCGGTCAGCCGGATCGTGGCGCTCGCCCCCTTCTCTGGTATCGGTGCGTACACCACCCGGTGCTTCGGGGTCACCCGCCTCGACCCGACCTGGCAACCCGGGCGCTGACTATGGGCGCTCTGTTCGACCGGGCCACCACCGAACATGCCCTCCGCGGCGGCTGGGCCGAGGTGCTGGCCAACGACCGCGCTGACGGGACCCTGTCCGCCGGCGTCACCCGCTTCGCCGAGACCGTCGAGACCACGCTCCCCGACCTGGCCGAGAACCTGCGCGCCGGCCGCTACCGGCCCCGGCCGCTGACGCTGGTCGAGATCGCCAAGCCCGCCGGCGGTGTCCGCGAGCTCTCCATCCCGCCGGTTCGGGACCGCGTCGTCGAACGGGCCGTTGCCGATGTGCTCACCGGTGTGATCGATCCGGTACTTGGGCCGTCGTCGTTCGGGTTCCGAGCCGGTCTCGGGGTGGCGGATGCGGTGCAGGCGCTCGTGCGGCTGCGCGAGGAGGGCCTCGGATGGGTTCTGCGGGCCGACGTCGACGACTGCTTCCCGTCCGTCGACGTCGCCCGGCTGCGTCGGCTGCTGGCCGCCCTCATCGACGACGACGCGCTCCTGGTGTTGCTCGAGGCCTTCCTCGACCGTGAGGTGGCAGCCCCGGGTGGCCTGCGCTCCATGCAGGGCCTGGCGCAGGGGAGCCCGTTGTCCCCGATGCTGACCAATCTGGTTCTGGAGCATCTCGACGAGCGCCTGCGCAGGGCAGGCTTCCCGACGGTGCGCTACGCCGACGACATGACCGCCGCCGCATCGTCACAGGCCGAGGCGCTGGAGGCGTTGCGGGTGGCGTCGACGGCGCTGGAGGAGATCGGTATGACCCTGGGCGACGACAAGACCGGCGTGTTCTCGTTCGACGACGGGTTCACCTTCCTCGGCGAGGAGTTCGGGCCCAGGTACCCACCCGCCGTCGACGGTCATCGCGTGGTCGACCCGCCACGCCGTTGCGTCTACCTCGGCATGCAGGGCTGCGGAGCGCGGATCGCGGACGGACGGCTGATCGTGGAGTCGCGTGACGACGAGGAGTTGCTCGACATCCCGGCCGGCCACGTGGAGCGCATCGTGTGCTTCGGCGCGATCGGGGTGAGCGCGGGGCTGCGGTCGTGGGCGCTGAACTCCGGCGTCGACATCGCGTTGCTGTCGCGTCGCGGGACCTACCTCGGCGAACTGCGATCCGCGAACGACGGGCGCCGCATCGCCCGTCTGCGTGCCCAGCTGCGCGCCTGCGACGATCCGACCGCATGGCTGCCGTTCGCCAGGTCGGTGGTGGAGGCGAAGCTGCGTAAACAGGTGGTGGTGCTGCAGCGGGCCAATCGCCGCGAGACCCATGAGGCCGTCGGAACGGCCGGCGTCTACATCACCAGGATGACCGCGATGCTCGGCGAGGCCATCGAACGCGACGGCCTGATGGGAGTCGAGGGCACCTCCGCCCGCGCATACTTCGAGGCTCTCGGCGCGCTCGTCCCGCCCGAGCTCGCCTTCACCGGCCGATCCAGGCGACCACCCCTGGACCTGGTGAACTCCGCCCTGTCCTTCGGGTACGCCCTGCTCCTCGCCGAAACCATCTCCGCCACGGTCGCCGCCGGTCTCGAACCCAGCGCCGGCATGCTCCACGCCGACATCGACAGCCGCCCGAGCCTCGCTCTCGACCTGATGGAGGAGTTCCGCCCCCTCGTCGTCGACCAGATCGTGCTCAGCGCTGCACGACGCGGCGAACTACGACCCGAACACGCCCGCCACGACGAGGAGCGTGGCGGCGTCCTTCTCACCAAGGCCGGCCGTGATGTCCTGCTCACCCGCTACGAGCGGCGCATGTTGCAGACCACCCGCGGCGCGTTGCCCGGGTTCAGCGGCACGCTACGAGCGCACCTCTACCGCCAGGCCCAGCGCCTCGCCGCCTGGATCGAGTACCGCGACGATCCCTGGACCGGCCTCTCATGGCGCTGACCACACTCGTCTGCTACGACATCTCCGAGGACCAGTCCCGCGCGAGGGTCGCCGCCGCCCTCCAGCACTGGGGTGACCGCCTGCAGCGCAGCGTGTTCCTCTGCACCCTCACGACGGACGACCAGGCCGAGCTCGTGGAACGGATCCGAGACATGATCGACACCGACAGCGACTCCGTGTACTTCATCGACCTGTGTGGGACGTGCTGGAACACCGTTCAGGTCCTCGGCCAGGCCACCATCGCACCCCCACCGCTCTACTGGGCCGTGCTGTGATTACTCCATTCAGGGGGGTGGTGAGTGTGGAGATCCACATCTCCTCACCTGTGTACGGCCTCTGAGCTGTGGAAACGACCCTCTTGGGTGATCTACAGCGTCCCTGGGTGTGCAGCGTGGAGGTGACCCGTGCAGAAGCGTTGCATCGTCGCTGGTCACGGCCGGTCTCCAGACGATAAGGTTCTGGAACACGTCACGCCTGTGGGCGTCTTGAAAC
>Ga0105044_10009698_pt1 | contig 13156 bp, 14 predicted proteins | sample MAT01_FD_78092 | JGI IMG/M metagenome (GOLD analysis project Ga0105044, IMG submission 78092) | Freshwater microbial communities from Lake Fryxell liftoff mats and glacier meltwater in Antarctica - MAT-01 | ecosystem: Environmental > Aquatic > Freshwater > Ice > Liftoff microbial mat | place...
CAGCCGCATCATGGCTGCAACCGACCGACATGCTGCCCTGATTGATCGGCTTGCCGACCATGTGCTGGCACACGGCCTGTCCGCATCCAGCCTGCGGCCACTGGCCAAGGCTGCGGGGACCAGCGACCGCATGCTGCTCTATTATTTCGCAGACAAGGACGCCGTGATTGCGGCTGCGCTGGAACGCGTGGCGGCGCGGATGGTGATGATGCTCGACATGGCCGCCCCGCCCGCACCGCTTGCCCCCGTCGCGCTGCGCGATCATCTCGCACCAATCATGCAGGATGCGTTGGTCTGGCCCTACATGCGGGTCTGGCTCGATATGGCGGCCCGCGCGGCACAGGGCGATACCGCGATCCGGGTTGTCGGCACCGGAATTGGTCGTTCATTCCTCGCCTGGCTTGCGCGGCATCTGGACGTGCCAGCCAGCGAACAACCAGTTGCCGCTGCGCGCCTGTTGATCGAGGTGGAAGGGACCGTGCTGCTCGCCAGCCTTGGCCTTGACGATGCTATTCGGGCGGCGCGCGGTTGAATCAGCAGCCGAGTGCAATCGCGATAAAGCCTCCCCACAGGATGACTGCCCCCGATGCCGCCGTCTGTGCTGCACCCGGACCGTAAATGGCCGGGAACCACGCAAGGGCAATGCCGTCGAGCATGATCGCTGTCGCCGTGGCGATTGCGCTGCCCAGCGCAACATGCTGAGCCTTCTTATGTAGCATTTGTTACAAGGCGCTCAACCTTAATGTAGCAAACGCTACAACGGCCTTAGGCACTAGTGCGCGGTGCGATCTCGCCAGCCCGCTCGGCCAGCCGCTCCACCACGGCGCTGTGGATGGCAGGTGCACAAGCAATCACGCCGAACGCCTGCGCACGCGGTGTGTTAAAGACCAGTGGAGCGCCGAACGCATCGCTAACGCATGCGCCGGCTTCGGACGCAATCAGCGCGGCGGCGGCGACGTCCCATTCGAAACCCCAGCGCAATGTGGCGACCAGATCGGCCTCGTCCGCCGCCACCATCGCAATGCGCAGCGCGATGCTGTTGGGTTTGGCGACCATCACCAGATCGCTGTCGATACGCGGCAAAGCATCGGCGGGAACCCGTGCGCCGGAAAAGCTGCCGCGCTTGCTGGCGCTCAGGTCAACGCCGTTGCGCGTCGCACCCGTGCCGCGTTCGGCGACCCACAGTTCGTCGCGGGCGGGGGCATAAAGCACGCCCAGCACCGGCGCGCCCGCCACCACTAACGCCACCGACACCGCCCAGCCGGGGCGACCGCGGATGAAATCGCGGGTGCCGTCGATGGGGTCGACACACCACATGGCGCGGCAGGCCAGTCGCGCGGGATTGTCGGCGGTTTCCTCGGACAGCCAGCCGGCATCGGGGGCAATCGCGCCCAGCACGGCCTTCAGCCGCGCATCGACCGCCAGATCGACATCGCTGACTGGATTGTTCGGGCTTTTGTCCCACACGGTGACGCCTTTGCCTTCACCGCGCCAACGGGCAAGCGCCATGTCGCCCACCTCGCGCGTGGCAGCGACCACGGCCTCCAGATTGACGCCCGGCACGTGCTAACCGCTGGCGACGGTCATGCCATCGATGCGCAGCGTGGGCACGTTGGTGGCATACCGAAACTCAAGGTCATCGGCGGCCACCAGCGCGCGGTACATGTCGATCAGATTGCCCGCGATCGTAAACTCGGCAATCGGTTCGGCCAGCACCCCGCCGCGAATGGCATAGCCCGATGCGCCGCGGCTGTAATCGCCGGTGGTCGGATTGACGCCCTGACCGATCAGCTCGGTGATATAAATGCCTTCAGCCACATCGGCCATCAGCGCCGCCGGCGTAACGCTACCGGGGGCAAGATGAAGGTTGGACACCGCGACCCCCGATGCGCCGCCGCCCCGGCTGGCATGGCCGGTGGGGGGCAGGTTCAGCTGGCGGCCCGACGCACTGTCAATCAGCCAGCCGGTAACGCGCCCGTTCGCGACGATGTCGCGCGCTGCCGATGGCAGCCCCTCGCCATCGAAGGCACGACTGCGCAGTCCCCGCAAACGATGCGGTTCATCGCGGATGACGATTGCCGTGTCGAACAAGTCGGTGTCCAGCTTGTCGAGCAGAAAGCTGGTTCGCCGCGCAATTGCCGGGCCGCCAATCGCGCCGATCAAATGGCCGACCAGCGATCCGCCAACGCGCGGATCGAACAGGATTGGCAGCTTGCCGGTGGGAGCCTTGCCGGGGTTCAGCCGGGCAACGGCGCGGGTGCCCGCGCGCGTCCCGATTACCTCAGGCGCCTCCAGTCCGGCGGCGTGGCGGCTACTATGCCAGCCATAATCGCGTTGCATGTCTGCGCCTTCACCGGCGATGACGCTGGCGGACAGGCTGTGCGCGCTCATCCCGTAACCGCCACTAAAGCCGTGGGTAGTGGCGAGCGCAAAGCGGACGCGGCTGTGTCCTGCGCTGCCGCCCTCGCTGTTGGTCACACCGGTCACGGCGCGTGCGGCGTCCTCGGCGCAGCGGGCGGCGGTGCGCAGGGCCTGCGGATCGGGTTCACTGCCATCGTCCAGGTCAAGGTTGGGGGCGGCCCCAGTCATCAGCCGGTCGGCGGGGGCGAGGCCCGCATATTCATCTTCCGGTGCCTCCCGCGCCATCGCGACACAGCGTTCGACAATGGCGCTCAACGCATCAAGGGCAAGGTCTGCGGTGGACACACTGGCGCTGCGCTGGCCAATGAACACGCGCAGGGAAATATCCTGCCCCTCTGACCGTTCGACATCCTCCAACTTGCCCAGCCGCATCGAAACCGATGTGGCGGCATCGCAATAATATAGCTCGTAGGCGGCATCGGCCCCGGCACGGCGGGCGGCATCGCAAAGGTGGGTTGCGCGGTCGAGCGCTTCGGTAACGGTCAGCATAGACTGGCCCTAGCGGTGCAGGCCGAAGTAGGAAAGGGGTCAGATCGACCGGGCCATCTGTGCTTCGATTTCATGCTCCAACACCTGCACCCGGGCGCATTGTTCAGCATCACCTTCGGCGCATTTGTGTGCCGCCTTGTCACGCTGGCGGGCCAGCTTGCCGACTTGTTCTTCCCGCGCGCGCAGTTCGCGGCCGCGATTGCGGTCGGCCTCGTCCTGACTCGTCGTGGTCCAGTCAGCGACCTTGCTCACCACTTTCACCGGTGCGGTAACAACCGCCGCCAAGGTGCTGACACAGCCGGACAGGGCAAAACCGATGACCGGCACGAACAGGATGAAAACACGCATACCAAGGGTATATCGTGCGATCGTGAACCTGTCATGACCGATTCGCGCGCGCGGTAAGAACAAGTCGGCAAACTGGCCCGCAAGCGTGGCAAGACCCCGTTCGTCAACCGAACGCGCGATGGCAATCGAGGTTTGCCGCATGGCGCCAACGGCGGTGCTGGCCCGATCAAGTCAAATCCGGGGTCAGCACCCTATTGGCTTAACAATGCTGTCGCGATCCGCCGGATTTGGTCTGCCATGTCAGGGCGGCTTAGGGCGACGGCTAGATTTGCCTCAATATATCCCGTCTTGGACCCGCAATCGAAGCGGCGGCCATTGAAAGTGACCGCATGGAATGGCTGCGTGCCAATCATTTGCGCCATTGCATCGGTCAGCTGAATTTCCCCGCCCGCGCCCTTTTCCTGCCGCTCCAGCACGCGCATCACATCGGGTTGCAGGATGTAACGCCCGGACACGATCAGGTTGGAGGGGGCATCCGCAACCTTTGGCTTTTCGACCAGTCCGCGCACTTCGGTCAGGGCGCCATTCTGGGCGCCGGGATCGATAACGCCATAGCTCGACACCTGATCGCGCGGCACTTCAAGCACGGAAATCAGGTTGCCGCCCACCATATTATAGGCATCGACCATCTGCTTCATGCAGCCCGGGGTGCCGAACATGAATTCATCAGGCAGAAAAATGGCAAAAGGTTCATCGCCCACAATCGCGCGCGCGCACCAAATGGCATGGCCCAGCCCCATCGGCACCTGTTGCCGCACGGTGATCAGGTTGCCGGGCAGAAGGCGCGTTGCTGCCAGCGCGGACATGTCCTTGTTCCGCTCGGCCATTGTCGCCTCAAGCTCGTATGCGACGTCAAAATGCTCGACCAGCGCGGTCTTGCCGCGCCCGGTGACAAAGATCATCTGTTCGATGCCTGCCTCGCGCGCCTCATCGACTGCATATTGGATCAGCGGCCGATCGACGACGGGCAGCATTTCCTTGGGAATCGCTTTGGTCGCAGGCAAGAAGCGCGTGCCCAGGCCAGCCACAGGAAACACGGCCTTGCGAATAGGTTTCATGCAATTACTCTCCGTCACTGCCCGTGGATACGAGGCTTGTGTCACGCTCGGGTAAAAACCGCTACCCGCAGAATTATCGCAGTCGTTCGGCAAAACCCTTGCGGAGTTTGGCCAGCTTGGGCGGAATGACGGCCAGACAATATCCGTTCCGCTGGCCGGGGCCATTCCAATATTGCTGATGATAATCCTCGGCCACATACCACGGGGCGAGCGTTTCGATGGTTGTCACGATCGGTGCTGGCCAGTCGGCGGCGGCGCGGGTTATGGCGGCGCTGGCGGCAGCGGACTGCGCTGCGTCATGCGGAAAAATCGCGCTGCGATATTGGGTGCCGACGTCATTGCCCTGGCGGTTGAGCTGGGTCGGATCATGCGTCGCGAAAAATACGTCGAGCAAATCGTCATAACCGATCACATCCGGGTCGAACTTGATCCGGATCGCCTCTGCATGGCCGGTCGTTCCGCTGCACACGGCTTCATAGGTCGGGTTTGGCGCGCTGCCCCCAATATATCCGCTTTCAACCGACTGTACCCCCGTGAGTGAGAGGAACACGGCCTCGGTACACCAGAAGCATCCTCCGGCCAATGTTGCGGTTGCTTCGGCCATGGCGTGACGTCTCCTGCTGTGTTCAAACGCGAATATAGGGGCGCTGCGGGCTATTCCAATGGCGGCGGATTGGCAATCAGCGGCGGCACAGCACGCCGATCGGCGGTGCGCAGGCGGCGCAATAATGCCGCCTCGGCCGTCACGCTTGCCACGCGCTCGCGCCAGCGCGGGTGGGTGGCGGCACTGAAAATTCCTTTGCTGCGCTGCTGGCCATACCGGGTCCAGAACCGTGACGCGACATCGGCACCATAGCCCGCATCTTCCAGCAACCACACTGCCAGCCGGTCCGCCTCTACCTCGGTTGCCTTGGTCAGCCGCGCGCTGCGGCCAAATTGCCGGCCCACGCCGCGCGTGATGCCGGCGGCATCAAGCCGCGCCCGGTGACGCAGGATATTGTGGGCCAGCTCATGTGCCACAATGGCGGCCAGTTCCGTGTCGTCGGCGGCCAGCCGGATCATCGCGGCAGAGACATAAACGGTGGTGCCATCCGCTTCGGCTTTCACTTGGCGGTGCGCCTCAACCCGAAACTCGCTGGCACAGCCGGGCGTGGGCGGCAACAGCACCGGTGCGGATCGGCGCGCAATGGTGATTGACAGTCCGGCATTGGCCGGGTGGGTGCTGATCAGCGCGTGGGCCGCGGCGATGCGCGCGTGCGGGCTTGCACCGCTGGACTCGGCCGACCGGCCGCCGATGGCCAGGATCGCATCGCCAACCCGCAATCCGGCCGCCGCGGCAGGTCCGCTGGGATCAAGCGCGGCGACGAACGGCGCATCGGCATCGCTGGCGACATAAGCGGCGCGAACCATCGGCCACAGCCGCTCATCATACAGGCGCCGGTCCCCCAGCAACCAGCCAGGGGTTGGGGCTAGCGCCGGACACCAGGGTGCGGCCCCGGTCGCCAGCCGCCGGGCAATCGGCGCAACCCGCGCCTCCATCGCGATAATTTCATTCAGCGCGTGCGCCAGGCTGGTGTTCGGCGCTGCTGCGTTCGCAGGGGCGGTGCGGGCCAGCATGGCGACGGCAAAAACCATCATAAGAAGGCGTGTTATGCGCATTGGCAGTTGTTTATCGCACCGCTGCTGTCCGCACCACGCTTATTGTATCGCGGTCCGCGCGGCGGTATGGGCGACGCGGTGGGGGGTTATGACAGGATGCAAGACAGGACAGCGACAAGCGATGGCATCACCTTCTATTATCAATCCTAACGCAGCCCGCCCGCTGCTGATTGCACAGTGGCTTTGGTATGTTGCGGCGATGGTCGTCGCAATTGTCGTGATCGGCGGGATCACACGGCTGACCGAATCGGGGTTGTCGATCACCGAATGGAAACCCGTGCTGGGCACCATCCCGCCGTTGACCGATGCCGACTGGCAGGCCGAATTTGAAAAATACCGGCAGATCCCGGAATATCAGCAGATCAATCGCGGCATGTCGCTCGCTGATTTTCAGTATATTTATTTCTGGGAATGGCTCCATCGGCTGTGGGGGCGGTTGATCGGTGCGGCGATGGCGGTTCCGCTGTTGTGGTTCGCAATGCGCGGCTGGATTCCTCAGGGTTATATGCCCCGCCTGATCGCCATATTGGCACTGATCGGGCTTCAGGGCGCAATCGGCTGGTGGATGGTTGCATCGGGCCTGGAAGTGCGCACCGATGTCAGCCACCTTCGCCTGTCGGTACATCTGTTGACGGCGCTGTTCATTCTGGCCGGGTTGGTCTGGACCGCGCGTGACCTGTTGCGGCTGGCGCACCTTGGTCGTGATCGCCCTGCGCGGCTGACGCTGTTTGGTGTGCTAGTGGCGGCCGCGCTGGTATTTCAGTTGTTGCTGGGGGCATGGACGGCTGGCCTCAACGCTGGACAGGTTGCCAACACATGGCCGTTGATGAACGATCATATCATGCCAGCCGGCATCGATTGGTCGCACGGAATCGGCTTTGCGCTGACCCATGATCCGTTCCTGGTCCATTTTCTGCACCGCTGGTGGGCCTGGGTGGCGGCGGCGGCGCTGATCGCGCTGGCGATTCGCGCGGGCCGTGCCGGGGCGACGCGCGTTGCTGCGCTGCTAATGTGGCTGGTGGCGGCGCAAATGGTGCTGGGGATCATCACCGTGCTGTCGGGTGTCGCCATCTGGATTGCGGTCGCGCATCAGGCAGCCGGCGCGTTGCTGGTGCTGGTTACGGTCGCTGCAGTGCACCGGATCGGGTCGCGCGGCTGATGGCGGCGCGGCCAGCTATATTGGCGGTACTGGCCTGATGCCTGCTTTCGTCTGGCCCGGTGGTTGCGCAACAACCCGGATGCCCCGCTCTGTTCGGCAATTTCCCTTTGCCCCGCTGCATGGGCAGCCATTCCGCCTGTCAATCGTCACCGAACGGCCCGTCAGCAAGGGTGGACCTGAACGGTTTGCGCTTGAATATCGCGCTGAATTTTATGAACTTGGTCGCGGCAATGCGGTGTCCGCGACGCTGCTGGCCATCGCTGCGCCGCAACGAGCGTCGGCGGGCGGGGCGCTGGCGCGCAAACCACGCTATCGGTGATGCGGCGCTCACACTGGCTGATGGATGCGCGCAGTGGGCTGGTCCGGGAACAGACGGAAGCGCGTTGGCTGCGGCCAGCGGCAGGGGTACAGCCGGTTTCCGGCGGCCAGACGGTTCGTCGTCTGGTTCCAGAATAACCTAAAGGTATTATAATACCTGTCAGGAAAGGCGCGCCTGGCTTGACTTTGCGGATCGCCACGGCCAAAGGCGCAATCCGAAGCGATGCCGCTGGTCCGATTGACGGACTGGATTTGGCATCGTCCCAATCCATCCGAGGAGGTCGCCATGATCAAGGCGCTGACCAAATCGACCCAGTCGGCCAATGCCGCGACGGTCGAAAAGAAATGGGTGCTGATCGACGCAGACGGCCTGGTTGTTGGCCGCGTTGCCTCGATCATCGCCAATATCCTGCGCGGCAAGCACAAGCCGTCGTTCACCCCGCACGTTGACTGCGGCGACAATGTCGTCGTGATCAATGCCGACAAGGTGCGCTTCACCGGCAACAAGCTGGCTGGCAAGATATATTATCGGCACACTGGCTATGCTGGCGGCATTAAGGGCGTGACAGCCCAGAAAGTGCTCGAAGGCCGCTTCCCCGAGCGTGTGCTGGAAAAAGCCATTGAGCGCATGATTCCGCGCGGCCCGCTTGGGCGTCAGCAGATGCGCAACCTGCGCGTTTTCGCTGGCACCGAACATCCGCACGAAGCGCAAAACCCGGAACTGCTCGACGTCGCGTCGATGAACCGCAAAAACAAGGTGGGTGCATGATGTCCGACACCGTCCAGACCCTCGCCGATATCGGTACCATTGCCGAAGGCGGCGTACCCCCCGTCAACAACAATGCCCCGACGCCGCTGCGTGAGCAGAAGATCGATAAACAGGGCCGCGCCTATGCCACCGGTCGCCGTAAGGATGCGGTCGCGCGCGTCTGGCTGAAACCCGGCACGGGCAAAATCACCGTCAACGGCCGCGATCAGGATGTCTATTTCGCCCGCCCGACGTTGCGCCTTGTCATCAACCAGACCTTTGGTGTGGCTGATCGCGTTGGTTCCTACGACGTTGTCGCCACTGTTAAAGGCGGCGGGCTGTCCGGTCAGGCCGGTGCCGTCAAGCATGGCATTGCCCAGGCGCTGACCCGTTATGAACCCATGCTGCGTGCTGTGGTGAAGTCCGCTGGCTTCCTGACCCGCGACAGCCGCGCGGTCGAGCGTAAGAAGTACGGCAAGGCCAAGGCTCGCCGCAGCTTCCAGTTCTCAAAACGCTAAACAGCTTTTTCCGCCGACGGGTGGAAGAGAGGAAGGGCGGTCCGGCAACGGGCCGCCCTTTTTCGTGGATCGGGCTGTGCCATAGGCAGATTGCCCGTAACTGTGATATGATTATCCAAAGCATAATTTCGTTGCATGAAACGCCCGCACTTCACGCGCAGTTCATAGCAACGCATGGAGAAGGCACAAATACCGAAAGATGTTCGGAAAGGGTGTATAAACCATTGTTGTTAAACTGGTTTCAGCAGCGTTATCTTGATCTTCTCGGATCAATCTATCTCTACAACGAACATCGCGGTTACACCGCGATCGACCGGGTGCACTGTGCGATTCGAGCGCGCTCCCCCGATGACAGTGAACTGATCGCCGCCGTCGCGCAGCATCGTGCCGATGAGCGCAAGCATTATGAAATGTTCCGCCGCTGGTTCGAACTGCGCGGCACCATGCCGCTAGCGATTGATCGCACCTGCGGACATATTGACCGATTTGTCGAGATTATTTTCCGCTCGCGCATCGACGATCTCGATACCAGTAAAATAATCGCCAGCGACGACTTGTTCGAAAAGCTGTGCCGAGTGATCTCGTTGACCGAGAAGCGCGGCTTCAAACAGGTCGAGATCCTGCTACGCCATCCGCTGGTAAAGGGTGATAAGGTGCTGATGAAGATCTTTGCCATCGTCCACCGCGACGAACCAAGCCATTGGGCACCCTATGATAACTGGCTGAAACGTAACGGCAAGCGCGATCCGCTGTGGTGGGAACGGGGCATTGACGGTTTCATCCATTCCGAACTGCTGTTTTTGAAACTGCCTGTCCTGTTCCTCAATCCGTTTCTGCGCCGCCGCCGTGAATGGCCCGATGCGAACGATCCGCCGACGCTGTTTGCGGCGGGTGACACTATAGCGATTTCGTCCAGATAATCGTGGATAGGCTGTTGCCACGTGACGATTGCGCAGCGCACCAGGCGGAACCGCCGCGCAGGCTGTTCGCGCGCCTGTTTTCGCGCCGGGCGGCCGCGATGCTGGGCCGCAATACGGTCGTGTCATGCTTCGTGTTTGCGATCAGCTTTGCGCTGCTCTGGCTGCTTGTCGCATGGTTCGGCATGAACGAATTGCTCGCCGCGACTATCGGGTTCATCGTTGCCAACACGATCCATTACGCGCTTGGGCGGACCTGGATTTTCCGGGGCACCGACCGCGCCGTCGCCAGCGGGTACATCTATTTCGTTGCCAGTGGCGGGCTGGGCCTTGGCTTGACGATCCTGCTTTACGGGGCGTTCCTGCACTTTACCTCACTGAACTATCTTGTGGCGCGGGTGCTGGTGTCGGTCTTTGCGGGGCTCGCCATGTTCGTGCTCAACGCGACTTTCAATTTCCACCGACTTTAATGCGCATCGCACTTTTTTCCGGAAATTATAATTACCTGCGCGAAGGGGCGAATCAGGCGCTAAACCGGCTGGTTGGCTGGCTGGAAGACGAGGCAGGGCATATCGTGCGCGTTTATTCGCCGGTGACGAACACGCCTGCGTTCGAACCTGCGGGCACTCTGGTGCCCGTAACTTCGGTTGCACTGCCCATACGCAGCGAGTTTCGCCTTGCCCTTGGCCTGCCGCATGCGGTGCGCCGCGACATTCGGCAATTCGCGCCCGATATTATTCATCTCTCAACGCCCGATATCCTGAACACGCGTGCGCAGACTTTTGCCCGGCAACTTGGGATTCCGGTCGTGGCCAGTCAGCATACCCTGTTCGAGTCCTATTTCGATTTTTACCACCTTGGCTGGTTGCGCCCGCTGGTCGAATTGCATCTTGCCCGCTTTTACCGCCGCTCGGATCATGTTGTGGTGCCAACCGATGCGTTGGCCGCCGACATGCGGCGCCTGCGCGGCGACAACAGGGTCAGCGTGTGGAGCCGCGGCGTGGACCGCACACTTTTCGATCCGACCCGCCGTGACACCGCATGGCGCCGCGCCATGGGTATTGCCGATCACGAAGTTGCCGTGCTGTTTTTCGGTCGCCTCGTCCTCGAAAAGGGGATCGCGGACTATGTCGGGGTGATCCAGCGCTTGCAGCAAGAAGGCCTTCCTGTGCGCGCCCTGCTGGTGGGCGAAGGGCCTGGGAGGTCTGCATTTGGCGCACTCGACAATCCGGTCATGACCGGGCAAATCGAAGGCGAGCAACTGGCAATTGCGGTCGCCAGCGCCGATATCTTCTATCATCCCAGCACGACCGAGACATTCGGCAATGTGGTGCTTGAGGGGATGGCCTCGGGCCTGCCGATTGTTGCGGCTGATGCGCCCGGATCCCGCGCCTTGCTGGGCGACAACGCAGCTGGGGTGATATGCCGTCCGGGTGACCAGGACGCGGCCGCTGCGGCAATTTCAAACCTGATCCGGGATCCCGAATGGCGGCGCGAACTGGCCCGTGCGGCGCGGGAACGTAGCTTTGCCTATTCGTGGGACGAGGCTTCGGCCGCAGTCGAGCGGGTCTATCGCGCGTTGCTGGACTAGTCACGATTACTTCAGGTTGGTATGATTGCCATGGTTTATGCCGGCGGTTTTTCGCGCTCTTCGCGCTCTTCGTGCTGTGGCCCGACCCTGTGTCCATTGGCCAGCAGATGCACCCTATTGCACCGTCAATTCCCCCAGCGCTGTCCTGATCCGCCGTGCGTTGACGCCGACGTCGCTCACGCCGACACGGCTGACCGAACGGGCATCGACAATCGCGCGCGCCGGGTTGGCTGGGTCCGGCGTTACGCGAAAGACGATGTCGTCGGCAAAGCGGAACAGTGATACCTGCTCAACTGCCTCGACACGGCCAGCGGCAGGATCGGCGATGGCAACATCCCAGCCGCGCGCCTTGGCCTGTGCGGTGATCCGGTCAACGGTTACGGCGACCGACATGGGAACGCTAACGGGCTTGAGATCGCCATAATCCTCGGCATGCAATTTCGCCCGGCGCTGCGCCGGGGTCATGGCTTTCAAGTCGGCGCGGCCACCATCGGGAACAATTTTGTTAAGGTCAGCGCGCAACACCAGCTTTTCAAACTGCGGCGGATCGGCCAGATTGGTGGTGACATCATGGATCGGCGGGACGCTGCGTGCTTGCGTGAAAAAGAAGGCAGCATAGCCCACCAGCGGCGCTGCAAGCAGCCAGGCAAAGCCAATCTGGCCCAGCGCCGCACTTTTTTTGACGGCGTGGATGCACAGCGCGATCAGGCTGATGACCAGCGAACCGAACGCCACCACCACACCATATCCGAACCAGGTAAATCCGGTCAGCGGCGGGACGACGCCGAACCATGCGGCCAGACCACCGCCCAGCGCCAGGATAAGGCTGGCCACCGCGAACAGCCGCGCCGTGCCGCTGACCCGCTTGCCCCAGCCGCGCGGGCCCTCTGCCATAGTGCCGTTCATTGATGCTCTCCCGCTTGCCTGACCCGGTTTCTTCGTCAATAGCGCAACTTTACGATAAGCGTAGCGCGCACGAAGGCAAGCGATGAACATTCGCGCGCGCAAAGGAGGCTGTTTGCTCAAGCTGTTGTTTTTTGTCGGACTGCTCGTCTTGTTGTTTGGCGGGGCGGCACGCCTGATCGCGGCGGGTGGGGCGAAAAGCCTTGATGCCGGTGACAAGCTGCTGGGCGGCGGCGGCAGGGGCGACTGCACCGTTGCGGGCCAACCCTATGGCACTGGCGCAAGCCAACAGCTTGATATCTGGGCTCCACCGGGAACGGCACACGATGCCATGCTGCCCGTGGTGATATTCTTTTATGGCGGCGGCTGGCACAGCGGTTCGCGCGCGGATTATGGCTTTGCCGGGCGCGCCTTTGCCGGCGCAGGCTTTGTCACGGTCATTCCGGATTATCGCCAAACACCCAAAGGTCGCTGGCCTGATTTTCTGGAGGACAGCGCGGCGGCGGTGGCGTGGGTGCGCGCCAATGTCACAAGCCACGGCGGTGATCCCGACCGTATCGCGCTCATGGGCCATTCGGCGGGGGGCTATAACGCCGCCATGCTTGCGCTTGATGGCAAATGGCTCCGCGGCGTAGGCAGCGACCCGTCGGTCATCCGCGGCGTGGCGACGCTGGCGGCTCCGCTCGATTTTCTGCCACTGGAAAAGGGTGGCAGCGCCGATCGGGCAATGGGCCATGTTCGCCCCGCACAAAGCACTCAGCCGATCCGCTTCGCGCGCGGCGATGCCCCGCCGCTATGGCTGGCCACGGGGAGCGACGACACCACTGTACGCCCGCACAACAGCCGCAACCTTCATGCCGCGATTATCGCTGCGGGCGGACAGGCCGACTTTAAAAACTATCCTGGAATGGGGCATCGGGCGATTGCCATGGCCCTTGCCCAGCCATTTCGCGCACGCTCGACGGTGTTTGATGATGTCAGCGATTTTCTGCGCGGCGTGACCGCGCGGCGTGTAACGGCACCGCGC
>Ga0105044_10009705_pt1 | contig 13152 bp, 16 predicted proteins | sample MAT01_FD_78092 | JGI IMG/M metagenome (GOLD analysis project Ga0105044, IMG submission 78092) | Freshwater microbial communities from Lake Fryxell liftoff mats and glacier meltwater in Antarctica - MAT-01 | ecosystem: Environmental > Aquatic > Freshwater > Ice > Liftoff microbial mat | place...
AATTTCAGTTTCTAACCAAGTTACTGTAGCATTTAATGGTACTTGTTTACCAGGTTTACCAAAATAATAAGCAGATAAAAAATCTGTCATTACTTCACGCCCACCTACTAACAATTTACCTGTTTGTTTATATGCTTCAACATTTTTACTAAGATGTTTAGCTTTAGCATTTTCTTCAAAATCTAAATCTGAAATACAAAAACGATAAGTACCTTTTTTATATTTATCCATTGCTGACGGAGCAACATCATCTTTGTTAGCAAGTAAAATTTTCCAATCAATATAATCTTGAGCATTAGATAAATCTAGTACTTTAACTTCATCTTTTAATTTAACGTATCTATTCATCCAATAGTTTTCTTTCGGTTTTAAATGAATAGATAAATCTGCTCTTAATTCTTTTGATAAAAATTCTTTTTCTTCTGGTGTTAAAATATCAACTACTTCATTCCTATCTTTTTTAAGAGGAACACAATATCTTACTGATGAATCTTTAAATAGAAAATTAGCTGCGTGTTTTTCATCAAGCCATGCTCCTTTTCTTCTTATACCAGATACTTTCACTTTTTTATTAGGTAATTTAAACTCTTCTTTAATAATTTTAGTTACTTCTTCCATTTTTCTCTCTTTTAATTTATTTTACAAATATAAGTAAACTAATAATATTTCTACTATTAGTTTACTTATTTAATCATCAATCAATAATTATGCAAGAATCGCAGGTAACATAGTAGCACATTTAGAAGGATCTTTTACCATCATTCCACATACACTCATACGACCATATTGATATCCATCAGTAGAATTAGCAGCTAATACCATACGATCACCTTTTGGTGAAAAAGGAGAACGAATACCTGGCACATACCACATAATATCTTCCTGGCCTTTAATATAAACTTTACGAACATTTGGCTCACCTTGAGTTGTACCTACATCCATAATATCATAACGATATGATTCAGCAACACCTCCACTTGGATGATATACTTTATTACGTTCTGGATCATCATACATTGACATTACATTAACTGTAACAACAATACCTTGTGGCCCCGAATATTCAACAAATTGTCCACCGTAACCAAGTCCTTTATTAACTCCTTTAGTAGAAGCATTATAAATTCTAGAACCATCATTCATTTTAGTAAACAATTGAGAGTAATCCTCAATAGCTTTACTAAATTGAACTGCCCCACGCTCACCTGTATTAAGTACAAATCTACGTTGATCTCCATTTAATTTACCTACTGACATTTCAAGTAAAATATCCAATAAGAAATCAATATTGAAAGTAGAGTATGTAATAGTGTTTGCAGACTCAGCTTGTTGACGATAACCAGCACCTTGTTTTAAAGCGTTACCTGATTTACCCATGTTAGCATAAGTACCATCATCTTTACGGTTTGAACGAGAGAACATCAAAGCTTTACATTTAGCTTCACGATATTGACGTTCAAATTCATAATCTTCATACTGTGTCCAAGTAGAATATTTTTGACCTTTATCTCCCAACCATGTAAAAGCAACTGGACGATTAATCATATTACCAGCAGCAGTATGTTCCATACGGTGATAAGTAAATGCATTACGCATTTTAAAAGGAGAAGTGAAATTAATTCCACCACCTTTTACAGATAAAGTATCTTCTACTAAATCGAAATCTCTAGAGAATCGTTTACCTGATTCAAGTTCTTCAGTTGGTACAAACAAATCAGGATCTCCAGTAAGTAATTTTACTTTATAAACCCAATTTACACCTTCTGGTGTAGGCTCTTGTTGAACTTGCATTTGGTATTTTTCATTTTTATGACCTACTAAGATGTTAACATCTGTAAACCATTGTTCAGAAAATACTAATTCAAATTCAGAAAAACCTAATCCTGGTGTAGATACACCTGTAATTGCTGTTCCACCAATACGGGCTTCAACAAGAGGTACATTCTTTTTACCAGAACCTTGAAGACTCCATGTAAAATCTTCATCTGTTTCTAAATATAGTGGACTAAATTGATCCAAGTATGAATCAAGATCTTGTCCAAAATTAACTTGTGCAATACGAGTTAACATATTGGAAGCTTTTTGTGGCTCAACTCCAAAGATTGCACCAATATGGTTCTTTGTTGTTAGACCAGTCCAAGACTTTGCTTCTGTCATTTGAAGCTGACTAATTTGTGGCATTGTTATTTATTTTTTAATTGTGTTACGTAGTTAAGAAAAGATTCCTAGTCCTAAATCATTAGAATCAGATTCTCTTTTATTTTTACCTCCAGATAGGTTATTATTTTCACCAAGAAGTTTTTCTAAACCTCTTGCTGTTTTATTTTCTGCTACTTTTTCAAATTTAGAGAAATCTGGTTTCTCATTAAAAAGTCCCATTTTAAATAAAGTAGCTAATCTAAATTCAAATTCAACAGGGTTTTTAGCTCTATTTGCATATACCTCATTTAAAGAATTACCTCTATTATCTTTAGCTACAGCAGTAGTCATTGATTTATATATATCTTTTTTAAAAGACTCTGTTAATTCAATTCCAGGTATATATTCTTTTTGAGCCATTACAAAAGTTTCAGTTTTTTCTAAAGACTCTTTTATATATTTTTCTCTATCAAGAATATCTTGATCAGCTTTTGCTTGTAATGCTTCTTCATTCTTAGATTCTTTTTCAATCATGAATGTTTTAGCTTCCATAGCTTCATTATAAAGCTCCTCTCCTCCAGCATCTTTATAAGAACCAATCATTTTAAGTGCTTTTTCTTCAGTAAACCCTCTAGTAATTAAGGAGTTTTTAACTAATACTTCTTGAAGAGCTTCATTGCTTTTAATATCTGAATCTTTTAAATTAGAGTAAGCTCTCTGATTAGCTTTTGTAGCAGTATATTCCTTCATAGGAATACCTTTTCTAATGGCTTCTAAAGCAGCTACCTCTTCATCAGAAAGATTACTCTTAACTTTACCTTCAACATCTTTTTGAATTAAATCTCTAAGATACTGTGCCTTTTCAGCATCAGAAGCTAATTTATCTAGTTCTTCATTATTGATTTCAATACCCAACTCCTCACCAAGAGCAGAAACGATATAAGAGAGAGGAGACGAAGAAGAAGCAGCAGTATTATCTGCTGAACCATCGTTCTGCTCTTGGTTATCGGAATCACTAAATTCTGAACTATCTATTAAACCTTCTTTTAAAGCAGCTTTCTCTCTCGCTACTTTTTCTTCTTCAGTTTCTGCTATAATAGTATCTAATTCGATTTGATCTGTAGTTAACAAATCATCACCGAAATCTATACTATCAAACAAAAAGTCTCCGTTTTCTGACATATATTATTTATTTAGTTTTCAAAGTTAAATATAATTATGATAATAAAATATAGTTTATATCCTAATTATATAATTAATATTCTCAAACTATAGCTATTATCACTTACTAGAAGTATTCTTTTTAGCTATAGCTTTAATTTTTTCTTGTTCTATTTTAGATTTACGGTCTTTACTATTCTCGGAAACCTCATGATTCATTTTTACATTGTTAAGTAGTAAATCAGACTGTTGTTTTAATCTAACAATATTCTCTTTAGTTTTTTCTTTAGTTAATTCTATTTCATCATCAATTCCATTATTATCTAAATCTTCTTGTTTAGAATTTAATTTCATTTGCTCTATACTAATCTTATAGCCATACTCTTTATCTATTTTAGATAATTCAAACTGTCTAGTATTTTCAGCTTCTTGTTTAGCCATCTCTAATGATTGTGACTGCATCTCTTGTGCCTGTGCTTGTTGTTTTTCTTGACTAGCTTGTTTTTTAATTTCAGCCATTTCTACTTTTCTTCTTATAGATACTAAAGATGGATTACTATAAATATCCATAATTTCTTTAAAACTAATTTTATCATTTTGTAATCCTGCATGAGCAAGTTCTTTAAATGATTGTATAAGTTCCATTGCATCTGAACCAGAAGTAAGTACTACTCCAGCATCACAATCCATTACTTCATCATCTTTCTCTATAGTAAATACTTGTTGAGTTAGATCATCAGCTACATATTGTAAAATTTTATCTTTACCTTTCCATGCAAACTTAGCGGTTTCAAGGAGAATTGACATTACTTTAACTTTTACTAAATCATGTAATCCAAAATATTTTTCAGTAATAGTATTAGATTGAGCAACCGCCCTTTCAACACCCCTAACTGTTTCTCTATTTTCAACCTGTCCTTCACGTTGTCTTGTTATACCTGCAATTTGTCCCATCTGACCTTCAATAAAATTGAGCATCAAAACGTGTTGTTGTATATAATTACCTAAATCTAAATCAAGATAAGTACCTGAACTCGACATTTGACCTGCAAGTTTACCTTGTGCAGCACCTTTAGTAGCCTCATTAAAAGAGTCTTCTATTAACCATCCATTAATTTCTGCGTAACCCATCCAATCTTCTACTTTCCAACCAGTAGGCATTTTAGCAATATCTATCTTACCAATTCTACCCTTAGCTTTAGCAAATGCTAATTCAGTACGATACATAAATACATTATATAAATACTGATAGGGTTTCATTCTATCCATTAAAGACTTGGCCTTAGATACATTTGTATTATAAGCAAGACCTACATAACCAGAATGACATTTAGATATATTATGAATACTTCTAAATTGAATAGGTCTTTTTTGTAATTTAATATATAATGAGTTACAAGATGAATCATTAATACTTCCTCCAATACGAGTACCTTCCCACCATTCAGAAATCCATGACCATTTTACTTCTTCACCTGGAGCTTTCTCATATTTCTCATCTACAATCTTATCAAACATATTTCCTGTAGTTTCATCATATTGAGCTACAGATCCAATCTTTCTAAAAGATTTCCACACTACACGCATAACCCTAATGTCTCCTTCAGAATTATATGCTCCACCAAAATTAGAAGATATATTCCATTCTGCTCCACTTAAAGAATCCGTTAATTTATTATCAGTAAAAAAAGCAGCCTCTTTAACTCCAATACTAATAGCTCCTTCAGCACCATCAAAATTTAAACCATTTTCTATTTGACCTACTTCTTTTTCTGTTAAATCAGTATGAAATTTATCAATAATCTGACCTACAGAATGATACCCATCTTCAATAATAATACTTGCATCATCAATCCAAGGCGATTCTCCAGATCCTAATGTATGTATATTAAGTGGATTACATCTACGTACTACAGGGTCTCCTGCTTCAATATCTACACAGTATATTTCTTCACCAGATACAAGTACATCTTCAAAACCACGACTAAACATATCTCGTAGATTCCTAGTCTTATATAAATAATTAAGTATTTGAGTAGCCCTACGTTCTAATAAATCTTGCCACTCATAATTAATATATGATTTAAAATTATCAATATCTCTTTTAAGCTCTTCTTTATTTATATTAGGTTGTTGTGATTTTTTAATTATGAATTTTTTAATCTCTTCTTTCTTTGCTTTTTCTTTACTAGAAATAGCTTCATCATTAACTACTTGTGCAAACCAATCAAATCTTCTTCTACGTTCTTCCCCAATTAATACATCTAATTTTGGATTAGCTAAAGGGTAGTTTTGCATTTTAGCTGGAATTGTATTACTATCAAAACCAAATGGATTACAGCTTTTTTCTACATCAGAAGTATCTAGAATATCATTGTAAAGATCATAATTAATTTGCTTATTCTTATAAGACTGTCTAATCATGTTATCACTATAGAGTGCCATTTCTTCAGCAGCTTCTATTGATTGCTTTGCCCACTCTTTAGTTTTTTTACCAATTAATCTCTTTTGAGAAGGAAATTTTTTATAATCAGGTTCTACGTGCATAGTAATTATATAATCTACAAAGATAATTTAATTATTTGTGATAATTGAAGGAAATGTTTTTAAACTATAGCTATTACCATTTTTAGTTCTGCCTTTAAACCAAAAGGGATCTAATGCTATTGGATTCTGTTGTACATTCATAAGAGTAGAAGTTATTTTATGTAGATCTTCTGCTAATATCATTAACATACCAAATGCAGATATTCTATCATAGTTACCTAAACTATGATAAGCAATTAATTCTTCAACAAACGCTGGAGACTTTATTGTATGTAAATTAAGAAGTGGCTCATCTCTACCTTCTGGTTGACTATATGCAGGTTCAAGTAACCATCTTTTAGTTAACATTAAACCATAATTATTAATAGTAGTACTAGCATTAGTACCGTATCTTTTATTACCGATTTTACTTATAGTAATATTTGAAACACTTCTAAGTATTTCGGGAGTTTCACATAATATATGTAAACTATTTTTATTATTACAAAATGCATAAAATGCTTTCTTATTATTCTCATAATTTAAAGTACCTGCTATACCATAATAATTAGAAAGTAATCTAAGTTGTTCAAAGTAATCATTAGTAATTTGGGGTCTTCCTGTATATTCAGCTACTATTTCTCTTGTTAAAGAGTTCATTATTTGAGTAGATAATAATGAAGCAGTCTTTGAACCATCATCATCTTCAACACTATCATTACCTGCTAAATATCTAAATCTAGGTATATTTCCATCTTCACCTATAACTGGATGAGCATATATATGTATTGCTCCAGGTCTTAGTTCTGTGTGTGGATATTTATCTATTATTCTTAAATTAGAATCTTGTTTAAATTTAATTTTTCCATCTGATACTTCCATTCTACCTATATAGGTACTATCAGCAATTTTAGAATTAGTTCTAAGTTCTGCTAAATGTTTTTTAAGTTCTACTATAGGAAAGTAAGAACCCTCAACTTTCATTACAGCTTCTTGTGGTGTAATAGGACTTTCAGCACATTCTTGTACAATGGTATTTGGATCACTCGAACCAAATTTAACTTTTTGTCTAACAGTTAGTAATTGAATTAAAGCTTTAACAACATCTGAATTACCATCTTTATCATAGCAGTCAGATCTATTCATGTATTCAGCTATAAACAAACCACATTCTCCAGAACCATTAATATCAAATACATTTTCTAAACCAAGTATTTTATAACCATCTGGATGATAAAAAAATTCTTCAGATGCCTCAAAATCAGAACCCTTAGTACCACCAGTACCAAATGAAATCTGATAACCAAAAACTCTGTTACCCTGTTCTATGGATTTTTGTGCAATTTTCCAAGCTTGTTTTAAACCAGGAAATTTACCATCTTCTTCCCATTTTATTAACTTACCCCTTTTACCCCTAGCTTTTTGTGGGTCATCTTTTAATGTTACACCAATAATTTCAGATAGTTGCCCAGAATTAGTATTTAACTTTTCATTTTTATACCCCAATTTAATATGTAATTTCTCTACAGAATTTACTAATCTTAATCTAGGCCAAGGTGTATGAGTAGCACACCAATCTAAACTATCAGAAGCTTTATTAAAAATACCATCTTTATTAAGGTATTCTTTTTCAAAAGCCATTGAATAGGATTTAGAGTTTTTAATCAATACTGCATTTCTAGCATCCATTGATCCACCCTTAAAACTATAACCACGTCCTCTACATTTTAAAACTTTACCATGTTTACCAGCTTGTTCCCCCTGTTCAATATAATGAAAGAACCAATAATCAGAATCCCACGTATCACCAAATTCAGTTATACGTTCTGCTTGAATACTTCCATCTTCAGAAGCTTCTCCAATAGCAATATCTTTTTGTATTACAGAATAATTCCAATAAAAATAATTGTAACCACTGATCCATTCACCATCAGATTCTCTAAGATAACCCTCTAAACATCTACGTTTTTCTTCTTGCCAGAATTTATAATATTCTGATTGTACATTACCGTTAGGGTACAATTTAGTGTAACATCCATGTTCTTTAAAGTATAAACAAGAAGGTCTAAAATAATCCATATCTTCTAATAAATGTGGATTAGTTATATCTACTATAATCTTATTTTCAATTCTATATTCTAAAGGAATAATAGGTTTATCTTCTGCATTTCTAATAACATATTTATAATCTTTCTTGGGCCTATCTTTAGATCTTTTACGATTAGGATCACACAATCTTTTGATCATAGGAATCTTATCAATAAAATTATGAAACATCTCTTGATGTTCTAAATCTAATTTAGATATAAGATTCTCAGTGAATAAAGTTTGTGTACTATTAGTTAACATCTTCAAACATACCTTTTACAATAGTTCCTCTAGCACCTGCTGCTAATTCTTTATCTTTTTTAATTTCTCTTTTAGCAGTAATGATAGCATTAACTGCTTTAGGTATATTAGTTAATACATCCTGTATCTGTTTTGGATTATGAATAGGTTTATTTGATTTCTCATCCCTTTCATTTAGATCAATATTTCTAAGATGTTTACCTAGTTTTTCAGCACCTATTAAACTATCTTCTAATAATATATCTAGTACCCCAATTTCTCTTTTTGTATAAAACTCAATAGCATCTTGAACTATTTTAGATGGTTTCCAATCTTTAGGTAAAGATATATTTTTAGAAATTTCTGTATGTCTAATATCCTTATCTAATATATCTGCAAAATCAGATCTACCATCACAAAAGAAATATATATAACTCATTTCCATTAAAGCAGTATCCTTACCTTTAGATTTATCAGCATCAAATAATACCTTAAACGGGGTTAAAGCTAAAGCCTGTGGTGCAATAATTAATTGATATTCTTTAAGTTCAAATAATTCCATTAAATAATAATTTTAGAATCTTGTTTTGGAATATATACTTTTTTAGCAGGTTCAATCTTTCCAATGTATATACCTAAAATAGATGTCTCATAAACTACATGAAACTTAGTATTACTAATAGGTTCTATAAAATTAATAGCAGCTGCCTTTAAATAAATTCTATCTCCAACATTAATAGTTTTAACATTACCTCCAATAGCAATAACTTTAGGATAAACTGAAATTTGAGCCTCTTCTGCTAATATCATACCATTCTTAGGATTAATCTCACCCTTTTCAATAATATTATATTCTAAAAAAATCTGACTACCAATAGGTAATAAATTCCATCCATCTATACAAGAACCTTTACTATCTACCCCAGTACTTTCATTGTTAGCTTGATTTGATTTAATTGTTGATTGTGCATAAGCTACTTCTGCTTTATCTGATACTACATTTTTCATACTCTCTCTTATTTTATTTTAATTATAAATTTTAACATTCCATTGAATACCCACTCACATACATCATTATCTAAATCTATTTTAATAGGTCTAAATTTACCTACATATATATTCTCTAGATTATCTAAATCATATATAAATGCATCATAGTGTACTTGAGTCATTTCTAAAGTTATTATCTTTTGATCTATTCTTCTAAAGAGTATATCAGATAATTCTGCTAAACTTCCATATATAATTGGTAATGTAGTCATATCTTAGTGTTTTCTTTGATCGTAATAACTTTTAAATCTTTTACTTTCTTTTCTATGTATTGAAGCATGTCCAGTATCTTGATCATTTATTCTAGATTCCCAAGTGGATACACAAACATACATATTATCTTTAAATAAAAACCATGCATCCTTATCTATTTTAATAAGTTTATCTTTACCTTCAAATGAAGTAGAATAACTTCTATAGTTTCTATAAGTAGTATATTCTTCCTCTGTAAGTTTATCTTCTATATTAATCATTTACTTCTTCTTTATTAATATCTGAAATAAGTTTTTCTAACTTCTTTTTATTAAAAGTACCTAGATTAGATTGATATGCTACTTCTTTAAACTGCTCTAGTTTATCACTATCTTCTCCCTTAGATAAACTACGTACTACATTATACAGCTTAATATTCTCTGGATTTTTAGATCCCCATATTAATCTACCTCTATTTTTAGATCTTTCAGAAATAAAAATTCTTCTGACCTTATATTCTTCTTGAGTCTCACCTTCTAATCTAGCTTGATTTAATTCACCATAAAGTTTATGTTCCTTACTATCAATTTGATAAGTTTTAAACTCTCTACCAAAATCATCAAAAAACTCTGTTTCTGATAATACTAAAGTATTTGCTTGTTTTCTATTCATCTCCTTTTTTATTTGTAAAATGTTCTAATCCTCTTTCTAATTTAATTATTGCATTCTTTGCATACTTTTCAATTACACCTCTCTTAACGTATAATTTACCTAGTTTTATAAAATTAATATTTTTAAATGTGTCAGCTTCATTATGAACTCCTTCTCTCATTGCTTTTCTAGCAAAATGAAATTGTGATTCAAATATATCTTTAATCTGAATTTCAGTTAAATTATATTCTAAAGCCAACTTCTTATACTCATCTTCTAATCTAAACATCTTCTCTATTAACTAATATACTAAAATCTATACCATCAAAAAAACATTGCCAACTAATTGTATAATTCTTTTCAAGATCTTCTAAAAAACTAATCTTATTAGAAAATGCAGCTATAGACCCTGTTTTAAACAAGATCATAAGTACTAATTGCTTCTAACCAAAGTTCAATAAAATTATCTATATCATTATGTATAAATATAATAAAATCATCTTCAGTATAAAGACAATATAAATCTTTACTAACCTCTAACGTGTTTCTTATTTCATCAGTAGATTCTCTAATAGATTTAATAGAAGACCATTTAATTATAGTTTGCTGTCTAATAATAGGAGCATTAGCAATTTTAGAATCTTTACTCCACTTATCTTCTCCTTCTTGTATATCAGCAGATTTATAAATCTGTAATAATTGAACAATGGGAGATATATTCCCATCTTCGTTTATAATTCTATTTACTATTTTCATAATTTATTGCTATTTGATATGCAGTATTAAGTAACATTATTTGATTTGATGTTTCTGGTATATTAATTGTTACATTAACACCCTTCATAGTATAAATATAGTTCTCTACTATCTTAATCATTAATTCCATCTGTCTTTAATTTAAAAACTAATTCTAGAGTATTACTTGTAGGATATACAAGATATTTAGTTGGTACTTCATTATTAACTATTAGATTCTTTTTCCTAAGAACAGAAAGAGTATTTTGAAGAATACTATCCTTAATTGATAAATTACTCATAATAATCTTCTTATTCTTACTAGAAAATATAAGTTCAAATCTATCAGTAAGATTAACTATATCTCTTTTTAAATAATTATAATAAAGCAATTGACTAAATACTTCTGCTTCCCTACTCCTTAATTTAAATAATGGTTGAAGTAATTCAACATAAGCCCTAAATAACTTTTGCTCACTATTAAAACCTAATTTAATTTCTCTCTTCATTACTTCTTCTTCTAGAACAAAGTTATGAATAAAAAATATATATCCTATTATTTATTAATAATAATTATTATTTAAAATAAAATGTTAAAACACTTGACAATGTCAAAAATAATGAATAACTTTGCGTATATTCTTTTTGAGTTATTTGAGAATAGCTGTCCCCCATTTGTCTTCTAGGAGTTTTTAAAAAAGAGGACATCTTCTATTTATTCCATGTTCCACTATATTCTGGTGAATTTTTAATTTCTAAAAGTAAGTTTTTTAAAATTGAATTTTTTAAAATTAAATTTTTTTTAAAAAGTTGAATTTTTTTTAAAAAATTAAAGAATGAGTTACACCTACTACATAACCCTCCCTTAGTTTGGAGTTGGGGTTCTACCCCACTGGTCTTCGATTGGGTTCAACCTATGCAACCCGATAACAATTATCATCAAATTAATTCTTACATTATGTCAGATTTAAAATCAGTACCGTTTGCAGACTTTGCTAGAGCAAACAACCTAGTATCCATCAACCCTTTAGTTCGTGTATCAAAGGGTAAAAGTTTATTTGTTACTACCCTAACAAATCAAAAAGATGAAAACGGCAGAATTATTGCACTTAACATCTATTTTGCTCGCACTATTAGTGACGATGGGGTTTTAGCTGTAGGTGACATGTTCACTAAAGCTATGCGTGAAGATGCATTAGTGTATGACATCACTAACGCTAAAGGTGAACAACGATATAAAATCGGTTTCCCTGGTACAAGCGCTTACGAAGCTATCTAGTTTCGTGTTACCATTACCACCATGTACTCTCTCTAGTATGTGGTGGTTTTGTTTTTACCCTATAATGCTTAATTAAAATTAACTCCTATATATATGAATGAACTTGAAATACAAACTCAAGAGTTTCAAATGAAACTTATGAGTATACTGAAATAGTGAATTACTCACACTAACTAGCTGAGTATTAATTGAATAAAATCTTTCATTAATCATCAATCAATTATGAAAAAGACCTTTATTTGTATTGATGGGGTTTTAACCACATTCGATATGCTACAAAATGAAAATTCCTAACACCTAAAGCTATTAGTAGATGTAAAGTCTATTAATAGCTTTTATTAACTTTTAAAAACTTAAATAACTTTCTAAGTTGTTGAAGACAGCAGAGTTCTTTGATTCTACATTAACCCCAAGGAAGGTCGAAATAATCCTATTATTGTTAGGCTGTGGTGGACTCTCTACATAAGACAAGATTGGTATTCTCATTATCAAAGTTTATGCTGTAAAACACATTTAAAAAACATTAAATATGACACTAGAACAACAAGTACATCAAAACGATGTTAAATTAAGAAAAGCTTTAGATAGAATTATGGTTCTCGAAGAGGCTATGGCTAAATTAGTAGTTATACAAAATACTGCACAACGAGAAGCCGAATTACAAAGTGAATTTGAAATATTGAGAGATGAGGCATCTTCTCAAATAGGTCACGATATGTAAATAATAATAAAAACATTAAACTCTATACAAATAAAGGGCACTCTACATGATTAGAGGATTCAGAAGAACGTATTAATAAAAATATAATTGCTAAACAATTGTATAATAAACTACTTAGTATTCTAACAGTACTAAACTTATACTTGTAATACCCTTTAGAAAGGTATTCTCGATAGTAAGATAATATGTGTAGCATGTAACCCATTAATCTGGGAACCTCTGTTGAATCAGCATATTAATATTTGTTATTTTATTTAATAGTAAAGTCAGTTTTATTATATGCATAATAATAAAAAACATTAAATAACCTATTAAAGAATATACCAAATAAAGTATATAACAATTTAAAAACCTGGCATACGTGGAGAGA
>Ga0105044_10009706_pt1 | contig 13152 bp, 14 predicted proteins | sample MAT01_FD_78092 | JGI IMG/M metagenome (GOLD analysis project Ga0105044, IMG submission 78092) | Freshwater microbial communities from Lake Fryxell liftoff mats and glacier meltwater in Antarctica - MAT-01 | ecosystem: Environmental > Aquatic > Freshwater > Ice > Liftoff microbial mat | place...
AACCTTTTTTATTTCACCATCAGCAAGGAAAAATGCAGAGTTAAAAAGGTTTTTTCCTTCAATCTGCGCATTGACGGATGGCGAGCCTACAATGGCAGCAATACCCACACATTCAACAGCGATAAGGTTTATGGATTCTTTGCAGCGCCTTATGAAATCATCAAACTCTAGAAAATCAAGGGGCGGATACCCGCAAACAGCAAGTTCAGGAAACACGACGATGTCGGCAGCTTCTGATTTTGCCCTCCGGATAGAACTGATAATCCTGGAGGTATTTTCCTCAAAATTTCCAATATGAAAATTAAGCTGAGCGAGAGCTAGTTTCATTCTTTTTTGATTGAAAAATGAAATCGTTCCGCCAAGACCCTTAGAACAATATGCCTACGTTAAGCTGAAAGTAATTATTGATAGCGTCTTCTCTCACAGATGTAAATTGAGTAGGGGGCAGCGGCGTCTGATTTTTAAGAATATTGGTAAGTCCGTTATTGAAGACCAGGCTCGTTACCAATGAAGTATTTCCACTAAGGTTGTATTCAACACCAGCGCCAACAAGCAGTGAACCCCTGAAAAGATTTACGTAGGAACTCGAATGCTCGTCGGCTGTGATAGTTTGAGTGCCATTTCTGAATTCAGAAAACTCGGTTCTTGCAGAGTATCGAAATCCGGCGCCAAAGCCAAACAAACCAAAATAACGGAGATAACCGATTTCTTTTGTTCGGAATTTTAACATCGCCGGGAGATCAATAAAGCGGAGTTTATATAACTGTTCGTAGTCGTATGCATTGGCTGTTCCAAGGTCCAGCGCCCGCCCTTTGAGTTTCCCCGAGGTGTAGGTGATATCCAGCCCCGTTGAAAACAGGAAAGTTTCGTTTAGAGCAAATTCGGCTACTGGGCCCCACGCAAATCCGATCCTTGCCCCGCCGCCATCAATCGAAAACCCTGCAGGCAAGTCTTTAAATTCGGGTTTCATCCAGGCAATCACCGGTGCTGCCTTTAATCCAAAGCGGAAGGTCCTTTGTGTTTCCTGTGCATTCAGAGATAAACTCAAAACAAAGGCAAGGGGTAATAAGTATTTCATGTCTTGAAAAGTAAAAAAGGAAAAATCTTCTTGAAACGCTACTGCCGCAAGGCACGAATTGTTAATTTTGGCCGTTGTTCGCAAAGATAGAATGATACACCCACAATGATAAAATTTCTGAAGCGCATTTGTTTCATTTTGTTAACAGTTTTATCAGCGTGTGGCGGAACAACGAACAACGAAATTCCAGATCATGTCCCGGATGCAAAAGAAGCCGGAGTAAAATCCTTAAATATCACAATCCAACGCTTCGAGAAGGATCTTTTCGCAATCAAAAAGGAAACCTTTCAGGCAGACACTCACCGTCTTTTTGAAAAGTACGGCACATTGCTCACACTTTTTTCCGTTAGGGTGATTAAGACCGGAAGCCCTCAGATACCGCAATTCAGGGAGAATCTTCTAGGATTTTTAAATGACCCGACCATCCGGGAGGTTTACACAGAAGTCGAAAAAAAATTCACAGATATCTCCTCCCTTTCAACGAGAATGAATGAAGCGTTGAATAGATTCCACATATTGTTTCCCGATTCAGTGGTTCCGGCGGTTTATACTGTTGTAACGGGGTTCAATTATAACATTGTAACGGCTGATTCATCGATTGGAATCGGGCTCGACATGTACCTCGGGGAAAAGAGTAAGTATTATGTTTATCTTGGATTACCCGAATACAAGGTGAAAAACATGCGGCAGGACATGATCGTTCCCGACGCGGTCCGGGGAATGCTTCTAAGCAGTTTTGAAATGAAATCGGACCGGGAAGATCTTATCACATTTATGATCTATCACGGGAAAATAATTTATCTCGCTCAACAGCTTCTTTTAAATGAAAAAGAGGAGCGTTTACTTGGATACACAGCCGAAGAAATTAACTGGTGTAAGCGTGACGAAGGAAAAATCTGGGCGCATTTTGTTGATAAGAAGTTGTTTTATTCCAACGATTTCAAGGATCAGATCAACTACATCAACGACGGCCCGTTTACGCCCGGATTCCAGGAAGAATCTCCGGCAAGGCTTGGCGTCTGGCTTGGTTTGCAGATTGTGAAAAGCTATATGGCGAAGAACCAGGGTGCGGACCTCAGGCAACTGATCCTGAATCAGGATGCACATGAAATATTTAACAAATCCGGTTACAAGCCGATAAGATTATGAGCGAAAAAAAGACTTCAGACATTGTTTTAAAAGTCCGACTGGATGACAATAAGGTTCCCGAATCGATCCATTGGGATGCCAATGACAACAATGTTAAGAATAAAGAGGCAAAAGCACTCATGCTTTCTGTCTGGGATCCTGCCGAAGAAAACACATTGCGCGTTGATCTCTGGACAAAGGAGATGACGGTTGACGAAATGAAAAAATTTATTCACCAAAGTATTCTTCTTATGGCCGACACTCTTCAACGGGCAACCGGGGAAGAAAAAATGGCTGAAACAATGAGAGATTTCGGTGAATATTACGCCGAAAAGCTGAACTTAACAGGACCGGAAAAAGCCCAATGAAGCTATTGCTGACGTCTGTGTTGATTTGCCTTAAATTGTCCATTGGCGCTCAGGCCCTTTGGATAAATAAGGGTACGGATGTTATTTTCAGTGAAGGTTTGCAGGTAAAGGTTGATGGAAGCTTTCTAAATGACAGTGGCTCGGTTTTCTTGAGTTCTGCCACATTTTATGTTAACGGGTCGATAGAAAACAAGGGAGTTTTCAATCATAACGGAAACCTGCATCTTCAAAATGATTGGATACAGAATGGAATGTTCGCGGATGGAAGCGAAGCTGTTGTTGTGCTCGATGGCGATGTTCAGTTGTTGACCGGTGATTCTTCAAGTGATTTCAACCGACTCGTTTGCGTGGGAACAGGTAATAAGAAGCTGGAGAGAAGCATCAGTACCGGGGTTCTCGAATTGAATGACAGGCAGGTGGAAACCGATAGCTTCCGGTTGCTGGTGAGGGAGAACTATCCCGCAGCGATTATCCGGACAACCGGCTTCGTGAGTAGCGCACGATCGGGCATGCTTCAAAGAGCCATGGTTCCTGGTTCTGAATATCTTTTCCCTCTTGGCTTTGGGGCCAATTTTCGTCCTGTTATCATGACTCCCGTTTCTTCATCGACTTCCGGAGCCAGGTATGCAGAAACAGATGCTTCAACAGAAGGTCTGCAGCGAACATTTACAGATAGTACCATCTGCCAGACGAATCCTGAATTTTACCATTTGCTGAGCAACGTTGCCTTTGGAACACAAGTACGGACAGTGATTGAATCTTCTTTTGCTGATCAATGGACAGGCATTTCTTCCAGGAGCGCAGCTGATCCTGCAATTTGGGAGGCCGCGCCTTCCGCAATTGATATAGTTGTTGACAGCACTTATTATTCATATGTTTTCCAGGAACAGGGGAACAGGGCATTTCTTCTTTATCGATCGAGGCCCGAAGCTCCTGTTGTCTCGGGTGCTTTAGACTTGTGTGCTTTTACATCCGCCGTTGTTTATTCCGCAGATTTTGTGTCTGGATCGGAATTGATATGGAACGTAGCAGGCGGAGCTGTTGTTAGCCAACAGGTTTCCGAAGCAATTATAAATTGGGGGCAAGGCCCAACAGGGTTATTAACGGTTATAAGTTCGGTTCTGGGAGGTTGTTCTTCGCTTCCTTCGGTGGTAACTATTCAGCTAAATCCATTACCAGTTGCGGATTTTACCATTACTTCACCTGTATTTCCTTTTGAAGATGAATTGTTCAGCTTTGAAAGTGCCACACCCGGTTTTACCGGATATTTCTGGGAGATCGAGGAAAACCTCTTTCTGGAAGGTCAGGAGGTTTCGTGTGTTTTTCCGGAAGCGGGAACATTTAACGTCACTCACATTGTAATCGACAGCAATCAATGCAGAGACACATTAACAAAACAGGTGGATGTAATAGAAGGAATTAAAATCCCAAACGTTTTTTCTCCTAACGGCGATGGTTTCAACGACATGCTGGAGTTCATGAGCAGCGGAATCGATAAGTTAACGCTTAGCATTTTTGATCGTTGGGGCAATGAGGTATTTTCAACGAATAAGACGAAATTTAACTGGGATGGGCGTATTAGCTCCGGAAAATTAGTGCCGCCGGGAACGTATTATTATCTTCTTTCGGCTGCTTCATCCTCAATGCCTTACAACAAAAAAGGCTTTATTACGATTATTTACTGAAGGGATTTTTGAAGCGGAGATTTGTTTCAGCAATAAAGGCGAGAACGTCTTCTCTTCCGACGCGGGTTTCTGCTGACGTCACAAAATAAGGAGGCATCACCTCCCAGGACTCAAGCATTTTCTTTTTGTAAGCGGCAAGTTTTGATTGGATCTGCGTGACCCCGAGCTTATCCGTTTTTGTAAAAACCATAACAAAAGGAACCCCGTTGCTCCCGAGCCAATCAATAAATTCAAGATCGATTTTCTGCGGTTCAAGCCGGATGTCTATCAGCACAAACAGGTTCATCAGGTTTTCCCTGTTGGCGATGTATTCCTGGATAATAATGCTGAATGTGCTTTTAAGAGTTTTGCTGGTTCTGGCATACCCGTAGCCGGGCAAGTCCACGAGGTACCAGAGCCCATTGATCAGGAAGTGATTTATAAGTTGGGTTTTCCCGGGTGTAGATGAGGTCTTTGCAAGCTTTGCCCGCTGGGTAAGCATGTTAATGAGAGAGCTTTTTCCAACGTTTGAACGGCCGATGAAGGCATATTCAGGGAGCTTCGGAGCCGGGCATTTGGTGACATCGGTGTTGCTGACGACAAAATCAGCAGAATTGATCTGCATACTCAAACTGGTAAAAGTTGTTTCCTGCGTTTAACGGCAGCCTCGATATTTTCTGCGCTGGCTGAAGGAATAGCTTCAATTAATTTCCTTGTATAAGGAGAAGAAGGGTTTTTGCATATCTCATCCGGGTCGCCGCTTTCAATAATCTTTCCTTGATACATAACCATCATCCTGTCGGACATGAAGCGCACAACGCTTAGGTCATGAGAAATAAAGATATATGTAAAACCGAAGTCTTTTTTTAGCTCATTTAGAAGGTTAAGCACCTGGGCCTGGACAGACACGTCAAGTGACGAGACCGACTCATCGCAGATTATAAAGCGGGGGCTTAAGGACAACGCCCTCGCAATACAAATCCGTTGCCTTTCCCCGCCGGAGAATTCATGCGGAAAACGGTAAAAATGCTCTTTACGAAGATTTACCCGCTCCAGTAGTTCAATCACTTTGCTTTTCCTTTGTGAATCATCCGAAAGAATCCCGTGAACTTTCATCGGTTCCATGATCGCTTCGCCCGCAGAGAGCCGGGGATTAAGGGCAGAAAAGGGATCCTGGAAGATCAGTTGAAGGTCTTTCCTGATCGGCTGAAGCTGGTTTTCACTTAAGTCGGTGAGATTGATGTCTTTGTAAAACACATTCCCTGCCTGCGCCTCATTTAGTCTTAAAATACTCCTGACCAATGTAGTTTTACCGCAGCCGGATTCACCAACCAGGCCAAGTGTTTCGCCGGGGTAGACTTCGAAAGAAACATCGTCAACGGCTTTAATAATCTCCTTTTTCCCGGAAAATAGACCAGACCTTTTTGTAAACCAGGCAGAAAGGTGTTCGACACGGAACAAGGGCTTCTGCTCATATAATTTTTGTAATGATGCTTTTCTTTCCTCCGGCGTTATATAATTGGAAATATGAAGAGGATCAAAATTCGATAAGCCTTTTTCCAAAGGAAGGAAGTCGGCAACCGTTGGCAATCGGTGCAAACGGGCGTTCAAGGGAGGACGGCTGGCTAGAAGGCCCCTGGTGTACGGATGCTTTGGACGTGAAAATATATCCAGTACCGGCCCCTGTTCTACTATCTTCCCTTTGTACATCACAATCACGCGGTCGGCCAGCTCGGCGACAACTCCAAGGTCGTGTGAAATAAAAACAATACCCATATCATGTTTCTGCTGGAGCTCCTTTAGCAGATCGAGGATGGTTTTCTGAACCGTTACGTCAAGAGCGGTTGTTGGTTCATCTGCAAATATAGCCCGGGGACCGCAGGCCATTGCCATTGCGATCATCACACGTTGTTTCTGCCCGCCTGAAATTTCGTGTGGATAAGCATTGAATATCTGTTCGGGATCGCTGAATTTCACTTCATTGAAAAGCTCCAGCGTCCTTGCATTAGCTTGTTTTGAACTAAATCCAAGGTTATAGATCATCGCCTCGGCCACCTGGTCTCCGCACGTGAAAACTGGGTTCAGAGAAGTCGCCGGGTCCTGAAAGATCATTGCGAGGTCATTTCCCCGATACTTCCTCATTTCTGCCAAACTCAGAGATAAGAGATCGGTTGTTTTACCGTTCCTTTCGCTGTACCAGATTTCCCCGGAAATTATTTTGCCCTTGTGTGGCAAAAGACGCAACGCCGACAATGCTGTTACCGTCTTTCCCGAGCCCGATTCTCCAACAATAGCAATAGTTTCACCAGGCATCAGGTCCAGGCTGATCTCGTCAACAGCCCTGGTTTCGCCAAAGTCAACAATAAGGTTCTTTATCGATAAAAGCGGGCTGGTCACAAGGCTGGTTCATTAACCACTGGTCCGGCAGAGGGCGCCTGGTGGTAAATCGACAGTGACCACTGTTTAAGCTCTGTGTATTCGCTTTCGTCAGTCATTTCGATTGTTACATCTTGATTGACTGCTCCTGCCGGAGTTTTCCAGACGAGGTATCCAGCCTCTTTGCCATAAGGGCCGTATTGATCGTTAAAATAGTTACGGAAGCCAAGCAGCATTTTTCGTCCGTTTTCAGTTTGTTCAAATGATGCTTCGACAAGTATTTCGAAAAGATGGTCATTTTCAAAAGTGTAGCGGATCGTGTAAGTTCCAGCCTCTCCAACAGGCCCTTCGTAAACGAGTTGCTGGTCTGTGTTTTCCGCACCTTCTCCTCCTTCAGCCTGGACTACCTGTTCGCGGGTATCGCCGATATTTACTCCCCGGAAAAGCCCGTCATTTTCCTGCATTAATTCGGCAAATTCCTCACCGTACTTGCTAAGGCGCCCTTGGCAGGCGCCAAGAAAAAGAATGATAATGACAGAAGAAAAAATCGGCGAACGCATAAGCAATAAATACCTTCGCAAGGTACAATATTCCGTTTGCGCATTAAAAGGCACTTCAGCTTGAAATCTCAAAAGTGTTTTCAGAGATCAGCGGCTCTGTTTTTAAGCGAAGAACAACCTGCGCAAGGGTTGCCACATCCTGTTCGCAATAGTTCCTGATGCGGTTGAGATCTTTGTCAACCCACCATGTATCGGCAACCATGCTTCCGTCCATATCATTTTTAGGGGAAGGAATTCCGAAGACATGGGCAAGTAGTGCAAGAGAGGTGAAATGCTTGTAATCACCAAACTTCCACAATTCCAGTGTGTCGATATGGTTTACCTCCCAGGGCTTTTTTCCTGAATTGTCGAGTATCCTTGGTAATTTAATTCCATTGATTAGCATTCTGCGCGACAGCCAGGGAAAGTCAAATTCCTTCCCGTTATGGGCACAAAGCCGTGTTTGTGAAGTGCAGTTCCGGTCAAGCCACAGAGCAAACTGACGGAGCAAAGCCGGCTCATCAGCTCCTGAAAAGCTCCTGATCTTTAGTTTTCTTTCTGTCGCGAATCCGACAATCCGCCCGGTAGAAATACAGATTACCCGGCCGAATTCAGCGTAAATCCCGGCTTTCTTATAGACTTCGGACGGCGATTTTTCAGGGGAAAGTAAAGCTGCTTTTCGGATCCAAAGCTTCTGTTCGTCTTCGGGTGCATTGTCAAAGGAAGGATAGGCAGGAATAGTTTCAATGTCAATCAGTAGCAACTGGCTGGTATTAAGGTCTTTTAGCATAAAATAAAAATTAAATAAAGGTGATTTTTTAAAGGATCATTACACCCTTTTTGTTGATTATAGGAACGGTTGAGAAATAGAATTCATTAATTGTTTCTGGCAAAAAGATAAATTTCTTATCGTAAATAATAGTGTTGGCATAGAAGCTCACCCAGTATTCGTTGCTCAGGCTGAACACGTTTTCCATTATCGGTTCCACCTTAGCAAAGCTTTTCGGCTGTACCGTATTGAGAGAGTGCCTCAGGATTGAGGTTTTTACAGTTTCGCCATCCATTGTCCCGTACCCTTTAGAGGTTACAAGCACATTTTCAATAAGCTGCTCCCTGAGATTCAACAGATAAACATTCCAGATTTCGCCTTCATCTCCCTCTTCTTTCACTATGGCAATCGCCACGTCTTTTACTTCCGGGTATTGAATGTCTTTAATCATCAGTGATGCAGAATAGGGACAAAGTTAGAACGTGGCAGAATGGTAAAAACGTAACCTGGAAGCGAAATTATCCGTAGAATTGTTGAAAACTTTGTTAATAGCTTGTTTTTCACACAAATGCATGCTAATTTTAACAACAATTTTTCACGCAATCTGAGCGTATGAAACATGTAAACCTCTTGTTTTTACTCACTGTTTTCCATATTTGTGGTCTTACAGAAGCAGTTTTTGGTCAGGATGTTTTTATTCCTGAAACAGCCGTGGCGGCTTTCAAAAAGAAAGCACATAGTGTTGCGCCTCCTTATAAATCCCGCTACATTTTTGATGTCGGGCCTACGACGGGACGTGAATACCTGAAGCAACAGGATCTCTTTGACACTAAAGGGAAGTTGAAATCCTCCGGCGTTTTTGGAGAAGATGGAAATAAGTCTGGCGATCTTAAATACACTTATGATCCTGCAGGAAAGCTGATAAGCCAGGAATTGAAGTTTATCGGGAAGAACGAAAAGGAAGTTACAACATTCAATGCCTCCGGGCAACCTGAAAAGGTGGAGCACAGAACAAAAGGTGACACTTTAATTGGATACACGCTTTTTGTTTACAATGAAACAGGAAGGATTAAGGAAGAGCATCATTACCGGGGCGACAGATTAACAGGAAAAAACATTTTTGAAGACAGCTTTTCGCCAAAAGGTCAGCTCCTTACCACATGTCATTACGAGCTTGACAGCTTAGGTGGAAAAGTTTCAGGGAGCTTCCCGATGACAGTAAACGAGTATGATGATCAGGGAATGATTCTTCAGAGGACCGTATACAACAATAAGGAAAAGCGTAAGATGTTAAAGTGGGTATATTATAAATACCAGCTCGACAATGATTACAGGATTATAAAGCAAGCAGGCTTCAACGAAGAGCAGCAGGAAATATGCAGGGCAGAGCTCACCTACACGGACAGTTCAATTACCTCTACGAGTTTTAAAGTGTGTGTGTGTCCGGCAAAAACGCTCGAAAAAACGGGTGCAGTTACAGTTATTTACAACAGCTTTGGAGAGAAGATCCGTGAAATTCAGTTGGGTTCCGATAACGCAGTAGTCCAAACGATCTCCTGGAAATATGATGATTTCGGGAATATGGTGGAAAAGCAAGTTGTAAAGGCGGCAGATCCAGCGAAGCTTGTTAAGTCAAAAACAATCTTTGAATACCATTCTGAGCAGGCATCAACCGCGAAACCAGCAAAAAAGTAAGATCAGAGAGCTATTGACGGTACCGAAAGATCGGCCGTAAGTACTTCTTTTATTTCAGGAACTGCATTTTTTATAGCTTCGGCAACGCCGGCTTTCAGCGTCATTTCGCTCATCGAGCAGGAACTGCAGGCTCCGTGAAGGCGGACGACAGCCTGAAATTGATCAGTAATTTCATCAACAGTAATATCGCCACCATCGGCTTCAAGGTAAGGACGGATCGTTTCGATTGCCTGTTCGACCTTCGTTTTCAGTTGTTCTTTCAGTTCGGGATTCATTAGCCTTAATTCCGTTATCAAATGTACAACTATTGAGAAATGCTGCCCACTCCGGCGCCTGTCGTAGTAGTTAAATTGCGGATCGAAATTTCCTGTGCAACCCGTTTGGCAATATCTAGAAAAACCTCCGAAACGTATGTTTTTTCCTGTAATCCTGCAGGACGCCCTGCGTCACCAGCTTCGCGAATGCTTTGCACTAAAGGAATCTGGCCGAGCAGCGGGACATCCATTTTATCAGCAAGTGTTTGAGCGCCGCCTTTGCCAAAGATATAATATTTGTTTTCAGGAAGTTCTTCCGGGGTAAACCACGACATATTTTCGATAATACCAAGGACAGGAATATTGATCGACGGAATTCGGAACATAGCAATTCCCTTCTCAGCATCTGCAAGTGCAACACGTTGTGGTGTAGTAACAACGACGGCCGCGGTTAATGGGATGCTGCTAACAAGGGTTAAATGGATATCACCGGTTCCGGGAGGAAGGTCGATAAGAAGGTAATCAAGCTCGCCCCAATCAGCGTCACGGAAAAGCTGTGTTAGCGCCTTCGAAGCCATGGGGCCACGCCAGACGATCGCCTGGGAAGTGTCCGCAAAGAAACCGATTGAAAGAAGCTTTATACCATAACTTTCAACGGGAATCATATATTGCTGCCCATCGATTACGCGAACCAGTGGTTTTTCGTCAACCACATCAAACATGATGGGAATGGACGGGCCATACACATCAGCATCTACCAAACCCACTTTAGCCCCAAGACCAGCAAGTGATACGGCAAGGTTCGCCGCGACAGTCGATTTCCCTACTCCGCCTTTTCCAGAAGCCACTGCGATGATGTTTTTTACATGTGGAAGAAGCGGGCGTTCTTCGCCGCGTTTGGTCGATACGTTGGCGGTCATATTAATATTGACCTCTGCTTCCATATCCACATAGTGTTTTATTGCATTCACGCAGGCGTTATGGATCAGCTCTTTAAGCGGACACGCCGGTGTTGTAAGAACTACAGTAAAGGAAACGCGCTTCCCTTCCACGACTACGTCGCGAATCATGTTCAATGTAACGAGATCCTTTCCGAGGTCAGGCTCCATAACATTACTAAGTGCATCCAGGACGATTTCTTTCGTAATCATTTATAGATAAATTGCAGCGGCAAAGGTAGGGAATAAGGGGGAATTCTATCAGGTATTGAACTGCTCCGCAATTGTAAGGTCGGGTCGCGACCTATTCCAGAAGCGATTCAGGCTTCTTTTCCGGAAGAATGCTTTCCAGAGAAGGATAAAAGTATGAAGCTACCGTGGTGATTTTCTCATGAATAAAAGACCCATTCTCCAGTGCAGGTGAAAGCGCATGAGCTCCCATTGCTCTTAGAAAAACGAAGAGTACACTGCTCAACATTAGCATTTTAAAGAGACCGAATACACCGCCTGCTATACGATTCGGAATGCCCAGCATCATAAGTTTGAGTGCTTTGGTTAATGCTTTTCCGCCAAAAAAGGCTGCTACGTAAACGGCAACGAAAACAAGCAGGAACGCAAGGTAAGGCACCCACCAGCCTGCCATTTCCTGTTTCGTTTCCAGCCATATTCTAATACTGCCCGAAAATTTCATCGCGAGCCAGATCCCCAGAAAAATGCCAGCAATATTTGCAAGCTCCATCACAAATCCGCGGCGGAAGCCAGAAATAAACCCCCAGGTTAAAAGAGCAATAATTACATAATCAAGAGCATTCAAGGAATTGTATTTTTACGGCTGAAAATTATGAGGGTCAGATTAGCAATTTCATTTATTCCGGCGATAGTGCTTTTATTCTCCGGCTGCAAAACTATACAACCTTCCGCTCCGGATTATCCCGTGGCACGGAAAGTTTACAATAAAGAACTTTCTTATGTCAGCATTCCGCTTGACATACCGCTAAAACTGATCGAGGACAAGATCAATCTTCAATTCAAAAGCATTCTTTATAATGACGACAGTTACACACGCCCAACGGCCGACAATGTAAAAATCATTGTTATGAAAAAGAGGAAGATCACGGTTGGTGCAGTTGGAGGAGAGTTGCTGTTTACGATTCCCCTTAATATATGGGCTCAGGGGCGTTGGGATCCGTGTTCCTTTTGTCCCGAAGTAGAAAAGCAGACGGCCTTTGATGTGGATGTTTTCCTGCGTTCAAAAGTTGAGATCCTTAAGAATTACCAGTTCCGGCTAAGTACTTCTTCGGATGGGTTTGAATGGAAGACCCAGCCGAAAATTTCAATCGGCCCAATTAACATTCCGATTACAGCATTGATTGAGGACGTGCTTGATGAGCAGCTTCAGGCAATTACAAGAGAAATTGACAGGAATGTAAATGGAGCGATTGATTTGCGCGACCAGGTTTCTCAGGTATGGAGCCTTTCACAAGAGCCGATCCTGATAGACGACTCGACGAAGACCTGGCTCACCGTTAAGCCGCAATCTTTGTTGCTCGCGCCTGTTACCAGTACAAAGGAAAATCTTCAGGTTACCCTTGGGCTTGAGTCATTTATTGAGACCCAAACGGGCACAAAACCCGCCCTAAAAGCGAAGATACCCCTGCCTGACCTGAAACAGGCTGGGAAAGGTGGACAGGATTTCGCGATAAATATCCAGTCTGTACTTGGATTTAAAGAGGCCACGGCAATTGCAAAATCTCAGATGGTTGGGCAGGTTTTTACGGCTAAGAAGAAAAGTGTTAAGATCGAAGACATTGAGGTTTACGGTAGAGGAGATCTCGCTTATATCCGCCTTTTGCTAAGTGGAAGTGTTAAAGGAGAATTGTTTCTTTATGGTGTACCAAAGTTTAACGGTACAACCAATGAGTTTTACTTCGAAAACCTTGATTACGATATCAATACAAGAAGCGTGTTAATAAAAGCGGCGAACTGGCTGGTGGGAAGCAGTTTTCAGAAGATGATGCAGGAGAAGCTCAGGTTTTCGTTTGATGCTGAGATCAAAAGCATCCGATCTGACCTTGAGGCCAAGCTTAAGCTGTTTAAATATAAGAACCTGATAACGTTAAGAGGAAACATCCGTGATTTTTCGGTAAAAGATATCTATGTAGCTGATGATCACTTTGATATTGTGTTGAATGCAAATGGCAGGGCCAGCGTAATATTGGAAGGTGCCGACTTTTAAAATCTGTTTCTAATTAGAGTCTGCCCACAGAGTCCGGAGTCTGAACTATAGGGGCTTCTGATTAGGCGCGCAACGGCCGAAAAAGCGCAGTTTGCTTTTGTAAATGA
>Ga0105044_10009707_pt1 | contig 13151 bp, 11 predicted proteins | sample MAT01_FD_78092 | JGI IMG/M metagenome (GOLD analysis project Ga0105044, IMG submission 78092) | Freshwater microbial communities from Lake Fryxell liftoff mats and glacier meltwater in Antarctica - MAT-01 | ecosystem: Environmental > Aquatic > Freshwater > Ice > Liftoff microbial mat | place...
CGGAGCATTTGCGCTGGTTCTCAGACTACCTGTGGAGTCTGATCGAATCGCCCGGCCGGCGTAGCATCGAGGCGATTGCGCGATCGCTGCCGGACGAGTTCCTGCCGGTCGGTGCATCGGCTTCGCAGGCGTTGCAGCACTTCCTCGGCCGCAGCAACTGGGACGATCGCCGACTGCTGGCCCAACTTCGCAAACAACTGCTCCCGATCGGCGAGCCCGGCTCGGCCTGGGTGGTTCACGAAGTGGTCTGCCTGAAGCGCGGCCGGCATTCGGTCGGCGTGCATCGCCAATACCTGCGCGACCATGGCCTGAAGGCGAACAGCCAGACGGGGGTACTGATTTCGCAGGTCGGCCCGTCGGGTTACCTACCGCTGGCGGTGCGACTGTATCTTCCACGCGGTTGGCTGGAACAGGCCCGCCCGACACAACTGAGCGAGATTCCGCCCGAAGCCCGCGAACCGCTGGCCAAAGACGTCATTGCTATCCAGTTGCTGGAAGAGTTACTGGCCGAAGGTAAACGCCCCGGTGCCGTCGCCTCGACGAACGGTTTTACGTCATCAAACGATCTGGCCGACTTCATCACGCGTCAGCAGTCGATTGGCAGTATCGATTCCGACACGACCACCGCAGCCGAAAAAGGCCGTGAATCACTGAAGCGCCAACTCGGCCTCGACCACTACGAAGGCCGCTCCTGGCGCGGCTGGCACCATCACGCCGCCAGCGTGCTGGCGGCGCATGCGTTTTTGCAGATGGCGGGGGAAGCGAGCTGAGTGAACTCGCGCGAAATAAGCCATTGCGTCACGTCGCATCAATTGCAAGAATACAATCTTCAATGGATCGGAACATCTTTCGTTCAATTTGACTTCGGCAATCCGAACTGCCGCGGACTCCGCCATCTCTACCGAGGGTTCCGATGATTCTGACCGAGGTACTAGCCGGCGCTCGTATGCTTCCTCGTCATGAACAGATGCAACTGCTCGAGGAACTCGCCGCTAAGTTGACGCGTGACGAAGCCACCGCGCTGATCGAACCTGGACGGGCATTCCCCGTCTGGTCGCCGGATGCCGCGTATGGGGCGGCTGACATTCTGCTGAAGTCGCTCGGCGACAATGGGCAACGCTGATGAACAAGAATCGCGAGAGGTATCCGTTTGTGGCGAGAGACGTCACGGTCGGCGAGGCCAGCCTTGCACCAATGCTGCCACTGAGACTACATCTCGGTCGCTGCGAAGAAGCCGTTTCAGGGCTCATCGACACGGGTGCCGCAATCAATGTGATACCGTGGACCATCGGCGAGCGACTGGGCGAATCGTGGGATTCCGCGACGCCGGTAAAAATAACGGGCAACCTTGCTTCTGCTGAGGCTCGGGTACTGGTTTGTGATGCACTGGTGGGCAACTTCGGGCTGCGCCGGCTTGCATTTGCCTGGTCCCGATTGAACGATGTTCCTGTACTCCCGGGACAGGTTAATTTCCTGATGCTGTTTGTTGTATGCTTGTCGCGATCAGGCCGCTGGTTTGAAATCGCCGAGCCTGAGGACCCACCGGTGGGCTGAGCAATTGCATCCTACAGGCAGGTTCAATCCGACGCGACGAACATGCAATTCGATCTGAAGCCTGTTGAAGCGTTGACGTCGCCTCGTATAGTTCGTGTTCGTTTCCGCCGCAGAGGTCGATATGACTCAGCCTACCTCAAACGAGCCCACTTCGATGCCATCTGAAAAGGCCGGCTTTGGCAGGCGGGGGCTCGGTGTCATGCTGAGCGTCGCTGCGATTGCCGGTGGAATTGCCAGTCTTGTCGCCGTTCCGGAACGGTGTCGCTGGCTCGGATATGCTGCCGCGATACTGTTCGTTCCAGCGGGCGCCTTCGGGCTATTTGCAAGCCTGCGAGGCAGAAAGCAAGATCTGGCATCGCTGTCCCTCCGTGAAACGGCAGAAGGCGCGGCGACATCGATCGTTGAACGGGTAGCAGACGAAGTTGTTGACAAGGCTGTATGAGTAATCCTTCGATAAAATGGCTCTCCCGTATTCCTGCTCCCACCAATCACCACCTCCCAGCTAAACATTAAAGCATGACATAGCAAGCCCACCGTCAGAATGTGCGGTTGGCAATTGAAAAACCGGCCCCGATGTTCGAAACGCCGGGACTAATTCCCGATCGTCGCCCAGTACAGCAGCCCCAGGATCGCTGCAGTACAGACGGGGATCAGCGCGAACTTCCACCATGCAGGCAGTTGGCGCAGCGATTTCACTTCTTCAAACGTGTTGTCATCCGAGCGGATCGGCAGCCAGATCCAGATCAGAAATGCGAAGATCCCGAGCGCCATGAACGTGGTGCAGACGGGAATGCACGCGATCGGCGGCAAGAGGGAGTCGGCGTTCACGCGTCGTCGGTTGCGCCTTGCACGATGCCGATCGCGCAGAGGCTGACCCCCGAGGCCGACACGGCATCGAGCATCTCTTCAAACGCGGCAACCGGCGCGGAACCGAGGTCCATCGACAATGTCACCACGTCGCCATCGACAATGGGGTCGCTGCAGAAGTGCACGGCCCCCAGAAGCTCGGAGGAATCGCTGTCCTCTTCCTCGTGGAACCATTTCCAGAACCAGTCCTGCACGGGAACCCACACGTAGGAATCGTCGGCGGGAACGGTGATGAACAGGGCCTGCCAGCCGAAGGGGCCCATCTCAACATGAAGCGTCTTGCCCCAGTCGAACTCAACCGCTTCGAACTCGATCGTGCGGTCGGATTCGACGTTGACCACCTCGGTCACCTGGTCGTCTTCGAGGACGGCAATATCGGTACGGCAGGGAAACTGAAGCTGCCCCGACGTGGCGACTCGGCCGTTCACATCGCGAACCGCCGGCTCCGCAATGACGCGCGTCCCCGCGACCGCTTGCCGTTCGTCGATTGCCAGGGTGAGTTGATCCACCCAGTCTTCGCGGATCTGCTCCAGCAACTCCGTCAACCCCATGCGCGACTCCCGCGATGCGAATGCCCGGCGACGAGTGCGTTATACGGAATTGATCATGTTTCGCGTGACGAACTCTCCGTGGAGCGGCTCAATACCGCACGCCCATGTTGAGCAGCACGTTGATGTCGTGCACGCTGGTGTTCGTGCCGGTGATGAGGTTGAGGTTCGAATAGCCGTACTCGCCGCGAAGGCCGGAGAAGAACGTCCAGCCGCCCATCGGCACTTCGAGGTCGAGATGCACGCCGAGGAAGCCCGCGGCATACGTGTCGCGCTGGCGCAGGTACCCGCCGGGGATGCCGGCGATGTTCATGTCCAGGTGCGAGGTGCCATAGCGGCCACCGACGTCGAAACCGCTGCGGAAGCTGCAGCCGCTGCCACTCCCGACCGGACCGGCCCCGCCCAGAAACCAGTCCTGCCCCAAGGCGAGGCTGACGGCCGTGCGGTGCAGGTTGCGAATCGTCACCGGTGCGCCCGAGAAGTCGAAGGTGTTGTTCGGATTGCCGTCGTTGGTCGTGTAGCTGAGCCCCAGGTCGACCACGTGAGCCCGGCTGCCGCTGCTGTTGAAGAACAGCGAACGCCCGCCGCCCATCACTTCATAGCCGGTCTTCAGCGAATCGCTGAATCGCGTCTGCGAGATGATGAAACTGGCACCCGATCGGCCATAGATTTCCGTGGCGATTGGCCCGTGGGCACCCATCGGCCCGCAGCAATCGGCTCCGCTGCTCTTGATCCCGCAGGCGGTGCAGGTGCCGGAACCATCTCCTTCGATCACGGCATCGCCGATCAACTTGCCAGAGACGGGCAGCATCTGCCTGTCCGGCGCGGTCGGATCCTTGATGTAAGGCAGGGTCGACGGCGATTGCCCGAGGGCGAAAGCACCGGTTGCCAGCATCAGCAGGGCAGCCGCGGCCAATCGATGGTTGACGTTCATGCCTGTCCTTCCCTTCCGCCATGTACGGGACGCGCCACGCCGGGGCGCGGCGAGACTCTCGCAATGGGTATCGGCCGATCATCCGGGCGAAGTTGAACGGTTTTGCCGGATTTGGCGGAAGAATCTTCCGCAACGGTTGTACCGGGCGAAGCTCGGCAGACAGGGTAACTGTCGTAAGATGGAACGGATGCCGACGCAGATTATCCGTGATGCCGACATTGCCAGGCAGTTCCTGCTGCAGGGACTTTGGCTGCAACGCGCCCTGCCCGTCACGCAGACGCATCTCCCCGGGGCGCTGACCTGGTACCTGACGCTCGCGGATGTCGGCACCCCGCTGCCGCCGCTCGGTTTTGTCGCGGATGTCGGCCATCTGGCGCTTGGCACGCCGCGACCTGTGCGCGCCCGCGGGGACACGGTCGCCATTCCCGGCTGGACCGACGGCCTGGCACGCACCTACGACGACCTGTTCCTGGGTCGACTGCATGCCGACCCGCTGTTTGAACGGGCCTGCCATGCCGTCAAGCGCATCGACCCGGCCAGGCAACCCCAGGCAATCGCCTATCTCGTCCGGCAGTTGCTGGCCCAACTGCACGGGGGCGGCGTCGAGTTTTCGCCGGGCATCATCCGCGGCCTGCTGCAGGATCGGCCCGAAGAGAACCTGCGCAAAGGTCGGGAATCACTGGAACGCGACCGGCTGCTGCCGCTGTTGCAGGACTCGTACCGTTCGCTGATTGCCGGGGCCCGACGGGCTGCGGAACTGCTGCTGCCCGCCGATGTGCTGGCTCTCGAACAGGGGACGGCTTTACTAAGCATGGGCGAATACATCGCCCATCGGCAGGTGCTGCAAGCGGTCGCTCTCTTCGAACAGGGACTGCCGATCACCCGGCCGCAGCCTCTGCCCGGCCGGCCCGACCTGGCGACGCGCCTTCTGGACAGCGATGCCTACCCCGTCGGCGGCTTCGCGTCGATTTCGACACGCGGCACCATGGAAAGCCTGCTGCATTCGCAACTGGCACTGATGGAGACCGATCCCGATCAGCGACCCGACCTGTTCGACGTCAAGTTCCTGCGCGATGAACTGTTCTACTACTCGCGCGATGAAAACCAGTTCCTGCGCCGCCGCTGCCGTTATGCGATTCTGCTCGCGCCCGATCTGGCACGGGCACGCTTCAAGGATGCCGCCCTGCCATATCAGCGTATTGTCTTCGTGCTGGCCGTCGTTGTCGTCGCCGTCCGGCAGTTGACGCGCTGGTTGGCCGACGGGGCACTCTATTTCGACATCATGTTCGGCAGCGACCGCGACGGCATGCCGCTGGGCGACGAACGCGCACTGCTGGAGTTGCTGCTGCGCGATGAGATCGCGCTGGGCCATGTGACGCTCCGCGAGGTGCCGCTCGACCGTGTCGGCCCGGTCATGCGCGAGGCCGAGGACCCGGTTCGTGCAGTCGCCTTCGGCTCGGCCGGCACGTTTCCCGCCATGGACGATATTGATGTCACTTGTTGGAAGATCGATGCCGCCCCGGTCGTCGACGGCGTCCCCGGCGACGGCAGCGACCCGCTGATGCGCTGGCAGCAAGCATTGGCGACTCTTCTACGGCGATGGATTTGATTGTTCTGGCATCCTGCCATGACGCATGTTCCAATTCTCGCATCGCCCCTCTTCGGGAGATTCACGGATGCGTTGCCTCTTCACCCTGCTGATTACGCTGGCTTCACTCACCCCGTTGCCTGCCGATGAACTTCGCTGGAAGGCGGGTACGGCCCGACAGGTGATCACGCCGGATGTTCCGCTCTGGATGGCGGGATACGGCAACCGCGACAAGCCGTGCGATACCAAGCAGCACGATCTCTGGGTGAAGGCGCTTGCGATCGAGGATGCGAACGGCCATGCCGCGATCATCCTCACCAGCGATCTGTGCGGCATCCCGCGCTCGCTGGGCGAAGCGGTCACGAAGGAAGTCTCGCGCAAGACCGGGTTGAAGCGGGACCAGATCGCCCTCACCTGTTCGCACACCCATTGCGGCCCCGTGGTCTTCGACAATCTCTACAGCATGTATCCGCTCACGCCAGAGCAACCGGAACGGATCAAGGCCTACACCGCCAAACTGCGCGACCGGATGATCGACGCTTGCGTGAAGGCTTACGAGTCGCGGCAGCCGGCGACGCTTTCAACGGGTGCCGGCACGGCGCGCTTCGCGGTCAACCGCCGCGAGCCGACCGCGAAGGGCATCATCAACGGCAGCAACCCGACCGGGCCCGTCGATCATGACGTGCCGACCCTGTGCGTGAAGGACAAGGACGGCAAGGTGAAGGCAATCGTCTTCGGCTATGCCTGCCACAACACGACGCTCGGAATCTACGAATGGTGCGGCGACTATGCGGGCTTCGCCCAGATCGAACTGGAAAAGAAGTACCCCGATGCCACCGCCATGTTCTGGATCGGCACCGGCGGCGACGCCAACCCGTTGCCGCGCAAGGAACTGGAACTGTGCATCAAGTACGGCAAGGAACTGGCCGGGGCCGTGGATGACGTGCTGAAGAAGCCGATGCAGCCGTTGACCGGCGCACTGACGACGAAGTACCGCGAGATCGCCCTCGACCTGGAGCCGGTGCCCGACAAGACGAAGTGGACCGCCGACGCGTTGAGCAAGACCGTCGCCGTGCGCAACCGGGCGCAGATCATGCTGAAGCAGTTGGAAGACAACGGCGCGATCCCCGCCAGCTATCCGCACTACCCGGTGCAGGTCTGGAAGGTCGGCGACGAGTTGACCTGGGTCATCCTCGGCGGAGAAGTCGTCATCGACTACAACCTGCGCCTGAAGAAGGAGCTTGCGGGCCGGAAAAACCTGTGGATCACCGGCTACGCTAACGACGTGATGAGTTACATCCCCTCGGCCCGCAACCTGAAGGAGGGCGGCTACGAGGCCGACTCTTCGCAGATCTACTACAGCATGCCCGGGAAATGGCTGCCGACGATTGAAGACGCGATCATCAGGACGGCGGTGGAGTTGGCGAAGTAGACATTACACGTTTAGCGTGCATCCCGTTGGGATGCACGCTAAACGTGATTCACTCCCGCGGATCCAGAAACGTATCCGGTCGTTCCTGCTTGGCGATGACGACCACACCCGATTCAGTGATCGTGAACCCGCGCCGCCGATCGAAGTCGAGGTCGTAGCCGATCGTCGTGTTCGGCGGAATCTTCACGTCCTTGTCGATGATCGCGCGTTTGACGCGGCTGTGCCGGCCCACGTCAACGCCTTCAAACAGGATTGAATTCTCGACCACGGCGTAGCTGTTGACGCGCACGTTGGGCGACAGGATGCTGCGCCAGACATGCCCGCCGGACAGAATGCACCCCTGGCAGACCATGCTGTCGAGCGATTCGCCGCGGCGGGCAACGCCCGGGGGTCCCTCCCCGCAGAACACGAACTTCGGCGGCGGCAGGTTGGGTGTCAGCGAGCGGATCGGCCAAGCCTGGTCGTACAGGTTCAGCACCGGCGACACATCGACAAGGTCCATGTTCGCCTGATAGTAAGCGTCCAGCGTGCCGACATCGCGCCAGTAAGGTTCTTCTTTGTTGTTTCGATCGCGGAAGCGATGGGCGTAGACACGGTGACTCTTGATCAGGTTGGGGATGATGTCCTTGCCGAAGTCATGGCTGCTGCTGTGGTTGGCCGCGTCCTCGCACAGTTGCTCGAACATCAGCCGCGTCGGGAACACGTAGATGCCCATTGATCCCAGGCAGCGAGACGGATCGCCCGGCATCGGTTTCGTGTGCAGCGGCTTCTCGTCGAAGCCGGTCACCAGGCCTTCGTCGTTGACTTGCAGCACGCCGAAATGCCGGGACTCCTCCAGCGGGATCGGGATACAGCCGATCGTCAGGTCGGCCCCCTTCTCCTTGTGGAAGCTGATCATCTGGCTGTAATCCATCTTGTAAATGTGGTCGCCGCCCAGAATCAGCGTGTAGTTGCTTTCTTCTTTCTCGAGGCTGTAGATATTCTGATAGATCGCGTCGGCGGTGCCCTGATACCAGTGTTCGTCGATGCGCTGCTGCGGCGGCAGCACTTCCACCGATTCGCCGAGTTCCGACGGCAGGAAGTTCCACCCCTGGCGGATATGCCGGTCGAGGCTGCGCGCCTTGTATTGCGTCAGCACGATCACGCGGCGCAGGCCACTGTTGATGCAGTTGGAAAGTGTGAAGTCGATGATCCGGTACGCCCCGCCGAACGGCACGGCCGGCTTGGCGCGGTCGCGGGTCAGCGGTTCAAGGCGGGTCCCTTTGCCCCCAGCGAGAATCACCGTCAGCACGTCTTGCATGTCCGACTCCGTAGTAGTCCGGCTATTGTGAGCCATTGCATCGCTGTTGGGAAGGACCGTTTCATCAACAGGCAACCTCGGCATATAGCATTTGATAGGCCGCCACCATCGATTCGACACGGTGATGCTGTCGCACGAATTCGCGACCCGCTTCACCTATCTGCACACGGCGTGCCGGGTCCCGGGCCAGCAGCAGCGAACAGCGCGCGATGCCCGGCGGACGTCCGACCGGCACCAGGAACCCGGTCTCGCCGTCGCGAATCAGCGGTTCAAGATGCGGCAGGCGATTCGCCACCACCGGCCTGCCCGCGGCCATCGCTTCAAGCACCGCGTACGTTCCGCCCGAGTGCCGATGACCAACCAGCGCCGCGTCCGCCTGAAGCAGCAAGCGCCCCGCATCGGGTCGGGCCTGCAGGAAGCGCACGCCTGTTTCGGGCTGCGTGGCGTAGTAATAAGCTCTGGCGATGCGTTCGCGGAACGCCCCATCGCCGATGAGCGTCAGCCGCATAGTTTCCTGAATCCCGCGGACGATCTCGAACGCCCACAGCGACTCGCGCGAACGGTACGACGTGTTGAAGTGGCCGATCGACAGGAACAGGCAGTCGCCTTCGCCGGCCGATGCCTCCGCCCGCAACGCGGCATCGCCCGGTTGCGGGACCGGTTCGGGAACACCCGGCGCGATCACGCGCACGCGCTCTGCAGGCAACCCGCGGGCAACAACTTCATCACGTTCCTGATCGCTGGCAACGACAAACAGTCGCACACGATCCAGCAGCAATCGTTCCGGCTGGCGCACGCGCCGCTTCGCCAACTCCGCCGCCTGCAGCGTCATCATCAGCGGCGGCAGCAGCGATCGCTTCACCAGCGTCGCCCACCAGAGCGCCCGCAACGACGCCAGCCCCCAGAGATGAATCAGCGTTGGCCGATCCGCAGCGAGCTGTCGACGCAAGGAGAAAAGGTTTTCGACGGGGAAATGGATCCGGCTGCGATTGCCGCCGGGCATGATTCCGGCCGGTTGCATGGGTCCGGGGCCGCGAATGCTGAACAACCGGGGGAAGTCGGGGGTCAGCCGTTCCGCCAGCAGTTGCTGCTGGCGGTTGAGCCCGTGATACTCGAAATTGTCCGTCACGAAGAGAATCGAACGCATGAATCCATTCATCCCCGGTGGGGCTCAGCGGGCATCGGCGGGCAGCACACCGATATACGGCAGGTTGCGATACTCGTCGTTATAGTCGAGCCCGTAACCGATGACGAACTCGTCCGGAATCGGGAAGCCGCAGAAATCGGGTTCGAGCGCCACCTTCTGCGTCCCCAGCTTGCGCAACAGCACCGCGACCCGGACCGAAGCAGTGCCCTGGCTTTCCAGGTGTTTCACCAGATAACTCAGCGTCTGCCCGCTGTCGAGAATGTCGTCGAGCAACAGCAGGTGCCGCCCGCGCAGGTCGGGCAGCAGTTCATCCTCCACCAGCAGCGCGCCGGCCTTCGTGGCCGTGCCCCGATAGCTCGACGCTTGCACCAGCGCGATCTTCAACGGCAGGTCGAGCCGGCGGATCAGGTCGGCCAGAAAGACCAGGCACCCGGTCAGCACGCCGACGATCGTGATCGCCTGGCCCTGATAGGTGCTGGTGATCTCACGGGCCAGTTCGTCAATCCGCTCTTGGATTCGCTCGGCCGAGATGAGCACAGGAATATCACGACGCATGAGCGCTCCTCCGGAAGTCAGGCTATTGAAGCGGAAAAGCAACGGGGTGCCAAGCGCAATCCGGCGGTTAGCCGCTATCCCTACAATCGCGTCATCGTCTGCTTCAGGAAATCGCGCAGATAGTCGGGGATGTCTTCATCTTCCTTGAACTGCAGCCATTTGCGGAACAGCCAGACAGCATGGCTCCCGGCGTGGGCGAGATTCGCCATGAACTCGTAGCCCGCGCCATGATGCTTGCGAAAGTAATGTCGGCGGGAATCGAACCAGTACCGCGGCACCCGCTTCCTGCGCGCGCCGGCACCCGTGGCCCCGGTGCTCTGCCCTTCGAGATGCACCACCCGGCTGTCCGGTACGAACCAGCAGGGCCAGCCGGCGTGGTGGGCGCGCAGGCAGAAGTCGGTCTCTTCGTAGTAGAGAAAAAACTGTTCGTCCATCAGGCCGATGTCATCGAAGACTTCCTTGCGGATCATCATGCTGGCCCCGTTGAGCCAGTCGGTGCGGTGCGGAACCGTCCGCCGCGGCGGGGCGACCATCCAGCGCTGCAGGATGCGCGAGACCAACCCCAGGCGCACGCCGCGTTCGATCTCACTCAGTATGCCGTGGAAACGGAAGGCCGAGCGCTGCGGGCTGCCGTCGGGGAACTCGAGAGCGCTGCCTGCCAGGCCGACATGCGGGCGGGCTTCCATGAAGTCGATCAGCTTCGTCACCGCGCCGGGCCGGATGTAGGTATCGGGATTAAGAAGATGGAAGTAGGCCGGCGGATCGGCCGAGTGCATCAACGGGCGAATGGCCGCGTTGTTGCCGTAGGCGAAGCCGCCGTTGCGCTCGAGCGGCATCACTTCCGCCCACGACCAACCCGCCGCGCGAATGGCCGTGCGTAAATGCTCGACCGAGCCATCGCCCGACGCATTGTCGGCCACGATCACCCGGCAGTCCGGCTCGGCCCGGATATCGCCCAAAAGGGAATGCAGGCAGTCAACCACCAGCTGAGGCGTGCGGTAGTTGACGATAATGATCCGCGTCGATCGCATCGGGTGATTCTACGGATCAAAGCGTAACCACGTTAGATCGTGAACAATGAACCACCCGTGAAGCCGCGACGCGCAGCGGAGCGCTCGGGCGAGCGCTCCGCTGCGCGTCGCGGCTTCACTTCAACGTCCGCAGATACGCATCCAGGTCCGCCAGGTCGGGCGGTTTGAAATCTTTCATCAACCCCGCGGGCATCAGCGAGGTGCGGCCCGGTTGACGGCTGGCGATCGACGTGTTGTCGATGCGCACGGTCTTCACCGCGTCAATCTGCACGATCACGCCGTCGGCCGACTCGAAGACGACGATGCCGCGGAAGGTCTGGCCGTTCTGTGTTTCAATCTCGTTGACGCGATAGGCCGGGGCGACATCGCGACTGGGTGAAATGATCGCCGTCCACAGGTCACCGCGGGAGAAGCGGCCAGCCGCGCCGACCAGATCGGGCCCGATGCGGGTCGAACCCGTGTGGCAGGCCATGCAGCCGCGCTCGCGGAAGATCTTCAGGCCGCGCTCGGCATTGCCGGCATCCCACTTCACGGTGCCGAGCGTCTGCTTCCAAGTCGCGGCATCATCGTCGTCGCCGCGGAGCAGTTTCGCCTGGGCCGGGTGGTTGGTGTCGAACCATCCGAACACGGGGGCGTAGGCGTTGTTAAGAAACTGAAACTCCTTGCCATCTTCACGGATGGCCGGAGCGGTACCGGTTTGCCGGGCGACGAGGGCCAGCAGTTTCGCCCGCACGTCCGTCTCGCGCGGTTCGTGCAAGCTAAGCCGCAGCCGGCGGAACACGGGCAATAACCGATCGGCATCAGCATCGCGTGGCAGCGCCATCAATGCGGCGATGCAGTCAGTCACGATGCCGCGGTTCGCTGAATCGAGGCCATCCAGGAAGCGCACTCGATCCCCCTCCTCCGGCACTTCGCACAGGTGGCGCAGCATGGTGTCGCGCAGGCTGTAGTCGGCCCATTGCGTGCGGAATGCGGGTCGGTATTCGGCAGCGGGCAGCACGGGCAGCATGTCGATCAGGTCGGCTGACCAGTTGAAGTTCGCGTCCGTGGTTGCTGCTTTCAGGAACAGCCGGGCCGCGCGCTGACGGTCTTCGGGGGCGAAGTTGACCGTGTACGGCACATGTGAGGCGTTGACGAAGCCCGGGTGATTGATCATCCGCTCGGTCATCTTCGGGTAGCGCAACAGCAGATGCAGCACGATCTCGCTGAGGCGCGGCCCCCAGTTCTGCTTGATGCGCGACTGCTGCCCGGCCAGCTTCTTGTCGAGCCCGAACAATGCATCGATGACGACGTGCGTCTGCTCCTCGGTTGCCTTTCCTTTCAGCCGGGCCAGCACGATCAGGTGATGAATGTCATCGGTCCCGGTACTCGTCGGCGTGAACCGGGCGATGATCTTGCGAACGGTGCCTGGGTCGTCGTCCTCGATCATCGCGAAGTAGCGGGCGCATTCGTGGTCGAAGATCGCGTCGCCGGTAGGGTAGATCTGGTGCAGGCGATGGCGGATCAATGAATCGGATGCTGCCAGCGACGGCCGGCTTTTCTGGAGCGAATAGGCGCTGAAGACTTCCTCGGGCGGATTGTGCAGGCACCAGTCGCCATCGGTGAGCATCAGCAGCCGCAGGGCATCGACTTGCACGTGGCGGTCGTTCGTCTGCAGCGCGGACCAGGCGACATTCACCTTGCGCGAGGGTATTAGCATGGCATGGCTGGCAATGGCCATGGCCAATCGGGTGCCGATATTCATGCGATCGATCTTGAGCATCAGATCGTACCATTCGTCATTCCGTGTGCCACGAATCAGCCGCGCCGCCGCCAGGCGCACGCGCTTGTCCGGGTCGTTGATCGCGGGAATCGATGATTCAAGAAGTTTCTTCCGACGTGACGAGCCCAATGATTCCCAATTAATAAGTTCGGCAAGAACGTCGATCACCATCGCGCGAAGGCGCGGATCGGGGTCTTTGACCAGCTTCGCGACCGTTTCATCGTCGAAGTAGGCGATCGACGGGTCGACACGCTGTGCCCAGAAGGCGCGTTCGCGGATCACAGCGACATTGCTGTCAGATGCCATGTTCGCGTCATGCCGCGTCAGCCCATCATAAAGCGCAACGAGGATCTCGATCGCGCGGATTCTCTGCTCAGTCGTGCAGTCGCTGCCGGTGATCACATCAGCAAAGAACTGGTTGCACGGGTAGTCC
>Ga0105044_10009708_pt1 | contig 13150 bp, 2 predicted proteins | sample MAT01_FD_78092 | JGI IMG/M metagenome (GOLD analysis project Ga0105044, IMG submission 78092) | Freshwater microbial communities from Lake Fryxell liftoff mats and glacier meltwater in Antarctica - MAT-01 | ecosystem: Environmental > Aquatic > Freshwater > Ice > Liftoff microbial mat | place...
CACAGGCAGGAATCCATCTTTTAAGGTCGTGCAACCCATAGATTCCGCGAAAACGGAAATGCCGCTGCCATGTCCTAAGAGTCGTGACTATTACTATAAATGCTATTGCGATAAATGCTGTTTTCCGAGATCCGTACCTGCCCCAATAGCCGGAGCCAAATGGCCGCCCAAGACCCCAGCAGGGATCAGCGTTTTGTTGATCAGGGTGCGCTCACAACCTGGTTGCGGCCTAAGGCTTTAGCGCGGTAAAGCGCCGCATCAGCCGCCTGCATCACGGCGATTCCTGTGATGCCATGGCGAGGGAAGGTGGCCACCCCAAAGGATGCCGTGAGGGAGCCAAGGCATTGATTTTGGTAAATTAAACTGAGCTGGCTTATGGCCAAGCAGATTTCCTCGGCGCGGCTTAGGGTTTCTGTGAGGGGCGAGGTCGGCAAAATCAACATCAGTTCTTCGCCTCCATAGCGGCAGGCAATGTCTGATCTGCGTACATTTTCTCGGAGGAATGTAGCAACCGCTTGCAGCACGTAGTCTCCGGCATCATGCCCATAGGTGTCATTGAAATGTTTGAAGTGATCAATATCAATCATAATCACGCCAATTGGGTGATGAAAGCGTTGGGCGCGGCTAATTTCTTGAGCCAAAGATTCTTCTAAATAGCGGCGGTTAAACAGCCCCGTTAGCGGGTCGTGAATGCTCTGTTGTTTCAGGGTTTCGCGGAGATTGAGGTTGGCGATCGCCAAGGCCAGTTGTTCTGCGACCGTGCGGGCAATTTGCTGTTTAGTCTCTGGCAATGCCTCTGGGGTTTCGGCGCTGAGATAAAACAACCCCAGCGTTTCGGCCTGGGTAATCATGGGTGTGCAAAGGGTGGTGAGGCTTGCTTGATGAAGCAGATGATGACAAATCGGAATGGCTCCATGCGTCTCCATACGTTGCATTTGCCTCCGACGCAGCGCCCAACAATCATTAAAGTGAAAGCATCGCTCCGAATGCAAGGGGTTGCCCCAACGCACAACCGGTCTGAGCTGCTGGGAGAAAGGATCGAGGCTAAAAATAGCCCCTGCACAGCCAGGGAAGAGGGGTTCTAGATAGTGGGCGATCGCCTTATAAACGGCCTCCACCGTGAGGCAAGTTTGCAGAAAATCGCTCATATTGCTGAGCCGCTCCATTTCCCAATTGCGGCGGTTGAGGTCATCAATGCGGTCTTCTAAATCTTGTTTGGCTTGCTGTAAGGCTGCCTCAATATATTTGCGATCGCTAATATCAACCACTCTGACCAAGTTAAATTCCTGCTCACCAAAGACGATCAGTTTGACAGAAATATCGCCCCAAAACTCTCGGCCTCGGCGCGTGACATACTCTAGCTCTAGATTCCAAAAGCCTTTTTCCTGGATGTTTTGCCGACAAGTATTCAGTTCATCGCAGGTAAGCTGCCATTTCTGTAACGTATGGCCTTCAATATCAATTAATTCAGCTTTGCTAGCGACTTCAAACAGTTCTATGGCACGCTGATTACAATCAATTGTGCGATGGCTTTTAGGATCTACTAAAAAGAGCGCATCACTCAACTCATTAAAAAGTAATTCTCGGAAATCTCGGTTTTTAATAATTTCTTGTTCAAGCTGCTTACGATCAGTAATATTTTTAACAGCCCCTTCAATGGCGATGATTGTTTCTTGTGACTCATCACATTCTGGACGGGCAGATAGATTGACCCACAACATCTTACCCGCCTTTGTCATAAAGCGAAGCTCGGTAGACTGAGGCTGTCTTGACTGCATCACAGATTGAAAGAAGCGCAAGGTATTCTCTAAATCATCGGGATAAATAAAGCGATTCCAATTATTAATATCTTTAACTTCATCTAACGAGAAGCCTGTCATTTCAGTAAACCGCTCTGTCACAATGGCCCCAGCCATGGTTCCGTCAGGGTTAATCTGAAGTTTATAAATATAATCTGATGTTAATTCTGTAATCAATCGATAGCGTTTTTCACTTTGCCCTAGGGCTGCTTCTGTTTGCCTCCGATCAGTAATATCCCGAGCTGCCGAATAGATTAAATCACCATCTAGGGAAGAACTCCACTCAAGCCAGCGATACGAGCCATCCTTACAACGATAGCGGTTAATAAAGTTGAGCGTAACGTTTTGATTTTGCAGTTTCTTCGCTTCATTTAGAGTTTTTTCTCGATCATCTGGATGCACAAAGTCGATAAACTGCGATCCTTCTAGATCTGCAATCTGATAGCCGAGGGTTTTTTCCCATTGGCGATTGAGGCGGAGGAAATAGCCATCAGTATTAGCAATGCAAAGTAACTCTAAGGTCACTGAGAAAAACCGATCGAGTTCTTCAGTTTTAGTTTGTAACGCAATTTCAGTTTGTTTCCGCTCAGTAATATCTCGAATCATCACAAGCACCCGATTTCCTGGCATCGGGACATAACGAACCTCTTCATATTGCCGATGCTGATCTCTTTCAGTCAACTGCTCATAGAGTTCTATTTTTCCGGTGGCAAGCGTTGACTGAAGGGCTGCAAATTTACGCTCAACAATCTCAGAGGTGCCAACATCACAAATAGTTTTGTTGGTCATTGGCGGACCCAGCGAAAATAAATCCATTTCCGCTTTAACCGTAACCTGATCTAAAATAACGCCCTCGTCACTAACAACGTAGATCAAATCTGGCATGACTGAAATAATCGCTTGCTGCCGCGCACTGGCTTCTTGGAGCGCGAGTTCGGCTTGTTTGCGATCGCTAATATCGGTAACGGTGCCCACCAGTTTGACCACCTGCCCTTGGTCATTGCAGACGGCTTCTCCCCGGCTCACCACATAGGCGATCGCGCCATCGCCGCGCAGGATACCATGCTCTACGGTGTAGGGAGTGCCTTGGGCGATCGCCCCTTCCATCGCCTCCCGAAGAGCAGCTTGGTCTGCCATTGGCACCAGCTTCAAAATATCGGGGTAAGGTGGCAATGGCTCTGCCGGGTCAAACCCCAAAATGCGATATTGCTCGCTAGACCAGGTACTCTTTCCAGTCACGATGTCTGTTTCCCAACTGCCAACCCGAGCCATGCGCTGGGCTTGGGTTAGGGCAGCGGTTTTTTCGGCCACTTGCCGCTCTAACTCTTGGGCTGCGGTGTGTTGGAGTTGTTCGGCAGTTTGCAAGGCCATCATCATCAGCCGAAATGAGTCGGTTAGACTTGCAACTTCTACAATGCGGGTGGGTGGCAGAGATGAGGTGAGGGTGCCTGCCGCAACGGTTTGGCTGGATTGGGTGAGGCGGAGGAGCGATCGCGTCAATCGGCGCGCTGTCCAGAGGCCTATCCCCATCGAACCCACTAGGGCAAGGCCACACAGGATGATGGTGCGCTGAACATTTTGATGAATATCAGCCATAAAATCAGCTTCTGGCACCACCACCACAATCGTCCACTGAATTTGGTCATCCAGTTGAAACGACAAAAGATGGCCAAAATAAGCTTGATTGTTGAGCTGAATACGGGCAGATTCGCTATTCCTAGATTGGCTATTCCTAGATTGGCTATTCCTAGATTGGCTATTACCAGCGTCTTGCTGGAGCTGCGCCAACCCCCAAACCGCCGCTGCTTGGGTCACAGGATTTTGGCTGTCTTGGGCAGGCAACTGCCAACGCTCAAGGGCGAGTAGGTCTTGGTCTGAGCGAGGAAGATCCTGGCGAAAGGGTTGTTCTCCCGTGGATGTGGCGATCAAAAGACCCTGTTGATCGATGATGAAGGCTTGCCCCGTCTTGCCAATGGAAAGTGGGCGCAAAAAATCGCCGACCTGATCAAGGTAAAGGCTGCTGCTAAGAACTCCCTGGGGGGTGCCTTGGGCATCCACAAAGGGTAAGAAGTACGCCACCATTAACAAGGGTTTGTCTTGGCCTCTGACAACTGAGACGAGGGGTTGCCAAAGCCCTGTTTGGGCGGATTGGGCGGCTTTATACCAGGGGTTATAAGGGGGGGTGTTATGGGGATCGTAATTGGCTAAAACATCTTGCAAGGAGAGGCGATCGCCCGCTAAGGTGGCCGCATAGTTTTCGAGGCTCCCAGTGGCCGGGTTGCGGGTGCGAATGGCCAAGCGATCAGGAAATGGGCGACCGACGGCCAGAAAATCCTTATTTTCGGTGGTCATCATCACCCCACTAATATCCTGATTAAGCAGGATGTGTTCGACAAAGTAGGACTCAAGCTGAGATTGATTTTGCCAATCTAATAACCCGAGGCGGATGGCGGATTGAGTCTCGTGGGTGAGGGTTTCGGCGTTGTCGAAGTGGTAGCGCAGGTTTTGGGTAATGCGATCGCCCGTTTCGGTCATTAACTGCGCCACTAGCTGATCTACCGCCGCTTGCCCACTGCGATAAGACAAATACCCCACCACCCCGACGATGCCCACAACCTGCACCATAAACGGAACAGTCAACATCCAACGCAGCGGAATGTTGGGCACAGACGGCATGATTCCCCGCTGTTTTAACATCTGTTTCAACAGCCGGTAGAAGGGGTGGGTCGGAAAGCGGATCAGCTTCATCAATCCAGCATAGCTGCATATCCTAGATGATCGGAAGTCTGGCTACATTTCTCGCTGCTCATCACCCAGAGGGTGTATTGCCCAACCCGTTGGGTCGCATTCAGCGCCCGATTTTATAGGGGTAGCGTGAGGCGGCGCGGAGTATTGGCGGAAGTATAGCCATAGTCACGCTGGTTAGGACATCGAGAAACCCTCAAAACGTTCAAACGTTCAAACGTTCTGTCTCAACCAGACTGGCTACAGCTATAAAACCCAAAATGGCAGGTTTCTGTTGGGGGCTATAGCTGAGGTGGGGGGGCGATCGCCCCCATAGAAGTAAATCGAGTCGAAGGGCAACGCTTGGGCTACGATCCAGTTCACAATTTGGTCGCTGGGTAGGTCACAGATCTGAAAATCGCAGGCGGCTCCGAGGCGATCGCAGAAATAGCGCCCCTGCCGATTGCGCTCATGGGCTATGTGCTGATCGCGGGCGGGTTCGATGCGGCCATACCGTTGACCCGTATGCGGATCTTTTTGGGTACAGCGGAATGGACGGATACAGCGGAATGGACGAAAATGGACGGATATGGACGGATATGGACGAGATCAGGTTTCTAGCAAGTTTTAGATTTTGATTGGGTCATGGGGTACGGGAGCATCGTCGCTAGCGGGAGGGTGTTCTTGCAAATAGAGGGTTGCTTGTTCGGGAGTGAGGGGTTTTGAGAAATAATAGCCTTGCCCCATTTCACAGCCCAACCCCTGAAGATATTCGAGGTGCCGGGTCGTCTCGATGCCCTCTGCCACAATGGCCATCCCGAGGGCTTGACCCAAAGACATCACGACTTCAACAATTTGGGCATTGTTGCCCGTGTCAATGGCGTTTACAAAAGAGCGATCAATCTTGATGTTATCGACGGGGAAGCGGCTGAGGTAGCTCAGGGAGGAGTAGCCCGTGCCAAAATCATCGATGCTAAGTTGGATCTGGCGCGATCGCAATTGTTGGGTCAACTCTATGGCCGCGTCTGGGTTTTCCATGATGGCGCTCTCGGTGATTTCTAGCTTGAGGCAGTGGGGATCAATGCCTGTTTCGGCGAGCATCTCATCAATGTCTTCGAGCAGGGTCGGATGGGCAAACTGTCGCACAGATAGGTTCACACTCATGCTGAGGTGGGGATGAATCGTCTTTTGCCACTGGCATAACTGCTCGCAGGCCTGCCATAAAACCATCATTCCCAAGGGCACCACCAAGCCTGTTTCTTCGGCACAGGGAATAAACTCCGCCGGAGACACAATACCCCGCTCAGGGTGCTGCCACCGTACTAATGCCTCAAACCCCACAATCTTCTCGGTTTTGAGATTTAGAATCGGCTGATAATGCACCCGAAACTCTTGCCGCTTCAAGGCTCGTTGCATATCTTGCTCAAGTTGCAACCGCCCTATAGCCGACTGATGCATGGATGCTTCAAACAGCTGATAGCTCGATTTACCCTGCAATTTAGCCCGATGCATGGCTGTGTCGGCTTCTTGCAAGGGTTCTTCTGCCGTCGTATGGTCTGGGCTAAAAAGCGTCATCCCCATACAGGCGGTTAGATAAATTTCTAGGTCTTCAACCACAAAGGGGATCTGAAACTGCAAGAGAATTTGGTTGGCGATGATATGGAGGTCATCGTAAGAGTCTATTTCCTTGAGGAAAAAACAGAATTCATCGCCCCCGAGCCGAGCTAACACATCCTGATCGCGCAGAAAGCTCGAAAGCCGGTTGGCGATCGCCCGCAACAGGCGATCGCCAACAACATGCCCCAAAGAAGCATTAATCAACTTAAATTGATCGCAATCTAAGCCCGCGAGAGCAAAGGGTAGCCGGCGTTCTTCTTGCATCGCTTGCTGAATAATTTTGCGAAACAACCGCCGACTGGGTAAGTTTGTGAGGGGATCGTAATTTAAGGTGTGCTCTAAGGCTGCGGTTCGTTGCTGCACTTGAGCTTCCAAGACTTCATTGAAGGAACTGAGGGATTGGTTGACCGTTTGTAAATCAGAGTAGAGCTTTTGAATTTCAAAATATTGGGCACTCAGCCGCACCATCGATCGCACCCGGGCACGCAGTTCTACTTTATCGACAGGTTTACTAATAAAATCATCGGCTCCGGCCTCTAAGCACCGGGCTAGGTCTTCTTTTGAGCTGAGCGCCGTCACCATAATGATAGGAATGCTCCGCCATTGGGGGTTTGCCTTAATTTGCCGACAGGTTTCTAGGCCGTCGAGGTCGGGCATCATGGCATCGAGCAAAATGACATCGGGGGTGTAGTAGGCCAAACGGTCGAGGGCACGCCGTCCACTGGCGGCGTAGTTTAATTCGTAGCCTTCTCCGTGGAGTAAAACTTGAACGACATCAAAGTTTTCGGGTCGATCATCAACCAATAAGAGAGATGCGCGGAGAGTCATAGGAGGGGGAATCCAGGCGAAGAGTTAGCAAGGTAGTTGGCAGGGGCTAAACCGGGTAATCAAGCATTCAGATCAGAGTGTTTCAGGGGTTTAGTAGAGCCTCGATAGCATCCACTAAGTCTCGCAATCGAAAGGGTTTGGCGAGATAATTTTTGGCTCCTGCCGCCAGACACCGTTCTCGGTCAGCCTCCATGGCGAGGGCGCTCAACACAATGATCGGGATAGCCGCCAGACTGGGGTGCTGTTGGAACCACCGCATGGCTTCTAGCCCATCAACGTGGGGCATTTGAATATCCATCAAAATCAAGTCTGGATAGGTTTGCTGAGCTAGGTCAAGGGCTTGTTGCCCATCGTAGGCGGCTATCAGGTCATAGCCTTTGTAGGTGAGGTAGTCTTGGATGCTGTCGATGTTGGCTTGGTTGTCTTCAGCAATCAAAATAAGGGGGCGCGATCGCCCTTTCTGTGCTAGCCGCAAAGAAGTGCCTGAATCCTCCCCAATATCTGGATCTAGATCTGGCAAAAAATCTGCATCTGGCAACAGCAAAGAATCCGGTTGCGCAGCGGGGTCTACCCCTTCGTCTAAGGCCAAAAGCCCCTCCGTTTGCGGCACTGATTGCCCCTCTGGGCACAGGTGATCGGTGACGACAATCAGCGCCCGCGAGGAGGTCATGCCTTGCCCTCGCAGCGTTTCAACGGTCTGTTCTAATTGGGCGCGGCTAATGGGCTTGACCAGGTAGGCAGAAGCACCCAGCGCTAGGGCTTGGGCACGGCTATCTATGGCAGACGCGATCATGACTGGAATCCCTTGGGTGAGCGGGTCTTGTTTCAGTTGGGTCAGCAGATCCCAACCCGACATACTGGGTAAGATCAAATCCAACACAATCAAGGCTGGCTGTAGGGTACGCGCCAGTTCTAAAGCTGCTTCTCCCTGGGTTTGAACGCTCGCTTGCATTCCCAAATCAGCAAAGTAGCGGGTCAGTTGCTCCGCCTCTCGGATGGAATCTTCAATCAGCAGAACTTGCTGATTGCTAGATAGTAGGGATGCGGGCAGAGGGGCGGGCAGAGGAGATGTCTCCGTTGGGTTTGGGCAATAGGGTAGATGTACCGTGAAGCGGCTACCCTGGCCGATTTTGCTGTCTACGGTGAGCGTGCCATGATGCAGATCGACAATGCGACGCACCAATGCTAAGCCCAACCCCGTGCCCGCTTGTTGGCGGTTGAGGCTACTGTCAAGTTGCACAAAGGGTTGAAACAGGCGGCTGAGATCGGAAGCCGCAATCCCAATGCCATTATCTTCAACGGCAAAGGCCACCATCCTGGGGAGATCAAGCTCTGCCCTAGGGGCAAGGTCATCTGGATCTAGGCTAGCAAGATCGGCTTGCAGCGCCGGTTCGAGCCAAACGGTCAGGGTCACTCGGCCTTGGTCTGGGGTAAATTTAACGGCATTGGAAAGCAGGTTAATGAGGACTTGGCGCAGGCGACGCTCATCGGCAGAAAAGGGTTGCAGGGTGCCTTTCACCTGAAAATCGAGGTGGATGTTCTTCTTCTGAGCCATTTGCCGCACAAAGGTGAGGCTGGCGGTGCAGAGGGGATGAACGCTGACCTCGCCGTAGTCGAGGTCGAGTTTCCCAGCCTCGATTTTGGATAGATCGAGAATATCGGTGATGAGTTCGAGCAGGTGGCGGCCACTGCTTTCGATGGTGGCGATCGCCCTCGATTGTGGGGCATTAATCGCCCCAAACACCACGTCCTGTAACCCCTCAGATAGCCCCAAAATAGCATTGAGGGGGGTGCGTAGTTCATGGCTCATGTTGGCCAAAAACTCATCTTTGAGCCGGGTGGCTCGTTCTAGCTCTTGGTTGGTCAGTGCCAATTGCTGGTTGCTCTGGCGTAGTTGTTCTTCCATCACCCGCCGTGCCGTGATCTCAAAAGTGATCCCTACCATCCGCTCCGGAAACCCTTGCTCATCGTGCTGTATGAGCGCCGATGCTTTCATATAGCGCACCTCCCCCGAGGGAGTGAGGATCCGAAACTCGGTGTCAAATTCTACTTCTTCGGCGATCGCCCGTTCAAGGGCTGCTTCGGCAGCCCCTCGATCATCTGGATGCACGCTTCTTTTCCAGGCCGCGAAGGTCGTTGGGTGGCTCTCTCGGTTGATGTCATACAGCTCATACATGCGGTCATCCCACTGCAAGCGGTTGGTCGCTATCTCCCGTTCCCAAATGCCAATAGCGCCTGATCGAATGGCAAGGGCAAGCCGATCAGAGAGATTGCGGAGCCGTTCTTGCGCCAAAATTTGCTCCGTAATTACCTCGGTCATCATGATGATGCCGCCAATGCTGCCGTCGGCTCGCTCCCAAGGCCGCACCTCCCAGCGGAGCCAGTCGATCTCGCCGTTTTCACGCACCAGGCTCTGCCTCTGCTCAGTTTTGACGGCTCCGGCCAAGCATTGCTGATGCACCTCCCGCCAGCGTTGGGGGGTTTCAGGAAAGATGTCATAATGGCTGTGGCCAATGAGGGGGCGATCGCCCAGGTTATAGTCTTGCTGCCAACGGTTGCTCACCACCAAATAGCGCATCTCTTGGTCAAACATCGCCACTGCCGCAGGCGCACATTCCACAAAGAGCCGGAGTTTGGCTTCGCTCTCTTGCAAGGCTAACTCCGCCCGTTTGCGAGCGGTAATATCATGACCAACCGATTGGTATTCTAAGACTTGGCCCATTGCGTCGAAAATGGCACGATCCGTCCAGACTTGCCACCTCACCTCACCATTCGGAAAAATGTCTTCCTCTTCGTAGGAAATACTTGGAACGTCCAGCGACAGGGTTTTTAACTGAGCTTGCATAATGGACACCACATCAGGAGCCAGCAATGACCATAATGAGATGGGTTGATCCCCGATGGGTACATCAAAATAACGGCAATAAGCTAGGTTGGCAAAGGTGAGAGTGCCATCGGAGGTAAACCGGCAAATCAAGTCGGTTTGGTCTTCGACGATCGCCCGATAGCGGGCTTCGCTTTCCTGTAACGCCGCTTCCCATGACTTCCGCTCGGTGATGTCGAGCACAGTCCCCACTAAGCGGGCAGGGTGGCCTGAGACATCGCGGAAAATTTCGCCCCGGGCTAAGGCATGGCGTAGATCTCCTTTCCCGTTCACAAAGCGGAACTCAATATTGTAGGGGTTGCCAGATGCGATCGCCTGATCGATTTCCTGTTGATGGCGATCGCGGTCATCGGGATGAATCAGGGCTTGGATCTGAGGATAGGTGGGCGCACCCTGGGCAGGGTCTAGCCCAAAAATGCGAAATACCTCGTCTGACCAAATAATCACTCCCGTTTGGAGGTCAAATTCCCAACTGCCCAGTTTGGCAATGCGTTGGGCATGGGCAAGGCGCACCGCTGTCTTGCGCAGTTCATCTTCAATGCATTTGCGATCGCGGATATCTCGAAAAATACCCAAGGCAAAGAAAGTTCCGGCAATTTCGATCACAGAACAGGTCACATCCACGGGAATGTTCTGCTGATCTTTGGTGATTAAGGTGATATCTAATACCTGTTGCCCCACTTGGGTTTGAGCCACCGTTTGGAAGCAGTGCTGCGCCCGTTTCCATTCGTCGGGTGGGTGGAGTTGGGAAATATGCAAATGTGCCAGTTCTGTGGCGGAATACCCCAATAGGGCTTCAGCTTTTTGGTTGCCCTGCACCAAATTGCCCTCCATATCTGCCAGCAAAATGACATCATTGGCTCCATCCATGACCGCTCGGTAGCGGGCTTCACTGGCTTGTTGGGCTAACTCAATTTGCTTACGCTGTGTAATGTCAGTTTCAAAACCCACCATGCGCACGAGGGTGCCGTTTTCATCCCACATCCCTTGACCCCGGTCAAGGAGCCAAACGGTATGCCCGTTTGTGTGGAAAATGCGATATTCGGCTTGGTAATAGGGAGTCCGTTGGGCGATATGGTCAGCCACCGCAGCCATCACATAGTCATGGTCTTCCGGATGAATTCGGCGAGACCATTCATCTTGGCTATTATTAAACTCGCCGAGGGTCAAGCCCCGCAACTCAGCCCACCGCGCCGACCGAAACACCTGCCCCGTGCGATAATCCCAATCCCAAATGCCAGCATTGCTACTCTGCAACGCCAACTGCCACCGCTCTTCGCTAGCCTGGAGTGCGACTGTCCGTTGGGCAACCCGATCTTCTAACTCTTGATTCAGTTGCCGCAGGGCTTCTTCCGCGATCTGGCGTTGGGTGATGTCTTGGGCGAGGGCGAGGCGGGCGGGGCGACCCGCAAAGGGAATGGGATGAGACACTAACTCCACCACGATGTCGCATCCATCGGCTAGCATATTAACCCAAGACCCCGTTCTGATGCCCTCAGGAGCCTGAAGGATAGCCAACATTGGCGGCCAATCTGCGGCATCCGCTTGGATAATGTCGGCTAAGGACAGGGTTAAGAAGGTGGCGCGATCGTAGCCATATTTGGTGATAGCGGCTTCGTTGACGGCCAAAAACATGAGCGTGTCTAGGTCATAGACCCACATCGGATGGGGGTTTTTCTCAAACAACAGTCGATAGCGGGCTTCGCTAGATTGAAGGGCAAGTTCGATCTGTTTGCGATCGCTCACATCGCGAATAATCACCAAAACATCGTCGGTTGTGAGCGGGGTAATGCGCACATCCTCGTCATGCAGCCGGCCATCTATTACGAGCTGTTGCTCATAGGCTTGGACGGTCTGCGTGTCTAGCGCCTGCGCGATCAACTCTAATCGACGCTGGGCCAATTCTGGGGGTAAGAGGTCTAAAACCGATGCTTCAGGGTTTTTGTTAAGCCTTGGGATCGCAACCGCATGACCTTGGGACAATACTTGGAGATATTGCCCTTTGCGATTCATCCGCAGCATTAAGTCGGGGATGGATTGAATGATGGCGCGGTTCGTGGCTTCGCTATGGCGCAGGGCCGCTTCAGCCCATTGGCGATCGCGCAGGGCTGATTGGCGAACGGTAATGTCTCGGACAATGACCAGCACTTCCGTTGCATTGAGCGGAGTAATCCGAAGTTCTTCGCTCCGAAATTGTCCATTGATGGTGAGTTCTTGCTCGTAGACCTGGACGGTTTGGGTGCGCAGGGCTTGGCGGGTGTAGTAAAGCTTTTGGTCGGCTAAATGCGGGGGCAAGAGATCAAAGAGGCTATTCCCTTGCTCCGGAGTGGGGAGCAGCATCGTATCGGGATCACCCGCACAGAGCACTTCTTGATAGTACCCATCCTGATCCATCCGAATTAAAAGGTCGGGGATGGCGCGGAGGATGGCAAGGGTTGTGCGTTCGCTGCGCTGGAGGGCTTCGCGGGTGCGCTTGCGATACATTGCTTGCCCCAGTTGAATGGCCACAGATTGAATCAGGGCTAAAAATCGCTCGTCAGGGTCACGGGCTTCTGGGGCAAATAAAACCAAAACCGCAACGACTTCTTGATCGGTTAGAATGGGCACCCCGCAGGCGGCTTTGATCTCAAATTGCGCGGCAAGATGAACCCGTGGAAAATTTTCTGGGTCTTGCTCCGACACGTTACTCATCCATTCGGGCGATCGCCCGACCCAGACGCGCCCCGGCAATCCTTGGTTGGGGGCAAAGCTAAAGCCCTGACTCTGGCGGCTAAATTCTTGTAAGACAGAGCCGGAGTTTTGGCTATAGGTAGGGCCAGCGCACAATCGCTGGCCTTTGGCATCGGGAAGCCAAACTTCGCCATAAAACCATTCGGCCAATTCGCACACTTGCTGGAGGGCGATCGCCAGTGCCGCGTTAAAGTCTTCGGCCTCGTTAATTGCCTGGAGAATGCCATAGAGCCACTGCAATTCTTGCTCCCGTTGGTCGCGCTGGCGCTGAGCCTGTTGGGCTTGCTCATGGGCGGCAATCTGTTGGAGGGCGATCGCCACTTGCTCGGCCAAGCGTTTGAGCAAACTCTTTTCTGCCACTGTCCAGATCCGATCCGCCGCGTCACTTTGCACCCAGAGCACCCCCCAGAGGCTTTGGTCGGAGAGAATAGGCACAGCCCAGTGGGTGCCATTCTGAACCTGGGCGAGCAGGGGAGCCTGGTTTAAGCCAGCCAAAACCGTCTCATCAAACCCGTCAGACACCGCTTGCCACTGTGCCGCCTGCCACTGTGCCGCCTGCCACTGTGCC
>Ga0105044_10009709_pt1 | contig 13150 bp, 17 predicted proteins | sample MAT01_FD_78092 | JGI IMG/M metagenome (GOLD analysis project Ga0105044, IMG submission 78092) | Freshwater microbial communities from Lake Fryxell liftoff mats and glacier meltwater in Antarctica - MAT-01 | ecosystem: Environmental > Aquatic > Freshwater > Ice > Liftoff microbial mat | place...
CCTATCAATGCAATAGTGTTTTCAAACTTAAAGAATAAAAAAAAGCCCCGTTACTACACAACATGGTGTTGAAGGTACTAATGCAAAAGCAATTGACTTCGATTTAGGACGTGGTAAAGTTGGAATCGAATTAAAACTAGCGCACGAAGTAATTAAAATAAATAAACCTCAAAAATTCTTCAAAATTAAGTTGTACAATCGGACAACTTTTATTATCTTTGTAAAAGTATGAGTGACATAAAATTGAGGAAAATAGAATTGTACAAGAACTATTTTTCGGACTTCTACCTAAAACAAAAACAGAAGGTAAAAGACAAGATTTTATGGACATTTAGAGTTATTGAAACACAAAAACAAATTCCGACCGATTATTTTAAACACATGGAAGGAACGGAAGGCCTTTATGAAATAAGAGTAAAGCAAGCAAGCGACATTTTTCGCGTTTTCTGTTTTTTCGATGAAGGAAAACTAATTGTATTAGCAAACGGCTTTCAAAAAAAGACTCAAAAAACACCCAAGTCCGAAATAGAACGAGCATTAAAAATTAAGAAAGAGTATGAGCAAGAAAAGTAATATAAAAACACTTGACCAGTTTGTTGATGAACAATATGGCAAGAAAGGTGCGCCTAAACGCGAAAAATTCGAAAAAGGATTCGAGGCTTTTAAACTTGGATTTCTTATTCAACAAGCGCGACTTGAAAAAGGATTGACACAAGAAGAACTTGCTGAGAAATGTGGAACAAACAAAGGTTACATTTCGAAGATCGAAAACAACATTAAGGAAGTACGCATTTCGACTCTTCAAAAAATTGTAGAGCTTGGACTTGGCGGACATTTACAACTTACAATTAAATTGTAACGGTTCGTACAAAAAACACACACACATATAATTCACACCAACTCTTCATCCCATTTCAAACAAAACATCCATTTTCAAATCATTTTGCACATTACCAGAATACGCATTCTGCTTTAGGCCAAACGTAGTTAGTGTGGTCAAGAACACTGATTTTTTTGTTTTAGTTTCTGTCTTAAATGCTGCCGTTTTATTCCGCAATTCTGCGTCGTATTTTTTATCAATCGCGTAAGCATTAATTGAAAATTTCATTTCACATAAATTAATAACATTGTCTCGGCGCTCAATTACCAGATCAACTTGCGCTCCGTCTTTTACTTGTGCGCTTCTCCATGACGATGTTTTTGTATCAACTCCACTTATGCCCAATGCTTTTTTTATTTGTGGTATATGTGCCATACAAACTTGTTCAAAAGCATAACCGCTCCATGACCTGTGTTTAGGGTTGTCGATTAATTTCATCCAATGGTTTTTATCGAAGGTTTTTTGCCCTTTTATAAATTTAATATGAAACAAAGAGAAAAAGTCGCAAAGTTGATAAAGGCTGTTCCTTGATTTTTTATTAAAAGGAACATACTTACGAATAAAACCACTTTCTTCTAATTCGTCCAACAAGCGTGTAAGACTTCCTCCGGTGGGCAACTTGCTTTCTTGCTGAATTTCTTGGCGTGTTAAACCTTTACCTTTTTTTGCCAGCGCGGCAACAATCTTTTCATGATGTTCGGCCTTTGCAAACAACGATTTAAAAAGATTATTAAACTCTCCAATCAACAATCCATTTGGCGCAAAACAAATCGTGTTGATGTTTTGAGAGGCACTTAATCCTTTCTTAACAGATTCCCAATAAAATGGAATACCACCTAATACCATATACAGTTCTACAAGCTGGTAACGATCGAGTTTAATTTTTTTATACGTTAAAAACTCCTCACATTCTTCCAATGTAAAAGGTTCCATTTTTATTTTTTGAGTTACGCGATTGTGCAATCCACCTTTATTGTTGATGAGATTATTAATCATCCACGATGCAGCTGAGCCGCATACCACCAATAAAATATCTTTGCGGGCCGATGCCCAACTGTTCCAAAAATGTTCTAGACTTTGAATAAAACCGGAATGGGCTGTATCAAACCAAGGTAATTCGTCTATAAAAATAACCTTCTTTTTTTGTCTTGACTTTTCAATGATTTGCCTTATTTGGTGAAAAGCATCCATCCAGTTGTCTGATTTTTTACGTTTTGAATTTGGATGCTGAGCTTGAATTTCTGAATTAAAATTAGACAATTGTCGACCAAGAGTAGCTTTTGCAATACCGGTAAGCCTGAAAGTAAATTTAGTGTCAAATACATTTCTAACAAGGAAGGTTTTACCAATCCTCCGCCGGCCGTATAGTGCAACAAACTCAGCTTTATTGGATGAGAGCTTCTCATTTAAAAGCTCAATTTCAGATTTTCGACCAATGATCATGTTAATTCATTTTGGCCATAAATATACAAAAAAATAGAGATATGGCCAAAATGAAAATAAACCAAAATGGCCATAAGTATAAATTTTAAACAAGTTGTGGCCAAAATGAATAGTTGTCTTTTTTATACATAGAGGCACTAATAATAGCGCCGCGCGTGCGATGAAGTGTGTGTCAACTCCTATAGTTTTATCGAACGTAATCAGCGAAGGTACAAAATCTACAAAGCGCTACATGCAAATAATTTTGGGGGGTTGTTTATTTATAATTAAACGATAAGATTTTGTTGAAGTCCAACTTCTGAATAATTAAAAAAATCGTTCTTACTAAAAAAATAGATTCGCAAAAACTAACTTACAATGTTCATTGCAAGATATCTCATATCATTAAATTTAGTCATCCGATCAAAATAAAAAGAGTATTTTTTTTAAAGATTATTTCTATTTTTATAAAATGAAAAACATTTTCGTCTTAGTGGTAATTCTTCTTCTTGTTGCGTGTAAAAAAGAAGACGTAAAAGACAGCGCTCCATCGTTAATTGGGACTTGGAAACATTACTCTGCTGATGATGCTTGGCACATTATTCACATTTACGAAAACGGGAATGGACGAATGGAATGGTTTACTAATTCTAAATTGTATCGTGAAACCAAAGAAAGAACTTGGTATTTAAAGGACAATACAATTTATTTTGGCAAACTTGCGTTGAATGGTGAATTGTATGAGGTGATTGATTTTCCTACAATCAGTTCAACCGAATCCGTGAAAAATTTTGATACACTAAAAGTTGGCAAACGATTTATGCAATTGGATGATGGATATTTTGTAGAGATTTAATTCCCAATTACAACAACCATCTGATCATCGCAAAATTCACGTGTAACTTGAAAATTCCAAAGCGATGGCTTTATAAAATGCAGACTTTCAGTTAATGTAATTGGTTCGCCATCTTCATTAAAATAAAGTTGAAAAAGTTGCGGACTTCCATCTGGTTCTACCAAACGCAAATGCCAACTAATTGTATCGCCAATTGGAAAAGTACCAACAAGCATTTTGTTGTCGCAACCATCCGGAAAATAATTTGGAATATAAACTTTGGGTGATCCGTCAAAATTTGTAAAAATCACTTGGTCTTTTTCTGTTGTGGAAGTATCTATTTTTGTTCCGTTGTAATTGAAGACCACATAGAGATCTGCAAATTGCGGTTTGTCTGTTCTACAAGAAGAGAACAACGCGATAAAAACAAAAAGCGAACTTATTAATTTTAACATACTATTCAAATATACGCCAAATCATAGGTTGTTATTTCATTTTTATTTAAATAAATCTAATTTTGCAAAAGATAATTCTACTCATGAAAAAATTTCTTCCTTTCTTTTTAATTCCTTTTCTAATTTCTTGTGGAGGAAATTCGCACGAAATTTCAATCGATGAAAACGGAAACATTGATTCATCTTCTATCAACTATCCCGAGGGCGAAGCAGTTTATTTAAAAACGTGTATCGCCTGCCATCAAGCCAAAGGAGAAGGTGTTGTAGGTGCTTTTCCTCCTTTAGATAATTCAGATTATTTATTCGCCGACAAAGACAGAGCCATTTCACAAATCATAAAAGGCTCTAGTGGTGAAATGATTGTGAACGGCGAAACCTATAACACCATTATGCCTCCGCAAGAATTGACAGACGAAGAAGTGAGAGATGTGATGAATTATATTCTCAACGCCTGGGGAAATGATGAAGGGGAGGTTACGTTGGAGGATGTTAAGAGGGTGAAAAAATGAAATTCCAAAATTCAAATTCCAAAATTTATATCCAAAGGAAATACTTAGAACATTATGCTTAATTCAAAATCAAAGATATTCATATTACTGTCTTCATTTTTTCTGATAGGTTGTTCGCAAGACGAAGGAATAAGGAACAACGAAACTGTACTTAAAGTATTCTCACCTTCTGAAGCAGAAGGACTGGAAAAAATTTGTGATTTTTTCACGAATGTAATCTGTGATACAACAAAGGAAACTAATCCGGCTGACTGCTATTCGAATTACATGGCAGACTTGAAAGCAGAAACTCCATTAATTGGCGCTTATCCTTATTTGTTTTCTAAAATTGAACAAGATGATTTCTTTGAGAGCATTGATTCAGATTTATTTTCCGAAATATGGAGAATGGATGACGTCATTAGTGGAGAAGACAATAACACCTGGATTGAATTGGGTTTAAATAACAGAGGTAAGTACGCAGAATATCTGGAACTGCTTGGAGAAGAATTTGTATCTATAAAAGAATATCACGATGATCTCTTAATGTATGGTGTACTCGCAGCCTCAGCCCAGGCTAAAGTTCTTATGTTCCCTGAAAATTATGATGTGAATGATGCTCGAATTAGACTAGTAATTGCAATTCATTACTTGACCATTTTATATCAATCAGAGTAAAAAATAATCTTAACAAAATAGATAAAATTTGCAATTGGTTTTGTTTGTTTTCAAGCACTAATTTTAGCCTAACGTTAGCGGTCATGTAAATAAAAACACCAAATTAATGGACTTTTCTCCGTGCCCTTTGTGTATTTTTTTCTTGGTGCACCTTGTGGTTAAATTTTTTCGCCCATGCTGAATTAACCGCAAAGAACACTGAGGAGGCACAAAGTTCACAAAGCAGTATAAATTCGTTTTGAATTTTGACACTTGTTGCGATGCGTCGCAATTTGAATTTCTTTTTTCATTAGCTTCGTATCCTCTCAAAACTCAAAAAAATATGATTCTCCTAGACGGCATCAAAACATCTGACGACATTAAAAATGAAATTGCAATTAAAGTCGCTGACTTAAAAGCAAAAGGAAAAAAAGTTCCGCATTTGGCGGCAATCATTGTTGGTATTAACGGAGCGAGCATGACGTATGTGAATGCAAAAGTAAAATCGTGCGAGAAAGTTGGTTTTGAATCTACACTTGTTGCTTTGCCTGATACCATTTCTGAAAAAGATTTGCTGTTGAAAATTGCTGAGTTGAATAATGATGCAAACATTGATGGATACATCGTTCAACTTCCATTACCAAAACACATTGACGAACATAAAGTGACCTTAGCAATTTTACCAAGTAAAGATGTGGATGGTTTTCATCCTGAGAATTTAGGAAGAATGATTTTAAATCTTCCTTGTTTTTTACCTGCAACTCCTTATGGAATTATTCAATTGTTAGATCGATACAATGTTCCCACAGAAGGTAAAGAATGTGTAGTGCTTGGACGAAGCCACATTGTTGGATCGCCAATGAGTATTTTGATGGCGCGCAATACCAAGGTTGGAAATTGCACAGTAACATTGGCGCATTCTAAAACAAAAAATCTAAAAGAAATTACAAAACGTGCTGATATCATTATTGCTGCTTTGGGTAAAACAGAATTCCTAACCGGTGATATGGTGAAAGACGGAGTTGTGGTGATTGATGTAGGCATAACTCGTGTTGAAGACCCGACAAAAAAATCAGGATTTAAATTGTTAGGAGATGTTAAATTTGATGATGTGGCTCCTAAATGTTCGTACATTACTCCTGTACCCGGCGGTGTGGGACCAATGACAATTGCCTCGCTGATGATGAACACGCTGCAGGCAATGGATACCGATTCGTAATTAAATAAGGCTCGCAAAAAAAAATGCGAGACCAATTGATTATCAATCGGCATGTTACGTTTTGGTACATTATAGAGTTTAGTGATGTATTAAATGCGCGGATGATTTTAAAAAACAAAAAATTATTTTTATCTTCTTTTTTTTGTGCAATACTTTTTGTGTCGTGCACTGATTTTTCAACCAGTCCATTCTTTGAAGATGCTCCAATCGAAACAAAGGATAAGGTTGTAGGGATTTTACCTTTCGAAAATTTTCCTAAGCGCGATTTGGATTCTGTCAAAAAAGCAATTGAAAAATTTTATAACCTCAAAACAATTGTGTTAGACAAAACCAATTTGCCAAAAATGGCTTACACTGAAATTCGTTATCCACGCTATCGTGCAGACTCTTTGCTGGCTTGGATGCGCACCCAAACTTTTGACAATGTGGATTTAGTTATTGGTTTAACACTCAAGGATATTTCTATCACAAAATACAAAGACAAATCACGAAAGGAAATAAAAGAGCCTGAATGGAAATACAAAGATTTTGGCATTTTTGGTCTTGGTGAAATAGGTGGATCTTTTTGTGTGGTTTCTTCGAATCGACTTTCGGATGGAGTGCCGGATAAAACTTTTTACAAACGACTTATGCGAATTTCATGTCATGAACTTGGGCATGTGTTGGGTTTGCCGCATTGTCCAAATCAAGGTTGTATTATGAGTGACGCGAATGAATCGATAAAAACGATTGATAATAGTAGAGGTGATTTGTGTAAGGATTGTTGGAGTATTATACTTGATAAATAAAATGTTCGCGCAGATTAACGCAGAAAAGTGCGCAGATAAGGCGCTGATTTTTTTCTTCCCCCTTTGAAGGAGGACCGAGGGGGATGATGTGATGGAGTTTTTTTATTATTGTTAAACCTAACTATGTGCTCTATGTGCCTATGTGTTTAGTTTTTATTTTTTGAATTGATTTTTTAAAACACATAGGCACATAGAAAAGTTAGAAGACATGCTGAATATTACAAATCGTTAAATCATTTTATAAATCCTTTCAAAAACAATTTCCCTTTTTCAATAGTAAGTTTTGATGGAAAATTATTGGTGTACAATTGCCCTGTTCCTAAACCTTGAGGAAGCGGATTGTTTTTAGAGAATGTATATTGCGCAATAGCATTCAAGCCAACATTACTCTCAAGAGCAGATGTTATCCACCAATTAATTTTATTTTTATCTGCAACTGAAATCCATTCGTCGCAACTTTTAAAGCCGCCCACAAAGCTTGGTTTAAGAATAATGTATTGCGGTTGAATAAAGGAAAGTAATTCTGATTTTTTTGAAAGATCATTGATACCAATCAACTCTTCGTCCAACGCAATTGGAAGTGGAGTAGCGGCACAAAGTTTTTTCATCTCCTCTAACTGACCTTGTTTTATTGGTTGTTCAATAGAATGCAAATCAAATTTAGAAAGTTGTTCTAATTTTTTCATCGCATCGTTTGGAGAAAAGGCACCGTTTGCATCAACACGTAATTCAATTTCTTTCTTCGAAAATTTTTGACGAATTGATTTTAGTAATTCCAATTCATCTTCAAAAGTAACGGAGGGTGATGTTTCGTTGCCTGAGCTTTGGGCAATGAGCGTAGCCGAAGTGCCGATTTTTAGTTTGATACACGTGTGTCCTGATTCAATTTTTTCTTTAATCTGCTCCTGCATAAATTCTTTTGAGCCCATCCAAATTAAGCCATTGATAACAATCGATTTTTTTCCTTCGGTAAATTCGGATGGAAAATATATTTCTTTTCCGCCATTTTTTAAATCGAGCAAAGCAGATTCTAAAGCAAAGCGAATGGAAGGAAATTCTTTAAGATCATCAAAATTATTGTTGGAATGTTGATTTATGTTGTGACAAATTTCTTCGAAATTTTTTTCATATTTCTCGTCCCAATCAGGTGATAAATTTTCAATGATAGATGCTTCTCCCTTTCCAATTATTAATGGATTTGAATCATTAAAAACAGAAATGATCCACGAGTTTTTGGTGTGTAAAACGCCGCGAGATGTGCCACTTGGATGTTTAAAAGTTAAGGTGTGTTTATGGATTTTTGCTTGAAGCATTTTTATTCCCGCTTAATTTATTTTTTTTCGATTGCATCAATCTTACGCGACATTTTTTCAAGGATATCAAATTGTTTTGCTTGTGTTTCAAACAAAGTTTTAATTTGTTCTTCAAGCAATAAATCCATTTTTTGGTGTAGGCTACGAATTTCCATTTCTGCTTTTAAGTTAATTAGATAATCATTCTCACTTCTCAATCTATCTTTTTCTTCTTGTCTATTTTGGCTCATCATAATGATTGGAGCTTGCAATGCTGCAATTGTGGAAAGAATCAAGTTCATCAAAATAAACGGATAAGGATCAAAGCTGGCGCTTCCTAAAGCCAAAGAATTATACGTAATCCAAATTCCAAGAATAGCTCCAAATAAAATAATAAATTTCCAGCTCCCGCCAAAGCGTGCTACTTTATCTGAAACATTTTGCCCGGTTGAAATAATTTCTTTTGGTGGATTCAGAAGGTTATTGACAATCAACTTTTCCTCTTTGATTGCTTCTTCAACAATTTGGTGAAGTTTTTTAAGGTTCTCGGTTTGATACTTAAGTATCCCGTCGATGTTTTTATTTTTCATAAATCAAGTGTTCTGAGCTCAGAATAAATTTCGCAAAAGTAATTTAACGACAATGCACAGAACGCTAAGTTAAGAAGTAAGTAGCTTGTAAAATTAGATTTATTGATGGATAATTTGTCAAGTCATATTTTGACTAAAGAGTGGATATGAAGTGAAAGATATTAATTCCCCAACTTGGTTTGATGCAACGGTTGTGATTATTAGTTTTTAGTTGTGGTGAACTAATCCTGCACAAGTTTATATAAGTCAGCAGAAATTCTTTTTTTTAGACTACCTATTCCTATTCGCATAAAAATATAAACGTTGAAGAACATTAAACTTGGAACAAAAATCATAATTAGCAAAAGGTTATTTTCAATCATTTCTGAATGATTCATTAAACGAATTGCAAAAAATAAATGAACTGGAATCGCTATCAAAGTAAAAATTGACAAGATTAAAAGTTGTCCTTTTAGTCCATTTGTTTTTGTAATGACATTTATTTGGCTGCCGATTTCGGAGATTGTAATTGTGGCTTCAGGAATACTGGTAATAGCATTAAAAAAAGATTGTCTCCGTTTGAAAACAATCTTATCGCTCTCTATAATTCCTTTAAATTTATTTTTGTGACAGGTCCATGCTTCAAAAGAATCTGACATAAAACCTAATGAATCTTGATCTACTTTGTCTTTCATCATTTCTAAAAATTCTTCTTTTGACGTTGTCAATTCAGAATTGAAATATTGAATCAGTTTTAATTTTTCTAGAAGTTTTTTCATGTTGAAATTTATTATTCAACATCTCTGAATTCTTGCTCGAACGAATCATCCCATTTAAATGAATTCAGAATCCAACCTTTGTCGTTTCTATAAAAAGTAAATAATAATCTTATAGCATGGTTTTCATAACGAATCAAATAGGTGTGTCTACTGGCTATATCTGAAATGGCTTCATTGCGCACAAGAGAATAGTCAATTGCATCACCATAACGATCACTTATTGTATTCATCATTTTTACTGATTTCTCTTTTAAAACATCAACTTCATTTTTTGGAAGGGGCCAAAATCTTTCAAGTAAATCAAAGGCTTCAATTAAAAAATTGTCTTTAAACATTTCTGTTACAGTATCAGAAAGCGCAAATGTTTCTTGCAGCGTCTTCATAACTTTTGAATGACTAGTAGTAGAATAAAAAAGTAAAAAACTTAGAAAGGCAATTAATAGGATGGAACGATTTGTTTTCATATGATTTTTTTGATTTAAACAATAGTATGATTTATAATTGAAACGAGCAAATTTCATTTGTATTGAGGTTATGCCCCAAAACCTGTTGAAATAAATAGAAGCGTCGTTAACATTTCAATCTAAGTTTGTTTTAAATTTGCTAACGTGAACATTCCCTCAAAACATTTAGAAGATTTAGTAGAACATTTTTCGTCATTACCGGGTATAGGTAAAAAAACGGCTTTGAGACTTGTCTTAAATATTTTGAAACGGAAAGATGAAGATGTGAATTCATTTTCAAAAGCACTCGGCGAAATTAAAACAAGAATTTGTAGTTGTAAAACGTGTGGAAATATTTCTGACGCTGAAGTTTGTTCCATCTGTTCGCAACATAGCCGCAATCAATCCATCATCTGTGTAGTTGAAGACATTCGCGACATTATGGCGATTGAAAATACGGATCAGTTTTTTGGAGTTTATCATGTTCTCGGAGGAGTTATTTCCCCAATGGAAGGAATTGGGCCGAATGACTTAAACATACCGTCTTTATTAGATCGTGTCAATCAAGGCGGAGTTGTAGAAGTGATTCTTGCGTTGAATGCATCTATGGAAGGAGACACAACGAATTTCTATCTCTACAGAAAATTAGCCGAAACAAATATTACTATCACAACCTTATCGCGTGGTGTTTCGGTTGGTGCTGAGCTTCATTACACAGATGAGTTAACACTTGGAAGATCGATCGTAAATCGCACGCTGTTTGATATGGCGCCGGTGAAGAGGTAGTTGAAAAGTGTCCTATTGAAATTGTCATTTCCAGCGGAAAGTATTGAAGAGAGAAACCTCGCTGTTATTGCCTAAGACTTCGATGACGGCTCTCTTAAAGGCGAAAAGATTTCTCTCTGCGCTCGAAATGAACAGCCTGCCAATCATAGTTTATGTCATTGTCATAAACTGCCACAAATCACCGATTACCTTTTTTCTAATGAGCCCCCTTAGCTGCCAAATAACGCTCAGCGTCCAAAGCGGCCATACAACCTGTTCCTGCGGCGGTTACTGCTTGACGATATGTTTTGTCCGCGGCATCACCACTAACAAAAACACCTTCTACATTTGTACGTGACGAACCTGGAATATTTTTGATATAACCCGTTTCATCTAACGCAATATAATCTTTAAAAACAGCCGTGTTTGGAGTATGACCAATAGCAATGAAAACTCCTGTAACTGAAATCTCATGTTTGTCGCCCGTTTTATTGTTTTTGATGCGCACTCCAGTAACAACATTTCCATCACCAAGTACTTCATCAATTTCTGAACTCATCAATAAATTTATTTTTGACGTAGCCTTAACACGATTTTGCATAATAACAGAAGCTCTAAACTTATCTGTGCGCACAAGCATTGTTACTTTTGAGCAAATGTTTGCAAGGTATGTGGCTTCTTCACAAGCCGAATCACCAGCACCAACAATAACAACCTCTTGACCACGGTAAAAGAAACCATCACAAATTGCGCAAGCAGAAACGCCACCACCGCTTAATAAATATTTTTGTTCAGACGGCAATCCCAAATATTTCGCCGATGCGCCTGTTGCAATAATAACGGTATCTGCATGAATTTCTTTTTTCTCATCAACCCAAACTTTGTGAACAGGTCCAGTAAAATCAACTTTAGTTACCCAACCAGTTCTAACATCTGTATCAAATCTTTTTGCCTGAGCTTCTAATTGAATCATCATTTCAGGGCCAGTCACTCCATCGGGATAACCAGGAAAATTTTCAACTTCATTTGTTGTTGTTAATTGTCCGCCGGGTTGCAATCCCATATACATAACAGGATTCATACTTGCTCTTGCAGCATAGATAGCGGCAGTATATCCCGCAGGACCTGAACCGATGATTAGGCATTTTATTTTTTCAATTGTATCTGACATGGACGAATAATTTTATTTTTTTGAATGTCAAATATAGGGTGTTTGATTTGTTTTATATCAACTAATTTCATCATAAAAATTTATTCAATTATTGAATTTAGTGATAACTTACTTTAGTATGAAAATAGAACCCCAATTTGATGCAATTCTATCTTATTTAATCATAACAATCTGCGTAATCTGCTTTCAATTTTATCAATATCTGTAGTGCAAATTCAATAATCTTGCACCACTCATAATCCATATTAATTGACATTAGTGCCGAATTAATTTTTATTTTCAATATAAAGGGTGTATTTTTGCAAAAATTTATTCGTAACCATTAATGATTGACCAAGACCTTTTTAAGAAAAAAGAATTATATCCGTTCCAACAAAAGGCTGTTAATCAGATAATTGAAGAAATTCAAAAGAACGGAGAAAATTTTAATCTACTTTTTCAATTACCAACCGGTGGAGGAAAAACTGTAATCTTTTCAAATATTGCCAAATCTTATTTACAAAGAACTGGAAAAAAGGTTTTGATTCTTACGCACCGAATTGAGTTGTGTATTCAAACATCAAAACAATTAACAGCATTGAACGTTGAAAACAAGGTTATAAATAGTCTTGTTAAAGGTCTTGGTGATCAAAATGAATTTCAATCATTCACTGCAATGGTTGAAACATTGAACAATCGTTTACAAGAAAATAGCGACTTCATTGAAAATATAGGACTTGTTATTGTTGATGAGGCTCATAACAATTCGTTCAGAAAAATTTTCCAATACTTTAAAGACATTAATATTTTAGGTGTTACTGCAACGCCATTAAGTTCAAATAAAACACTTCCGTTAAAAGACAATTACGATAAATTAATTGTTGGTGAAAGTATTAAATCGTTAATTGAGAAAGGTTATTTATCGAATGCAGATACTTACACGTATGATGTTAATCTTCACGGATTAAAAATTGGTGTGAATGGTGATTTTACTGTTAGTTCTTCTGATAAATTGTACAGCAATTATTTCATGCAAGAGAAATTGCTTTTTGCATATGAAGAAATTGCAATAGCAAAAAAGACGTTGATTTTTAACAGTGGAATTGAATCATCGAGAGCTGTTTACGATCTGTTTAAAAAACATAATTACGCCATTCGTCATTTAGATAGTACGTTCAGTGATACTGACCGGAAAGAAATTTTGGAATGGTTCAAAGTTACCAAGGGTGCAGTTTTGACTTCGGTCGGAATTTTGACAACAGGATTTGATGAACCTACTGTTGAAACTATTATTTTAAATCGAGCCACACGTTCGTTGACTTTGTATCACCAAATGATTGGACGCGGTTCCAGAAAACTAGAAGACAAAAGTCAATTCCAAGTTATTGATTTAGGAAACAATGTTCGC
>Ga0105044_10009710_pt1 | contig 13150 bp, 12 predicted proteins | sample MAT01_FD_78092 | JGI IMG/M metagenome (GOLD analysis project Ga0105044, IMG submission 78092) | Freshwater microbial communities from Lake Fryxell liftoff mats and glacier meltwater in Antarctica - MAT-01 | ecosystem: Environmental > Aquatic > Freshwater > Ice > Liftoff microbial mat | place...
CCAGCAACTTCCCCAGTCAGCCCCGGGCAGCAGGACGCCCTTGCAGGCGATGAAGGACTGGCACGAACCGAAGCCGGAACCGTTCAAGAAACAGCCCTGTCGCCTTCCGGGATGTGACGGGTAAGTCTGGCTTGGCAAAGGAAATCACCGCGCACACCTCACGACAGGCGTGTGCCTGCACCGCTTCCGGTCCAGTCGGCCACAGGCAGGACCGCATAGCTGAAGGCCACGCTTTCCTGTGCGACGCCGACCGCGGGGCAAAATCACGACCACGTGACGCCCTTGATACAATCGTATCGCATGCTGCACTTGCAACGAAGGGCTGTTACACGATTGCAAACAGGAAACGACGAATGCTCAAAATCACTGTCCCTGCCCTTGCGCTTGGAATGACCGGCCCGGTTTTGCTGGTGAGCAATATGTCGATGCGACAGGCTATAGGGCCTCGGGCTACGATGTCGTATCCTACTTCGGCCTGCCACAGTCAGACATCGGGAAACCGCAACACGCTCCGCTGCCAGGTGACTCCATGATGTTGGCAGACTACAGCGGGGCGAAATCTGCTTTTGCCTCTGACGGGAACCTAGCGTGTTTTCTGCACGATCCCGCAGCGTTTGCGCCGCAGTATGACGGGCATTGCGCCTACGGCGTTGCGCCAGGCGGCAAGGTTCCTGCCAACCCGAACTTGTGGCGGATCGTTGACGGAAAGCTCTACCTCAACATCTCCGAAAAGGTTGTCCGATACTGGGAAGACGACATCCCCGGCTACCTCTACGAGGCCGCGAGTTCTTGGCCCGAGTTGGAGCCGGAGAAGGCGTCAAGCGACGAAATCCCCGACTTCAATTTCGGGGCCCCTGTTCTTAAATGATCCTGTCGTGCCGGTGAAGCCGCCTCCCGCACCATCTGCACAAGCCTTGGCTGGCCTTCAGGTGCTTGATTTATCACGCATTCTGGCTGGCCCGACAGCGACGCAACTCTTCGCCGATCTCGGGGCTCGCGTGATCAAGGTCGAGCGGCCGGGCAAGGGGGATGACACGCGCGGCTGGGGACCGCCCTTTCTGACCGATGCCCAAGGCCAGGAAACAGCGGAAAGCGCCTATTTCCTGTCGGCCAATCGAGGCAAGCATTCACTGGCAGTGGACATTTCCGATCCGCGCGGGCAGGCGATTGTGCAGGCGCTTGCAGCGCAGTCCGACATTCTGGTCGAAAACTTCAAACCCGGCGATCTTGCCCGCTATGGGCTTGATTACGTCACCCTCAGCGCCGCAAACCCCCGGCTGATCTATTGTTCGATCTCGGGCTTCGGGCAGACCGGGCCGAACGCGCATCGCGCGGGGTATGATTTCCTGGTGCAAGGCGAGGCCGGTTTGATGAGCCTGACGGGCGAGGCGGAGGGCCCGCCGATGAAGGCCGGGGTCGGCATCGCCGATGTGCTGTGCGGTATGTATGCCGCTGTCGGTATCCTCGCCGCTGTGCACGCGCGGCATTCGACCGGTCTGGGCCAGCACATCGACCTTGCGCTGATGGACGCCCAGGTTGCAATGCTGGTCAATCAGGGCGTCGCGCATCTGACCGACGGGCAGGTTCCGCCGCGACGCGGCAATGATCATCCGACGATTGTACCCTATGGTACGTTCCATGCCAGCGACGGCACTTTCATCCTGGCCGTCGGCAATGACGCGCAGTTTCAGCGTTTTGCAAGCCTCGCCGGGGCGCCGGGTCTGGCGTCTGATCCTCGTTTTGCAACCAATGCCCTGCGCGTACGTAACCGCACGACCCTCACCCCATTGCTTGGGGCAATTTCGGCGGGGCGGACCACAGCGGACTGGTTGTCTGCCTGTGCCGCAGCGGGTGTGCCCGCGGGGCCGGTTCAAGATCTGGCGCAGGTATTTGCCAGCCCGCAAGTAGCAGCCCGTGGCATGAGGATAAGCATGGCCCATGCCCTCGGCCGCGATGTCGAATTGATCGGCAACCCGCTAAAGCTGTCGCAAACATCTGTAACCTACGCCAAAGCGCCGCCGATGCTGGGCGAGGATACCGGGTCAGTTCTGACGCAGCAGCTGGGATTGACCGCATCGGAATTGTCGGCCTTGGCCTCTGCCGGAGTGATCGAAGGGAACATGGAAAAATGATCTCGAACGGAGCGACCATCATCGGCGCGGCGTTGCGGATGGCAGGGGCGACCCACGCTTTCGGCATCCCAGGAGGCGAGGTTCTGGCCGTTATGCAGGGGCTGGACGAGGCGGGGCTGCGCTTTGTGCTGGTCAAGCATGAAAATAGCGGCGGCTTCATGGCCGAGGGCTTGTGGCACATGACGGGAGCCTTGCCGGTGCTGGTGGCAACGCTCGGCCCCGGGGTTGCCAATGCAGTGAATGTTGTGGCCAACGCGATGCAGGACCGTGTTCCGCTGATCTTTCTGACCGGCTGCGTCGATGCGGCGGACGCCGAGACTTATACCCATCAGGTCTTTGACCATCAGGCGATGATGCGCCCGGTGGTCAAGGGCAGCTTCCGTCTGGCCGCCGGTGAAATAGGCGCGGGCATGGCGCAAGCGATCGCTCTGGCCACATCAGGCCAGCCGGGCCCGGTGCATATCGACGTCCCCATCAGCGTGGCCGAAGCCATGACAACCGAGGGCCCTGCCCTCCTGACTCCGCCGGAGCCATCGGCACTGCCACCTGCGCCCGCGCTTTCGGCGGCGCTCATGGCGCTGCGCGCCGCTCGCCGCCCAGTTGCATTGGCCGGGGTCGACGCGGTGAACGAGGAGATGGGCCCGCAGATCGCGGCCTTCTGCCAGGCCCATGACATCCCGCTGATCACCACCTACAAGGGCAAGGGGCTGATGGATGAGGCCAACCCCCTCAGCCTCGGCGGAGCGGGCCTTTCTCCCCGGGCCGACGGCCTTCTGATGCCGCTGATGGCAAAGGCTGACTGCATCCTGCTGATCGGTTATGATCCGATCGAGATGCGGATCGGCTGGCGCAACCCCTGGCCGGCAGGGCAGACGGTCATCGAGCTGTCGCCCGTGCCGCGCACCCACCGCATGCACACCGCCGACCACACGCTGACCGGTTCTCTCGCCCTGACCCTGGACGCCCTGTCCCATGTGGCGCCCCCGCGCTGGCCGGGGGCCGAGCCTGAGGCCGCGCGTGCCGACCTGAAGGCCACCTTCGCGCCCCGCAACGACTGGGGTCCACACCAGGTCTTCGCCACCTTGCGCGATGTCATGCCGCCCGACACGGTCGTTACCGCAGACTCCGGCGCGCACCGCATTCTCGTCAGCCAGATATGGGGCTGCCCGGCCCCTCGGCTCATGCTGCAATCTTCAGGCCTGTGCACCATGGCCTGCGCGGTGCCCCTTGCTGCAGGGGCAAAGATGGGGCGGCCCAACGCCCCAGTCCTGGCCTTCGTCGGCGACGCCGGGCTGGAAATGGGGGCGGGTGAGTTGGCCACCCTGTCCGCCCAGCACCTGCCGGTTGTCATCTGCGTACTTGTCGATGACAGCCTCGCGCTGATCGAGATGAAGCAGCGCGGCACCCGGCGGCCAAATCTGGGCGTCGACTTCGGCGGAAATGACGCCCGCACCGATTTTGCAGCCCTTGCCCGCGCCTTTGGGGGTCACGGGGTGGCGGTTTTCGATGTGCATGCACTTGCAGCAGAAGCGTCAGCCGCGCTGACGCGTCAGGCATTCACGCTGATTGCCGCCCATATTCCCCGTCGTGCCTATGACGGGGCGTTTTGAGGTGCGATATGCCCGTTTGCATCACATGGATGCGATCACATCAGTGTGAATCGCGCGCCGTGTAACATGCAAATGCTGCGGTGCGACTTGGACATTAAGCCGACCCACGCTGCGAGAGAGGATTAGACCATGCAATTGTCCGACGACCTGAGCGGATTGCCCACGTCCCTTTCAGCGGACTTCATCGAAGACTGGAACAAGGTGATCCGCGGCATCCTATCGCATTCGGCGAGCACCGGGCCGATCCTGAACCGAGTTTTGGACGCCGCGCCGGATTTTGCCCTGGGACAAGCGATCCGCGGCCTGTCCTGTCTCCTGCTCAGCCGTTCGGAGATGGTCGCTGTCGCGAAGGAAGCCTACGGGGCCGCATTGCAGGGTGCGCCCTCGACCATGCGGGAGATTGCCTTTGTCCATGCGCTTGGCGACTGGCTCGAGGGTCGGCCTTCGCGTGCGGCAGCCCGAATTCAGGTTGTCCTGACCCTTAACCCGCGCGACGTTCTGGCAATGAAGCTCATCCAGGCCATCTACTTCGTGATGGGCCAACCGGATGCAATGCGCTCCTCGGTCGAAGGCGTCATGGACGCCACGCGTGACCATCCGGCCCGAGGATATCTTTTGGGCTGTCATGCCTTCACGCTGGAAGAATCCGGCGAGTTTGCCCAAGCCGAGCGCATCGGCCGTCAGGGGGTCGAGATCGCGCCCGACGATGCCTGGGGCCTGCATGCCGTAGCCCACGTCTATGACAACACCAACCGCGCACGCGCCGGGCTCGAATGGCTTTCGGGGCGCGAGGCGTCGTGGGCGCATTGCAACAACTTCCGCTATCACGTCTGGTGGCACCGCGCGCTGATGCATCTGGACCTTGGCGAATATGATATTGCGCTGGCGCTTTATGATGCCGACGTCCGTGCCGACAAGACCGATGACTATCGCGACATCGCCAATGCCGCATCGCTTTTGTCGCGGCTGGAACTGGAAGGTGTGTCGGTAGGCAACCGCTGGGAAGAGCTTGCCGATCTGTCGGAGAACCGTGCGAAGGATGGCTGCCTCGCCTTTGCTGATCTGCATTACATGCTGGCGCTGTGTGGCGGCCACCGCGACGCGGCGGCGGCTGGCCTTATCGCACGGATGCAGGCGACCCGCGCCAACGGCAATGAAGCGCAGCGCATCATCGCTCGTCCGGGACTGCATATCGCCCAAGGGCTGCAGGCCTTTTCCCATGGCGAATACTCCTCAGCCTGGATCCATCTGCGCGAAGGGCGCGCCGATTTGCAGCAAATCGGCGGCAGCCATGCGCAACGGGATGTCTTTGACCGCATCACCATCGAGGCCGCATTGCGGGGCGGCTACATGGACGCCGCCGATAACCTGCTCAGCGACCGCACGGCCCGCCGCAGCGGGCGGGACGACGCCTACACCGACGCCCGGCGGTCGCTGATCGATGCAGCCCGCGTGCAGGCTGTCTGACATGTCGGCCGCTCGCAGCGAACGTGACCTGCGCCTCGACTTCTTTCGGGGCATCGGCATGTTCATCATCCTGATCGCCCATATCACCGACAACCCGTGGACCTTGTGGATTCCGGCCCGCTTCGGTTTTTCGGATGCAACGGAAATGTTCGTGTTCTGCTCGGGCATGGCATCGGCGATCGCCTTTGGCGGCGTCTATGCACGTGCCGGATGGGTCATGGGAACCCTCCGGATCGCCCATCGGGTCTGGCAGGTCTACTGGGTGCACCTGGGGGTTTTCTTCGTCACGCTGACGCTGATGCTGACATTGAACGCCACCGGCATCTTTCCCCGCGACGAGGTCAAAGCGCTCAATCTCGTCCGGTTTCTTTATGACACCGGGCCGAACATGATCGGGCTCCTGACGCTGACCTATGTGCCGAATTATTTCGACATTCTGCCGATGTATCTGGTGATCCTCGCGCTGATCCCGGTGATGATGGCCCTTGCGCAGGTCGATGTGTGGCTCGCGTTGCTTTTTAGCGTCGGGTTGTGGATTGCTGGCACCGCGGGCCTGAACCTTCCGGCAGAGCTGTGGTTTACCCAGCCCTCGACGCGCACCTGGTTCTTTAATCCCTTTGCCTGGCAACTGGTGTTCTTTACCGGTTTTGCCCTGATGGCGGGATGGTTGCCTGCACCGCCGGTGCGTCCCTGGCTGATCTGGGTAGCTGTGGCGGTGGTTGTCCTCTCGGTGCCTTTTGCCTGGTACAAGATCATCGGTCTGTCCGAAGGGATCCGCGTGTTGCGCCGCGACTGGGATGTGCTGATCGACAAGTCCAACTTCGGTATCCTGCGCTATGTGCATTTCCTGGCGCTTGCCTATCTCGCCTGGGTTGCCGTCGGCCCGCGCGGCGTGCGTCTGCGCCATGGTGGCTTTGCGGGGCAATGCATCGCGCAGATCTCGCGCGTGGGGCAGCAGTCGCTGGCTGTGTTTGCGGCATCGATGGTGATGGCCCGGGTTCTTGGCGCGGTGCTGGACTGGGCGGGGAACGGGGCGCTTGCGGCACTGGCCGTGAACCTTCTGGGTTTTGCCCTGATCATCACCGTCGCCCGCGCTGCCACCTTTTTCAAGAGCCGGCCGTGGAAGACAGCTTCCCACCATGCCCGGCCTGCCCCGGGGCCGTCAGAGGCCCCCCTTCAAGCCAAGGTGTCCGGATGACCACGCTTTCACGCCGCCAGATTCTATCGGTGATGGGCGGGCTTGCGGCCTTCGGGCTGTCCCCGTCCTGGGCCGAGGATGCGCCAGAGAGCGCGGGGATGACCCTCGGCACACCCGAGCCGTTCGATCAGGAAACTGTCCTGTCCCGTGCCCGCGCGCTTGCCGCGGCCGCCTACGTGCCGCCTCTGTCCATTGCGCAAGATTGGCTGGACCTCACCTATGACGATTTCCGTGGCATCTGGTTTGACACGCGCCACACGCTGTTGCGGGGCAAACCCGGCGCCCTTCAGGCTGAGTTCTTTGTAGCCGGTCTCTACTTTCCGTACAAAATCGGTCTGAATGCGGTCGAAGGCGGGCAATCGCGCCCGATCCAGTTCGAATTGCGCACCTTCGATACCACGGACCGCTTCCCTGCCCTTTCGCAGGAGGGCACCGGCTTTTCCGGGTTCCGCCTGCTGGGCGAGTTGGAACAGGCAGACCGGTTTCAGGAATATGCGGTGTTTCAGGGCGCAAGTTATTTCCGCGCGATCGGCCGTGGTCTTGCCTACGGTCTGTCTGCGCGGGGGCTCGCTCTCGACACTGCCAAAGAGGGCGGCGAAGAGTTTCCGGTGTTTCGCGACTTCTGGATCGAGGCGGCAGAACCCGGCGCGCCGACTGTCGTGGTGCATGCGCTTCTCGACAGCCCGTCTGTAGCAGGCGCCTATACTTTCCGGATCACCAAGGGCGAGGCGACCAAAATGCAGGTCAGCTGCCGCCTGTTCCCGCGGGTGGACCTTCAGACTGCGGGCATCGCCCCCGGCACGTCGATGTTTTTGTTCAACGACATCAACCGCACTGGATTTGATGATTTCCGCGAGGCGGTGCATGACAGCGACGGTCTGTTGATGATGAATGGCGCAGGTGAGGTGCTGTGGCGGCCTTTGATCAATCCGCAGGCGGTTGAGGTGAGCGTCTTTGGTGACACGACGCCACGCGGCTTCGGGTTGATGCAGCGCGCGCGCGAGGTCGGCGATTACAACGATCTGGTCGCGCATTACGAACGCCGCCCCTCCCTTTGGGTCGAGCCTGAGGGGGACTGGGGCGCGGGCGCGGTGATGCTGGTGGAAATCCCGACCGACAAGGAAATCAACGACAATATCGTGGCGTTCTGGCGCCCGGCCGAGCCGTTGAAGGCGGGGGCTGAGCACCAGTTCGACTATCGACTGTACTGGTGCGGCACCGCCCCAGCCGAAGGCACGGTTGCCCCCGTCATGGCCACCCGCACCGGTGCGCGGGTGTTTGAGGTGGGCCGCATCTTCACTATTGATTATGCCCCGCATCCCGCGCTCGGCGACGATCTGGCCCGCCTCGAGGCCCGTGTCAGCACCAGCGCAGGCGAGGTCTCGCCGCCCCTGTTGCAGATCAACCCTGCGACCGGGGGCTTACGGCTGGATTTCACGCTGAAAGGTGACGTACCGGTTGCCGAGTTGCGGGCAGAAGTGCTGCGCAACGGGCTGCACGTGGCCGAAGTGTGGCTGAACCGATGGGTCAAGACATGACGTTTTTTTTGCGCCACTTACCTTCTTTGCGCCACACACCGGCGCCTGCACCACAGCCCGACACAGCGCTTGTCGAGGCACGCGTCAATCCCCCCCCTTCCCTGGCTATGCCAGATCAGAACCTGAACGCACCGTTTGTGGATGCCGCAGCTCCCGGCATTCGCACGGACCTTGCGACGCGGGCCCTTCGCGCTGTGGTACTTGCGGTGCCGATGGTTGTGACGGTAGCGCTCGGCTGGGTCTCGCTCGGCTGGTTCGCGCTTGACGGGCAACTGACCGTTGCGGAAGGCGCGCTTGTGGGCGTTACGGTCTTTGCCTTCTACTGGGTGGTGCTGTCGGTGGTAACAGCGACGCTCGGGATGTTCTGGCGGCCCGCACCGCATGCCCAACCGCTTCGCGGGCTGCAAATTGCAATTCTGCTGCCGGTGTTTGGCGAACCCGCGCACAAGACGATCAGCGTGGCGGTGGCCTTGCTTTCCGGCCTGTCGGGTAAATCCCGGCACGAGTTTTCGCTGCACGTGCTGTCGGATACGCACGACCCTGCAGCCGCCGCTGCGGAGGAGGCAGAACTGGCCACCATCTGGCGCAGTCAGCCTGGCCTTTCTGTGCAGTACCGCCGCCGCCCGCAGAATCTTGACTACAAATCCGGCAACATCCGCGACTGGGTTCGCTGCAGTGGTTCGGCCTATGAGGCGATGCTTATCCTTGATGCGGACAGCCTGATGGGGCCGCAATCGGTGATCCGGATGGCCGACAGGATGGCGATCGAACCCGGAGTCGGACTGGTCCAGACGGTACCGCGCGTGCTCCCGGGACATACACTCTGGCAGCGCATGCAATCCTTCGCATCCGAAGTGTATGGTGCCAATCTGGGGCGTGGCTTCGCGATGTGGGCGGGACCAGTGGGCAACTTTCTGGGCCACAATGCGCTGGTACGAACCAGGGCTTTCGCAGCCTGTACGGGCCTGCCGCATCTGCGGGGACATGCACCGCGCGGGGGTGTAATCCTCAGCCATGATTTTGTCGAGGCAGCCCTTCTTTGCCGCGCAGGATGGGGCGTGCGGATGCTGCCCGAGGCCGAGGAAAGCTTCGAAGACACGCCCGACACCCTGATCGGCTATCTCCGCCGCGACCGGCGCTGGTGTCAGGGCAACATGCAACATCTGCGGCTTCTTGCGACCCCCGGACTACGTATGATTTCGCGATTCCATCTTTTCCAGGGCGCGATGGCCTATCTCGCGTCGGTCTGGTGGCTGGCGCTGCTGATCTTGTGGACACTTCCCGGCCAAGGCGGCGCGATACCCGATTTCTTTGGCGACAATCCGGCCATGCCGGTCTGGCCTTCGCTTCCCCCGCTCACACAAGGGGCGCTAGCCGCATTCGTGGGAATGATGCTGCTTGCCCCCAAAGTGATCGGGATTTTCGTCTATCTGCGCGATCACAACATGAACTTCGCGCAGATGCCGGGATTCATTACTGCGGTTCTGACTGAGATGACGCTGTCGATCCTGCTGGCTCCGATGCTGATGCTGCATCAGGTGCGAGCCGTCTGCCGTACCTTGTTCGGCTTTGACGGCGGCTGGATACCGCATGAGTTGGGCCAACCCGACCTGCGGCTGATCGCCCGTTTTCACGCAACGGAAACGCTGTTTGGTGTGGCACTTCTTGGGCTTGCCTTCAGCGGTAATTTGACGCCGTGGCTCTTGCCCGTCGCCATCAGCCTGAGTCTCTCGATCCCGCTTGCTGTATTGGTCCAAACGCCAATGACAACTCTCTTTCGGCGCCGGGCCGTCTGGACGGCGGCATGATGCGCAACTGGTCCGGGCTGGCTGTTGCCCTTGCACTCTGCACCACGGCGGCCTTTGCTGAATGTAACGGCGTGCCCAGCCCTTGTACGATTGACACAGGCACTTATCACATTGTGGTGCCGAACGACGTGAAGGGTCCGATCCCTGCAGTCATGTTTTTGCACGGCTACGGCGGCGATGGCGATGGCACGATCCGCAACAAAACCATGGTCAATTACCTGTTGCAGCGTGGCTATGCGGTGATTGCCCCGGATGGCCAGCTGCGCAAGTCCGGCCGTGGCCGGTCGTGGGATTTCCACCCGGACCGCCCCGCGAGCCGCGATGAGACTGCGTTCCTGAACGCCGTGGCCGATGATGCCAGCGAGAAATTCGGGCTGGCGCGCGACGGGATGCTGTTGGCCGGCTTCTCCATCGGTGGCTCCCTGACCAGTTACGTCGCCTGCAACGCCCCACAGTCCTTTTCCGCCTACGCTCCCGTCGCAGGCAGTTTCTGGCGCCCCCATCCCGAACACTGCGCCGCTCCGGTGCGGGTTTTGCACACGCATGGAACGGCCGACCGGACCGTGCCGATGACGGGTCGTGAAATCTACCCGGGCTTTGTGCAAGGCAACGTTTACGAAGCGATGGATATCTGGCGCGCAACGGACGGCTGCAAGGCCACGTCGCCGGATGCAGAGGAACACCTCGGTATCTTCACGATCCAGCACTGGACAAGCTGCGCCCCTGGCGCGCGGCTTGATTTCGCCCTGCATGACGGCGGGCATGGCGTTCCCAAAGGTTGGGTGGAAATGGTTATGAACTGGTTCGAAGAGCGCTGACAGGCTACCAGCGCAACAACCTGGACCCGGCAGCGGCTGTCAATGCCGCCACGCCAAGGATCGCAAGGCCATACCAGGTCACGTAAAACAGCGGGCTGTCCTCGGTGCAGCTGAGCGCATAAACAGCCGTTGCCATTCCTGCCCCGGAAAGCCCGGCCACAAAGGCCGTAAGGACCGGCATCGTCGTGGCCCCGCGGCGCAGCGCAAAAAGAATGGCCGCGACCGGCAGGAACGACAGCACCGGGATCATCACAAGGCAAAATGGGAAAGACTTGCCGACCGTCGCCATGCAACGCGCCGCTTCAGGCGTTGTGACACAAGCCCAGACCATCAGCGCCAGCGCCACCAAAGCGATGCCAGCCAACGGCCCCAACCGGGCAACACCCTGCCGTCCGGGCCGCGACAACAGAAGCGCAATCCGCGCCGCAACAAGTCCAACCCCAGCCGCCAGCACGATGCGGATGACAAAGACCGGCATCATCATGGCGTGGGCTATGTCTGCCCTGATCCCCAGGCCAACCCAGACCATCGCCACCTTAAACCCGAGCGACGGGACCAGCCCTTTCAGCAACAAGGCAATTGACGACTGCGACTGCCGCGTATCGGCGACCATCCAGCGGATCAGATCTTCTGTCTTCATACCATCACCATTCCCCGAGCGTAGCCAGGTTTTCCAGCCCCAAGGCGCGATGGACCGCACCCTGTTGATGCTCAACGCAACCGAACGTCCGCGCTCAGTCAATTCAGCGCCCGCTGTGGCGTTCATTCTGACGTAACCCCTGACGCAGGGGCCTGCCCGCTTGTGCCCCCCGCCTTACCGGCGAAACTCGTGCTGTCCTGTAATCATGCTTGTGATGAAATTCGAAAGGCGGGTCCGTTTGTTACAGGGCCCTTTTGCGTTTCCCGACACGTGCCAGGGGTAGGACTGGGACGGCGTTGCCAAGGGTGCTGCATGTACAGGTGTGCTTGTCCAATCGGTTTGGCTGGTTTGTCGTCTGGTTGCTGCCTTTCCGGCTAAGGGCGCCAGCAATGACCGGACTGCCAAGGCAACGCGAAAGAACGATCCTGGGCAACCGCACGCCCGCGCAATCTCTGCTCGAAACCAAGATGCTTGGTAGGCCCGGATGGAGTTGACCCCCTCCATACTAAAATAAAACACTGACTTAATGGCATTTCTGGCACCGAAAAAGGCCCCAATTCTGGCACCATTTATCCAGATGACATCCACAAAGCGTGTGCTTCCGGGAGGACCGCTACCCGTCCGATATCTCATTGCGAATGAACGGCGTGCGCTTCCGTCTGGCCTACTTCGCAAGTCGATTGTCGCGGGCCGCCTGTCCACTCTCGCTCAGCCACTGAAAGCACTCCGAAGAAAACTCTCGCCCGTCGTGCGCGGCATTCGCTGGTCGAGTACCGGTCCGAAGCCTGTTGACGCTTGGAAATGAGTCAGCGGATCATCCATGTAGAGATCCATATAAGTCCCATCAGGATAGGCTGGTGCAAGAGATAGATGGCAAGGCTATGGCGACCGGGCCATGTGAGTCGATGCAACAGTGCGCCAGGTGGCCGACTGAATGGAGGCCAGAGCGGCGAGGCCTTGACCGTTTTGGAAAACGCAATTCCGGCCAGCAGAGCGCCCAGCCAGGGGAAAAGCGGCACAAAATCCATGGATGATGCTCGGACTGAGGAAAGACCCAGCCAGCTGAGCCATGGGCTTTGCATAACCGGAATCGCCAGCGGACTTGGCAGCAGAATAACAACCCCCGCAACCGCAAGCGTAGCGATGATCGGCAGGCGAAGAAACAGCAGTCCTATCACGCTGAAGGTGGCAATCGCGTGCAGGATGCCGAAGTAGATGAACTGCCCGGGGATCGCCACATAGGTGGCCAGACTAATGGCAAGGGCTGCCCCCGACACGACCGCCAGGCGACGCAGAAACGCCTGCCATCGGATGCCGTCGCCATGGGCCAGAACCAGACTTACGCCTGCAAGAAAAAGAAAGCTGCCCGCAACAATGCGTGCGAAAATGGCCCACAGCCCGGGTAGCGCCACAGTGCCCGGCGGCAAATAGCCGAAAAGCTCGAGGTCGAAGACAAAGTGAAACAGGGCCATGCCACATAGCGCCAGAGTCCGCGCAACGTCGACCAAAGCTATCCGGTGTGGGGAGTTTTTCCTCATGGATGCAAGAATGGCGATTTGGCCGACAAGGACAAGGCTCGCCGAGATCGGCGCAGGAAAGGAGCTGTAAATTGCGCGCCGGCCGGACGGCGGAACCTACGCGCGGGGCTACTCCAAGATTTATGAATGGATTTCTTGGCGACCTAGGAGCATGCCTGATTCAAGCGACAACCCTGACCGCAAAGAGATTTAAACTCGGTCAAGCGGCACTTTGTTCGCGCCCGACTTCAGAAGGCTGAGCGTGGTGGCGTTCATGAAGCCCGCCTCCCGGGCGATCTTCTTCTGGGACTTGCGATGCTTCAGGTCGCGCACGCGATCGGCGATGAACCCCCTGTGTCAGGGAAGTTGTCCGCTGCTCTACTTTTCCTCTATTTCTCGGGTGGGCGGGATAGGACAATGAC
>Ga0105044_10009711_pt1 | contig 13150 bp, 10 predicted proteins | sample MAT01_FD_78092 | JGI IMG/M metagenome (GOLD analysis project Ga0105044, IMG submission 78092) | Freshwater microbial communities from Lake Fryxell liftoff mats and glacier meltwater in Antarctica - MAT-01 | ecosystem: Environmental > Aquatic > Freshwater > Ice > Liftoff microbial mat | place...
TGCAAAATCACCCTGCCTCCCGACGCGCACTGCCCCGGTCCACAGAGTCGTCGGTCTCCGGAAAAAAAGTTACATCGACAACGCGGGCGGGCGAAGTTATTGCCCCATCGGCCCGCTACATGAAAATGAGGACGCAGGGAGTCGAACCCTGGACCAACGGATTAAAAGTCCGATGCTCTACCAACTGAGCTACGTCCTCCAAACCAGCAGAAACACGCTCTCCCCCGGTGAAACTCGCTTCGACACCATGGTACGCCGCCTCAAACAACGCTTCTTGTGAACAGTTCTCCATGAACGCAGCTAATTCACCCGCAAGTCGCGCTCATGCCGGGGTCCCTGTTCCATCACAACAGCCGAGCATCCTACCACTAAGTTAACAGCTGCATCTGTGAGTAATCCGCCAACTATCAGGTTCGGCTACACCCTTCCGCAGGATGCAAAAAAACCCGGCGCTGTCGTCGGGTAATGCACAGATTATCTCAGAACCCCACCACTCAAACCTAGGACCGCCGACGCCGACCGGCGATCAGCCCGCCCGCACCCAGCAACGCCAAGCTACCCGGCGCGGGTACCACGCCCTGGCATGCATCAAAGTAATACGTGCGGCCGTCAAGATAATCTATGCCGCTGGTGGCCGGCGGATTAGCCCCACCACCACCGTAATCATTGCCCGCGTGATCAAACCGCCCAATCTGATCGAACCGGATGCCATCACCTGCATTAATGCCAACTGTGGCGGGCACCCCGCCAAACCCATTCACACCACCCGAAGCACTGCCCGTCGTCCACCCCATGTTTCCATACGAGAACGCCGCGTTCAGATCAGTGCCGAACTCGTCATCATTGGCCGCCAAGAGTAACTGAAAAGTGTTGCGCACACTGTTGTTGTTGCTGTAAACTCCCACCGAGTCCCAAGTCACTACGAAAATCGGATCGCCGCTGGACCCAGTAATCGTCTTGTGCCACACGAGATTCGTATCCGCGTCGGTGCGGTTGCGAGTATCCACGTCGCCCCAAAACGGCGCGATCATGTCAAACGAGGAGCTTGGAAATCCCGAGGGACTAAAAGTCGAGTAGGGGCCGCTGAACGATACATTACCATTGTTGTTCACATACAAGCTCGGCCGGTCTTCTTCATAGAAACAAAAGTCAAATCCCAGCTGAATGAGCGACGAGCTTCCGTCGTCGTTGGGCGCCATCGTCTGGGTCCAGCCCGCCGTGTTGTTACTATCAAACGGCACCAGCAGGTTCATCGCGCTGGGGTCTGCCAAGGCCGTCCCCGCCGCGGCGGCAATGAAACTTGCAACGAGTAAACTACGGCTCTTCAGTTGATTACCAGTCATCTCTTGCTCCCTTAGTAGTAAAAAGTCGGTGAACAGAACTGAGCTTGTCGCAAGGCGGACTTGCGCTCGCCCTCGTCATATAGGAAAGAGCGATTCGGCCTAACGCCAACGTGCTCTCGTTTCCTTTTCCTGAGTCGTCCGCATCAGCCTGACTCTCCCAGACTATGAACGACCAAATGCAGCGGGGCAACCCTTCAGTACCGGATTGCATGAGGTCACGCTGGCGAATGCCGTTCAGGCCGTAAGGCCGTCGCAAATTGCCTCTTAGCGCCCGCTCACGCACAAATTTTCAGAATCTCCCCCCCAGTCTGTGCCCACCGCCGTTAGGGTGTTGTATCATCACTCGCCCCCACACCTTCACGCTCCGGAGAACCGAACATGGACTACGCCCAACTCCTTAAACTCTTTTCACCCCTCATTGCTCTGGTCTGCACCCCGATGACGCTCGCGAACTTAACCCCCCCGCCCGCTCCCTCTCAATACAAACTTCCGCCAGCGGCGATCGTCGCCGCTCTTAACGCGCCTCCGCTCCCGTCTGTCTCGCTCGACCCCACCCGCACGACCCTAGTGCTGATGGAGCGGATCTCGCTCCCGCCGCTCACCGATCTTGCAAAACCGATGTTGCGTCTAGCCGGCGGTCGTTATCACGCCGCGAGCAACGGGCCCCACAGCCCACGCCGGCTCGTCGGTTACACAATCAAATCCATAGCCGACGGTGTTGAACGAAAGGTCACGCTTCCTGAAAACGCCGACCTGTCAAGTCCCCGCTGGTCGCCCGATGGTTCGCAGTTCGCCTTCACCCTCACTCGCGACGATTCGATCGAGCTCTGGATCGTCGATGTCAAGTCGGCTCAGGCCCGCCGACTGGCGCAGGGTCTCAACGCTGCCTCCGGCGATCCCATAGATTGGATGCCCGATGGCAAACGCCTGATTGTTAGGTTCGTGCCCAAGGGCCGCCCCCCGATGCCTATGCAAGCCCCTGCACCAGATGGACCGGTGATCCAGGAGACATTCGGGGTGACCGCGCAGATTCGTACCTTCCAAGACTTACTTCAAAACGCTTATGACGAATCGGTCTTCACCTGGCTCATGCAGACCCAGCTCGCATATGTTAACTCCGCGACTGGGCTTCGCCAGGACATCGGTCCTGTTGCTAACTATTCGCTTGTAGATGCTTCACCCGATGGTAAGTATTTGCTTGTTTCTCGCACGACGACCCCTTACTCATACCTGGTCACCTCCGATCTATTTCCTCAGACCAACCAGCTATGGGACGCGCAGACCGCCGCGGTTGTAAAAGAACTAAGCTCCGATCCCCTCCGTGAGAACATCCCGATTCAAGGGGTGCAAGTCGGCTCGCGCTCCCATCGCTGGCGAGATACCTCGCCCTCCACGCTAATCTGGGTTGAAGCCTTGGACGGCGGAGACCCAAAGAACAAAGTCCCGCACCGTGATCGCCTTCTCACGCTCAACGCTCCATTTACATCAGAACCCACCGAATGGCTTAAGACCGAGCACCGCTTTACATCGCTCTCCTGGCTCGCTGATCCCTCCTCCGGGTTCGCGCTCGTCAGCGAATACGACCGCGACCGACGTTGGACTCGCTCCTGGATGTATGCCGCTGACAATGCTACGCCTCCGCGCGTTGTCTTTGATCGCAGCCTTCAGGATCAATATAACAACCCCGGTTCCCCTCTCTACTCGCGCCTCCCCAGCGGCCGACGCGCCGTCCGAGTAGACGGAAACCTTGCCGACGGCACCGCCGCCATTTATCTCTCCGGCCAAGGCGCGAGCCCCGAAGGCGATCGGCCATTTCTTGATTCAATGACGCTCGCCGACCTCAAGCCCACGCGCCTCTGGCGTAACGCCGGCGACGGCTACGAAAGCGTGATCGATCTCCTCGCCGGAGGCATCGCACTCACCGCCGCCGAGACGCAGACCCAAGTTCCCAACTATTTCCTCCGAGATCTCAAGGCCGGTACGACCACCGCGATCACCGCCTTCGTTGATCCCGTGCCAGAGCTCCGACGCGTCCGAAAGGAAATGGTAAAATATAAACGTGCCGATGGTATTGATCTTTCAGCGACACTCTACCTTCCCGCCGACTACATAGATGGAACTCGCCTGCCCCTATTAGTCTGGGCATACCCGCAAGAGTTTAACGACGCAAGCACCGCAGGCCAAGTCTCCGGAACCTCACGCCGATTCACCGGAATCGGCGGTATCTCACACCTCTTCCTTCTCACCCAGGGTTACGCGGTTCTGGACAACGCCACCATGCCCGTAATCGGCGACCCCGAAACCGTAAACGATACCTTCATCGAGCAGATAACCCAGGCCGCCGCCGCCGCAATCGACTTCGCCGTATCACGCGGCGTCGCCGACCCCGCGCGCGTTGCCGTCGGCGGTCACTCCTATGGCGCCTTTATGACTGCCAACCTCCTCGCCCACACCAACCTCTTTAAGGCTGGCATCGCGCGAAGCGGCGCATACAACCGCACCCTTACTCCCTTCGGATTCCAAGGCGAGCGGCGAACCTACTGGGAAGCGGTCGATACCTACACCAAGATGTCGCCCTTTACTTTCGCCAACAAAATCAAAGCCCCGCTCCTGATGACCCACGGACAAATCGATAGCAATCCGGGCACCTTCCCCGTGCAATCCGAACGCTTGTTCGCGGCGATCAAAGGTAACGGCGGAACAGCTCGGCTCGTCGTCCTTCCATACGAAGACCACGGCTACAGCGCAAAGGAAAGCGTGATGCACGTACAGGCCGAAATGGTTCAGTGGCTTGACACCCACGTGAAGAACGCCTCAACTACATCCGAAACGACCAACCCAGCCCCTGCGAAGACTCCCGATTAAGGCCGCCGTGCCGCTTGCTTCTCTTTGATCTTCTCTGATTCTTTACTTACAGTTATGGCTTACACTTTCCACCACGCAACACTCGCAAACGGCCTCACCGTTATCGCCGAAGTCGATCAGGCCGCCCACTCCGCCGCTGCTGGCTTCTTTGTGAAAACCGGCGCGCGAGACGAAGAGCGCGCCGATATGGGCGTCAGCCATTTTCTCGAACATATGATGTTCAAGGGCACCGCAACGCTCAGCGCGGAAGACCTCAATAAAGCCTTTGATAAAATTGGGGCGAAGAATAACGCATTCACGAGTAACGAGTTAACCTGCTTCTACGCACACACCCTCCCCGAGGCGCTCCCCCGCGCGCTTGACTTACTCGGAACCATGATGCGCCCCGCCCTTAACGATGCCGACTTCGGCACCGAGAAGGGAGTCATCCTCGAAGAAATCGCGATGTATAAGGATAATCCGTTCTGGGTCCTCTATGAAGCGGCTACCGAACGGCACTTCGGCGAGCACCCGTTGTCCCATCGCGTGCTAGGCACCACCGAAACTATTACCGCGCTCCCCCAATCCAGAATGAAACGCTACTTCGATCAGCGTTACTCAGCAGATAACACAGTCGTCTCGCTCGCCGGTCGACTCGACTTTAACTCCTGCGTAGAGCTAATCGAGAAACGCTGCGGTACTTGGCAAACAACCCGGGTCGCCCGCGACACCTCGCGCCCTGGCCTCGCTGGCGGCGAGTTCACCCTCCATGATGAAAAGGTAAATCGCGGCTATGTTCTGGCACTCTGCGATGGCCCCTCCATCGACGATGAACGCAAATACGCCGCGGGTATTCTCGCGCAGATTCTCGGAATGCCCGACAACAGCAGACTCCACTGGGCCCTGATCGAAACCGGTATCGCCGAAGACGCACAAACCAGCTTCGATGCCCACAACGGCTTCGGCGAGTACTCCTTTTTCGCAACCGGCGAGCCCGAGCGAATCGACGAAATCTGGTCGATACTCAAACTTCAGTTAGACGGCCTAAGCGATTCGCTGGTGCAGGACGATATTGATCGCCTGCTCAACAAGTTCATCACCGCCGCGACCACCGGTGGCGAGCGCCCCCACGACCGAATGCACCGGTTGGGCATGCTCTGGACCTACCTCGGCAAGTACTTACCACTCGAAGCCGAGCTCGACCGCCTCGCGAAGGTAACTTTAAGTGACCTGCGCGATGTCGCCCGCGATTTTCCCCTCCGGCCGGTTACCATCGGGCGGTTGATGCCCAAGGCAACTTAATCGCTTTACTCGGTCACGTCGATTCCTGGCCCCCCGCCGCGAACTCGACATACTTCCCCAGCGCGTTCGCCTCAGTCGCGAATACATGCCGATAATAAGCCGTCAACAGTTGAAGCGTCCGAAGTAATGTTACATCATCGGAGGGCGTCTCCATCGCACGCAGCGCGGCCAGCGTCCCCGCTCGCACGCGCCAGAACTCGCCCCGGGTGTTATCACCGATCCCTCCACTAAACCCTCCCAAGCCCGGATAAAAATTAAACACACGCGGCGGCCCCACACCGCTTACCCCCGCCTCGCCCTCGCTCGCGGCTCCAACCTTCAGCGGAACGCCGCTCAGGATGTCAGTGTTTACATCCGGCCGATACCCGGTTTCACTCAACGTAGCCCAAAGCAGTCTAGTTATCGCTCCCCGATGCTCTGATCCTCCGCTCAGCTCTCGCAAAATGCTGACGGCAGCGTCAAACAACGCCGGGTGCGGGTCCGCTGGCTGCATGGCATGTTGTAAGATATCCAGCAAGGCCATCCCAGCATAAAACCCCGCAAGCGTCCGGCGCGTGCCCGCGAACGTCTCTTGTAAGTCCCACGCGGTAAGCGTCGAAAGCGCATCCGAGTTCTTCAGGCTTGCCACCACTTCGCCGCGGGTCATGAGCTCAATTCCGCCCGAGAAATCCGACTTCTCTCGCTTGGAACCCTTGGCAACACCGCGGATGATTCCGTGCTCCCGAGAAAAGAGCGACACCGTCTGGCTGGTCTCAGACCAATCCCAATGACGGATGCAAATCGCTTGATCTTGGATCAGGGGCACCCTCGCAGCGTAGGTGAAGCGCGGTATCCATCGGCCCCTCCCGTGCCTCTAAGCGCAATACGGCGAGTGATTTGAGAACGTCCCTACTGCCGCAGCTTATCCAGGTGAAATTCTCGGAAAAGTCATAGTTTGGCTTGTGGGGGGTGGATACCCTCCGTGAGGGTGACGGAGTTGATCTGCACCCGAAGGGTCTTCGCGGCTCGTCCTCGGCGGTTCTCGTCGAGGCGATTAATACCGATCACTATCGGAGGTCTCTCATGCGTTCCGGCTTATCTTCCAAGAACAAGGCTTCGCGGCTCGTAATATTACGTTCGCTCTCCGGCTTCACGCTTATCGAGCTTCTGGTGGTCATCGCGATTATCGCGCTGCTCATAGGGATTCTCCTTCCCGCACTAAGCAAGGCCAAGCAGGTTGCCAAGTCCGTTGAGGAACTCGCCGCGATCTCACAGACCAGCGAGATCCACGCTTCGTATTCCCTTGATTACAAAGACGAGCTTATCCCCGCCCGAATCCCAAAGTGGTGGATCTGGTGGCAACCTTGCGACAGCAACTTGTATCCCGCTGATCCGCTTGATTTCAAGCGTAGCCGCGTCACGCGCGAGGCGATGCGATCTTGGGTGCTGCGGCTCATCTCCTATTCGGGGACGCCCATCGAACGTGGCTGGATTATTGATAAGAATGAGTTTAATGCACTGCGCGCTAAAGGCAACGCCGATCGCAACACCGAGTCCAACGGGTTGGTTTCATACGGCGACACCACTCAAATTGGCGGCATCTCGGTTCATCCCAGCTTCGGCATGAACAGTATTTTCGTCGGCGGCGATACCAATCATTCCGCCTTTAAAGCTCACGGCATCTCAAAGTGCGGAACTGATTCGATCCTTTCCAACGCCAACCCCAAAAGCCAAGGCGGAAAGTTCTACCTCACCAGAAGCAGCGATGCCCGATTCCCCTCCGAGTTAATTGTGTTCGCAGCTTCGCGCGCGGGTGATGTAAGCGGCACCAGTTACTTCGGCAACGGTCGCAACACCGCCGACAGCACCACCAACCAGCGCGATGGTTATTATAAAGTCCTCCCCCCGGCCAACATTCCTAACAGCGACCCCGACCACGCTTATGGTTATGATCTCACCCAAGGGTGGACGGTTAACGCCCCAACCGTCTTCAACAAACGTCTTCCGCAAAGCACTTGGGGTTATCTCAACGCCCGCTACTTCGGCACTGTTGCGGTCACCCGTTTCGACGGGAGCGCGAGCCGCATGAAACTTCAGGATCTTAAGAATATGCGTTTGTGGGATAACTACTCCGCCGAGAACACGACCTCGTCCGGAATCTACAACTGGGCTCCTCGCAAGTAGTCTATTAAACTCAGCCGTCTTTCGTTCCGACCTTCACTCGCCCCCGTCCACTTAAGTTGCTAGCACGCTCGTCCAATAATTAACGCAATGCACTTCTGTCTCATCGACCGAGTTTTGGAACGCACCCCGGTCGATTCGGCAAATGGCCAGGGCCCGCCGGTGGGCGCGAGTATCGTCACGCTTAAACTTATCTCAATGGCCGAGGAGTACCTGCTGGACCACTTCCCCGGTTTTCCCGTGCTCCCAGGCGTGCTTATGGTTGAAGCAATGGTGCATGCCGCGCGCGAACTGGTCCGGCCAGCCCAAAGCGTAATTGAATTCCAACGTCCGCCGCTGGTGCTCTCGCGGGTCCGGGCGGTGAAGTACGGCGCGATGATGGAGCCGGGTACCTCATTGCAAGTTACAGTTACGTTTCTCGGCATGAACGAAGACGGCTCGCTCGAGTTTAAGGGCGAGGGAATCAAGCTGGTTCCCGGTCTGCCCGCAGCAGTTCAATCCGACGAAGGTTCTTCGCTCCCCGCTCCCCTGCAAGTCGAGGCAGCCAAAGCCGCCGTATCAGGAAAGTTTACGCTGCGGGCCCTCAAGCTGCCCAGCTTCGCTGGCCCAGCGCGGCCGGTCGTCGCCCCAGTCTCTTGATGTAATATGATCGTCCGGGCGGGGCTCTTGGCTCGCAAACCGTGGAGCTCGCCCCACCCCCGCCAGCCTAAGCGGCTTCGAGCAGCGCTAACTTACGTTTGCGTTCCACCCGCCACTGAGTGTGCAAAATCACCCCGGCACCACCCACAGCCACAATCCCATAAAACCACTGCCACCGGTTGAGCAACTCGCCGAACAAGAACATCGATCCGATGGAAACTGTAATTGGTTGCACCTGAACCACCGAGTTGGCCACAGCCAGCCCCAACCGTTGAATGGCCAGGAAGTAGAACGTGTGCCCTATTCCGATGCCAATCACGGCCGACAGCAGCAGCAGCACGAACTTCGCCCCAGGAAGACCCAGCCACCCCGTCTGATCCGGCGCGGCCTTCAGCAGCTCAAGCGCTTGAAGCCCATGATCCTTGCCGAAAAGTAACATAAGTGTCACGAGCGCGAGCGCGGTGTACTGGCTTACCGCCGCGAACGCGATCAGCGGGTTCATCCCCACCATGTACTTGCGGACGCACAGCGCGTACGCCGCGTAGGCCGCGCCCGCGATGAGAGCGAGCAGCGCCCCCTCGCCGGTGGTGCCCTTGATCCCCCCCTCCCGAAGCAGCAACGTAAGCCCCGTCCCCACCAACACCATCGTCAGCCCGATGATGTAACCCGGCATGCGGATGACCCGGCGCTCCAAGGGAAACATAATCGCCGCGCCGATCGTAACAAAGATCAACTGCCCGCGCAGCGAGAAGACCATCAGCCCCGGGTCCATCTTGTATGGCGCAACGCCGAAGCAATGCTGCCCAACCGCGTTGAAGATCGAGGGGAGCAGAGCGGCCTTCCATAGACCCTTGGGAATCGTCCCTCTGTAGTAAGCCACCGCCAGCGGCACCATCCACAGGATTGCCGAAAACCCGTACCGCCAACCGTTGGCGTTGTAGTAGTCTATATCCTTGGAGAAGAACTTGAGAAACAACGGAATACTCGTCCAGCCGATCAGCGTGCAGACAATAGTTATGATTCCGATTGCAACCCCGCCGCTGGGCTGCCCCGCGCTATTCAGCGAGTCCGGTTTGACAATCTGGGTCATGTTGTCCCCGCGACCGGCGCGTTCGCTCCACTCTCAAGAAAACGCCGCTCGACGAACCACCCCGCCGCCCCCGCACGACCTACCCAAGTCGCCCGATAAAACGGTTGCAAGCCCCACGTCCGCAGGGCTTCGCTTTCACTCTTAACTTTAAAAATAAAACTTATGTTTCGATGGCGACTGCGCAACACACTTAAGCCTTTGTGAAAGAACCGCGAGGTAATAACTAATCCGTAATTGGCGGCTCTATCGCCCTCTATGGACCCATTATAAGCCGACGAATCAAGCCCGGTCGCCCCCACCGCAACCAACGCTCCTCCCCGCATCCAGAAGCCCCTTTGAAGCCCCAAACACATCGCCCTTGTCACGAACTTACCCGCCGCCCGCTCCTCGCTTGCTTGCGCCTGCTGCGGCCCCGCCGCGTACTATCAAGACGCATGCATCCACAAGATTGCCAGCCCCGTTTTGCACAATCGTTGAAGAGCCACCGGTTCCCTTGCGCCGGGGGGAGCTTGCGGTACGGCCTTGCCCTCTCTCCAAGGCCAGCGGCGTCAGGACTTATGATCAGCCATGCTGCGGCTGGGTTAATTTTGATGGCCTTGCTCGTAGGCGGCTGCACCACCGGCAATGAGCGTGATTCCCTCGGTAACTTTACTCCCGGCAATAGCGTTAAGTTGCACGAGTATGTGGACCGCGGTGAGCCACCACCGCCCAAGTCCGACGGCGTTTCAACCACCTCGCTCTCGCGCGAGAGCTGGAAGGTAACCACTGTGCTCGTGCCCGTCGACGGCCTGGCTTCGCGACCGACTTACGCTAGAACTTACATCTGGACCGACGAGACCACACGCCAGCGACGAGAACAGCCCAGCGCACTGACCGCGCTCGAGCTTGATGGCAGCACGCGATGGCAGCAGGTAGGGGAAGCCGCGGCGAGTGCCCCGCTTGCTGTGTGGGACGGAGTTCGGATGGTGGCTTGGGATTTCTTGGCCAATCCGTTCTGGCGCGAGAAGATCCGCCCAACGCTTCAGCCCTACGCCCGGGCCGACCCCGCCACGCCGCGGCTCTCGTGGCTTCCGGCCGTCCAGCCCGCCGAAGAACTCTACCCTGTGCCTTCGCCGCCAGTTTCAAAGATTACCTCATCCGACCCTTCAGACTCTGCGATGCCAGCCTCCGGCAAACTGGCAAAGCCTACCACGGTTCCCCCTGCCGCTGAACGTAACCTTGATCGTACGCCGCAGGCGCCTCAGAATCTTCAGCCCGGCCAGCCCGAAGCGGGGAAACCCATCGTGCCGATCGAAGGCCCGAAGAAGGAACCACAAGAGGCATTTGACGAACCCAAAGGTACCTAATGGACGTAACTAAAAACTCTGGATCGCCCGCCGGGCACGGCAAGCAGCCCTCGCTCGATGAACGCGGCTTACCTCAGGGGTACGCTTACAAACCAGAGTATGAGCTCACCCCCCGCGATGTAATAGCCAGAATAAGAGCAGATCCGGCAGCAGTCCTGCTCGTCGATTGCCGCACCCAGGTAGAGTGGGACCTAGTTCATATCGCTGGCGCGGTTCATATTCCGCTTGACGAAATAGAAAGGCGGGCCGACGAAATTGAACCCGCTCCGGGCCAGGCGGTCACGGTGATCTGTCATCACGGCGTCCGATCGCTTACCGCTGCGTTGGCGCTACGCCAGCTGGGATTCCCGCAGGCAACATCTGTCGCTGGGGGTATCGAACTCTGGTCGCTCGCGGCGGATACGAGCATCCCCAGATACCAGCGCCAAGGCGGGCGATGTTGGAAGGTATAGCTTAACTGGCGGGCCAGGGCTTTTACTACCGCGCAAAGCCTATTACACTCTGGGAAATCCCATTTTCGCACGCGTCAGCATAGTTACGCCCCACAAAATAACAATACTCGCGCGGTGGTGAAACCATTCTACCGCACCTTTGCTTGCGCTACTGCGCGGAGTGCCGCTGCACCGCCCGGGAGAGAGCCCCGGAGCCGCGTCTCCGCTGGCTATACATCCTCATGCGGATGGCTACGGGTACCATCCGTGAGGCCCGCCATTGATTATGTTGAACGCCGCAACTGGGTGAGCATCGCGAAAAACGCCTTGGCAAAGCGAGGCCCATCGCACAAGGGGGAGCTTGCCATCCGTTGCCTCAGCGTGGCTCGCAGACCAGCGAGCCTGCCCCGATCGTTGGCCAACGCCACCGCCGCTGCGATGTAATCTTGGATACTGTACGTAGTAAGTTCTTGCAGCCCCACTGCCGCGTTCAAGGATGAACCAACTCTCCCCCGGTGGGCATCGCCCCTGAGCGTTATTACCGGTACGCCCATCCACATTGCTTCGCAGGTCGTCGTGGTTCCGTTGTAGGGAAAGGCATCCATCGCGATGTCGATCTGATTATAGAGTTCCAGGTGATCGCTCGCCAGCGGAACGAAGTCACTTAAGATGATTCGCTCGCGTGCGATTCCCAGCGCGACGAACCGGCCGACTGCAAGCGAACGTAACTCCTCGCTCATCATCCTTGACTTGATCATCATCTTACTGCCCGGCACGGCCGTCAGCACATCGCACCAGGCCCTTAAGGTCTGCTCGGTGATTTTCTCCAGGCGATTGAACGAACCGAAAACGATCGGCGCGGTCGGGGGCCGCTCCCGAACCTGCGGGGCTCGCCGATTGGGCGAGAAGCAGACGAAGCAGTCGGGCAGCCTCGCGGGGAGTTCGGTCAGATGATCGTTATTTTCGGGCGGATCGGTGATCGCGTCGACGATCCGGTAGTCCATCGTAACAAGCCCGGTCGTGTTCGGGTATCCTAAGTAAGTACACTGCACCGGGGCTAATCTTGGGTTCAGCGCGGTCAGCCGGTTGCCGTCAAAGTGCCCGCTGCAATCGATCAAGACATCCAGATCATCCCCTCGCACCGCCGCGGCGAGCGAAGAATCGTCCATACTCGCGACGATCCTGAAGGTAGACGCCGAACGAAAAAAGGCAGTGGTGGCGTCGTTGATCGTGTGGGTGTAGTAGCAATAGCGGTCGATCGGTTCCTGTGTTCCATCAGCTGCCGCCGTAAAAAGGCAGCGGAGAAAGATCGCGCAGGCATGCTCGCGGAAATCTCCCGAAAGAAAGCCCACCCTCAGCCGCTCCCTCACTGGGGGCTTCTTTCCGCCAGCGTCGAAAGTTAAGTTCCACTGTGGCTTCGGGGGCGCCTGGGGCGGAGTAATTTCCTCCATATACTGCCGGTGCTGCCGCTTGTGTTCTACCGGATCGACGAAACTGATGAAGTTGCTGTTCTGGACGATGAATGCGAGTAGACCGGTGGCGGTCGGCAGCCTCGCATACCCTTGTTTAACGATGTCCATCCCTTCGCTCACGTAGCCGATGGTCGCCAGCAAGGTCGCGTAAAAGCCGTACGAGTTAGCATCATCGGGCGCTACCGCGATCCCCTCTTCCATCACGGCCCTCGCATCCGCGAGCCGCCCGAGGCTTATGAAACACTGGGCCAACGCACTGCGGCTTGAGATATCCGTGGGGTATGCGGCAACATAAGGTTTGAGGGCCTGAATCGCTCCTTCGTACTTCTTGAGCGCAATCAGCACATTGCCCAGCATGAACCGCGCTTCCATATCTTTGGAGTTCGCGGCGATGGCCCGCTGCAAACATAACGCGGCGGGACCAAACTCATCATGTTCGCCATGGATGATGGCCCGCAGCTTATTCGCGCCGAAATCCATCGGCGACTTATGTAGAATCTTGGCGAGAACGGCTATCGCCGCA
>Ga0105044_10009712_pt1 | contig 13150 bp, 11 predicted proteins | sample MAT01_FD_78092 | JGI IMG/M metagenome (GOLD analysis project Ga0105044, IMG submission 78092) | Freshwater microbial communities from Lake Fryxell liftoff mats and glacier meltwater in Antarctica - MAT-01 | ecosystem: Environmental > Aquatic > Freshwater > Ice > Liftoff microbial mat | place...
ACGTCGAACGGCGCGGCATCGGTGAGATGGCCCACATCGGTGGGGGCGTCTACGAGCAGTCCTTCGACCCCGATGGTCGCCCGGCGGACTGCTGGGTCTTCGGTGACCTCGTCTACATCCACAAGCGCCACGTGGCCGCCGTCGGGTACTCCCGCGACGAGATGACCATGACGCCCATGACCTACGACGAGATGCGTCCGGGCTGCTACGACCCCAAGGCGCGCATCGAGGACCAAGAGATGAACCATGTGGAGGCGTCGCTGTGCTTCCCGACGTTCCCCCGCTTCTGCGGCCAGACCTTCACCGAGCACCCCGACAAGGACATGGGCCTGGCCTGTGTGAAGGCCTACAACGACTGGATGGTCGAGGAGTGGTGCGGAGACTCCAACGGCGCCCTCATCCCGCTGATCATCGTTCCGCTGTGGGACGCCGAATTGGCTGCGGCCGAGGTGCGCCGCAACGCCGAGCGGGGCGTGCACGCCGTGTGCTTCAGCGAGATCCCGCCGCACTTGGGGCTGCCGTCGATCCACTCGGGCTTCTGGGATCCGTTCATTGCGGCCTGCCAAGACACCGAAACCACCATCAACATGCACATCGGTTCGTCGTCGCGCATGCCCGCCACGTCTCCCGATGCCCCCGTGGCCGTGGCCGCGTCGCTGTCGTTCAACAACTCGATGGCGTCCATGAGCGACTGGCTCTTCAGCGGCAAGCTCGTGCAGTTCCCGGACCTGAAGCTGGCCTACAGCGAAGGCCAGATCGGGTGGATTCCCTACATCCTCGAGCGGGTCGACGATGTGTGGCGTGAGCACCGGGCATGGGGCGGGGTCAAGGACCTCATCCCCGAACCGCCGAGCACCTACTACTACCGCAATGTGTTCGGGTGCTTCTTCCGGGACCGTCACGGCATCGTGAGCATCGACGTGGTCGGCGAGGACAACATCACCTTCGAGACCGACTACCCGCACACGGACTCCACCTGGCCCCACACCAAGGCCGTGGCCCAGACGCTGGTCGATGGGCTCACCACCGAGCAGATCTACAAGGTCATGCGCGGCAATGCCATCCGGATGCTCGCGCTCGACCTGGACGGCGACCACGTGCCGTCGACAGACCCGACGCCGGTGCACTACGGGCTCGACGAGCTCGCCACTACCGCCGACGCCTGAGCCAGCTTCGCTCGCCGCTGCCCCACCGACCGGTACCGTCGCGCCCATGAGCCAGACCGAGCCCGACACCTTCGAGACGTTGCGCTACGAGCAGCGCGGCGCCGTCGGCTGGATCTGGCTCGACCGACCCGACCGGTATCACGCGTTCAACAAGGTCATGGCCGACGAGCTGTCGGGCCTGTGGCGGCGGCTGCGCATCGACGATTCGGTTCACGCCGTGGTGCTCACCGCGACGGGCGACAAGGCGTTCTGCACCGGCATCGACCGCGACTTCGTCCCCTCCGAGGGCGGCGCCACCTACGACTTCTCGCCATACACCTACGACGACCCCGGCAAGCTCCTCGGCCCCAAGAGCAACGAGTTCTGGAAGCCCGTGGTCTGCGCGATCAACGGCATGGCATGTGGTGGCGCGTTCTACTTCTTGGGCGAGGTCGACATCCTCATTGCGGCCGACCACGCCACGTTCTTCGACCCGCACGTCACCTACGGCATGCCGGCGGTCTACGAGCCGCTGCTCATGCTGCACCGAGGTGTCCCCTTCGGCGAGATCCTGCGGATGACGCTGCTCGGCAACCACGAGCGCCTCTCGGCTGCTCGCGCCCTCGAGATCGGCCTGGTGTCCGAGGTGGTGCCTGGCGCCGACCTCGAGGCCGCTGCTGCGTGGGCGGCCGACACCATTGCCTCGGCGCCCACGGGGCCCATGCAGGCCACGTTGCGCACCCTGTGGGCCGGGCGCGAGCTCAGCCGCCAGCAGGCGCTCGACCTGGGCAACACGTTCCTGAACCTCGGCATGTCCGAAGAAGCCCTGGCCGAGGGTCAAAAGGCGTTCCAAGGCGAACGCACCAAACCCCGCCTCAGGTAGCCCGCCCCCACCCACCCACCCACCGCAACTTCGTACCGGAGACTGCCTGATCTGGTCGTTTCCGGTACGAAGTTCGAGTCAGAACGCAGCGAGCGGCCGGGCCAGGTCGCCGTGGGGGACGACGTCGACGTCGCCGAGGCCGAGGAACGCCGCCAACGAACGCAGTTCGGCGGCGAGTTCTGCGGCCACCTGATCGACGCGGCGGGGGTCGGCCCGCACCGGAGGTTCGGCGAAAGCCCCTTGGACGCGCAGCACGCCGGCCTGGCGGTCGGCCTTCAGGTCGACGCGCGCGACGAGGTGGCCGTCGAGCAGGAAGGGCAACACGTAGTAACCGTGCACTCGCTTGGCCTTGGGGACGTAGATCTCGATGCGGTAGCGAAAGCCCCAGATGCGCTCGGTACGCGCCCGCTCCCACACCAGCGAGTCGAACGGCGACAGCAGCGCCCGCCCCTTGGGGTTGTTGGGCCGACGAGCCTCGGGGTGCAGGAACGCCGGGTCCTTCCACCCGGACACCTCGGCGGGAACAAGCCGCCCATCGTCGACGAGTTCCTGCAGCAGCACCCGGGACTCGACGATGTTGAGCCGGAAGTAGTCGGCGAGGTCGCGAGCCGTGCCCACGCCGTGAGACCGGGCGCCGAGCACGAGCAACTCCTTCTTGGCCTCGGTGGGCGAGGGAGTGGGCTGGTCGAGCACCTTCGCAGCCAACAGGTCTTCGGGAAGGCCGTACCAGCGCTCGAAGTTGGGGCCACGGCGGGCGGTGAGCTGGCCGCTCCAGAACAGGTACTCCAGCGCGTGCTTGCCGGGGCTCCATCCCCACATGCCGGGGGTGCGATCCCCTCCCCCTTCGAGCATGGAGATCGTGATCGGGCCGCGCTCGCGGACCTGTGCCAGGACCGATGCCACCAGCTCCGGCTGATCGCGGGCGATGGCGGCAACGTTGCCCCATGTCCCTCGTCCCTCCGCCGCATCGGCCATGCGCCAGCGCAGCAACGGGTGCAGGCCAACGGGGAGGTGCGAGGCCTCGTGAGCCCAGTACTCGAACACATCACCGGCTGCGGTCATCGACGGGATCAGGTCGCGTCCGTGATGCCCGAGGCGAGCGAACAGGGGCAGTTCCTGGGACCGGCACACCACGTTGACCGAGTCGATCTGCACGAGCGAGATCCGGTCGAACAAGCGGCGGCCACGGCGACGGTCGACGGCGGCCTTGGGGCGCGGTTCGGCCAACCCTTGCGCACCGAGCGCGATCCGGCGCGCCTGGTCGGCGGACAGGTCGACAGGGGGAAGCGATGCCATGGCGCCGCCATCCTCGCGGAGGTCGGCGACGGACCGAGCCGATGGTCGCAATCGCGAATGGATCGGGCAGGATGGACGGGCTCGCCCACCGGAGGACCCGCATGCGCCGCCGCACCCGATCGATGCTCGCCACCTTTGCGCTCGCCACCGCGCTCACCAGCCTCGTGGCGTGTGGCGGACGAGCCGACGGCGGCAACCCGGGCAACATCGGCGGCGAGACCACCACCACCCAGACCACGGTCGTCGGCGGGTAGCGCGTGGGTCAGCCGTACCTGCCCGAGGTCGTTGGATGGGCGGCGGGCCGCTTCGGTGACCGGCCAGCGTTCGTGGACCCCGACGGCACTGCGCTGTCCTATGCCGCGCTGCACGAGCGCAGCACCGAGGTCGCCGCCGGGCTCGCTTCAAAGGGCATCGGACCCGGCTCGGTCGTGGCACTCACGCTGGCTTCGGAGGCGGCGTGGGTCATCGCCTACGTGGGGGCCGCCAAGGCGGGGGCAACCGCCGCAGGGGTCAATCCCCGGCTGACGGAGGTCGAGCGATCGGCCTGCCTAGACCGGGTGGAACCCGCAATCGTGCTGAGCGATGCCAGCGATGTGGCCTCGCTTGCTCGCTCCGGCGGCCTGGCGCCCACGCTCACTCCCGATCTCGACCGGGCCGTCGCCATCGTGTTCACCTCGGGCACCACCGGCACCCCCAAGGGCGCATGGTTCACCGACCGGCAACTACGCGCGATAACGAGCTACGACGTGGGCGATGCGGTGGGTGGCGATGCGCGAATCCCGCAGTACGGCTCGACCCAGTTCGCCCACGTGGGCTTCACCACCAAGCTCCCCTGGTACCTGAAGATGGGGACCACGACCCACCTCCTCGCTCGGTGGCGCGCCGGGGACGTGCTCGACCTCGTCGAGCGCGAGCGCATCACGACGCTCGGCGGCGTGGCCCCACAAGTTGCTCTGCTCCTGCGCGACCGCAACTTCGACCGACGAGACCTGTCAGCCGTGAAGCTGCTGGTGATGGGGGGCGCCGCCTCGCCACCGGCGTTGGTGCACGAGGCGAGGACGCGATTCGACGCTGCCTATTCGATCCGGTGGTCTTCGACGGAGTCGGGCGGTGTGGGCACCGCCACGGCACCCGACGCACCCGATCAAGAGGCGCTGCACACGGTCGGCCGGCCGCGACCGGGAATTGCCGTCGAGATCCGCGACGCCTCGGATCGACCCCTGCCGCTCGGCGAGTTCGGCGCCGTCTGGCTCCGCTCCGACGCCACGATGGCCGGCTATTGGCGCAACCCCGAAGCCACCGCCGAGACCCTGGTCGACGGTTGGCTGCGCACCGGCGATCTCGGTGTGGTCGACCCGAGCGGCTGTCTCACCCTGGCCGGACGACAAGGCGAGATGTTCATCCGCGGTGGCTACAACGTGTTCCCATCCGAGGTCGCTGGCGTGCTGGCATCTCACCCCGGCGTGGCCGACGTGGCGCTCATCCCCCGTGGCGACGACGTGTTGGGCGAGATCGGCGTAGCGGTGGTGGTTCCCACGGACCGGGGCGCCCCGCCGACGCTCGACGCGCTGCGCACCTTCGCCGGCAACTCCCTGGCCCACCACAAGCTGCCCGAAGATCTGGTGCTCGTGGATGAGATCCCGCTCACTGCCATGCAGAAGGTCGACCGCAAGCGACTCGCCCGACTGGTCGACCCACCCGTCGTCGGGGAGACGTGAGGGCACCTCCTACGCTGCCACGAGCGTCGCACCACCAGAGGAGCCCATCCGTGTCCACGCCGTCGTCCGAGCTTCCCCTCACCGAGCAGGTCACCCACCGCGTCGACGACCGGGGCATCGCCTACATCACGCTCAACCGGCCCGACGTGAAGAACGCCATCAGCCCCGACCAGCGCGATCGCGTCATTGCCCTGCTCGGTGAGGCCAGCGCCGACCTTCGCGTGCGCGCCGTGGTCTTGGGCCATACGGGCGATGCGTTCTGCACCGGTGCGGACCTCCGGGCCTCGCGCCCGCCGGCGCCTCGCCCCGACGATGCCCCGAAGCGGGGCGTGGGCGAGGTCGCCAAGATGATCCGTGACGGTGCCCAGCAGCTCGTGGCCGCCGTGCTCGATTGCGAGAAGCCGGTCATCGCCGCAGTGAACGGCACCGCAGCGGGCATCGGCGCCCACATCGCTCTGGCGTGCGACCTGGTGGTGGCGGCCGAGGGCGTGCGGTTCATCGAGGTGTTCGTGCGGCGAGGCTTGGTACCCGACGGCGGCGGCGCCTACCTGCTACCCCGCATGGTCGGGGTGCGGCGGGCGAAGGAGCTGCTCTTCTTCGGCGACGACCTGTCCGCCGCCGAAGCCGCGGAGCTCGGACTCATCAACAAGGTCGTGCCGGTCGGTGAGGTCGACGCCGCCGTGGAGGCGTGGGCCGAGCGCCTGGCGGTGGCGCCGACACGGGCGCTGGCCCTCACCAAGTGGCTGGTCAACCAGTCGCTCGAGTCCGACCGCGCCACCGCGTTCCAAGCGGAGGCGGTCGCCCAAGAGCTCAACATGTCCACCGTCGACGCCAACGAGGGCGTGGCGGCTTTCGTCGAACGCCGCCACCCCACCTACCGCGGCTGGTGACCCGCCCCGCCCCGGTTCTGGCTTTCTCGGGGCGCAGATCGTGTTCTACAGTCGTCGTCTGCCCATTCGGGGGTGGTGTAATCGGTAACACAGCAGCTTCTGGTGCTGCCTTTGGGGGTTCGAGTCCTCCCCCCCGAGCCAAACCGTGAGAAGGCGCCCCGGTCACCCGGCCGGGCGCCTTCTTCTTTTCGGACCGGAGGCCCCAACCTCGGGACGGGTGCGGTCCGCTCAGCGCATCAAGGTGTTCCTTCCGATTTCTCGTCGTCAGGGTGAGGCGGTTCTCCAGTGCTGTCGCGGCGATGAGTGCGTCGAGCATCCGGAGCTGGAATTCTCGTACTAGTCGGCCAGCACGCTCGGCGACGGCGCGATCGACGGCGATCTCCCGGAACGGTGCGAGCACTCGAGATACGAGGTCCGTGGCGCTGTTGGCTGCGAGGAGCTCGGCGCGCGTCACCACCGAGTAGTGGATTCGGTTGCGCCCCGGCTTGAGTTCTGCGGCGCCCCTGAGGTGATCGATGAAGATATCGGTGTCGACGAGGACGTCAGCCACGCTGCCAGTCCTCCCGAGAAAGCGCAGCAGCGTCAGGGGCGGCACCGAACGTCGAGCGCAGCGCAGCACCCGCGTCGACCTCATCGCCGAGGTACTCGTCGAGGGATGCAATCGGAGCGGGCCAGCGCGAGAAGGCGCCCCGGCCAACGGGCCGGGCACCTGCTTCATCCCACCGGGAACCACCAGGTCCGCCTGGCCGTCTGAGGAATCGCACAATCGGCGCGACCAGACGGCCTGCTCGTGCGTGTGTGTCTCGGAAGCAGGTGGGGATGGTCGACTTCGCACAACTCGTGGAAGCTGAGAGCCGGGGGTTGGTGGCGGCCGTCACCGCGATCGTCGGCGATCGGCATCGGGCCGAGGAGATCGTCCAGGATGCCTTCGAGCGTTGCTATCGACGCTGGAGACGCGTCTCGGGGCTCGACAAGCCCGGTGCATGGGTACGACGGGTGGCCATCAACGCCGCAATCTCCACAACACGGCGCACGTCGAGTGAACGGCGGGCGATCGAACGGCTCGGAGCGCACCCGCCCCCGGCGTCGACCACGAGTTCGCCAGGCGACCCGCTGAGATCGCTCGAAGACGCGGGCGTGTGGGCGGTGGTCCGATCGCTTCCCAGCGATCAGGCCTCGGCCATCGCGTTGCGCTACGGCGCCGATCTGAGCATCGACGAGGTGGCGGCCACCCTCGAGATCTCCGCCTCCGCAGCCAAGTCTCTCCTCCATCGCGGTCGGGCCGCCCTGCGCGTCTCGCCCACCCTCCGGTCCTACGCCGAGTGAAAGCAGCATCACCATGAACGCACCTGACCGCCCCGACCAACACGGCCAACACGACCATCCCGGCCAACACGGCTCGGGCCACGATGCCGACGACGACCGCGACCCGGTCCTCGAAGCCGCCGGCGCCCGCCTGCGGGCCGAGGCTCACCCCCTCTCACCCAACGCCGTCCAGGTTGCGGTGCTCGACCGTCGCAGCCGTCGCCTGGCCACCTTGCTCGTGGCGGCGATGGCCGTCATGGCGGTAGCGGCGCTGGGCGCTGGGGCGCTGGCGCTGCGCAGTGCCAACCAAGGCAACCAAGGGCCGGACCTGGCCGCAGATGTGGCCCCCGCCACGCCCGCAGCGCGCGAGGAGGTGGAGCAACTCGTGGCCCGTCTCGCCAAGAAGCCGCCAGTCGACCCCACCACGGTGCAGCTCGTGAGCACCGTGTCGACCTTCGCTGACTGCGACGCGCTCATCGGCGACCTGCGCACCGTGGGCGCCGAACACGTGGGCAGTCGCGGCTTTGGCGGCTACAACGGCGAGGTCGGTCTCTGGTCGAGGGGATTGGGGGGGGAGGAAGGATTCGCTAAAACCCTCGACCATTCGAGTGCGGGCACCGCCGCTGCCGACGAGACGCTGGGGACCAATGTGCAGGTGGTCGGCGTCGACGAACTCGATTCGGTCAAGGCGGCCGGCAGCCGGATCTACGACCTCGACGGCAAGGGCAACCTGCGCATCACCGATGCAGCCACGCTCGAGGTGGTCGCAACGCTCGATGTCACCCCCAAACCGATCACCCCGTCCGACGGCGGCGAAGACGGCGAGTTCCCCGATCCCACCACGATCAGCGAGATCCTGGTGGTGGGCGACCAGGTCGTGGTGTTCGGCAACGAAACCGTGATCTCCAAGCCAGTCGAGGGTGATCCATCGGCCACGCGGGCAGCCACGAGCTACCTCACCGTTGCCTTCGTCGACGCCGCCGATGCCGCCAACCCGACGCTCACCGACCGGGTGCGCATCGAGGGCACGCTCGTGTCCGCCCGCCTCGTGGAGGGGGAGGTTCGGCTCGTGACCACGTCGAACATGGCGGACTTGGGGTTCGTCATGCCCACCACCCCCACCTCGGTGGCCAAGGCGCTGGAGCAGAACCGTCGCTCGGTGGCATCGTCCACCGCCGCCGATTGGATTCCCGACTGGCAGCGCGCCGGCGCTGACCCCGAGCCACTCGTACCGTGCGAGCGGGTGCACGTTCCCGACACGTTCTCGGGCGTGGCCATGACGTCGATGGTCACCTTCCCGGTGGCCTCAGGGAGCTTCGAGCCCGCCGGAACCTCGATCCTGGCCCCGGGCACCACGCTGTACGCCGGCCTCGAGAAGGTGGCCATCAGCTCCGAAGTGTGGGTCGATCCGATCGATCGAGACCGCCTGAAGTTCGACGATTGGCAGACGGCGATCCACGAGTTCAGCTTCAGCGGTGATGAGGCGCCGGGCTACGAGGGCTCGGGCATCGTCGACGGGTCCACCATCGGCCAGTTCGCCTACGGCGAGATCGGCGACTCGCTGGCCGTGGTCACCACCGAGGGCACGCCGTGGTCCCAGGACCCGAAGGTGGGCGTCGACCTCACGGTGCTGACTCCCGACGGCGAGGGCAGCCTCGACCAGACCGCGAAGATCGATGACCTTTCGAACGGCAAGGGCGACGTGACTGCCGTGCGCTTCGTCGAGGGCCGCGTGCTGATCTCGACCGGCTTCTTCGGCCGGGAGGTATACGTCATCGACGTGACGAACGCCGCTGAGCCCCGCCGGGCCGGGAGCGTGATGGTCCCCGGCGACGTCGGCTACTTCCACCCCCTTCCCGACGGCAAGGCCCTGGTGGTGGGAAGCCGCTCCGACACCGTCGGCGAGGGCGACGACCGCCAGAGCCGCAGCTGGGTGCAGGCCCACCTCCTCGATGTCAGCGATGCGGACGCCCCCAAGGTGGTGAGCTCCTGGGAGCGGCCGTGGTCCGCCGACAACGTCGGGGCCGACCACCACACCTTCACCTACTGGCCCGATCGGCAGTTGGCGATGTGGGGGGTGTTCGACACCCAGTGGAACCAGCGCGCGCCCCGCCCGAACCACGCGGTCGTGCTCGACGTGTCCGACGGCGTCGACGAGGTCGCCGTGCCCGTGGCCAACCAGCCCGATGAAGTGGCGCCTCCGTGCCCCAGCGTGGAGGTGCCGGCCGAGGCCCAAGACATGATCGGCTCCAACGGCATCGTGCTGCGGTGCGACGACAAGGAGAGGAAGGAACTCGAGTGGCCCCGCTACCAGTGCTACCGCGTGGATGGCGCGACGGTGGCCCGGTTCACGCCCGAGGACCAGCGCAATGCCGCGTACTTCAGCTGCTCGCCTGCACCGCTGCCCCAGGTGGCCCGGGTGCTCGTGGTTTCCGGACGGCCGATCCTGTTCACCGACCAGACGCTGGAAGCCCTCGATCCCACCACGTTTGCCTCGACGGCCATTGCCTACCACCCGAGTTCAACCGGCATCATGTGGTGAGGCGGGCGGGTCGCGTGGCGACGAACCACTTGGTCCCCGATGAGGTAGAGGTGGTAAACAAGTTGCCTCGTCGGCTCCGGTCGACGAGTCCAACCAGCTAGCCCCCATCGTCTAGCGGCCTAGGACACCACCCTCTCAAGGTGGCGGCACGGGTTCGAATCCCGTTGGGGGTGCCAAAAGGGTCTCATTCGAACACCGTGCTGCCTTCGGGTCCGTGGGGTTCGAATGGGACCCTTGCAGTTGGGCGTGAACGTCGGTGTTGAGGAGCACGGCGAAGGGTGGCGTGAAGTCGCCCTCGCTGTCTTGCTCAGCGTCGACGTAGATCCGGTCGAAGATGCCTTGGTTGAACACGCGTCGCACTGACATGGTGCCCTCGGAGTAGATCCGGTCGCACTGCGAGGCGATCACCAGGGCACGTTCGAGGCTGGTTTCGATGTCCTGCCAGCGGATGCGACTGGTGGCGAGGGCGTTGTCTGCGGCGGTCAGTTGCCGCTTGATCTTGGCCTGCTCCTGCTATCGCTACGATCAAGTTCGGAGCGGCCCCAGGAGACCGCCTGGGCCCCTCCTGCGGTCAACGATATTGACTCAACTTCTGATCCGTATTGTCCGGATCTGTCATAGAACCTGGGGCCCCACCGTCACCGTGGTCCGCGGACGCTGGCAACGGGGTCGCGCCTACGACCACTGACGTAGCTCCCACTGCGACCGCCAGTGCCCTCGACCTGCGACGGTACCTCGCCATCAGTTCTCCTCACATTCGGTGCCGCGCTCACACGGAGAGTAGCCCTCGGGAGTGGGTTCACCGGGCTCCTCGGACACCGGTGCCTGGCCCCCGCGTGCTTCCGGTGCATCATCCACCACATCGCGCACTCTCACCGAGTACGGCTGCTGGGGCCGCATGCCGAGGTCCTCCGCTTCTCTCACCCCCGCGAGGACCGCCTCCCGAGCCCTATCGGGTGGTAGCGATCTCAGCTCAGCAGCCATCCGCGATGGTGCGAAGGTGAGCGTCTTGTCGCCGTCCAGCAGAACACGACCGTCAGCGTTCACCATCTGATAATGATCGGGAGGCTGATTGCCGCCAACCCCAATCAGAAAGTAGATGCCCTCATCCCCTACGATGCTCCATGGCTGGTGGGCTATCTCGAAAGCTTGTTCCTTTCGATCAAACCCGTACTCCTCGATCCATATTTCGGTTGCAGGGTCGCCCTTCAGGACGTTCTCAACCACGATCCGCGCGTCCCGGAGACCCAAGCCTGGGTCGTTGTCCTCTGCACCTGCCTGCCGGCCCCGTTCAATCCCAACCACGCGACCCTCCACAATCACTTGTGATGTCGCTGCCATCTCCGCAACGGAGGCAAACGCGTAAGGTCCAGCATCGGCCTCAGCAACCGATTCTGGCTTGACCTGGGAGAAGTCGATATCGGAGGTCTGCGGCCTGCTTCCACATCCTGCCGAGAGTGCTAGTGAGCCGACCGAAACCGCCACACAAGCCCCACGCAGAGCGAGCCGAGACCGAGCGATGCTTACTATGCCCAGCAAGCTAATCGATCTTCGGGCACTGTCAAGCCCTCGACGTGCCTCACACACTTCGAGCGCACCGAGCCCAATCGAGGACAGGGGAGGGCGATTTCAACCCGTCATGGCGACGTGGTGAGCGTAGACGTGGGCGGCGGTTGACCAGTCGAGCCACATCTGACGGCTCCAAGATTGTCCGCCGAAGCGAGGCGTTCGATTCGTTCAAGGTGACGGCATCACTCGTCCGCAAGGTCGGTAGCCCAACCGCTGCCCACGACATGGCCGTATCCGTTCTTCGACGGGCAATCGGCCCACGAGGAGAATGGCTCGCTCATGGACTGCCTGCACTTGCTCAGGACCAGGCTGACGAAGTCGGGAGCGTGGTGCGCAGCACACTGCCCCACCTTGAATCTGTGGATCCAGCTCTGGCTATCCAGGTCCGGCAAATCCTCGGCGCGTAACGCCCGTACTACGTCTGAAATGACAGGAATCAACCGAGAGTCATCAGTCTGTCCAAGACACCCCTGGTCACGGTGTTCGAAAGAGAGGTGATCAGGGGTACTGAGCGAAAGCCCCGTCGAGCTGTTCCGGCGTTCGATCAGGACGCCAGCTCGACCCCAACAGGGACTGAGGAGAGCCGGATCTCACGCCATGGCACGACCTCAGACGCGCGAGTGGCGCAGGCTCTCCTCGGCGAAGTGGTCTTGGTCAGCGCTGCTGACCGATGCCGCTGTTCGCTGCAGTGCGGTGAACAGGTCGTCGTTGGTGACCCATTGCGGGTCCTCACTGGCCCGGACCCGATTGAACGCCGCTGCGGCTGCGCGCTGGGCAGCGAGCGCGATGTCTCCGGGTGTGAAGCCGACCGACTCGGCCGCGAGCTGACCAACGTCGACGTCCCGATGATCGAGTCGCTCCGCCGCGGCGAGCCACAGTGCCTCGCGGGCATGCTCGTCGGGGGGGCCGATGGGAAAGATCAGATCGAATCGCCCGGGCCGGATCACAGCCGGGTCGATGTTGTCGATGAAGTTGGTCGCACAAACGAGCAGCCTCCCGGGCTGAGCGCGAAATGGTGGAATCGCCTTCAGCAGCTCGTTCACCACTGACTGCATCTCGGGGCGGCTCTGGCGGCGCGATGCGATTTCGTCGAACTCGTCGATGAACACGACGACGTGCTCCAACCCGACCAGCTCAGTGAACGCTCGTCGCAACTCCGACGCCAGCCCAGCGGGAGCCGATGCAAGCTTTGAGGGCAGAAGCTCGACGAATGGCCACCCGAGAAGACCGGCGATTCCGCGGGCGAAGGTCGTCTTGCCGGTTCCGGGCGGCCCGAAGAGCATCACGGTCGCCGGCGCCAACAGGCCGATCTTTCGGGTGGTGACCGGATCTGCGAGCGGAGCGACGATGCGTGTCTCGATCAACGACTTCTCGGTCGACATCCCGGCAACCGATTCCCAGTTGTCCGAACTGAGCAACTCGCCACCCCATTCGTCGAGCACTCCGACCTCCGAGGGCATCAGCGCCTCGAGCTTTTCGTACAGGACCAGCCCGTGCGTTGCGACGAATCCTCGGTTCCTCAACGCTTCCTCGCCGACCTGGCCGACTCCGAGGATCGTCGAGATCTTGCGCCCCCCCAGGTGCAGCACCCGCTCTTCGATCGCACGAATCAACGCCGAACCCATTCCTTGATTCCTCCACGCTGGTGCGATCGCGAGGGCTCCGATCCAAGCGACATCGCCGCTCACCGATGCGACAACCACCCCGACGATGTCAGCGCCGACGGACGCGACCATCCCCGGCCCGCCCGAACGAAGGTGAACAAGGGTCTCCACAAGGTCGACGGGACGAGTGTCCACCTG